>Ga0308164_10001400_pt1 | contig 28562 bp, 21 predicted proteins | sample PhyTR2_FD_201031 | JGI IMG/M metagenome (GOLD analysis project Ga0308164, IMG submission 201031) | Phyllosphere microbial communities from UC Gill Tract Community Farm, Albany, California, United States - DLSLT.R2 | ecosystem: Host-associated > Plants > Phyllosphere > Unclassified | place: USA... | reverse complement strand
CGTCCGAGACGCCGTCGCCGTAGGTGAAGCAGAAGTCTTCCTCGTCCTTGACGTACTCGCGCACGCGGCGCAGGCGCCCGCCCGTCATCGAGTCTTCGCCCGTGTCCACCAGCGTGACTTTCCACGGCTCGGCGTACTGCTGGTGAACCTTCATTTCGTTGTTGCGCATGTCGAACGTGATGTCGGACATGTGCAGGAAGTAGTTGGCGAAGTATTCCTTGATCACATAGCCCTTGTAGCCGCAGCAGATCACGAAATCGTTGATGCCGTGGTGCGAATACATTTTCATGATGTGCCAGAGCACGGGCTTGCCGCCGATTTCCACCATCGGCTTCGGTTTCAGGGTGGTCTCTTCGCTGATGCGGCTACCGAGGCCGCCGGCCAGTATCACTGCTTTCATGGCATCTATCCTGCTTTGCTGAAAAGGTTGGAAGGGTCAGGCGCGCGCGCCGAAGTCGGCCAGCATGGTCATCGGCGTGGCAATCACGTTGTCCCAGCCGTGCTGGTCCAAGTGCTGTTGCAGCAGCATCGAATGGAACCGCTCGGCGCAGAAGCCGGCGTTGCGTTTTTGCTGGCCTTCGCGTTCGATGTGCGTGGTGCGCATGAAGTGGTCGGTGGCCAGTTCCACGCGGGCCACGATGTCGCGGAACCAGCCCACCGGAATGAAGGCGGCGGTGCCGGCCGGAATAAAGGCGTTCTGGCTCAGGAAGTCGGCGGCATGGTTCTGGTCCACGGCGCCGGCATCGACGGCCGCGCCAAAGTACATCAGCAAATCGCGCGCCTCGGCCACGGCCGCGTACTGGCGCAGCACGCTGCCCGCGAACTGCACCAGCGATGGCACGATCACGGTGCGGCCGTCGCCAAAGAAATGTTCGGGCAGTGCGCGCGGCAGCAGGTCCGGGTGGGCGTAGCTGTTAAAGCCACGGATGTCGCCGAGCGGCACGGTGAGCGCGAAACGGCGGTAATGGCACACGCCCACCATGCGGTCGGCCGGTTCGTCGGCCAGCAGCCGGCGCAGCGCGAACAGCGCGGCGAATTCGCCCAGGTGTTCGTTGCGGAAGGCCAGGTCGGGATAGCTTTCGCTCAGGGCGATGCCGGTAGGCGGCACATACCCGCCGGTGCCCACCATGGTAAGGAAGTCGGGCAGCGGCCATTCGGGTTGCTGGTGGGTGATGCAGAAGAACAGGGGCGTCGACATGGTGTGTCCGGGTAGTGAAAGTGCTTACGTGATGCGGATGCCATCCGGCAGGAAGCGCGAAAATTTATCGAGCGCAGTACGGATCGCCGGGCCGTCCAGTTCGAAGAACAGTTCATGGTCGTTTGCATCGACCACGCGGGCGCCGAAGCGTTCGTGGAAGGCGATCACGCCCGTGTTCTCACGCCGCACTTCGAAGTGCGCCGAACCAAATCCCAGGTGCAGCGCGTAGTGGTAAATCATCAGTGCCGATTCGATGGCAAAGCTGGCCGGCGCCTGGTCGCTCTTGATCCACGAGCCCCAGCAGAACGAATCGCCGCGCTGGTCGTACAGGCGCACCGTGCCCACGGCTTCGCCGGCCAGGTTCTCGATGATGAAATAGATCTGCGTGTCGTCGGCAGCATAGCGTTCGAGCCAGGCGCGCTGCTGCGCCACGTCGGGCGATGTGGTTGAGAGGTAGCGGCCCTTTTTTGCGTCCGTGCGCAGACCCAGGATGAACAGGGCATCGTCCGGACGGGCGTCGCGAAACACCAGCTTGTGGCCGTGCACCGCCTGCGGTTTGATATAGCGCGCGGTCATGGCGTCTCCAGCGCGGCCACGGCGGCGCGCACTGCCGCCACTACCTGGCGCGCCTGGTCGAGCGTGAGCGTGGGTCCCATGGGCAGGCTCAGTACCTCGCGGTGGATTGCTTCGGCCACCGGCAGGCTGCCCTCGGCCAGTTCCAGTTCGGCGTATGCCGGTTGCAGATGCGGCGGCAGCGGGTAGTGCACCAGCGTGCCCACGCCGGCAGCGGCCAGTTTTGCAGCCAGCGCGTCGCGCTGCGCATGGCGCACCACGTACAAGTGCCACACCGGCGCCGCCCATGGCGCGACTTCCGGCAGGGTCAGGCCGGGGATGCCGGCCAGCCCCTCGTCGTAGCAGGCGGCAATTGCGGCGCGGGCGGCGTTCTGGCCGTCGAGCGCCGGCAGTTTCACCGACAGGATGGCGGCCTGCAGTTCGTCGAGGCGCGAGTTATAGCCAGCCACCTCGTTATGGTATTTTTTTTGCGAGCCGTAGTTGCGCAGCGTGCGCAGTTTTTGCGCCAGGTCGTCGTCGTCGGTGGTGATGGCGCCGCCATCGCCGAGTGCGCCGAGATTTTTGCCCGGATAAAAACTGAACGCGGCCGCGTGGCCCAGCGCGCCCACCTTGCGGCCGTGGTACAGCGCGCCGTGCGCCTGGGCGCCGTCCTCGATCACTTTCAGGTTGTGCGCACGCGCCAGCGCCATCAGCGGGTCCATGTCGGCGGCCTGGCCGTACAGGTGTACCGGGATGATGGCGCGCGTGCGCGGCGTGATGGCGGCAGCCACCCGGTCTGGATCGAGGTTGTAGGTGCCGGCCACCGGTTCCACCGGCACCGGCGTGGCGCCGCAGTGCGACGCCGCCAGCCAGGTGGCGATATAGGTGTTGCTGGGGACGATCACCTCGTCGCCCGGTCCCACGCCATACGCTTTCAAAATCAGGAAGATGGCGTCCAGACCATTGGCAACGCCGATCGCGTGGCGCGTGCCGCAGTACGCGGCAAATGCCTGTTCGAACGCATCGACTTCCTTGCCGAGCACATACCAGCCCGAATGCAGCACGCGGCGCATGGCTTGTTCGATGTCGTCCTGCTGCAGCAGGTTGATCGCTTTCAGGTCGAGGAAGGGGATGGTCATGCCTGCTCCCTGGCCAGCGCGGCGCGCTTTTCGATCACGAATTCGTCGTAGTCGCGGATGTAATCTGCCGCGTCGTAGTAGTGCGAGGCAAACACCATCAGGACCGCATCGCTCGAATATTTGTACTGGATGCCCCAGGTCATGGGCGGCAGGTACACGCCCAGGTCCGGCGAGTCGAGCTGGATTTCGCAGCGCTGTTCCAGGTCGTCCACCACCACCGAGCAGGTGCCTTTCACGCATACCAGGAACTGCTGGCACTCGCGGTGCGCATGTTCGCCCCGGTTCTTGTCGCTGGGGACATTCATGACCAGGAAGTAGCGGCTGGGCGTGAAGGGGATCTCGCGCGAGAATTCGCCCACCGACAGGTCACCGCGAGGGTCTTGCAGGAACTTGAAGCGGTGCAGCGTGACGCCCCCCAAGCCCAGCGGCACCACCGACGGCTGCTCGGGGAACGTGGCGCGCTGGTGCCACGCCATGACGGGGGCGCCGCTGGTGTTTTGCACATAGTCGGTGATGCGCGCCGGCGAACCGGTGACCACCGCGTAGGGCGGCACATTCTGCGCCACCACGGCGCCGGCCGCCACCACCGCGCCCTGGCCCAGTCGCACACCGCGGCAGATCAAAGCGCCGGCGCCTACCCGCGCCTGCGGGCCGATGACGATGGCGTCGCCGGCGCTGTCCGGCGACTCCGGCGCTTCGAGCGTTACGCCGGGGCCGAGGTCGGCGCCCGCTTCCAGCCGCACGCCGGGCCACAACTGGGTAAAGCCGCGCACGCGGCAATTGGCGCCGACGTCGGCGCCGGGGTACACCACGACAAAGTCGCCGAGGATGGCGCTGGCGGCGACGGTGGCGCCGGCATGGATGCGGGCGGTGTCGGAATGGGACATGGAGGCCTCCAGAAATCAGTCTTGCAGCAGGGCGCCGCGATAGGCGAGGTAGCGGGCGTACGCCTCGCCCATCTGCGTGAATACGCCGGCCAGCCGTTCGTTGACCGACGTCAGGGTGTCGTGCATGGCCAGGAATTCGGCGGTGGTAATCGCCCCCGTTTCGTGCGCCGACACTGCCAGGTCGATGTAGTCGGAAAAATTATTCCCGAAGAACGGGTTCGAATGGGCGTTCGAATTCGATTGCAGGCGCTGGTCGTGGCGGAAGTAGCTGAGCTCTTCGTCCACGTAGAACAGCGCGGCGTTCTCGGTAAAGTTGATGTAGCTGGCGATGTCGGCCAGGCCCTTGGTGAAGTCGTGCGAGCCGCGGCGGAACAAATTGTGCCAGCCCAGCTCCCACAGGCGCGCGCGGCGGAACATCACCGTGGTCAGCTCGCCGATATGGTTGGTGAGATTGAGCACCATGTGGCGGTGCATGTCGATCCCGCGCATATGGCCACTGGCTTCATACGCGCGGCGGGTTTGCGTGCGCATGTTGTTGATGTCGATGACCTGCGAGGCCGAAAACACCAGCTCGACGTCGGGCGCCGACTGGAACGCGGCCACCATGCGTTCGATGCAGAACGGGTGCAGCAGGTCGTCGTCGTACAGCGGCTTGATGAATTCGCCCTTGCCCGAGTAAAACGCCGAAATCACGTTCTGCTCGCGCACCACGCTGGACCGTTGGTAGATCACACCGGGAAAGCGCCGGCAGATGTCGCGGATTTCCTCGGTGGGGCAGTTGTCGCTGACCAGGATTTCGGTATTCAGGTAGCTCTGGCCGATGGCCGAGCGCAGGCAGGCCTCGAAGTGACCGGGCTTGTACGAAGGGATGACGATGCTGACGAGGGGAAGACTCATGACTGCTCCATTAAAACTCAGGCCGCGACGGCGGTCACGATGTATTGCCACGGCAGCGCGTCTTCGACGGCCACAACCGGATCGATGCCCGAGGCGCCGGCCATCATGCGGATCGCGGGCAGGTATTTTTCACGCCCAGGTTCGTCGAGAATGCGCGCGCTGCCGCCGCTGATCTGGAAGCCGGCCTGCTGCAGCATGGCCAGCATGGCGCCGCGCGTAAACATCCGCTTGCGCGCGGGGTCAATACCGTCGGCGCCGTAGCGCAGGTCGCCCGCGTTCAGGCGCGCCTGCACGCTCCAGTGCTGGAAGTTGCGCAGCGTGGCGACGATGCGTCCGCCCGGCGCCATGCTGGTGCGGATTTTCTGCAGCAGCGTCCACGGATCGTCGAGCCGTTCCAGCGCTTCGTCCAGGATCCAGCAGTCGGCGCCGCGCACGTGGTTCCAGAAGTCGGAACCGGCGGTGTCGATGCGGTCGTTGAACACGAAGTCGCAGTGGGGCCGGGCGGCGTGGGCCGGCGCCGGCTCCGCCTCGATCCCCGTGTAATTGCAGATCGGGTTGCGCTGGCGATAGGCCTTGGCGAAGGCGCCGTCGCCGCAGCCTACTTCCACCAGCTTGCGCGCGTCCACCGGCACGAACTGCAGCAGGTCGGTATTCACCACCGTGGTGGCACTGGGCAGGTCGTAGTGGTAGCCGCCGGTGCGGATCACGGTTCCTTGCCACGGATGCTTGATGTAATGCGGCGGCTTGCCGCCTTCGAAGTCGTCGCGCACCCACTGGATATGCTTGAACAGGTGCGTGTTGCCGCTATGGTTCAGGGCCAGCATGGTGGCGATCAGCGGCGCGCCGTGCTTGATCGGCAGCGGCCACTGGCGCACCACCTCGATGTTGGCCAGGATGCAGGCCGGGTGCAGGTAATTGATGGTGCCGTCCGGGCGGTCGTAACCCTGCTCGTTGACGGGCTGGGTGCTGCCCACGCCGTACATGCCCGGTTTCAGTTCCGCATGCAGCGCCTCGATAAAACCGTCGTTGACGATTTCCACGTCGGAATCGAGGAACAGCACTTCACCCGCCAGACCCAGGTGCTCGATGGCCCACGCCAGGCCGGGGCCGTGGTGGATGTTGTAGCCGAACGCGATGAATTCCACGTTGGCGTGGCTCTCGGCGATGGCGCGGATTTTTTCCGAGATGTCGGGGTTCGAGCCGTCGATGATGTACACGCGGTTGGTATAGAACTGGCGCAGCGTGCGCAGCAGCGCTTCGATCAGGTCGGGCGCGTTGTACGACACGGTGACGATCGGGATCTGGTCGATCCGTACCGGTGGCGCCGGATGCTGTTCGGCGGGGCGCACCGCGTGCGCGGGCGCCGCCAGCCGTGGTGCGGCCGGGCGCGCCACGCGCTGTAGCGCTGACTCGAAATTACGCACGAAGCGCGGGGTGTCGAACAGCGCGTTGGTCAGCCGGCTGGCGTGCAGTTGGCGCTTCATCGAAGCGATGCGGGCCGGGTCGGCGGCCAGCGCCACGGCCAGTTCCTCGTAATCGGCAAAATTATCGGTGATCAGCTGCGGCAGGTCCACCGCGCGCAGCAGGCTGCCCGCCATGCGCGAGGCGAACGTGTGGCCGGTGCGGGTGATCAGCGGCAGGCCGGCCCATAGCGCGTCGCTGGCCGTGGTGCCGGCGTTAAACGGATACGTGTCGAGGAACAGGTCGGCCAGCTGGTAGCGCGCCAGGTATTCGGCCGGCACCGCGCGGGTGTTGAAGATGATCCGCTCGCGGGCGATGCCCGCCGCTTCGGCATAGCGCCACAGGTTGTCGCGCACTTCCGGGTAATCGGCCACCAGCCACAACACGCTGTGCGGCACCCGGCGCAGGATGTTCATCCACGTGCCGAATACCTCGGGCGTGAACTTGAAGTTGTTGTTGAATGAGCAGAACACGAAGGCGTCTTCGGGCAGGTTGACGCTGGCGCGGCTGGGCGTGGGCGCGATCGGCCGCTGGCGGTCGTTGATCTGGAACGTGTCGGGCAGGTATAGCGGCTGCTCGCTGAAGTGTTCGGCCATGTCCGGCGTGATCAAAAATTCGTCGGCCACCACGTAGTCGATGCCGGGCAGGCCGGTGCTGCCGGGGAAGCCCAGGTATGTCATCTGCACCGGCGCCGGGCGGTACGCCAGGATGTTGGGGCGCGCACCCAGCGTCAGGCCGTGCAGGTCCACCAGGATGTCGATTTCGTGGGCGCGGATGGTGCGCGCGGCCTGCTCGTCGTTCAGGTGGTCGATGCGGATGTAATGGTCCATCGCTTTTACAACGCGCGCGCGCAGCGGCGAGCCGTCCTCGCGGCTCCAGCTGAATGCATACACTTCGACCTTGCTGCGGTCGTGCAGTTCGTACAGTTCGGCCGTCAGGATCGATACCGCGTGCGAGCAAAAGTCCGACGACAGGTAGCCGACGCGCAGCCGCGCATGGCCATAGCCGTACGCGCCGGTCAGCGGCGCCACGGCAGCGTTGACCTTTTCCGCCACGAAGCGGCGCGCGGCGGCCAGTTGCAGCGCCGGGTCGTCGGACGCGCTGAGCATGGCCAGCGCCGACGTCCCTTCCAGCATGGTGGCGTGCGAAATGTGTTCGAGGCCGCTGTACACGGGCCACGCGCACTGCTTCTGGCGCAGGTGCACCCAGTGCGTCATCACATTGCTTTGCTGCGGATCGATGTGCAGGCTGCGCGCCAGCATCGCCTCCGCCTCCGGGTAGCGCTTGCGGATTTCCAGCAGCCGTCCCAGGTTGTTCAGGGTTTGCACGTGCAGCGCGGGCGAAGCCTTGACGTCCGGTTCCAGGCCGCCATCGAGGATGTCCTGCCACGTGGCCAGCGCTTCTTCCGGCCGGCCGGTGCGTTCGAGCAGGCTGCCCAGGTTCAGGCGCGCTTCGATAAAATTGGCATTGCTGGCGATGGCGTGGCGCAGGGTGGCTTCTGCGCCGGCGTCGTCGCCGGCGTTGGACAGCACCACCGCCAGGTTGAAGCAGGCGGCGTAGATCAGCGGCGTATCGGTGTGGGCGATCCAGCTGCGATACAGGGCAATGGCGGCCGGGACTTGTCCGCTCTCGGTGAGCACGGCCGCCGCGCCAAACAGGTCGGCAATCGACAGCGCGCCTTGCGCGGCCAGCGCCATCACATTGTCCAGCGGGCTGGGAGGGACGGCAGCGGGAACTTGAGCAGTCATGAACGGGCTTTTTTTACGGACGGAAGTGTTCACCTATCATACATTTTGTCGCTGGCCGATGGTCAACTTTTGGCTTGAGAGCAACAATGTAAAACCGTCCCTGCTCGGGGGATGGCAATGGGCAATTCTGAAAGACGGTAAGATGAGTATCCGTTGTCATCCGAGCCTGCCCTTATGCTGTCTACGCCCGCCACCTTTGTCCCCCTGATCCGGCCGCAAGCGGCCGACCACCCGCGCACCTTCGTGTTCCACCGTGGAGAGTTGTTGCTAAACAACGCTACCCTGGGCTTGCCCGAGCCCGGCGTGCTGGCAGCGCTGCACCTGGCGCCTGACCGCATCCATGCACTGGGCGTGTGGGAAGGCGTGTATTACCAGCTGGCGTGGCTCGATGCGCCGGTGGTGCCTGACAGCGATCATGGTTATCACGGTCTGCGGTCGCTGTTCGGCGTGCTCGATGACGGGTTCCTGGGACTGGCCGGCCGCGCGTTCCAGCTGGCCGAATGGGCGCGCACGCATCGCTATTGCGGCGTGTGCGCCACGCCGATGGCGCAGCTCGAAGGCGAGCGCTGCTTCAAGTGCCCGGCCTGCGGCATGATGGCGTATCCGCGCATATCGCCGGCCATGATGGTGCTGATCCGCAAGGGCGACGCGGTGCTGCTGGCGATGCATACCAATTCGCCGTACAAACGCTACACGGCGCTGGCCGGTTTCGTGGAGGCCGGCGAATCGATCGAGGAAGCGGTGCACCGCGAGGTGTACGAGGAAGTGGGCCTGCGCGTGCACAACCTGCAGTATTTTGCCAGCCAGTCGTGGCCGTTCCCGCATTCGCTGATGGTGGCGTTCACTGCCGACTACCTCGACGGCGAAATCCGCCTCGACCCCAATGAAATTGCCGAGGCGCGCTGGTTCGGCCCCGGCGACGAATGGCCCGAGTCGCCGGTGAGCGTGTCGGTGGCGGCGCGGCTGCTCGCTGCGCACAAGCCGGGGAGTGCGGCATGAGCGTCGATCAGGCATTGACGCGCGCGCGTGAACGCCAGGTGCCGCTGCTGCTGTACTGGGGCGCGACGTGGTGTCCGCCGTGTAACCGGGTAAAGTCCGAAATTTTTACCCATGACGAATTTGTCGACCGCTTGCAGTCGCTGGAGTTCTTCCACCTCGATGGCGACAGCGCCGGCGCCCAGGCGCTGGCGGCCCGGTACCGGCTGCGCAGTTATCCCACGCTGGTGCTGTACGCACCCGATGGCGCGGAAATCACGCGGCTGCCGTGCGAGCTCGATGGCGAAGGGTTCGTCGCCGCGCTCGACAATGCGCTGACCGTGCATGGGGCCGGTTCGAACGTGGCGCAGTCGCTGGCTGCGGCGCTGTCCGGTTCTCGTCCGCTCAGCGCGCACGAATGGACGTTGCTCGGTGCCTATTCGTGGGATACCGATGAAGGCGCGCTGCTCGGCGACCGGCCGGCTGCCACCGTGCTGCCGCCGCTAGCGGCCACCGCCGTTGCAAGCGGAGCGCCCGCAGCAGGGGCGCGCCTGCAACTGCACGCCCAGCTTGCCTGTGCCGGTAAGGATACCGACCCCGTTGCGGACGGCAATGCGCTGCTGGCCATCGTCAGCGATGCGCAACTGGCGCGGTACACGATGGATATCCTGCTCAACAGCGGCCTGCCCCTGATCAAGTTTGCCAGCCGCCGCGAGGAAGTGGCGGCGGCCCTGAACGCGATGGCCGCGCAGTGGGCCGACGATATGTGGCTCGGTGCTCCGGACCGGCTGGCTGCCGTGCGCCTGCAAATGCGGCTGGCGCGCTTGCTGGGACCGGCGCAGGGTTTGCAGGAACGGGTGCAGGCACGCGTGACTGCGGCGCTGCTGGACGCGACCGATCCGTACCAGCGCCACACGCTGGTCAACATGGCAGTGAGCGCGCTGAACGACGCGGGGCTGGCGGCGCAGGCCGAGCAGGTGCTGCGCGATGAATTGCCACGCTCGCACGCGCCGTATTATTTCATGCTCAGTTTGGCTGCAGCAGCGAAGCGGCGCGGTGACGGCGCCGCTGTGCTGGAATGGTATGGCAACGCCTACCGTTCTGCCGTGGGGCCGGCGACGCGGTTGCAGTGGGGGGTAACGTATCTGAACGCGGTACTGGAATGGGCACCGCAGCAGGTGGAGCAGGTGGCGCGCGAATTGATGGCCGATATTGCGGCGGCGGGGGAGGATGCTTATCAGCAGCGCAATCTGGCGCAGTTGCGTAAGTTGCAGGCGGGAGTGTTGCCGGAAGTGGTGCGGTAGTTTGCGCGAAATTGGATTCCCGCCTACGCGGGAATGACGACGCTCTGGTCTTTGGTGCACTCAAACAACGCCACTGACCGTAAAACCGTCATTCCCGCGCCGGCGGGAATCCAATTGAGCACGATCAATGGCACCGCAACCAGTCAGCCCACCATGGACTCACCATGGAAAAACTCAGCTACGTCTACATCCTCGCCAGCAGCCGCTATGGCACGCTGTACACCGGCATCACGTCCGACCTGGTCCGCCGCGTCTGGCAGCACCGGGAACAACTGGCGCCAGGCTTCACTGAGAAATACGCGACCAAACACCTGGTCTGGTATGAACAACACACCGACATCCGCGCCGCAATCACCCGGGAAAAGCAAATCAAGCGCTGGCGCCGACATTGGAAAGTCAATCTGATCCAGCGTACCAACCCCGCGTGGCACGACCTTTATCCCACCATTACCGCCTGAACTCCACCCTCGAACGCCACTGCGGCCCCTGCTTGCCCTGGGCGATCTGGTAGCCGGCCTCGAACAGCAGGCCGATATCCTGTTCGGCGCCGCGCAAGTCCCATTTCGGGTCCACCACGTCGTCCACCGTGTGGTAAATCTGGGCGTGGTAGCGCATGGCTTTGTCCTGGCCGTAGCTGGCCGGTTTGCCAATGTAGTCGAGGCTGTCGCCGAGGACGATCGCCGGCACCCCCGCGCGGGCGAATTCGACCTGGTCGCCGCGGTAGAAATTGCCGAACTCGAGATTGCCCTCGGCCTTCACCACCCGGCCCTGCTTACGCGCCACGGCAGACACCACGTCGTCCGCCGTCGATTTTCCCATGCCGCGCAGTTCCACCGAGCGCGTGCGGCCCCACACGTTGATGCCGTCGATATTGATGTTGACCAGCGTGTGCGCGAGCGGATACAGCGGGTGGCGCACGTAGTGCTTGGCGCCTAGCTGGCCGCGTTCCTGGCCGGTAGTGGCAAGGAACACGATGGTGCGTTTCGGTGCGACCGGCAGCGCCTGGTAGGCACGTGCTACTTCGAGCAGCGCGGCCACGCCGGCAGCGTTGTCGAGCGCGCCGTGAAAAGTTTGCTGCGAGCGTGTGCCGGGCAAGGTGTCGTCGATGCCGAAATGGTCCCAGTGGGCGCTGTACACGATCACTTCATGCCGCAGTTGCGGGTCGGATCCTTCGATGCGCGCCACCACGTTGTGCGAGTCGACCGTGCGCCAGGCATTGACCTCGGTGAAATTGAGCGTGGCGCCCAGCGGCACCGGCTTGAAGTCGCGCCGGGCTGCCTGCCTAGTCAGCTGCTCCAGGTCGAAGCCGGCGGACTTCAGCAACGCCCGTGCGCGGTCGTGCTGCAGCCAGCCCGGCACCAGCGGAAAGTCGGGATTGGGGCCCTGGGCGTCGAGCACGAAGTTTTCGCGGTTCCAGGTGTTGCGCACGATTTCGTACGAAGCGCCAGCCGTTTTCGGGTCGTGGATCAGCAGCGCGCCAGCCGCACCGCGCCGTGCCGCCTGTTCGAACTTGTAGCCCCAGCGACCGTAATAGCTGCTGGCGGCGCCGGCAAATACCCTGGCGTCGAGCTGTTGCGGACGCTTCGGATCGGGCACGGGCGGATCGTTGATCAGCATGACCAGCGTTTTACCCTTCAGGTCGACGCCCTTGTAATCGTCCCAGTCGAATTCGGGCGCCGTAATGCCATAGCCCACGAATACCAGTTCCGACCCGTGCAGATCGACTTCTTTTTCCGGACGGGCCGACCACGCCACGTAATCGTCGCCAAACCTGAGCTGGACGGGCTGGCCGCCGATCGTGTAACTGAGGGTGGGATAACTGGAAACACCGGCCATCGGCACCGCCTGCAGGTAGCTGCCATCGGGGTTGCCCGGCGCCAGGCCCAGCTTTTTGAATTGCTGTTGCAGATAGTCGATGGTAACCGTTTCGCCGTCGGTTCCCGGTGCGCGCCCTTCGAACTGGTCGGACGACAAGGCTGTCACATGGGCCAGCCAGCTGGCAGTGCTGATCGCGTGGCGCACAGGCGGCGCCGGCGTGGCCGCATGGACCGGTGCACTGCTCACACCAATGCTCAAGGCCGCCAGCGCCGCCAACAAAGGGAGTTTCATAAAAGGCACGATTGTTAAGATAGGTTACCGCCATTCTGACATATTTTGTTTCTTCTGTGCATTTATTTGGCGCCTCCCATATAAACAACACCCTGACTTTTTTATCGTCAGCAACGGAACCTTCGCTGTATTCTTATTCTCAAAAGAAACAAGGAGACCTTGCCATGAACCGTTTGTCGTTTCAGCAAAAACTGTGGGTGCCGTTGCTGTGCAGCCTGTTGTGCATTACGGCGATTTTTATCTGGCAGGCCGTGCAAACGCGCGCCCTGCGCTTCGAGGAGCGCAAGAACGAACTGCGCCATATCGATGATGCCGGCCTCTCGATCGTCAAGCAATTCGGCGATCGGGCCGCTGCCGGCACCCTGACCAAGGACGACGCGCAAAAACAGGCGCTGGCGCTGATCCGCGGCCTGCGCTACGGCAAGGATGGGTACATCACGATTACCCGCGGCACGGTGTCGTTGATGAACCCGTTCAAGGCCGAGACCGACGGCAAGGACTTGGTCGACACCAAGGACCCGAAAGGCACGTATTTGTACCGCGACATCCTGGCGGCCGGTTCATCGCCCACGGGCGAGGGCTTCGTCAATTATTACTGGACGCGGCCCGGCAGCACCGAGCCGGTCCCCAAGCTGAGCCGCGTGCAGCGCTATGCGCCGTGGGAATGGAACCTGGTCACCGGCGTGTACACCGACGATATCGACGCCGCGTTCCGGTCTTCGCTGCTCACCTCGGCCGGGGTGCTGCTGGGCGTGTGCGGGCTGCTGTGGGGCATCGTGGCGATGGTGAACGGCAGCGTACGCCGGTCGATCGGCGGCGACCCGGCCTACGTGGGCGAAGTGGCGCAGCGCATCGCAGAAGGCGACCTCAGCGCCGAGATCCGCACCGATGCCAACGACCAAGGTAGCATACTGGCCGCGATGAAGGCCATGCAGGCGCGACTGTCGGACACCATCGGCGAAATCCGCCGCAGCGCCGACACCATTGCCACCGCCTCGGGCGAAATCGCCAGCGGCAATATGGATCTGTCGGCGCGGACCGAATCGCAGGCTAGCTCGCTGGAAGAAACGGCGGCGTCGATGGAGGAGCTGACCTCGACCGTCACCCAGAACGCCGCCAACGCGGTGCAGGCCAACGGCCTGGTACAGTCGGCCTCTTCGGTGGCAGCGCAGGGCGGCAAGGTGGTGTCGCAGGTGGTGCAGACCATGGAAACGATTAACGCCTCGGCCACCCGCATCGTCGACATCATTGCAGTGATCGATGGCATTGCCTTCCAGACCAATATCCTGGCCCTGAATGCGGCGGTGGAAGCGGCGCGGGCGGGCGAGCAGGGACGCGGCTTCGCGGTGGTGGCGTCCGAGGTCCGCAACCTGGCGCAGCGGTCGGCAGCGGCAGCGAAGGAAATCAAGGAGCTGATCAATTCGTCGGTGGACAGCATCAGCGCCGGCAGCGCGCTCGTGGCAGAGGCCGGCACGACGATGGACCAGGTGGTGGCGAGCGTCTCGCGCGTGACGCAGATCATGTCGGCCATTACCGACGCCTCGAGCGAGCAGAGCACGGGCATCGGCCACGTCAACATGGCGATCACGGAAATGGACAGCGTGACACAGCAGAATGCGGCGCTGGTGGAGCAAGCCGCAGCGGCGGCCGGCAGCATGCAGGAGCAGGCGGGCAACCTGGCTGAGCTGGTGAGCCGGTTCCGGCTCGGTGGCGAGGGGAGTGGGCGGAACGCACGGCCGGCAAGCACGCGTCTTGCGCTGTCGCGTTAGCTGTTGATCCGTCATTCCCGCGCAGGCGGGAATCTCATTCCGGCGGTCCGCCCCGCCTGTGCAGGATAACGACGCACCGGCTATCGGTTTATTTCGCCGGCGCCACCGGCACCGGCTCCAGCACCGCCTCCTCGAACGCGAACTTGCCGCTGCCATCGTCGCGGAACACACCGATCAGTTCGCCGCCGTCGCCTTTGACGTCGGCATACATGGTGCAGGTTTGCGATTCCACCTGCCACATGTCGGTGCCCGAGCGCAGGGTCCAGACATTGTCGCCGCCGGACAGCAGTTCAATTTCCACTTCGTCGGCCGGCAGTTCGGTCAATTCGATGCGGCGCATGCAGTCGGGCAACCGTTGCATGATCAATTCCACCGTGGTGACATTGCTCCAGAAATGTTTTTGGGCGCGGTGCACGGTCAGCGCGTGGCTGCCCGCCTTGCCGTCCACGAAGTACGAGGCGGAGTCGTCGACGCAGGCCGTGAGCAGCAGCGGCATCAGGAGTATCAGGGTCTTGCGCATGGGCGGTATTCCATTCTGGACTGCAAACGGGTGTGCCACATTATAACGGCCTCCACGAGGGAGGCCGAGGTTGCTGCAAACACGCTGCAAGAGCAGCGTAATCCTGCCCGCAGGCAGGGAAATCAGAAGCGGTAGCCGATGCCCACGCCCAGCAGCACCGGGTCGACTTTCACGCGGCTGGCCTTGGCGCCGCCGATGAACACGTCGCTACGGATCTGCACTTTTTTCACGTCGAAGTTGAGCGACCAGTTCTTGTCGATCGCATAGTCGAGACCGGCTTGAATCGCGTAACCGAAGCTGTCGTTTTCCAGGTCGGCGCCGCCGTTCAGCAGTTTCACGCTCGAGATGCGGGTGTAGTTGATGCCGGCGCCCACGTACGGCTTGACCGGGCTGCTGTTGGTGAAGTGGTATTGCAGCAGCAGCGAAGGGGGCAGGTGCTTGAAGGTACCGATCTTGGCGCCGTCCAGGGACACATCGTGCTTTTGCGGATAGGTCAGGACCAGTTCCGCCGCCCAGTTGGGCGTGAAGAAATAAGAGATGTCCACTTCGGGAATGGTCTTGTCGCTGACGGTGATGCGGTCGGCGGCGCCCACGCCTGCCACCGGCGCCGACTTGTCGGCCGGATCGATATGCACCGCACGCGCACGCACCAGCCACGGGCTCTCTTGCGCCATGACGCCGCCGGCGCTCAAACCCAGGGTGGCCAGTACTGCTGCTGCTATAAGCTTGCTCATTTCACTTCCTCTTTTATCGTCGTTAAGTAACAAGAGGAAGTCTATTGATCTGAAGCACCAAAATCCTTGATCCAGGTCAAAATTGAAAAGCTTAGCGCGGATTACCGGTAACGGGCGACGATCTGGTCGATCGTTCCATCGCGCACCATCTCGTCGAGCATGTTGTTGATGTCGATGAAAGGTACCCGGCTCTTCGGCGATATCGCGCACTGGGTTTTGAAGGCGGCAAACACCAGTCGCGGCTGCACCGTGAGCGCGGTGTTGTTGCGCTTCATGTAGGCCAGTGTAGCTTCGCTGAGGATGGTGTAGGGCACGCTGCCCTTTTCCATCGCGTGCAGGTTTTGTTCCATGGTAGGAAAATCGACGCGCACGAACTGCCGGCCCAACACCTGCGAAATGCGCGGGTAGCGGTAATCCCTGACCGTGCCCACGCGCTTGTTGCGCAAGTCCTTGAGCGAGGCCAGCGGTGCCGAATCGCGCTGGCCGGCAACCACTTCAGCATCGGGGAACAGCGGCGCCGACCATTGATAATCGCCATCGATCCACAGCGGCATCACGTGGCACATGAGGTCGGCCCGGCCGCTCGACAGCAGCGGCTTGACGTCCTTGTGCACGGCAACCACGTAGGCAGCATGGCGCCCCAGCCGCTGCGCCAGCGCATCGCCCACGTCCTTCAGCAGGCCGCCGGACAGTGCACCCTGCTCGAAGCGCGCCATCGGCATGGTCGATTCCTGCGGCGTGAGCATCACCAGTTCCGGCGTCGCCGCCGATGCAGGCAAGGCCAGCAGCATGGCGGCCAGCAGGGCAGGAAGTCGCAGGGGCATGTTTTTTCCACGGAGCATGAACGAGTCTCGATTATAACGGCCTCGCCAGGGCAGGGCGCCCGCAATGTTCGTCCGCGCACAGGCATGGCTGGCAGAGCGTGGCAAGGTGATAGGCCCTATTCCACGCACGGAGGACTACATGAATCTGCCCAATAAAGAAAGCTTGTCCGGCAAACACGTCGCCATCCTGATGACCGATGGTGTCGAACAGATCGAATACCAGGCACCGCGCCAGTTCCTGGAGGAGCACGGCGCACGCGTGACCCTGGTCGCCCCCAAGGCCAAGGGCGAACAGGTGCAGGGATTCGAACACCTGACCGCGTCGCACCAGTTCGCAGTAGAACTCGATGTACGTGACGCCCGTCCCGGCGACTACGATGCACTGGTGCTGCCGGGCGGCGTGGCCAACCCCGATGCGTTGCGCCTGTCCGAACCGTCGATCGGGTTCATCCGCGATTTCGGCGCTACCGGCAAACCGATCGCGTCCATCTGCCACGGACCGTGGACCCTGATCGATGCCGGCCTGGCTGACGGCCGCACCATGACCAGCTGGCCCAGCCTGCAACGCGACCTGCGCAATGCCGGCGCCACCTGGCAGGACGCCGAAGTCGTCGTCGATGGCGCGTTGATCACCAGCCGCAAGCCGGACGACATTCCGGCCTTTAACCAGGCCCTGCAGAAACAACTGCTGGCCGCGTAACACCGTTTTCCCTCGCTGCGGCGAGGATCTCCATGTGCAAGCCAGAATGCGTGTTTTCTTATTGGCAAACGAGCGCTAAACTCAAGCTGTTACACGTAGACTGGTATTGCAATCGACCTCATGCGTCTTAATCCTAGGGAGACCATCATGACACACGTACTCGCAGCCGTTTTCGAAACCAGTGCCGAGGCCAATCGCGCCAAGGACGAATTGATACTGAGCGGTTACGACCGCACGGCCATTCGCGTTACCGATTCGGTGGGGGTGGCCGGCACCCACCACATCAACGATGACGAATCCATCCTCGGCAGCATCAAGACCATGTTCAGCGACCTGCTGGGTCGCGAGCACGCCGACCGCAGCATTTATGCCGAAGCTCTCAATCGGGGCCACGTGGTGCTCACGCTGCACGCCACCAGCCATGAAACCGCCGAGCGCGCAGCCGACATCATCGACGACTTCAACCCGATCGACATCGACGAACACGAAACCATGTGGCGCGCCAGCGGCTGGACCGGCGCCGACGCGCTGGTGGGCGGCGCCGGCCTGCAGCAGGGCGCGCTCAACTCGCAGCAAACTGCCGTCCCCGAGTACCACGGCATCCGCCCGCGCGAAGAAGCGGTGGACTTCGTGCGCACCGAGCAACTGGCCACCACCGGCTCGCTGCAGCGCGGCGACGCCGTCGCTCCCACCATCGAAGGGCTGGCGCCGCCCATCTCGGTGGAGTCGACGGTACAACGCAGCGGCATGCGCATCTACCCGCGCGACGTGGGCGCACCGAACCAGGACAGCCTGAACATCCTGCGCGGCGACGACAGCACCGGCGACCCGGCCTACTTCCGCTCGCACTGGGAAAAAACCTATTCGTACACCGGCGGCACGTTCCAGGACTACGACCCGGCCTACCGCCACGGCGAATCGATGGCCGGCAACCCCGGCTACAAGGACAAGCCGTGGGAGGCGGCGGAACCCGATTTACGCAGCAGTTGGGAAGCCAGCCATCCGCAGTCGAGCTGGGACAAGTTCAAGGATGCGGTAAGGGAAGGTTGGGAGCGGGTGACTAAGTAAGCAGCACCCCGCGGCCTGCACCCCGTGGTGCAGGCCGTTTTTACTTCCTCATAGCATGATTGCTTAAGATCAAAATTTCCTATCGGCAGTAGTGCCATCATCATCCTCCTGTGCCGTGCAACAGCGCGACAATCGCCCCGGATGCCATGATGGAAAAACTGCTGCCGTACTACGAACGGGAACTGAGCATGCTGCGCCGCGCCGGCGCCGAGTTTGCTGCGCGTTATCCCAAGCTGGCCGGCAACCTGCAACTCAACGGCGAAACCTGCGCCGACCCCCACATCGAACGCCTGCTGCAAGGCTCAGCTTTTTTGAATGCCCGCGTGGCCAAGCTGCTCGACGACGGTTACGCCCATTTTACCGAAGCGCTGCTGGGCATGCTGTACCCGCACCTGCTGCGGCCTTTTCCCTCGTGCTCGATCGCCCGCATCGACTTTGGCGGCGCCAAGGCCGGCCAGGTCACCACAGTGAGCACGCTGCCGCGCGGCACGGCGCTGAAGTCGCTGGGCCGCGGCGCCCTGACCTGCCGCTTCCGCACCGCGTACGACGTCACCATCGCGCCGCTGGCAATTACCGACGTGGCGTTCGAGCCGTACATTCAAACTCCGGCCACGCTGGCCCTACCGCCCGACGCGGGATCGGCCATCCGCATCACCATCGAGAGCACGGCGCCCAACCGCGCGCTGGCCGCGCTGGTGTTGACGGCCATACGCGTCTTCCTCGACGCCGAAGCGTCGCTGCGCGCGCTGCTGCGCGACCTGCTGTTCATGCGCGCGCCTTGCGCCTGCGTGGAAGCGGCCGGCACATGGCATATGCTGGCATGCGTACCGATCCAACCGGTGGGCTTTGCGGACGACGAGGCGCTGCTGCCCGCCGCACCGTCCGAGCACAGCGCCTACCGCCTGCTGAGCGAATACTTCGCCTTTCCCGACAAGTTCGATTTTATCGACATCGACCTGGCCGCCCTGCTGCACGACGCTCCCGCCGGCTGCACCCGCGCGACGCTGCGCATCGCCCTGGCCGACGTGCGCGCCGACGATGCCAGTGCCCGCATGCTGCGCACGCTGTCGCCCGACAACCTGGTGCTGGGCTGCACGCCGGTGATCAACCTGTTTCCGCAGGCGGCCACGCCGATCCGCATTACCCACCGCAGCAGCAGCTACCCGCTGGCGCCGGATGAGCTGCCGGGGCAGGCGTGCGATATCTACAGCGTCGATACCGTGCACCTGCTGCGCAAGACGCCGGAGGGCAGTGTCGTCACCGAGTTCGTGCCGTACTACGCGCTGCGCCACGGCCAGGAAGACAGCCGCAGCGGCCACTACTGGCGCGTGCAGCGCGACGAAGACCTGGCCGCCATCGGCGCCGGCCACGATACCTCGCTGATGCTGGTGGACCGGGATTTCTCGCCGCACAACGCGGACGAGGGAACGGCATCCGTCGCGCTCACCTGCACCAACCGCAATGTGCCACATGGCATGACCTACGGGCGCGCCGCCGGCGACCTGGCTGCCGAAGCGACCACCTTGCCGATCCGCCTGCTGCGCCGGCCCACGCCATCGACCCGGCAGTCGTCCGCCAGCCAGCACCAATGGGCGCTGATCGCGCACCTGGCGCTCAATCACCGCGCGCTGACGCACGACAGTTTGACGACGATGTTGCGCCTGTATGCGCAGCAGGACAGCACCGTGTCGCAACGGCAAATCGCCGGCATTACCGCGCTGGCGCAGCAACCCGCCATGGCCTGGGTGCGGCAGCCGCGCGGGGCGGCCTACCTGCGCGGCGTGGAAGTGCGCATTACGCTGGACGAGGAAGCGTACGCGGGCACCGGCATCCACGCCTTCGCGCAACTGCTCGACCATCTGCTGGGGCTGCACGTGCACCTGAACAGCTTTACGCAACTGGTGATCTTGGCCGAACCGGGCGGAAAGGAGTTGCTGCGATGCTTGCCCCGCAACGGCGCACTGACGCTGGCGTAATCGGCGACTTGCTGGCAGCCCCGCACCGCTACGAATTCTTCCAGGCGGTGCGGTTGCTGGAGCAGGCCGGCGCCGCCGAGCGCGTGCGCTACCGCAACCGCCTGTCGCTGGCTTTTCCACCGAACCAGCTCGAAAACATCAGCCAGGATGCCGATGAACACATCCGCATCACGCCCGCCTTCATCGGGCTGCTGGGGAGCCAGGGCGTGCTGCCGCTGCACTATTCGGAAGCGTTGAGCCGCTACGAGAAAACCAGCAACGACGGCGGCCCGCGTGCCTTCCTCGACCTGCTGTCGCACCGCGCCACCGAACTGTTTTACCAGGCGTGGGCGATGCACCAGCCGGTATCGATGACGGCCGCCGACCAGGAAGACGGCTTCATGGCGATCCTGCTGGCGCTGGCCGGCGCGGATTCATGCGCCGGCGTGCGCCGCGAAACGCTGGCGCGGTACGCCACGCAGATCCGCAGTCGCAACGTGGGTGCCGCCGCGCTGGCGGGCATGTATTCGGAATACTTCAACACCGGCTTCGTGGTCGAACAACTGGTAGGGCACTGGCAAGCGCTGCAACCGGACCACCAGGCGCAACTGGGCGTGGCCAACGTGGACCTGGGCAGCGGCGTGCTGCTGGGCGAACGCATCTACGGCTGCGACGCGCGCGTGCGCCTGCATATCGGCCCGCTGGCCCCCGAAGCTTACGAAGGCTTTCTGCCGGGCGGCAGCGCTGCCGTGCAACTGGCCGCGATGCTGAAACTGCACTGCGGCGCCGGCATGACCTGGGAAGTACGCCTGACCCGCCGCGCCGGCGACCTGCGCGGCCCGCGCCTGGACGGCGCCAGCCGGCTGGGCGTGGACACTTTCCTGGTGGACGACCAGGGGACCGGCGCCCCGCAACCGGACCGCGAAGAGTTGATGTACCTGCTGCATACCTGAGGAGCGAACGTGGAAAGCGACGGAGATTTCTTCAGCTTTATGGGCCTGCCCAAGGAACTGGTGACCAGCAACCGCCCGCTGCGGCTGCGCCTGGATCTGCCCGGCGGCGTCAACGACGACATGCTGCTGCCGCAGCGTGTGTTCGGCAGCGAAACGCTGTGCGGCGGCATCGAGTACCGGGTGTTGTGCGTGTCCTCCAGCGTAAGTCTGCCGTTGAAGCAGATGATTGCCGTGCCGGCCGCACTCGATTTCGTTACCGACCAGGGAGAGTTGCGCAGCGTGTGCGGGATCGTCACCGAGGCCAGTTCCGGCGACAGCGACGGCGGCCTGGCCAGCTACCAGCTGGTGATCCGCGATGCGCTGGCCATCCTGGAAAAGCGGACGAACACGCGGGTATTTCGCAACATGGACGAAGTGGAGATCGTGCGCCGCATCCTCAACGAATGGCGCCAGAAAAGCGCCATCCTCGGCACCTGCTTCGCCCACGAGGCCGACGAAGCGTTCGCCCAGCGCGAGTATCCCGCGCGCGAATTCACCATGCAGCACAACGAATCGGACGCCGCCTTTATCCGCCGCCTGCTCAAGCGGCGCGGCATCGGTTGGTACATACGTAGCGGCTGCGAGGGCACCGACGACGAATTGCCGACGCACGCGCTGGTCCTGTTCAACAACGCCGACAGCCTGCGCCGCAACGCCGCCGGCACCGTGCGCTACCACCGCGATGGCGCCACCGAGGAACGCGATGCCATCACGTCCTGGAGCGCGGTGCGCACGCTGCAGCCGGGCGTGGTCACGCGCCACAGCTGGGATTACCGCAACCCGCTGGGCCGCGACTTCATGATGATGGACGCGGCAAGCGGCGTGAATCAGGGCGTCCACGGCAACGAACTGGCCGCCACCCTGGACGACTATCAAATTCTGAGCCCGCACGCCGGCGACGACAACGAAGACCTGTGCAAGCTGGGCCTGCTGCGCATGACGCGCCACGACTACGAATCGAAATGCTTCCACGGCGAAGGCAGCGTGCGCGACCTGTGCGCAGGCGAGTATTTCACGCTGGCCGATCATCCCGAGGTGGACGAGCACCCGGAAGAAGAGCGCGATTTCGTGGTGACGGCGCTGAGGGTGGCGGCGCAAAACAATTTGCCCAAGGCGCTGGCAGCACGGGTGGAGAGACTATTTGCGCGCAGCCGTTGGGGCGGTGACTCAGCCGAGTTCGCCGCGCAGCGCGAGGCAGCGGAGGCGGTAGCGTGCGGGCCGTTGCGCATGCAGGTGCAGTTCACGGCCGTGCGGCGCGGCGTAAACATCGTGCCGTCGTACGACGCCCGCACCGACCTGCCGCCCGCGCTGATGCAAAGCGCGATCGTCGTCGGGCCGGCGGGGGAGGAGGTGTATTGCGACCGGCTGGGGCGGGTAAAGATCCGTTTCCCGGGCACGCGGCCGGCGGACCATGAACAGGCCAATGGCGCGGGGACGCTGGATACGGAGGCCGATTCCGCGTGGGTGCGGGTGGCGTCGACCTGGGCGGGGAACGGGCCGGGGAGTTTGCAGCAGTGCGGCACGGTGGGGTTGCCGCGCATTGGCACGGAGGTGCTGGTGAATTTTCTGGGTGGGGATCCGGATAAACCGGTGATTGTGGGGCAGTTGTATAACGAGGTGGCGGAGCCGCCGGGGTTGAATGGTATGGGCAATTTGCCTGCGAACAGGTATCTATCCGGCTTTAAAAGCCGGGAAATTCGTACTGGGCGCTCGAATCAACTGCGCTTCGATGATACAGAAGGGGAAATCAGTGCGCAATTGGCCAGTGACCATGGGGCTAGCGAAATTAACTTAGGTTATCTTTCGACTCAACAACCCCAAGGACATGGCAAGTGTAGGGGTGAAGGGATAGAACTTCGGACAGATAAGGCGATTGCAATTCGTGGAGCACGCGGCTTGTTCTTAAGCGCTTGGGGACGTCTTCGTAATGAGGACCAACACTTGGCCAGAAACGAAATGCAAATCATGCTTGATCAATGTGCTGAAATAACTAAGTCTTTGGGAGCATATGCCGAAGATCATCAAGCGCTTTCCACGAGTCTAAAAGAGCAATCTGAATTGAGCGCGACGATAGAGAAATGGGAACACGCAGGAATTACGAATACTTCAGAATCAGCCGATGCATTAATAGCTCTTTCCAGCCCCTCAGGAATCAGCTTTGCTACTTCCAAGGCTAGTGTTACATATGCAGGGACGAGCATAGAATCATACGCTCAAAATAATTTTCAGATATCTGTTGGGCAGCAGGTCACAATTAATGCAGGTAATGGAATGTCGCTTTTTTCTAAAGAAAACGGGCTACGTGCCATTGCGCACCACGGGCACCTTCTATTACAAAGTCAGCATGGTGACACAATAATAAATGCTTCCAGAAATATAAATTTTACAGCTTCAGATGGAATATTAGTTGGAATGGCAAAGGAAATTTCATTGATCACTGAAGACGGATCTTTTATAAAAATTGGTGGCGGCATCACTATTGGTACAAAAGGCGCATTGAATTTTCATGGTGCGAGCTTTGAATTTTCTCCTGGTAAAACAATGGCGGCTAGCTTCCCGGAGTTTTCAGAATCGAAAACCGATGCGATGCGCGAATTGGAAATAGAATTTGTTGATGCTGATGGAAATAAACCCAGCGAGGAGAAAATATTCGTTCTGTTTCATCAAGATAATTCTCAGATTGAATCAACCGCAAGAAATGGAATAAGTAAAATCAAAGATATCCCAAAAGGAAGTTTTACAATTTTTCAGACTGCTCGGCGGAAGTAATATTAACGGCTCTGTCAGGAGGTTAAAGTGGAAAACAATATTTCCAACAAATCGACAAAACTCAGTTCAACTGCTAAGACAACGAAAATCGTCGTGCCTATTGATTTGCCAGACCAGCCGATCCAGTGCTGGATTGGAGATGCGGAGAAGATAACCGTCTTGTTACGAAAACATAGGGATTTTATTCTTGATATAAACTTATTTAACGGGAAAACCTATACGGTGTGGTCCGATCAAAGTGAAATGTATGATACACGCACAAAAAATTTGATTCATCCAAAAGAAAAAATATTTTTTAAAGATGGTGAAATTTTGCATTTGTGGTTAGGAAGGGATTTTAAAGGAAAAATTTATTTATTTGAGGGGGTAAAGCAAGTTGGGGCCTATTCTGTAGAAAGCTTAGATCCTAGTATCGAAAATTTTGATCCTAACTTTAAACCTGCTCCAATCATTGTTTCGATGAAGAACGATCCTATTGTTCCGGCGGAAAATCTGTTCAACGTAATGCAAACTGATGGTAGTTTTACTATTCCGAAAACTTCGAAATTACAAGAGGCAGAAAAATTTTTGCAGATTGTAGAATTAAAGTGGGAAGGCGAAAATGTACCAAAAGATATTGCTGATTTCTTCGTAAAAGGTGGCGAGAAGGAAATGATTTTTTCTGGTGGAGTTATGACAAGAAATTGGATTATGAATCAAGTATCAGCACAATGCGGTTATTTTTCCGATAACAAATCTTGGATTAAAGAGCTGTGGGACGAAAAAATGACTCTTCGTACCGTGGACCATTCTTCCGGAAGGAGAGTGTATGTGATATTAACTGGTGCAAATCGTAATCGGCGGCTAATTACTGCTGCTCGCTATGGCGCAAGCAATACTAAGGTGCTGGCCCTATCATTCGGCGCTGGTTCAGCAGCAGGACTTCGGCATTCGACTTGGTCAGCGGCGGGTGGAAACTTTAAAGGGGCGGGATTGTATTCAATGCTATTTACTATATCTTTGGATATTGCAGAGTGGAGTTCAGATTACGAGCAACGGGACCCGATAACAGGGAAGCCAAAGCAGGATATTGGTGATCTTTTTACAAAAATAGGATTAGATATAGCTAAAAATACCATGAATTCGATAATAACCTCTTGTCTCATGTGGGGGGCATTAACCGTGATTGGTGGCGCACCAGTGGTGGTTGTAATAATTGGAACTATCGTAGTTTCATTTCTGGTTAACTGGGCAGTCGATGCCATCGATAGGAAAACCGGAGCCTCTGAAAAAATAACTCAAGCTGTGAAAAATGGTCCCGCGAGTCTTGAAAAAAAGCTGAGTAGCGACTACGACGGCTACGTCAAGTCATTAATTTATGCATTAAAGAAAAAAGGTATGATATATGATCTTGACTCCGCTCCCGTTAGATAATCCTTGGAAACGAGCTGCCATAGGGTTTTTCATGTTTAACATGTTATCAACCTTGATGGTCTGGATAGTGCTGGATATTAAACAATTCCCGCAGCTGCCAGTAGAGGAATTATTTTTTTTAATTTCGTTGGTTTCGGTTACGATGTTTTTTTCTGGAAAAATTTTTCCTGTAATAGATAGAGCAAAATTTTTTGTTTTGATTCTTGGCGTATTCGGAATTCTACCTATTTTATTTTCTTGTGCATTGCCATTTTTTTTATATATTTTTATTTCAAAATTTTCTTTTAAAATCGATTTTTTTTTCATTTCAATGTACGTTTTGATATCGTTTTTTTGGATATATGTATCAATAAAAAAAACCGCATCAGTAGAAAAAAGTTGTAATTATCTAAGATCTCAGATAAATAGTGATAACGGTAAAAAATTTATTGATAGGGAAAATTTAGCAGACTTTTCCATTCTGGAAAAAAGCCATCCAACAAAAAAAACTAATATAATAAAAAAAATTATAATTCCACTTGCCATGCTGGTTTATCCTCTGCAAAAGATTATTTCTGGACTTGGCGGAAATGCGGCGGTATTTGGGGCTGTTTCTATTTTATCTGTTCCATTATCTTTGTACATCATAGGTAAAATTGCATCAGGGTATTATCTATGGATTCACTGTATAGGAAAACTAGAAAAAGAATATAAATCTAATATTTTATTGGTTAAGTACAATTCTGTAAGTTAGATCGAGCGCACTGTCGTATTCGCATTACGGCTCCCATTGAAATTTTACCATTTTATTTAATAAGCCTAGTGGTAGCGCGTGCTGCCTTGGTCAAATAACCTATCGATGTGCGGTGCAAGGAGAAGCCCGTTTTCGACATCTAGTCGCTCAGTATTGTTCGATAACGCCCAAGCATTGATATGCAACGCCACCATCAAATTGACGTTTTGCAGCCCAGTCAGCGCACATCGACCACCCCAACGTTTGATGAGATCAGTCCTAAACTTCCCCTGACCAACGCGCGCCATTACCAACGCTTCCCGCGTGGTGGCAGAGATCTTTGCAGGCTCAGCAGTGCCGGAGCTAATGAATGCTTCTTCGCATCTTGCCGACTGGTTAACCGCATCTAGGAGATACATGCCTGCATACGCGGGCAGGTGTGCCATGTAAATTTGGTTCAACGTCGCCTGGTTGCTGAACAAGGACGGAATACTTCGGTTGTTAAACCTTGCAATGAATTCGGCAAAGATTCATCTCGATGCACTTTGCGGTCAAGCTCGACAATCTGAACATCGACTCGGTTGCCTACAGCATCCCATTCGCGAAATGAACGAGTCATCGGACGTTTCTCGCTGTACGGATCCCCATCAGCAATGGCCAGAAAACTGATCCGTTGGTTATAGCAACAAAAAATAATGTCACCCTGCCGCACCTGGCCGACGTTGTCCCAGTAAAAGCGAGTTACCTCATTGCCCACCTTGTTGACCGAACTTTTGGGTGCCCACAAGAAATGTTGGTCAATCACCGTTTTGTGCGTGGTTCCGATGTTGACCCAATAGAATTCCATGTAGCTCCCGGTGTGATGTCTAGTAATCAATTGATTTTAGGCATCACTCTATCATCTATGGTCGAGCTCGCTTAATTTTTAAGCGAACTGAACAATAAATAGTCGAGAAGATTTCTTCACTGCGCTAAACATTTCACCCATAAAAAAGGCGCTCAACAGAGCGCCTTCGATTCCACGATATTCGTATTGCTTAAACGTCGATATTATCCGCCCGCAACGCATTCATCTCAATAAACGCCCGGCGCGGCTCCACATCATCGCCCATAAGCGTCGTAAAGATCTGGTCCGCAGCGATCGCATCCTCGATCTGCACCTTCAGCAAACGGCGCACGGTCGGATCCATCGTGGTTTCCCACAGCTGATCCGGGTTCATCTCACCCAGACCTTTGTAGCGCTGCTTGGACACCACACGCTCCGCTTCGTCGCGCAGCCAGCCCATCGCCTGGTGGAAGTCGGTCACGGCCGATTCCTTGGTGCGGTCGCCTTCGCCGCGGCGTACGTAGGCGCCTTCGCCCAGCAGGCCGGTGAAGGTGGCGGCGGCGTCGGCCAGGACGCGGTAATCGGCGCTCTGGACGAAGTCGGCGTCGATGGCGCTGACTTTGACGTTACCGTGATGCATGCGCTCGATCCACAGCATGTGTTTTTCGGACAGCTCGTCCGAGCGCACCGTGACCTTGATCGCGATGTCGTTGATGTTGTCCTGCAGCGCACGGGCCGATACTTCGGCCAGTTCCAGCGTGTCCAGGTTCAGCGTAACGCCGGTCATGATGGCGGTCAGTGCGGCGCGGTCGATCACGCGCGTCAAGCGCGTCATGATGACGTTGGCCAGGTTGAACTGGCGCACCAGTTCGGCCAGCGGTTCGCCCACGATCGGGTTGGCGCCTTCGCGCGGGGTGAGGGCGGCGGTGTTCAGTGCCACGTTCATCATGTAGGCGGCTTCTTCGGCGTCATCTTTCAGATAGCGCTCGTCGCGGCCGGCCTTCACCTTGTACAGCGGCGGTTGCGCGATGTAGATGTGGCCGCGTTCCACCAGTTGCGGCATCTGGCGGTAGAACAGCGTCAGCAGCAGGGTGCGGATGTGGGCGCCGTCGACGTCCGCATCGGTCATGATGATGATGCGGTGGTAGCGCAGTTTTTCGACGTTGAACTCATCCGGGCCGATCGAGGTGCCCAGCGTGGCGATCAGCGTGGTGATCTGCTCGGAGGACAGCATTTTTTCAAAACGCGCTTTTTCCACGTTCAGCACTTTACCGCGCAGCGGCAAAATGGCCTGGAACTTGCGGTCGCGGCCTTGCTTGGCCGAGCCGCCTGCGGAGTCACCCTCGACGATGTACAGTTCGGACAGGGCAGGGTCTTTTTCCTGGCAGTCAGCCAGCTTGGCCGACAGGCCCAGGCCGTCCATTACGCCCTTGCGGCGGGTAAGGTCGCGGGCCTTGCGGGCCGCTTCGCGCGCACGCGCGGCTTCCACGATCTTGCCGCAGATGATCTTGGCGTCGTTCGGTTTTTCCTGCAGGTAGTCGGCCAGGGTTTTGGCGACGATTTCTTCCACCGGGCCGCGTACTTCGGACGACACCAGCTTGTCCTTGGTCTGCGACGAGAACTTCGGCTCCGGTACTTTGACGGACAGCACGCAGGTCAGGCCTTCGCGCATGTCGTCGCCGGAGATTTCCACTTTCGCCTTTTTGGCGAACTCGTGTTCTTCGATGTACTTGTTGATGACGCGGGTCATTGCGGCGCGCAGGCCGGTCAGGTGGGTGCCGCCGTCGCGTTGCGGAATGTTATTGGTGAAGCACAGTACCTGTTCATTGTAGGCATCATTCCACTGCATCGACACGTCCACCGAGATATTGGTGTTCTGGTCAGACATGCGCTCGCCGGTGGCCTGGAACACGGTCGGGTGCAACACGGTCTTGGCCTTGTTGATGTATTCCACGAAGCCACGGGTGCCGCCTTCGAAGGCGAAGATGTCTTCCTTGCCGGTGCGCTGGT
>Ga0308164_10001399_pt1 | contig 28563 bp, 26 predicted proteins | sample PhyTR2_FD_201031 | JGI IMG/M metagenome (GOLD analysis project Ga0308164, IMG submission 201031) | Phyllosphere microbial communities from UC Gill Tract Community Farm, Albany, California, United States - DLSLT.R2 | ecosystem: Host-associated > Plants > Phyllosphere > Unclassified | place: USA... | reverse complement strand
CAGGGCAACTACTCCCGTGAGCAGCGCCAGCACCGCACCTCCAGCGGCACTCCAGCCGACTCCAAGGCCTTTGGGTTGCCAGATCACCAGCACTAATGTGAGGACAAAGATTGCAGCAGCAGTCAGCATTTGAATGGATTTCCGTCCGGAGGATCAGCAGCAAGCGGCCTGGCGAACCGGGCGGCCTTCCATGGAGGCGAGACGATCCGTATCCCGATCTACCCAGTCTTGATTGGCCTTGAGGGTTACCTGAAGCACCTCCAGAACCCACTGAGGGAGCTGCGGATGGAGGCGGTAGTAAATCCACTGCCCCTGGCGGCGATCTTCCAGAAGCCCACAGGTGCGGAGTTGCGCGAGGTGGCGAGAGACTTTTGGCTGGCTGTCGTCCAGGGCCCAGATGAGCTCGCACACGCATAGTTCGCCCTGTGCCGAAAGCATCAGCATGATTCGGGCACGTGTTTCGTCCCCTAGGCACTTGAAGACGGTGGTTGGCAAAAGGCTCATGCTGGTATCCAATATGTGTAAATACGTATATTCGAATATAGATATATGAAGCGCCGAGGGGAAGAGCCGCAGAGCCAGCTTCCGTACGTTCTTTATGTTCAAGGCCGGGGTCGAGGCGTGTGTAATCAATAAAAGGTCGCGCATGCTATTGGTAATAATTCTTATGCCAGTCTTATATCCATGTAAAATACTGTTTACCCATACAGTACTATAGCGTTACCCTATCCCCAGCCTGAACGTATTCCTGCTGGTAACCCCATGACCGAAACCACTCCTTTCACCGACGACGAAGCCTTCGACCCTTTCCCCTCCGAGGCGGAATTGCTGCGCGAGCGCTGTACGCTGCTCACCTCCGAGCTGGACGAAACCAACGCCGAACTGCGCGCCTGTCGCCAGCGCATTGCCGTGCTGGTGGTTCAGCATGGCAATGATGCCAACGAACTCGCCCGCGCGCGGACGGAGATGACGCGCATGGCGTGGGAGCTGTCCAACGCGCGGCTGGAGGAAAGCCGCAGGGCTACTGGCCAGATGGGGTATTCGTATGGGGAGCATGGCGGTGCCTGCAGCGGGGAGGCGCCGTAGCACGGCGGTTCAGTAGAAACCGCTGCGCTGGCTGAACGCCTTTCGCCCACTAGTCAGGCGCGCTGGCACCCGTCACATCGCCGCTCGAACTTCCACGGTCAGGTGCCCCACCTCATGCACCGGCTGCAGCCGGGCGCGAATTTCTTCGGCGCCCACCCGCGCGGCGGCGATCTCGCCGACCATCATCAGTACGGTGAGTATGACCACCCAAAGGGTGCGGCGGGCGTTTTCCTCGTGGTCGGCGCCCAGGAACATATGGTCGTGGCTGGCGTTCATGGCAGCGGTGCTGCCTGTGGTCATCTAGCCAATTGGCGAATGGCAATTGTTCCACACCTTGGCCTCGCGCCCCTAATACGGCAGTTCCCGCACCAGCGACTCGCCACTGATCTCGCTGATGGTCTTCGCGCCGGTCAGCACCATGGCCACGCGCATCTCCTTCTCGATCAGGTCCAGCAGATGGCTGACCCCCGCGCCACCGGCCGCGGCCAGGGCGTACATGAAGGCGCGGCCGAGCAGCACGGTGTCGGCGCCGAGGGCCAGCATGCGGACCACGTCGAGGCCGTTGCGGATGCCCGAGTCGGCGAGGATTTTCAGCTGGCCTTTGACCGCGTCGGCGATCATCGGCAAGGCGCGGGCGCTGGACAGCACACCGTCGAGCTGGCGGCCACCGTGGTTGGAGACCACGATGCCGTCGGCGCCGAAGGTCACTGCGTCCTTGGCGTCCTCGGCGTCGAGGATGCCCTTGATGACCATCGGGCCTTGCCAGAAGTCGCGGATCCACTCCAGGTCTTTCCAGGAGATGGAGGGGTCGAAGTTGCTGCCCAGCCAGCCGATGTAGTCGGCCAGGCCGGTGGGGTTGCCGCGGTAGGTGGAGATATTGCCCAGGTCGTGGGGGCGGCCGAGCAGGCCCACGTCCCAGGCCCAGGCCGGGTGGCCGATGGCTTGCAGCATGCGCCGGAACGGCGCGTTGGCGCCGCTCATGCCAGAGTGGGCGTCGCGGTAGCGGGCGCCGGGCACCGGCATGTCGACGGTGAAAATGAGTGTGGTCACGCCCGCGGCCTTGGCCCGCTCCAGGGCGTTTTTCATGAAGCCGCGGTCCTTGAGCACGTAGAGCTGGAACCAGATCGGCCGGGTAATGGCCGGGGCGACTTCCTCGATGGGGCACACCGACACGGTCGACAGGGTAAAGGGTATGCCCTTGGCGTCGGCGGCCTTGGCAGCCTGCACTTCGCCACGGCGGGCGAACATGCCGCATAGGCCGATAGGCGCCAGGGCCACCGGCATGCTCAGTTCCTGGCCGAACAGTTGGGTCTTGAGGCTGAGTTCGGACATGTTGCGCAGCACCCGCTGGCGCAGGGCGATGTCGGCCAGGTCGGCGACGTTGCGGCGCAGGGTGTGTTCGGCGTAGGCGCCGCCGTCCAGGTAGTGGTACAGGAAGGGCGGCAGGCGGCGTTGGGCGGCGGGTTGGTAATCGCTGGAGGCGGAGATGATCATGGGTTGCGGGTCCCTGTTCGAGTCGGTGGCACCGGGCCATTTGTTGATGTTATGGAGGGCAGGGTAGCGCATTCAGGGCAGCTGCGACTGCCGCTTGCTCGAGTCTCAAGGGTGTTGCACGGCGGCCGTTGCCATGCAACCTGATAGAACTGCCAGCTTCGCGCAGCGCGCTCGGCAGCTAGACTGGCCGCACCCTGCCAGGACCCCTGCCGCCATGAGCGTTCACGCCCACACCCCTAACCTGATAGGTACCGACCCCCGCGGCCTGCCGGTGCGTGCCGTGGGCTACTGGCGTGAAGGCAGCGAGCGGCCACAGGCGCGGATATCGCGCCAGGCGTTCGATCATCTGGGGCGCGGGTGGCGTGCCCAGGATGCGCGCTTTGGCGAAGCGGACATGGCGCAGTACAACCTTGTCGACGTGCATGCGTTGTCCGGCTCCGTGCTGGCACGGGACAGCGTCGACGCCGGCTGGCACCTGCAGCTGGCAGGCGAGGCCGGGCAGCCGCTGGTAGAGTGGAACGGCCGCGCGGTCAAGTACATCGACTATGACGAAATACTTCGCCCCGCGGCCAGGCGTGAACAGCCTGTGGGTGGCGCGCAACGGGTCGCTGGCCGCTTCGAGTATGGCGTGGCCGGCGCCGCCGAGGCGCTCATGAACCAGTGCGGGCGGGTGGTGCGTGTTGACGATGATGTGGGCAGCGAGGCCTTCGAATATGGCTTCGCGGGGCAACTGGTCGAGCAGTCCCGGCGCTTTCTCGCCGCCGATGCCCTGCCGGACTGGCCTGCTGCGCTGGGGGCGCGGGATGCCTTGCTGGAAACCCAGGCGAGCGCCACCCGCCAATGGTCCGCGCCCAGCGGCGAATTGCTGCGCCAGCGCGATGCCACGGGGAATGAAAGCTATAGCCATTACGACCAGGCAGGGCAGTTGCAACGTACTTCAGTGCGCTTGGCCGGGACCGAGCTTCGACCGGTCGTCGAGGGCCTGGCTTATGACGCGGCCGGCAGGTTGCACGAGGAAGCACTGGCCAATGGCGTCGATGTACAGCGCACCTTCAGTGCCGAGGGCCGCCTATTGCGCGTGCAGGCACGGCGGCGAAACGGCGGCGCGCTGCTGCAGGACCTTGGCTACGAATACGGCCCGGCTGGCCATATCCTGGCCATTCACGACCACCGGCAGCCAGTGCGGCACTTCGCCAACCAGCGCATCGAGCCGGTGCGGCGGTTCCAGTACGACTCGACCTACCAGTTGATCGACGCCACGGGATGGGAAACCAGCGCGCCGGGGCAGGTTGCCAACTATTCCGAGCATTATCGCTACGACGCCGGGGGTAATCTGCTGGAACTGCAGCACCGCGGCGCCACCCAGTTCACCCGCAGCCTGCAAGTTGCTGAAGACAGCAATCGCAGCCTGCCGCTGGGCGACGACCATCGCAACCTCAGTACCCGTGACTTCGCCGAGGCGTTCGACGCCCGGGGCAACTTGCGCAGTTTGTGGGCAGGCACGTTATTGCAGTGGGACTTGAGCGATCGCTTGCAGGGGATCGACGCGATCCGCCGTGATGACGCCGCCAATGACGCCGAATGGTACCGCTATGATGGCGCCGGCCAGCGGCGGCGAAAATGCCAGCAGCAACTGGCCTTGGTCGGTATCCATCGTCGCGAAGTGCGCTATCTGCCCGGGCTGGAGGAGCGCAGCAATACGGCGATCGGTGAACGGCTGCAGGTGGTGGCGCTGGGGGCGGGGTCCACTTCGGTGCGCGTCCTGCACTGGCTGGAAGGGCGGCCGGAGGGCGTGGCGAACGATCAGCTGCGTTTTTGCCTGGGCGATCACCTGGGCTCCTGCTCGCTGGAGCTGGATGCCGATGCCGGGGTGATCAGTGAGGAGGGCTACCATCCCCATGGCAGCACCGCCTGGTCGGCGGCGCGCAACGAAGTGGAGGCGAGTTACCGCACGGTTCGCTACAGCGGCAAGGAGCGCGATGCCAGTGGCTTGTATGACTACGGGTTTCGTTATTACGCGCCGTGGCTGATGCGCTGGATCAACCCGGACCCGGCGTGGGAGGTGGATGGGCTGAATTTTTATCGGGCGATGCGCAATGATCCGGTGAATCATGTGGATGATGATGGGCGGGTTCCTGGGAATGTATGGGGCAGTCCAGAGCCCGAACCGTTTGCGTCTATTCGCGATACGCATCTAAAAGAAAATCTCGGCCGGATCAAAAATCACCCAAGACTGGGCTCCCCTTTGACAGACAATGAGATCGCCAGCGCCTATCAATTTCTCGACATCACGATGCCGAATACCAGAGCGGAATATGCGCAGTGGCAAATTATGTTTAATGCAAACAGCTCGTGGGGAAGCTACCTCGCAGCTGGGAAGCAGGAAGATCTCGATAACGTGCGAGGGCAATGGACCGCCAACGACTCACTGGCCAAATCACTCACGTTAGCCAAGAACTCGAATGTCCATATGCATCGCGTACGCAGGGGCAATCGCGTCCCAATACCCGAAGACTTGAAAGAGCCAGTGGCATCAACTTCCCAAAGCACCCAATTTGCAACCGTTGATCGGAACAAGGTCTCCCGTAAAGCCGCGGCCGGCATCGCCGCCGAGCCTGAGCCTGCTGCTGCTCCTGTCACCGCTCCGCCCGCAGTCAAACGCCGCGTTCATCGCGAGAAACGTTTCGAGGAGCAACTGGAAAATCTACTTGAAGGCGACAAAAATAGCGTCGAGGCAAAGCTGGAAGATTTGGACCGCGAATCTCATGACCTTCACTTCGTCAAAGTTCCAGGCTTCAAGGACGGCGTCCTGGCCAAGGACGTTACTTTGGCAGAGGCCGGCGGCAAGGGGCGCGGCAAATACCGCTTGCTGTTCGAGAGGACCAACGACCCAGACACCGGAGAGGAAATCAACAGGGTACATGGTATCGCCGATTACCATGTCAGCCGCAAGCGGTTGATATGGTATGGAACCAGAAAGTAACCGGCCGGCGCCAGGCCTCAATAGCCTGGCGCCGCAATAACATCAGCCTTTGTTGCGATTGAACAACTTGCGCACAAACGCCGCCACCGCCAACAACCCGATGACGATGAATTTCTTCGCCGCCAGCAACAGCAGGCCGATCTTGGCGAACAGGCCCAGCTTGCTCGCGACCCCGCCGGCTACCAGCGCCGCCAAGCCATAGGAGGCCAGCTTGTCAGTAGCGGGGCTGTAATCCGCATAACGGTTGCCACTGGTGAAGTCCGTCACGGCCATCACTTTGGGCAGCTCCGCCTTGATGGTCGGCAGATCACGCATGCTCGCCACCGCGTTCAGTTCCAGCACGCCGGAACGGCCCAGCACGCGAATGCTGTAGTTCAGGCTGTTGCTGGTGGCGTGGTCAGCCTTCAGCTCGCGCGCCCAGTACATCTTGTGGGTGGCGGCGTCGTAGTGCGGCGGCTCGGCCCAGCCCATCAGGTGGATGCCGTCGTAGCCTTGCTTGCGGCGTTCCTGGTTGTCCTCCTCATCGGCTTCCTGCATGTCCTTGAGCAGGGCGCTGTAGTCGATCTTGGCGGCATCGTCGTCGGCGACGTGGCCATCCTCGCTGTAGGTGATGATCACGCCCCAGCCGGCCGCGGACAGCGGGTCGGTGGCGGTGGGCACGATCATGCCGAGGGTCTTGATGCCCGGCGGGTTGCCCCAGCCCTGGTTGAGCAGGCGCTCGGTGTCTTCCGGGGAGAGGTAGTAGAACTCTTTGTCGAGCTTGAGGGTGGCGATCTCTCCCGCCAGTTCGATCAAGCCGTGCTGCGGTTTGAAAGAGGCGCTGAGTTGCGCCGGGCTCATGCTGGCCGGGGCGGCGGGGGTGTCGGCGAAGGTCGGCACGCTGGCGCACAGCAGCAGGGCGGCAGCGAGGAGAGGGCGTAGGGTTTTCATGGTAGTCCTTTACATTTGGTAACTAATTCGCGGCGGGAGGATACAGAGGATGGCATTTGCTGGCCAGTTTCCGGCGATTGCGAAACGAACTTGAACCCAAGCCCCGCGTTTATGGACAATGGAGGTCCTTCTGCTTCATCCTTTCGGCCATCAGCCTGAAAAAAATCGTAACGGAGTAATTGGTAGTGGAACAGTCACGCAACAGCGCAGAGGATACGGTCTATATCGTGCGTATCGACGGTACCCGCTTCGGCCCCTACAAGACCCAGTTGGAACCTCACAAGACCCTGGTGGAATCGCACAATGCGCTGATCTACGAAGTGACCCTCAACGCCGGCGCCGGCGATACCCTGGAGCGCATCTGCGCCGATGGCAGCGTCGAGACCTACCTGATCACCAATACCCACTTCCAGCCGCAGATGAGCACCGTCGAGGCCCACTACACCGTGCGCCTGCGCAAGGACTGAGCGGCATCAGTCGACGCTGTCGGGGCCGCTGTAGCTCTCGATGATGCGGTCGATTTCCCCTGACATCTTCATCCGCAGCAGCGTACGCAAGATACGCTGCACCGGCACGTTGGGGTCGTTGCGTACGTAGCAGCCCAGGCCTTGGGCATCCAGCAGGCGCAGCGCGTGCATGCGTTTTGCCGGTGGCAGCGAGGCATTGAACCAGTTCAGCGCCATCTGATTGCTGACGGCATATTCGTAGCGCCCGGCCTGCAGCTTCATCAGCACCTGAACCTGGTTGCGGCCGTCGTCGCGGGTCAGCTGGTGGTTGCTGAACAGGTTTTGCAGGGTAGGGTAGGCGTAGCCCAGCACGGTGCCAAGCTTCTGCGGCGCCAGTTGGTTGGGGTCGATGGGCAGCGCATGCTCGGGCGCGCCGATCAGGTAGTCCTTCTGGGTGATCACTGGCAGGCTCCAGATATAGTCGCCCGACAGGTTGGCGCCCCACGACTGCGCCGTGTAGCAGCGTACGTCCACCTGGCCGCTCTCCATCGCCGCCTGCAGGCGCATGCGTGGCAACACGTGGAACTCGGCCGGCGCGCCGACCTGGCGGGCGAGGCTGGTCATGATCTGGAACAGAATGCCGTCGGTGGGTTTGCCCTCGTCGATTTCCATCAGCGGCATGGCCCAGGAATCCGACACCAGAAAGCGGATCGGCGCGGGCGGCGGGGCGGCGTGGGCCTGGCTGGCGGCCAGCAGGCCGATGCCGATAAAGCGGTATGCATGACGGCGCATCAAGCCCCCGAAAGTCCGAAAACAGCGGTCGTTTGGCTTATGAGGCGTAATACCCGCGTACACCGGGTGCTTTTTGCCCCCTTGTCCGCTACGATTAGCGGTCTTTTGCAACCCAGTCGCGATGGTTTTCGATGAGTTATCAGGTTCTTGCACGTAAATGGCGTCCGCGCTCGTTCCGCGAAATGATCGGCCAGACCCATGTGCTCAAGGCTTTGATCAACGCGTTGGACAATCAGCGCCTGCACCATGCGTATCTCTTCACGGGAACAAGGGGTGTAGGCAAGACTACCATTGCCCGCATTATTGCCAAGTGTGTGAATTGTGAAATTGGCATCACTTCGACACCATGCGGCACCTGTTCCGTGTGCCGCGAGATCGACGAGGGCCGTTTCGTCGACCTGATCGAGATCGACGCCGCCAGCCGCACCAAGGTCGAGGACACCCGCGAACTGCTCGACAACGTGCAGTACGCCCCGAGCCGTGGGCGCTTCAAGGTCTACCTGATCGACGAAGTGCACATGCTCTCCAGCCACTCGTTCAACGCCTTGCTCAAGACACTGGAAGAGCCGCCGCCCTACGTCAAGTTCATCCTCGCCACCACCGATCCACAGAAACTGCCAGCCACCATTCTGTCGCGCTGCCTGCAGTTTTCCCTGAAGAACATGACCCCCGAGCGCGTGGTCGAGCACCTGACCCACGTGCTGGGTGTGGAAAACGTGCCCTTCGAGGACGACGCACTGTGGTTGCTGGGCCGCGCCGCCGATGGTTCGATGCGCGACGCCATGAGCCTGACCGACCAGGCCATCGCCTTTGGTGAAGGCAAGGTGCTGGCCGCCGATGTGCGGGCGATGCTCGGCACCCTCGACCATGGCCAGGTGTACGGCGTGCTGCAGGCGTTGCTGGAAGGCGATGCCCGCGGCTTGTTGGAGGCCGTGCGCCACTTGGCCGAGCAGGGCCCGGACTGGAATGGCGTGCTGGCGGAAATGCTCAACGTGCTGCACCGCGTGGCCGTGGCGCAGGCGCTGCCGGAAGCCGTGGACAACGGCCAGGGCGACCGCGACCGGGTGCTGGCCGTGGCCCAGGCGTTGCCGGCCGAAGATGTGCAGTTCTATTACCAGATGGGCCTGATCGGCCGCCGCGACCTGCCCTTGGCGCCGGACCCGCGCAGCGGTTTCGAGATGGTCTTGCTGCGCATGCTGGCGTTCCGCCCGGCGGGCGGTGGCGAGGCGCCGCCGCAAACGCTAAAGCCATTGGGGATCAGCCAGGCCACAGTTGATTCCTCCCAGGGAGTGGCAGCGCCGATAGCGGCGCCTGTGCCTCAGGCGACGTCGATGGCCGGTGCCGCAGTGCCGGCAGCAGGCCCGGTAGCGGGCGGTAATGCCCCGGCGTCGGCGTCGGCGGCTACGGTGCAGGCGCCTGTTACGCCGGCCCAGCGCGAAGAAGCGCCTGTCGCCAACCCAGCGGTAGGCGACAACGCCCCCGTACCTGCCCCGGCTTCGGCCGCCACGGCGCAGGTACCGGTTGCGGCAGCCCAGCGCCAGGCAGCGCCTGCAGCCAGCACGATGACGGCTGTTGATAACTCTGTGCCTGCCCCAGCGCCGACCTCTTCGGCGCCGGTGCCAGCAGCTGTTTCCCAGCGCGAGGTTGCGGCTGCAGCCAGCCCTGTGGCGAGCACCGACTCGCCCGCTACCCGTGCTGCGCCCGCGCCAAGCCCCGCAGCCGTCGACGATCCGTCCCTGCCGTGGAACAGCTCCGCAGCCCCCTTGCAGAATGAGCCCGAGGCCTACGACGAACCCTTGCTGGAGACCGAGGCCGAGCAACCGATGCTCACCCCGATGCCCGCGCCGACGCCTGCCTGCGTGGTGCCGCCAGCCCCCGAGCGCGAAGAAGCGCCGGAAGACGAAGGCGACGCCATCGACTCCGCCGCCCCGCACCTGCAGGCCATTCCCGATGATTTCGGCCCGGCCGGCATGGACCGCGACGACGAGCCGCCGCTGGACGAGGACTATTATCCAGCGGATATCGACGCCTCGGGCTACAGTTTCCTTGACGACTTGGCCAGCGCCACGCCCGAACCGGTCGCCGCGCCCGAGCCGCTGCCGGCCTCGCAACCGGCCAGCGGTCTGGCCCTGCAGTGGCTGGAGCTGTTTCCCAAACTGCCGATCAGCGGCCTGACTGCCAGCATCGCCGCCAACTGCAGCCTGATCGCCGTGCGAGGCGATGAGTGGTTGCTGCATCTGGACCCGGCCCAGAGCGCGCTGTTCAACGCCACCCAGCAGCGCCGCCTGAACGACGCCCTGAACCAGTACCATGGCCGTACCATCGGCCTGAAGATCGAGCTGGTACGGCCCGAGCAGGAAACCCCGGCCCAGGCCTCGTCGCGCCGCCGTGTAGAGCGCCAGCACGATGCCGAGGCGTCGATCCAGGCCGACCCGTTCATCCAGCAGATGATGCAGAAGTTCGGTGCCACGGTACGAAACGATACTATCGAACCTGTCGACGTTCCGGTCAGCCAGAACGGATAATCAGTCAACGGCGCCGATCCCCGGGAGCGGCGCACAGCACAATCAACCTTCGAGGTGAATTCTCATGATGAAAGGTGGCATGGCCGGCCTGATGAAGCAGGCGCAGCAGATGCAGGAAAAGATGGCCAAGATGCAGGAAGAACTGGCCAACGCCGAAGTGACCGGGCAGGCCGGTGCCGGCCTGGTGAGCGTGGTGATGACCGGGCGCCACGACGTGCGCCGCATCAGCCTCGACGACAGCCTGATGCAGGAAGACAAGGAAATCCTTGAAGACCTGATCGCCGCGGCCATCAACGACGCGGTGAAGAAGATCGAGGCCAACAGCCAGGACAAGATGAGCGGCATGACCTCCGGCATGCAGCTGCCGCCGGGCTTCAAGATGCCGTTCTGAGGCGTCCTCGTTGTAATGAAGAAGCCAGGCCATGCGCCTGGCTTTTTTGTGCACGAAAAGCTCGCAGCCAAGGCCGCTCCTACCTCGACCGTATTAGCAACTCCAAACATGGCATTGAAATGCGCTCGGTGTAGGAGCGGCCTTGGCTGCGAGCTTGGCGTAACTTGCCGCGCAGATGCTCCACCAGCGGCCCTGCAATGGAACAGTTCCGGTTACACCATGGTCTGCTCTACATAGCCCACCCTGATTTCTGGAGCTCCACCATGACCATCGAAATGCCCCTCAACCAGCGCTTCGTTCTCGCATCCCGCCCCACGGGCGCGCCCACGCCGGAGAACTTCCGCATGGAGCGGGTGGCCCTGCCGGAACTGGAAGACGGGCAAATCCTGCTACGGACCCTGTACCTGTCCCTCGACCCGTACATGCGCGGCCGTATGAGCGACGCGCCGTCTTACGCGCCGCCTGTGGCCATCGACGAAGTGATGACCGGCGGTGCGGTCAGTGAAGTGGTCGCCAGCCGCCATCCGAAATTCCATGCTGGCGATCTGGTTGTAGGCGCCACCGGCTGGCAGACCCACTGCATCAGCGACGGCAGCGGCCTGATGCCGCTGCCCGCCGGCATTCCGTCGCCGTCCATGGCCGTCGGCGTACTCGGCATGACCGGCATGACCGCCTACATGGGCCTGATGCACATCGGTCAGCCAAAAGAAGGCGAGACCTTGGTGGTGGCGGCCGCGTCCGGCGCAGTGGGCTCGGTAGTGGGCCAGGTGGCCAAGATCAAGGGCCTCAAGGTGGTCGGCGTGGCCGGCGGCGCCGACAAGTGCCGCTATGTGGTGGACGAACTCGGCTTCGACGCCTGCGTCGACCACAAGAGCGAGACCTTCGCCGAAGACTTGGCCGCAGCCTGCGACCAGGGCATCGATATCTACTTCGAAAACGTCGGCGGCAAGGTGTTCGAGGCGGTGGTGCCACTGCTCAACGCCCACGCGCGTATTCCCCTGTGCGGCCTGATCGCCCAGTACAACGCCACGTCGCTGCCCGAAGGCCCCGACCGGTTCAGCGTGTTGCCGCGGGTATTGCTGACCAAGCGCATCCGCATGCAGGGCTTTATCGTGTTCGACGATTTCGCCGACCGCCATGCTGAGTTCTTCGCGGCCATGGTGCCTTGGGTCCGTGACGGCAAGGTGAAATTCCGCGAGCACCTGGTCGATGGCCTGGAAAACGCTCCCGAGGCCTTTATCGGCCTGCTGCAAGGGCACAACTTCGGCAAGGTGGTGGTCAAGGTCGGCGACGCCTGAGCATTTGACGCTGGCCCTTGGCGCCGGTATAAACCGCGTCTTGTCGTTACCGCAGGTTTCTCGCCATGAGCTTCAGCCCCCTGATTCGCCAACTGATCGACGCCTTGCGCATTCTGCCCGGCGTCGGCCAGAAAACCGCCCAGCGCATGGCCCTGCAGTTGCTCGAGCGCGACCGCAGTGGCGGCACGCGTTTGGCCCAGGCCCTGGCCCAGGCGATGGAAGGGGTAGGGCACTGCCGCCAATGCCGCACCCTTACCGAAGAAGAACTGTGCCCGCAGTGCGCCGACCCGCGCCGCGACGAAACCTTGCTGTGCGTGGTGGAAGGGCCGACCGATGTGTACGCGGTGGAGCAGACCGGCTACCGCGGCCGCTATTTCGTGCTCAAGGGGCACCTGTCGCCCCTCGATGGGCTGGGGCCGGAGGCCATTGGCATTCCGCAGTTGATGGCGCGGATCGACGAGCAGGGCAGCTTCGTCGAGGTGATCCTGGCCACCAACCCGACTGTCGAAGGCGAGGCCACGGCCCATTACATCGCCCAGTTGCTCAACGGCAAGGGCCTGATCTCTTCGCGCATCGCCCATGGCGTGCCGTTGGGTGGCGAGTTGGACATGGTCGACGGCGGCACCCTGGCGCACTCGTTTGCCGGACGCAAACCGATTTCGTTGTAAATTGCAGGGCTGCGGCAGGCCTCATCGCGGGCATCGCCCGCTCCAACACTGTCAGCGCGATCTTCGTTGGAGCGGGCGATGCCCGCGATAGGGCAATCAGCCTTCCAACGTACCGCCTGCCAAGGCACACAGCTGGATGGGGTCGAGAATTCGCACTTCCTTGCCCTCGGCTTCCAGCAGCCCATTGTGCTGGAACCGGGTAAATACCCGCGACACGGTCTCCACCGCCAACCCCAGGTAGTTGCCCATCTCGTTGCGCGACATGCTCAGGCGAAACTGGTTGGCCGAGTAGCCCCGCGCCCGGAAGCGCGCCGACAGGTTGACCAGGAAGGTGGCGATGCGCTCGTCGGCGGTCTTCTTCGACAGCAGCAGCATCATCTGCTGGTCATCACGAATCTCCCGGCTCATCACCCGCATCAGCTGGCGGCGCAATTGCGGCAGCTGCATGGCCAGTTCGTCCAGGCGTTCGAAGGGAATCTCGCACACCGAGGTGGTTTCCTGGGCCTGGGCCGACACCGGGTGGCGCTCGGTGTCCATGCCCGACAGGCCCACCAGCTCGCTGGGCAAGTGGAAGCCGGTGATCTGCTCGGCGCCGCTGTCACTGACGCTGAAGGTTTTCAGGGCGCCGGAGCGCACCGCGAACACGGCGTCGAAGGCGTCGCCCTGGCGGAACAGGAATTCCCCTTTCTTCAGCGGCCGGCCGCGCTTGACGATATCGTCCAGGGCGTCCATGTCGGACAGCTCCAGCGACAGCGGCAGGCACAGCGGCGCCAGGCTGCAATCCTTGCAGTGAACCTGATGCTGACCGCGGCTCGCCGCGCGGCCGGGCGAGCCGGGCTGGGCGGTGTGGCAGGCGCTGGTGTGCGCGGGGTCGGACATGGTCATGTTCCTTGTGAAAATCACGCATAAAAAGCAAGGTTAACTCAGCAGCGCCGTGGCGCTCAAATAACCCGTGAGAAGCGTTGCCGGTTCAGTGCACCGGTGTATTGGTCGAATACCGCGCACACGGCCCGTACCAGCAGGCGGCCAGCCGGCAGGATAACCATGCGCTGCTCGCCCAGGGCAATCAGACCATCGTCGGCCATGGACCGCAGCGCCGGCCATTGCGCGGCGAAGTAATGCCGCACGTTGATGCCGTGGGCGGCGCCGAAGGTGGCGAAATCCAGCTCGAAATGGCAGATCAACTGGGCGATCAGCGCTGCCCGCAGGCGGTCGTCGGCGCTGCGCACCACGCCCCGCACGGTGGCCAGTTGGCCGCTGGCCAGGCGTTGCTGATAGTCGCTGAGGTCGCTGCTGTTCTGGCAGTACAGGTCGCCGATCTGGCTGATCGCCGACACCCCCAGGCCGATCAGGTCGCAGTGGCCATGGGTCGTGTAGCCCTGGAAGTTGCGGTGCAGGCGGCCTTCTTCCTGGGCGCAGGCAAGGTCGTCGTCGGGCAGAGCGAAGTGGTCCATGCCGATATGGCAGTAGCCGGCTGAGGCCAGTTGCTCGATGCTGCGCTGCAGCATTTCCAGCTTGTGCGCGGCGCTGGGCAGGTCGTGGCGCTCGATGCGCCGTTGCGGCATGAAACGCTCGGGCAGGTGCGCGTAGTTGAATACCGACAGGCGGTCGGGTTGCAGTTCGATCACCTGTTGCAGGGTCCGGGCGAAACCATCGGGGGTTTGCAGCGGCAAGCCGTAGATCAGGTCGATGTTCACCGAGCGAAATTGCAGGGTGTGGGCGGCGTCGATCAACGCGCGGGTTTCTTCCAGGCTTTGCAGGCGGTTCACTGCGCGCTGCACGGCGGGGTCGAGGTCCTGCACGCCGAGGCTGACGCGGTTGAAGCCCAGTTCGCGCAGCAGGCCCATGGTCGACCAGTCGGCCTCGCGGGGGTCGATCTCGATGCTGTAGTCGCCGCTGTCGTCGTCCAGCAGGGAGAAATGCGCACGCAGGCTGTGCATCAGTTGGCGCAATTGGTCGTGGCTCAGGAAGGTTGGCGTACCACCGCCCAGATGCAGTTGCTCCACGGGCTGCAGCAGGTCTGCGTGGCAGCCCAGCTGCTGGATTTCCTGCTCCAGGCGCAGCAGGTAGGGCTGGGCGCGGCCGCGGTCCTTGGTGATGACCTTGTTGCAGGCACAGTAGTAGCAAATGTTCGCGCAGAACGGCAGGTGCACATACAGCGACAGCGGCCGCAACGCCTTGCGGCTGTCGCGCAGCGCCTGCATCAGGTCGAAGCTGCCGACCTGGCTGTGGAACTGCACGGCGGTGGGGTAGGAGGTGTAGCGCGGGCCGGACAGGTCGTAGCGGTCGATCAGCTCGGCATCCCAGCAGGGGGCATCGTGCATGGCGGGGTTTTCCGGTAGCTTGGCGGGTGATGCATTTTAGGCAGGTGAGGAGGCAGGAAAATTGATCTGGATCAATAGTTCGAACCACGGGAATGACTATGAGCGCTGAACGGAACCAATGGGAGCAGCGCGTCGCGGATAACGGCTGGCTGTGGAATTCGGCCCAGAGCCAGGGCGCGGAGGGCGAGCCGGTGTGCCTGATCCTCGCCCACGGCGCCGGCGCGCCCATGGACAGCCCCTTCATGAACGAGATCGCCACGCAACTGGCGCAGCGGGGCGTGGACGTGCTGCGCTTCGAATTCCCCTACATGGCCCAGCGCCGCGAAGACGGCGGCAAGCGCCCGCCCAATCCGCAGGCGCGCTTGCTGGAGAAGTGGCGGGAAGTGTACGCGCTGGTGCGTACCCAGGTGACTGGGCGGTTGGCGATCGGCGGCAAGTCCATGGGCGGGCGTATGGCCAGTCTGCTTGCGGACGAGCTGGGTGCCGATGCACTGGTGTGCCTGGGCTATCCGTTCTATGCCGCCGGCAAGCCGGAAAAACCGCGGGTGGCGCACTTGGCCGAGCTGCAGACGCGTAGCCTGATCGTCCAGGGCGAGCGTGACGCCTTGGGCAATCTGGCCACGGTGGAAACCTATCAGCTCTCGGACCAGATCGAGCTGTACTGGCTGCCCGCAGCCGACCACGACCTCAAGCCCTTGAAGTCATCCGGCTTCACCCAGCAGCAACACCTGGAAAGTGCTGCCGACCGGGTGGCGGCGTTTCTGTATTGATGCAAGGTACGGAAGAGCTCGCGGGCATCGCCCGCTCCAACGAGCTTTGCGTGTACCCGTTAGAGCGGGCATCGCCCGCTCAACGAGCTTTGCGTGAACCCGTTGGAGCGGGCGATGCCCGCGATGGGGCCGGTACAGGTTAGCGCCGAGCCTAGCCTAGCCCAGCCCAGCCCAGCCCAGCCCAGCCCGTCGCTCAGCGGTTGAACCGCTCCACCAACGAATACTGGCTCTGCGCCGTACGCGTCAGCTCGGTACTCAGTTGCGCCGAGCTATTGGCCTGCTCGGCGGTATGGTCGGCCAGGTCGGCGATGTTGCCGATGTTACGGCTCACTTCCTCGGCCACCGCACTCTGCTCTTCGGTGGCCGCGGCGATCTGCGCGGTCATGTCGGTGATGTGCGCCATGGCGTCGCTGATACCCACCAGTGCCTGGTCGGCCTCCAGCACGCGCGCCACGCCTTCTTCGGCCTGGCGGTTGCCGGCTTCCATGGTGTTCACGGCGTTGCCGGCGGTGTTTTGCAGCTTGGCGATAAGGGCGTGGATCTGCCCGGTGGATTCGCTGGTGCGCTGAGCCAGCTGGCGCACCTCGTCGGCGACCACGGCGAAGCCGCGGCCCATTTCCCCGGCGCGGGCGGCTTCGATGGCGGCGTTCAGGGCCAGCAGGTTGGTCTGGTCGGCGATGCCTTTGATCACGTCCACCACGCCGCCGATCTCGTTGCTGTCCTTGGCCAGCTGCAGCACGGTCTGCCCGGTTTCACCGACCACTACCGACAGGCGCTGGATGGCTTCACGGGTTTCCCCGGCGATGGTGCGGCCCTTGCCGGTCAGGGTGTTGGCCTGCTGGGTGGCTTCGGCGGTGCGCTGCACATGAGTGGCGACTTCCAGGGTGGTGGCGGCCATCTGGTTGACGGCCGTAGCCACCTGCTCGGTCTCCAGGCGCTGGCGCTCCAGGCCCGTTGAGCTGTTGTGGGCCAGCACGTCGGACTGGCGTGCCTGGTCGCTGAGCTGCTCGGCGGTGTCCTGCAAACGCGTGAGGCAGGTCTTCAGGCGTGCTTCCTGGCTGAGCAGGGCCATTTCCAGGCGTGCCTGGGGGCCGCGGCTGTCGGTGTACATCTGCGCGATCAGTGGGTCGGACGTAGTTTGCTCGGCCAGCAGCAACAGGCGCTTGATGCCGCGCTGCTGCCAGCTCAGCCCCAGCAGGCCCAGCGGCACCGAGAGCAGGGCGGCGACGGCGAAGCCCCAGCCGGTGTTGAGCCAGCTGCCGATCAAGAAGCCGACCTGGCTGACCAGAATGAACGGCAGCCAGTCTTGCAGCACCGGCAGCCAGCGGTCGCGGGTCGGGATCGCCGATTTGCCGCCGTTGAGGCGGTTATACAGCGCCTGGGCGCGGCGAATCTGCTCGGCGGTGGGCTTGATGCGCACCGACTCGTAGCCGACCACCTGGTTGTTCTCGAAGATCGGCGTGACGTAGGCGTTCACCCAATAGAAGTCGCCGTTCTTGCAGCGGTTCTTGACGATGCCCATCCACGCCTTGCCCTGCTTGAGCGTCTGCCACATATGTTCGAACACGGCAGGCGGCACGTCGGGGTGGCGCACCTGGTTATGTGCGCCGCCGACCAACTCTTCACGGGCGAAGCCGCTGATCTCGACGAAGGCGTCGTTGCAGTAGGTGATGACCCCACGGGAATCCGTGGTGGAAATCAAACGTTGCTGCTGGGGAAAGGTACGTTCGCGTTGGGTGATGGGCTGATTGTTGCGCATGGGCAGAGTCGTTCCGAAAGACTTTCACAGGGTTTCGGCCGCTCACGGGAATTATTTAATTATAATTTGTGTGGGTATTATCCGGAAACGGATACAAAGGCGTCCAGCCGGCGAAGGCCGGACGCCTGCAACGGTGTCAGCTGGCGATCAACTGGCGCAGCACATAGTGCAAGATACCGCCGGCCTTGAAGTATTCCACCTCGTTCAAGGTATCGATGCGGCACAGCACCTGAACGGTCTGCTGCTCGCCGTTTTCGCGGGTGATGCGCAGGGCCAGGTGCATCTGCGGTTTGAGCTCGGCGCCGCTCAGGCCCAGCACGTCGAAGGTCTCGCGGCCGGTGAGCTTGAGTACCTTGCGGTTCTGCTCGGCAAGGAACTGCAGCGGCAGCACGCCCATGCCTACCAAGTTGGAGCGGTGGATGCGCTCGAAGCTTTCCGCCACCACCGCCTTGACCCCCAGCAGGTTGGTGCCCTTGGCGGCCCAGTCGCGGCTGGAGCCGGTGCCGTATTCCTGGCCGGCGATCACCACCAGCGGCGTGCCGGCCTGCTGATAGCGCATGGCGGCGTCGTAGATGGCCATGCGCTGGCCTTGGAACAGGGTATTGCCGCCTTCTTCGCCGTCGAGCATCTCGTTGCGGATGCGGATGTTGGCGAAGGTTCCGCGCATCATCACTTCATGGTTGCCGCGGCGCGAACCGTAGGAGTTGAAGTCTTTCGGTTCCACGCCTTTTTCCCGCAGGTATTGGCCGGCGGGGCTGTCGGCCTTGATGTTGCCGGCCGGGGAGATGTGGTCGGTGGTCACCGAGTCGCCAAGAATGGCCAGCGCACGGGCGCCGGTGACGTCCTTGATCTCGGGCAGCGGGCCGGCGATGTTGTCGAAGAACGGCGGATGCTGAATGTAGGTGGAATCTTCCTGCCACACATAAGTCGCGGCCTGGGGCACTTCGATGGCCTGCCACTGGGCATCGCCGGCAAAGACTTCGGCGTACTCCTTATGGAACATGGCGGTGTCGACCTTGGCCACGGCGGCGGCGATTTCCGCCTGGCTGGGCCAGATGTCACGCAGGTACACCGGCTGGCCATCGCTGCCTTGGCCCAGGGGCTCGCTGCTGATGTCGATGCGCACACTGCCGGCCAGGGCATAGGCCACCACCAGCGGCGGCGAGGCCAGCCAGTTGGTCTTCACCAGCGGGTGCACGCGGCCCTCGAAGTTGCGGTTGCCGGAGAGCACCGAGGCGACGGTGAGGTCGGATTGCTGGATGGCTTTCTCGATCGGATCGGCCAGCGGCCCGGAGTTGCCGATGCAGGTGGTGCAGCCGTAGCCCACCAGGTCGAAGCCCAAGGCATCGAGGTAGTGGGTCAAACCGGCAGCATTGTAGTAGTCGGTCACCACCTTGGAGCCGGGCGCCAGCGAGCTTTTCACCCAGGGCTTGCGCTTCAGGCCTTTTTCCACGGCCTTTTTCGCCACCAGGCCGGCGGCCATCATCACGCTGGGGTTGGAGGTGTTGGTGCAGGAGGTGATGGCGGCGATCACCACGGCGCCGTCCTTGAGGTTGAAGGTCTGGCCGTCATAGGTGTACTGCGCTTCGCCTTCCTGGTCGGCGTTGCCCACCGCCACACCGCCGCCGCCTTCACTTTCCAGGCGGCCTTCTTCCTTGCTGGTGGCCTTGAGCTGCAGGCCGAGGAAGTCGTTGAAAGCGCTTGCCACCTTGGGCAGCGCGACCCGGTCCTGGGGGCGTTTCGGCCCGGCCAGGCTGGCTTCGACTTCGCCCATGTCCAACTCCAGAGTGGCGCTGAAGGCCGGTTCCATGCCGGGCAGGCGCCACAGGCCCTGGGCCTTGCAGTAGGCCTCGACCAGTTCCACGGTTTCCGCCGGGCGGCCCGACAAGCGCAGGTAATCGAGGGTCACGTCGTCGACCGGGAAGAAGCCGCAGGTGGCGCCGTATTCCGGGGCCATGTTGGCGATGGTGGCGCGGTCGGCCAGGGGCAGGGTGGCGAGGCCGTCGCCATAGAATTCGACGAACTTGCCCACTACGCCTTTCTTGCGCAGCATCTGGGTGACGGTCAGCACCAGGTCGGTGGCGGTGATGCCTTCCTTGAGCTTGCCGCTGAGCTTGAAGCCGATCACTTCGGGAATCAGCATCGACACCGGCTGGCCGAGCATGGCCGCCTCGGCCTCGATGCCGCCCACGCCCCAGCCCAGCACGCCGAGGCCGTTGATCATGGTGGTGTGGGAGTCGGTGCCTACCAGGGTGTCGGGGAAGGCGTAGGTGCGGCCGTCTTCGTCCTTGGTCCACACCGTGCGGCCGAGGTATTCGAGGTTGACCTGGTGGCAGATGCCGGTGCCCGGCGGCACCACGCTGAAGTTGTCGAAGGCGCTCTGGCCCCAGCGCAAGAAAGCGTAGCGCTCGCCGTTGCGTTCCATCTCGATGTCGACGTTTTCGCCGAAGGCCTGGGCGTTGCCGTATTTGTCGACCATCACCGAGTGGTCGATCACCAGGTCGACCGGCGACAGCGGGTTGATGCGCTGCGGGTCGGCGCCGGCCTTGGCCACCGCGGCGCGCATGGCGGCGAGGTCGACCACGGCGGGCACGCCGGTGAAGTCCTGCATCAATACCCGCGCCGGGCGGTACTGGATTTCACGGTCGGAACGGCGTTCCTTGAGCCAGTCGGCCACGGCCTGGATGTCGTTGGCGGTGACGGTAAGGTTGTCTTCCCAGCGCAACAGGTTTTCCAGCAACACCTTGAGCGACATCGGCAGTTTCTGCAGGTCGCCCAACCGGGCGGCGGCGTCAGGCAGGCTGAAATAGTGGTACTGGCGGGCACCGACTTGCAGGGTTTTGAGGGTTTTCAGGCTATCGAGGGAGGGCATGAACGAACTCCTTGTCGGGCCTCACGGTCTGGGCCCATGGGTACGGTTTCTATGCACTGGACTGCGCGAGCGTGTCGCGGGTTCCGAACTTCCTTTATCATGCGCCCTTTTTGCGGCAGCTTCATGAAAGCCCGCCGCCCGCCTGTGGCACCTTGCCGCGGGCACCCTGGAGCCAAACATGAATACCCTGTTTCTGCACTGTCGGCCGGGCTTCGAAGGCGAAGTGTGTTCGGAAATCGCCGAGTACGCCGCGCGCCTGGACGTGCCTGGTTACGCCAAGGCCAAGCCGGCCAGCGCCTGTGCCGAGTTCATCTGCCACAGCCCCGAGGGCCCGGAACGGCTGATGCGCCAGTTGCGCTTCGCCGACCTGATCTTCCCGCGCCAGTGGGCCCGCGGGCAATTCGTCGACCTGCCGGAAACCGACCGCATCAGCGTGCTGCTGCAGGTCCTGGCCGACTATCCGGTGTTCGGCAGCCTGTGGCTGGAGGTCATGGACACCAACGACGGCAAGGAACTGTCGAACTTCTGTCGCAAGTTCGAAGGCCCGCTGCGCAAGGCTTTGGAGAAGGCCGGGCGCCTGCAGGACGACGCCAGCAAGCCGCGCCTGCTGCTGACCTTCAAGACCGGCCGCGAAGTGTTCGTGGGCATGGCCGAGGCCGGCAACCACGCCATGTGGCCCATGGGCATCCCGCGCCTGAAATTCCCCCGTGAGGCCCCCAGCCGGTCGACCCTCAAGCTGGAAGAGGCCTGGCACCACTTCATTCCCCGCGAGGAATGGGACGAGCGCCTGCACAGCGACATGACCGGTGTCGACCTCGGCGCCGCGCCTGGCGGCTGGACCTACCAGCTGGTGCGCCGCGGCATGCTGGTGACCGCCATCGACAACGGCCCCATGGCCGAAAGCCTGATGGACACTGGCCTGGTCAAGCACCTGATGACCGACGGCTTCACCTACAAGCCCAAGCCCACCGTCGACTGGATGGTCTGCGATATCGTCGAAAAGCCCGCGCGCAACGCCGCCTTGCTGGAAACCTGGCTGGGCGAGGGACTTTGCCGCGAAGCCGTGGTCAATCTCAAGTTACCCATGAAACAACGCTATGCCGAGGTGCGCCGCTTGCTCGACCGCATCGCAGAAGGCTTCAAGGCCCGCGGCATCAAGGTGGCGATCGGCTGCAAGCAGCTGTACCACGACCGTGAAGAAGTGACGTGCCACTTGCGCCGTCTCGACAGCAAGAAGCCTTGAGCGAGGAGAGCTTTATGTCCGAACCCGTAACCGCAGCCACCCCGGTGGATGCCGTCCTCGACGCCACCGGGCTCAATTGCCCGGAGCCGGTGATGATGCTGCACCAGCACATCCGCGACCTGGCCGACGGCGGCCTGCTCAAGGTGATCGCCACCGACCCCTCGACCCGCCGCGATATTCCCAAGTTCTGCGTGTTTCTGGACCATGAACTGCTGCATCAGGCCGAAGACGCTGGCACCTACCTGTACTGGATTCGCAAGAAACAGGGCTGAGGGCAACGCCGCCCGTGCAATTGGGCCTTGGCCCGCGGGCCGTGCAAGCCCTACACTGCCGCTCCCCTCAAGGAGCCTGCCATGCTGATCGTTGCCGACGAAAACATTCCCCTGCTTACCGACTTTTTCCAGGGCGCCGGCGAGATCCGCCGGCTGCCGGGGCGCAGCATCGATCGTGCGGCGGTCGCCGATGCCGACGTGCTGCTGGTGCGCTCCGTGACCAAGGTCACCCGCGATATGCTGGTCGGCAGCCAGGTGAAGTTCGTCGGTACCTGCACCATCGGCACCGACCACCTCGACCTCGACTACTTCAACCAGGCAGGTATTCACTGGTCGAGCGCGCCCGGCTGCAATGCCCGGGGCGTGGTCGACTATGTGCTGAGCAGCTTGATGACCCTGGCTGACCTGGACGACGCCAAGCTCGAGCAACGCCGCTATGGCGTGGTCGGCGCCGGGCAGGTGGGTGGGCGCCTGGTCACGGCGCTCAAGGGCCTGGGCTGGGACGTGCGGGTGTGCGACCCGTTGCGCACGCCCGATGCCGGGGAAAGCTTCGTCAGCCTCGATGAAATCATCGCCGAATGTGACGTCATCAGCCTGCACACGCCCCTGACCCACAGCGGCCCGGCCCCTACCTGGCACTTGTTCGACGCCGAGCGCCTGGCCCGCCTGCGCCCTGGCACCTGGTTGGTCAACGCCGCCCGTGGCCCGGTGATCGACAACCTGGCCCTGCGCGACCTGCTGATGAGCCGCGACGATGTACAGGCCGTGCTGGACGTCTGGGAGCACGAGCCGAGCGTCGACTGGGCGCTGGCCGACCTCTGCGTGCTGGCCACGCCCCATATCGCCGGCTACAGCCTGGATGGCCGCCAGCGCGGCACCGAGCAGATCTACCAGGCGTTCTGTGCCTGGCTGGGGCAACCGGCGGCGTTGAGCCTGGCGGACCTGCTGCCGGCATCGTGGCTGGCGGGGCTGGAGCTGCATGGCAGCGCCGACCCGGCCTGGGCCTTGGCGATGGTCTGCCGCGCGGTATACGACCCGCGCCGGGATGATGCGGATTTGCGCCGCTCGCTGGTTGAGGATGATGGGGTGCAGCGGGCGAATTTCGATGCCTTGCGCAAGCATTACCCGCCGCGCCGGGAGATCGATGCGTTGAAAGTGCGGATCGAGGGGGAAGGGGCGTTGTTGCGTCAGCAGATGCATGCCTTGGGTATTCAGGTGGTTTGAGGTTTCGTCCCTGAAAGCTCGCGGGCATCGCCCGCTCCAACAGGTTCACTGCCATCATTGTTGGAGCGGGCGATGCCCGCGAGCTTTTTTGCCAACACCATAATCCCAGGCATAAAAAACCCGGCGAGCGTGCCGGGTTCAAGCATTCTTGTTATTCAGTTCTTCGCAGCAGGTTTGACCAGGCGCTTTTCCAGGTCGCGACAAGCGTCCTGAACCATGTCCTCGGTGATCGGGACTTCGCGGCCCTGGGCGTCGATGATCGACCCCCCTACCGGCTCACGCGGCTGAACGCGCTTGACTGGCAGTGTTTCGCTTTGGTTGGTGTGCAGGCCCATACAGTCTCTCCTCATCAGGTTGCGCGTAGGGTAGAACCGCCAGATGACGGTGCCGTGACATCCGCCACATTCGGGGCCATAGCGGCAGCTCAGGTGCCATGGGCACGCGCTACGTCCCAGTTCTACCGACTGGCGCCGCCCGCGAGAGTTCCGGATGCGCCCCAGGCTGTCGGAAACCTTCCGACAGGGTGTAGGCTGGCGGCCCCTGTCTGTTCAACGGCCTGGCCATGACCCTTCTGAGTTCCCGACACCGCCGCGCCCTGCGCCTGACCGCTGAATTCGTGCGCCCCTACCGCTGGCAAGTGGTGGGCGCGTTGATCGCCCTCACCGTGACCGCCGCCATCGCCCTGTCCATGGGCCAAGGCGTGCGCGTGCTGGTGGACCAGGGCTTTTTGACCGGTTCGCCACAACGGCTGAACCAGGCCATCGGGCTGTTTCTGATCCTGGTGCTGTTGCTCGCCGCCGGGACCTTTTCACGCTTCTACCTGGTGTCGTGGATCGGCGAGCGGGTGGTGGCTGACCTGCGCCGCAAGGTGTTCGATCACCTGATCGACCTGCACCCCGGTTTCTACGAAAGCGCCCGCAGCTCGGAGATCCAGTCGCGCCTGACCGCCGACACCACGCTGCTGCAATCGGTGATCGGCTCGTCGCTATCGCTGTTTTTGCGCAACGCGCTGATGGTGATCGGCGGCATCGTCTTGCTGTTCGTCACCAACCCCAAGCTCACCAGCATCGTGGTGATCGCCCTGCCGTTGGTGCTGGCGCCGATTCTGGTCTTCGGCCGCCGCGTGCGCGGCCTGTCGCGCCAGAGCCAGGACCGTATCGCCGACGTCGGCAGCTATGTGGCCGAGACCCTCGGGCAGATCAAGACCGTGCAGGCCTACAACCACCAGGCGCTGGACCGCGAGCGCTTCGCCGGTACCGTGGAAAGCGCCTTCGACACCGCCGTGCAGCGCATCCGTCAGCGCGCCTGGCTGATCACCCTGGTGATCGTGCTGGTGCTCGGCGCGGTGGCGGTGATGCTCTGGGTCGGCGGCATGGACGTGATCGACGGCACCATCAGCGGCGGCGAGCTCGCGGCGTTCGTGTTCTACAGCCTGATCGTCGGCACCGCGTTCGGTACCCTCAGCGAGGTGATCGGCGAACTGCAGCGCGCGGCTGGCGCGGCGGAACGCATCGGCGAACTACTGCAGGCGCGCAGCGAGATCAAGCCGCCGGTGGACGGCCTGCAACGCCTGCCGGAGCGGGTCAGTGGCAGCCTCATCCTTGAAGACGTGCGTTTCGCCTACCCGACACGGCTGGAGCGGCCGGCCATCGACGGAATCAGCCTCAGCGTCAAACCCGGGGAGACCCTCGCGCTGGTGGGGCCCTCCGGGGCGGGCAAGTCAACCTTGTTCGACCTGCTGTTGCGTTTCTACGATCCGCAACAGGGCCGCCTGCTGATCGAGGGCGTGGCGCTGCCGACCCTCGACCCTCAGGATCTGCGCCGCCACTTCGCCCTGGTGTCCCAGAGCCCGGCGCTGTTCGTGGGCACGGTTGAAGACAATATTCGTTATGGCCATGCTGCGGCGAGCCTGGAGCAGGTGGAGAACGCCGCCCGCGTGGCCCACGCCCATGACTTCATCCAGGAGCTGCCCCAGGGCTATCAAACGCGGCTAGGTGAGGGCGGGCTGGGGCTTTCCGGCGGGCAGCGGCAGCGCCTGGCGATCGCCCGGGCGTTGCTGGTGGACGCGCCGATACTGCTGCTGGACGAGGCCACCAGCGCCCTCGACGCCCAGAGCGAGCATCTGATCCAGCAGGCGCTGCCGAGTTTGATGGCAGGGCGCACCACCCTGGTCATCGCCCACCGCCTGGCCACGGTACAGAACGCCGACCGCATCGCGGTGATCGACCACGGCAAATTGATCGCGCTTGGCACGCATAGGGAGTTGCTGGGCAGCAGCGAGCTGTACGCCAGGCTGGCGGCGCTGCAGTTTACGGCGGGGGGTGTATGAGCGACTGAGTGTGGCGGTGTGGCTGCTGGCGCCATCGCGAGCTTTGCTCGCTCCAACGGGTTAGCTGGCCTGACACTGTAGGAGCTGGCGTAGCCTGCGAGCTTGGCGATAGCGATGGCGCTAGAGGAACAGCGCCATACAAAGCGCCTGAATCAGCCGCGGTACTCGCACAGGTAAGCGGTATCCACCGCGACCTTCAGCTGGAATTTGCTGTTGGCAGGCACGTTGAACTGGCTGCCGGCGGCAAAGGTTTCCCAGTCGGTGCTGTCGGGCAGCTTGACGGTCAGCGCGCCGGAGACCACGTGCATGATTTCACGTTGCGCGGTGCCGAATTCGTATTCACCTGGAGCCATCACGCCAACGGTGGCCGGACCTTCTGCGGTACCGAAAGCGATCGATTTCACGGTGCCATCGAAGTACTCGTTGACTTTGAACATGGGGCGACTCCTCGCAGATGGGCCAAAAAGGGTGGCCAGTATGCCCAAGGCAGGGGTGGCCGTCATCCGCTTTTGAACAGGTCGGGCAAGGCCAAGGGCAGCAGGCGCGCGGTATTGCGGGCATCTACCAGGGCGCGATGCTGCTGGCCATTGAAGTGCAGCCCGGCCAGTTGCAGCGCCGCGTTGAGGCCCGTGGGCCGGCTCAGCTTGCGCGCCTTGGCGAAGCGCTGCTTGAGGTTGATATGGGGCACCTCGGCCAGCAGGCTGCCGATGCCATGCTGTTGCCAGGCCAGCAGCAACTGTTGGCGGTCGTAATCACCCCAGCTGACCCAGCCCTGCAACTCGCCGGCGAACTGCTGCAGCCAGCGCTCGAAGGCCGGCCACATCTCGGGCAGCGTCGCCGCGCCGTCGACCTGGGCCTGGCTGATGCGGGTCAGCTCCCGGCAGAAGGGCGTGAGGTGCGGGCGCCGTGCCGGCTTCACGAAGCGCTGGAAGTGGTCCAGTTCGCGCCCGTCGCGGTTGACCAGGCTCGCCCCCAATTCGATGATTTCCATTTCCGCGACTGGCCAGCCACCTTCATCGGTGGTGGCTTCCAGATCGATAACCAGCCAATACGGCATGGCACACTCCAAGTCCCGGGGCTCTAGATCATAAGGCTTGCCTGAGCGTAGAGCCTAGTCAAGGGGCAGCAGTTCCCGCAGCGATTGAAGCGATTGCAGCGTATTCAATCCTGACTACGCTCAAGTTCGGGGCCATGGTGGCGATACCCTGAAGCATATGGCACTTTGATATTGTCTGGCGCCAAAAAAACGTCTAACTTAGTGTCATCACTCTAGTGGAAGGTGTAACTCCGTGTCTCTCAAACCCCTGCGCGCCGCAGGTCTGGCTATCTGCTGGCTGGTGGCGGCCTGTTTCAGTCCAGTGCTGCTGGCCCAGCAGGAAGTAAAGATTGGCGCGGCGCATTTCCCTCCCTACACCGTGCGCCCGGAAAAAGGCGTTGACAGCGGCCTGCTGCCCGAACTGGTGGCCGCCCTGAACCAGTTGCAAAGCGCCTATCACTTCGTACTGGTACCCACGGCGTTGCCGCGCCGCTTCCAGGATTTCCAGCAGAAACGTATCGATATGGCCATCTTCGAGAACCCCCAGTGGGGCTGGCAGAGCATCGACCATGTCGCCGTCGACATGGGCCTGGAAGATGCCGAGGTGTTCGTGGCGCTGCGCAAGGAGGGCCGCGACGAGCGCTATTTCCAGGACCTCAAGGGCAAGCGCCTGGCGCTGTACAGTGGCTATCACTACGCCTTCGCCCATTTCGACGCCGACCCGGCCTGGCTGAGCAAGGAGTTCAACGCCACGCTGACCTACTCCCATGACAGCAACCTGCAGATGATCCTGCGCAGGCGTGCCGACATCGCGCCCATCACCCGCTCATACCTGAGCGACTACATGGTGCGTAACCCGCAGGATGCCGAGCAGTTGTTGATGTCGGAGCGGGTCGATCAGATCTACCACCACTACGCCATCCTGCGCCCGGATGCGCCCATCAGCGCCGAAGCGCTGCGGGGCTACCTGCAGCAGTTGCACGACAATGGCGATATGCAGCGCATTTTTCAGCCGTTGCGGATCGCCGTGTTGCCGCTGCCCGGCATGGCGCCGCCCGGGGAGGGCGGCGGGAAGTCGAAGGCGGCCAGCGAGTAGCCCTGGTCGTCGACCTGCAACGCCCAGCCTTGCTGGTCCCAGTCCCCGAGCACGATGCGCCGCGCCGCCTGGCCGTCGACATCGAGCTTGTGGATGGCCGGCCGGTGGGTGTGGCCGTGGATCAGGGTGTCGACCTGGTGCTGCCGCATGATCCGCGGCACTTCGTCGGGGGTCACGTCGACGATGTCGTTGGCCTTCATGCGCGTCTGCGCCTTGCTTTCACTGCGCAACTTGCGCGCCAGGCGCTGGCGGCTGCGCAGCGGCAGGTGGCGCAGGATGAAGAGTGTCAGCGGGTTGCGCAGGATGCGGCGCAGGCGCATGTAGCCCTCGTCGCGGGTGCACAGGCTGTCGCCGTGCATCAACAATACCGGCTGGCCGTTGAAATTCAACCGTGTGGGGTCGGCCAGCAGGGTGCAGCCGGCGGCCTTGCAGAAGGCCTTGCCGAGCAGGAAATCGCGGTTGCCGTGCATCAGGAAGATTGCCACACCGGTGTCCGCCAGGCTGCGCAACGCTTCGCAGATGGAACGCTGGTAGGGGGTCATGGCATCGTCGCCGATCCAGGCTTCGAAAAAGTCACCGAGTATGTACAGGGCCTTGGCCGCCCGCGCGCGGGTGGCCAGGAACTCCAGGAACGCCCGGGTAATGTCCGGGCGTTCTTCTTGCAGGTGCAGATCGGAGATCAGCAGTATCACTCAACGATCTCGGCGCTTTCGATGATCACGTCGTCCAGCGGTACGTCCTGGTGGCCCGACTTGCTGCCAGTTTTCACGGCCTTGATGGCGTCGACCACGTCGGTGCCTTCGGTGACTTTACCGAACACTGCGTAGCCCCAGCCCTGCATGGTCTTGCCGGTGTGGTTGAGGAAGCTGTTGTCGGCGACGTTGATGAAGAACTGCGCCGAAGCCGAATGCGGCTCCATGGTGCGGGCCATGGCGACGGTGTACTTGTTGTTGGCCAGGCCGTTGTCGGCTTCGTTCTGGATGCTTGGGCGCTTGTCTTTCTTTTCCTGCATGCCAGGCTCGAAA
>Ga0308164_10001398_pt1 | contig 28579 bp, 27 predicted proteins | sample PhyTR2_FD_201031 | JGI IMG/M metagenome (GOLD analysis project Ga0308164, IMG submission 201031) | Phyllosphere microbial communities from UC Gill Tract Community Farm, Albany, California, United States - DLSLT.R2 | ecosystem: Host-associated > Plants > Phyllosphere > Unclassified | place: USA... | reverse complement strand
TAAGAACGTCGGCGGGTTGCAGTGCAAAGGGAGCAATTGGACGAGGCATGCCTGGAACCATCTCGGGGCGAGGGGCACAGTATATCGTTGCACGTTAGAAAATGAACTAACCGCTCACGACACTAGTAGTGGCACTGGGATGAGTTGATATCATTTTGCAACTATTCTATGATGCTGTCGGCTGTGGTGGCTGGATGACTGACTGCGGTTATGTCCGTGGGTACGAGTCCGTACTCGACTTTTAAAGTCTCACATATTCCATCCAGCCATCGCGGCCATCTACCGGGTATGCATAATGACATCCGCAAAAATCGTCGATATTCATTGTATTGAAGAGTTATCTCATGCGATCGGAACCAGTCCGGTAGAGATGTCAAAATACCTGCAATCTCATTGCCAAGTTGATTATTATGATTTAATGCTTATCCCAAAGCGTGGAAGGCGCCGTCGTGGGGAGTTCAGAGAGGTTTATAAAGCGAAACATCAGTGGCTCGCCCAAGCTCACCGATCTGTCGCAATGATTGTCAAGAACAGCGCGAATTTTGACATACATGTCCAAGGTTTTTTAAATGGCCGATCAACTCTTTCAAACGCCATGTTGCACATGCGCAAAAGAACAATTGTTCACGCGGATCTAAAGAATTTTTTTAACGCAATAACTGAGGTTCAGGTCGAACATTCTTTTGTCGCCATCGGAGCGCTGCCAGCAATCGCTTCGATACTTGCTCGATTGTGCACTATAGATGGGTACCTGCGTCAAGGCACAAGATGCAGCCCTGGAATATCAAACCTCGTGTGCCAAAAGCTTGATACCGAAATGCTTAACGTAGCACGTGTTACCTCGTCCGTGTATAGCCGGTATGCTGACAACATTACATTTTCTGGGGATTCTCCCCCTTCATATGAAGTCATAAAGAATATAGTTGAGAGCAATGGTTTTGAATTGCGAGAAAGTGGTTGCTACTCACAGCATAGAGGGGCTCGACAGTTTGTAACAGGACTTTCCGTAGTCGATGAGGAGAAGCCGCGACTTCCGAAGCAGATGAAGAGAAAGCTTAGGTTGGTAGTTCATTATGTAAGTAAGTATGGGGAAGGCCATTTTGAGCATTCTCTGGGCGCGCCTTCCGTTACTCCGACTATGACACAGCTTGAAGGGATGATCGCATATGCATATTCCGTAGAGCCAGAGTTTGCGATCAAACTCTGGAAGAGGCTTCGCGATTAGGCTAAAGGGTTTTTGTCTCGCGTATGTTTTTCCCCGGTCACAATGTTTTCGCCGTACTTGAGTCGTGTGTTTATGAGTGCTATTGAATTGGTTGGATATACGAACGTATTACAAATATAGTCAGTCGAGATGTCCGCCACTAGGTCTGTTAGCTCTATCAACTCCTTCCTGCCTCTCACGTGACGCGCGGCGAGGGTAGGGGCTGTAGCTCGGTGATACTTCCTGTGTAAATCGGCAACAGCGGCCTTTACAACAGCTTCTATATTTTCTGCTTCTGAGCAAACGGAAACAATTTGTTCGTCTTTTTTGCTTAACCTATGAAATACCGGAAACTTTAAGGTCAGAGATTCTTTCTCTTCAGACGACCAAGCCTCTATGGACTTGCCCCTTGCGTAATAGACGTAAGCCAAAAAATTAAGTGTGGCTAATTTTAAACCAAGTATGTTGGTAAATTGCGAAAGCTTAAACAGCTCTTTTAATGCTAAGGTTTTTGCTAATTCTTTATCAGCGCTCGATAGCATCGGACTACGTTGCAGTGTGTCTCGCCACCCCCTAATTTCACTTATAACACCTTCAAAGTTGTCCGTTAAAACGACTGCAGTTATGCTGGCAGGTATTGCCTCGTTTTCGATTCGAGATATCGCGATGTGGCATTTGATTGTAGATGCAACCCCCTGGGCAGGTTGATTTGAGGTTGTATTTATAGAAGTTTTATTTATGGTTGGGTGTGGTGGTAGGTCTTTAAATGCAAAAAGCGGATGCAGCTGAGAGATTAAAGAGTCTCTGTTATAAGTCCCTGATACAGCCGAGCCTGCCCTTGTAAGATTTTTGAGTTTCTCCCATAGCTCGGGCGCTCTTGCCGGCGCTAAAAGAGTGTGGCGTAGAGAGTTTATGGCAATGTCGGGCGTAAGTGATTCAGGCGATATGACATCGAAATTCAAAATTACAAGGTGCTTAAAAAAATTATACAGCTCCGTGTCGTCAAATTTTTTCCCCGCATTAATTAGGATTTTTCTTATGTCCTTTATAATGCGTCTAGATCCAGCGGTTGATGTTAGGTTGCCAGTCGTTTTCTCCAAAAAGCTATCGGAGGTGTGGCTATTGCGAGCCGCTTCGCAGACAAGGCGAAATTTCCGCAAGGCTGAGCTGGAGATGTCGTCCGTTGCACCTCCATAATAATCTTGCCCGCTTGAGTTTCGAGCGTTTTTGTACGTATCCCATGAGTTTGTGATTATTTCGGTATAAGCAATATTGGTTTTTGCCGAAGATATTGTTAAGGAGCGCTTTACTTGTAGGTGAAGCTGCTGACTTAACGAGCTTTCAAATTCAACGATGACATCGTCAAGCGGGGCATCATACGCAGATTGCTGTAGCTTGACGGCTTTGATTGGCAAATTAGCGGGTGCTTGAAAATCTCCACTTAGTAGTGCGGCAAGATAGTAAGCCGCAACGTTCCCTTCGTAATAAAAACCAGAACCACCCGTTAATTCTGAAGATCGCACGTTGATTCCTTTAAAAAAGTGGTGAGGTGAGCTTGTGGACGCCGAGACTGTGAGCACCTGTGCTCGATGCAGGAACCGAGCGTTGCTTGATACTGAAGCGCAGCGCCATGATCCATCCTCACCCAATCGGCCAAGATGGGGAGCTTGGTACGGGCGCTTGATCTCAGCTTAATATGAAGAGGGCAGATCAGCATCTCTTACCTCTATCAGGAGCGCTCCCAAGATGGATATCCTCGACGACACATCGGAAAAAGCGAAGGCATTGCTACACCGACTGGGTGTCCATGAAATGTCTTCAGGCATATGGGCGTTCACGGACGTGGAGGTCGCGAGCCACGGGCATGTGCATCACTCTCAGCAGCCGGTTGCTCTTGCTGCCTACGCCGCCATCAATCCGACGTTTGCAGCCGGTCGCTTTCCCGGATACACGCTGATCGAGCTGGTTGAAAAAGTGCGCTGCATGGACAGCACTGAGGACGCCGCCTTGGCGATGGTTTGCCAGATACCTCCACTGATAGACGGGGCACCCGAGGAGCGAGGGAAAAAGTTCGGAGAGGTCGCTTGGCACATCGTTGAGAAATACGAGCTGGATGCCTGCTTCACTGAAAGTAGGCCGTGGGGACTCAAGAAGGTAGCCACTACACCATGCGTCCTTGCGGCTTCGATCATGATCGGTCAGAGCCTGACCCTGAGGGGTTAAAGGCGATGCGCCGTGCATACAGAAAAATGACTGATTTACAGCGTGTGATGGTACTTACGCTGCTTCACCTCTACTCCCCTGGAAAGGACGACTTCTACTTGATAGGTGGCTGTCCTACCAAGATTTCTGCAGCTGAAGCGCTCGCAGTGTTGCGAGCAAATGGAACAGCGCTACGGGAGTGGGGACTGCTTGTAACTCATTACGCGGGCTGGTGATGCTGCCCACGTACCTGATTGGCGGCTTCTGGCATTCTCAAGCAGGAGGCTCTGCTATGCATGGGTGGAGTTAGATTGTGTCAAAGCCGCCCGCAAGACCACCTCAACTTTCCTTGAAGCCTCAGCTCACGACTCTGAGTGCCAGTACTGACTCACCGTCGATTTTGAAAGTCCAAGCAGCTGCCGGATTTCGGCTTGGGTCTTCCCCTCAGCCTTCAGCCGCCGCACCGCATTTTTGTTTTCGGAATTCGCCGGCTTGCCCTTGGATCGAGAAACAAGCTCTCCGTCTACGATCTGCTCTTGCAGCAGAGCCAGGCCACCAGCGGCCTTGAAACGATCCAGTTCACTCTGGGCTGCGGCGATGGCGTCATCAGGTGTCTGACCGCGCTCAAGCGCTATGCACATCGCCATGAACGCAAGAAGGTCAAAATCCAAGGCCTTGGCCAAGGAGGAAAGCTTTTCGATGGTGAGCTTGGACTTGCCACGCTCGATTAGGCTTAGCGAGGTGCGGAAGGTCGACTCATTGAGCTCTTCGTAGCTCAAGCCGCGCTGCTGCCGGATGGCCCTAAGCACTGCACCTATCTCGTTTTTCAGCGTCATGATCATCCGAAAAGTCAGGATAGAGCCATATCCTGCGGGTTCTGATAAATAGCGCAGGTTGTGCTTATAAGAACCTCTCAGCTATCATGGACTCTTTGGCAGCATGTTCCGGCGATGATATTTGGTCGCACGTGATCCATCCCTGCGGCTGAGTTCGAGGAGAGTAGGGCTGTCAATTTACGATTAAATCGAGTTAATAGGCGGCGATATGCGGGTGTACATCCTCTCCGATTTGCACTTGGAATTCTCAGCGCTCCAGCTTCCACCATTTGCTCCAGGAAGCCTCGATCTTGTAGTGCTAGCTGGAGACATTCACAAATTGGATAAAGGTGTGCGGTGGGCTAATGAGACCTTCAGCTGCGATGTCCTCTATGTGATGGGCAATCACGAGTTTTACGCCGGCCATTTTGATCGGACGCTTCAGAAAGCCCGCGCCGCTGCGCAGAGTCATGTCCATGTGCTCGAAAACGAGTACTACATAGCAGGCAGGATTCGGTTCTTGGGAACAAGCGGCTGGACAGATTTCAGCTCGACCGGCGATGTGATCGCTGCAACGAATATGGCGCGGTCGATGATGACTGACTACCGGGCGATACGCGCCGATCAAAACTATCGACGGCTGCGCCCGGACGACGTCGCCAGCAGGAATCACCAAGCGAAGCAATGGCTAACTGAAGAGCTGGAAAAGCCGTTCGCCGGCAAAACTGTCGTAATTACACATCATGCGCCCATTATCGAAGTCTGTGGTGGCGAGCACGAGGGCCACCTGAACGCTGCTTACTGCAATGCATGGCACGCTCTAGTCCGCCGAGCCGATGCATGGATTTTTGGCCATACCCACCATTCGACTGATGTTGAGCTATCAGGCTGCAGGCTGATCAGCAATCAACGAGGTTATCCGGAAGAAGAGTGTGGTTTCGATCTCTGGAAGATCGTGGAACTTTGAAGATACGGAGTACGCTGTGTCGTACAGCTCGATGAATATAACACTGATAGCTCATGTTCCCCCGGAAGTTGAGGCTGCAAAGGCCATCGCGTGGGGTGTGCTGATCGACGCGTTTCTGATGCACGCTGCCCTGGTGGGCTCTCGGTTCACAGGCTCTGTTTACTGCGATCGCTCAGGGGCAGCGCTGGACGGAATGACAGTGATAACACCACAGGTAGTTCGGCTATCGCAGAAGCATGGCATGACGCTTCTTCGTAGCATTTCGGGTGCCGACCATTACGTGATTGTCACTCCCTTCTCGATTACATCAACGGAAGCCCTGGACGCCTGAAGGAGAGGCATCAGCTAGATTCAATTCGACGAATATGGTGTCTATTTGATATCAATATCTTTGTGGGCGATTTGCCTATTCGGGGTAAGGATCCCAGATCAGGAAGAGCCTAGGCTGAAAGAGCACAGGCTCGACGAACCCAAAATCACGTCAAGTCGGAGCTCCAGGATGGATGAAGTAAAAGCGAGGTTGGCTGGGCCAGCGCTGCATATGCCAGGTGTTAAGCTGGACGTTGAGGATGCGATTGAGCAGGTGAAGGAGCGTTATCCAGGCCGTAGTCACTGCGTTGTCAGTGATTGGGTTTGGCTCGATCTTGCTGCACCTGAGGAGGTGCTGCAGGGGATTCGGGCGCAAGGACAGCAGCCGGTGATGATCCTGGCATTCAACGCGCTCTACGACAGCCTCGACTCAGATATCAGCGAGAGCTGGGTGCGCACCCAGCCCATGGTTGAATTCAGTGACTCGAAGTTTTTCGTGACGGCGCACACCGTCTACGTCCTCGTCGGGGACGGACAGCGTCGGCGGATGCAGCTGTCCACAGTGCTAAAGGTGTTTTGATACAGGCCACATGAGGCTGAACCATGAGTGATTCGAGAATTATTACGCCATGCACGCGCTCGCCAGTCGCGTGCTGGAGCGCTGAGCATCGTTGCTTCGTGGGCCGATACGAGCAAATTCTTTCGGTCGCGGAGGGAGTGTTCGGAGATCGTGACAAATCTCAACGCTGGCTTGGAATGTCGGTGGTTGGACTGGGCCACCGGACACCTTGCACACTGCTGTATACCCCCACGGGATACTCAGATGCTGCTGATATGCTCATGCGAATTGATCACGGCATCTGCTTTTAACTCCTGCAGGCTTCTCGGTCGCCTAGTACGAACCCATTAACACCCATTTTTTGCGTCCTTCGGTTGCCACGGCACCTAGAATTTTTGGATGAATTCCTCAGCCGCTTACCTAAGTCCTGAAGGCTTGCCCGTTGGGTCTTTCACCCCGATGTCGTATGCTCGGTTTGCTGTGCTTGATCAAGGACGGGTGGCATGCCGAAGATAAAATCGTTGGACATGAAGCTCCTGGATCTTCTCTTCGAAATGGAGGGGGGATACGTTTTGGACTTCTCGAATCCTTCATTCAGCCGATTCTTCTTCGAGGAGCTGGAGATCGATATAGATGATCCTCTCTTCACTGCCGATGGTACGTCCAAGGCCCGACGTCTTCGTAGTTTCCTCAGGCTTGCAGATACTCAGACGAGTGTCCGAGCTCTGAAAGCGCTGTGGGCACATCGGCAGAGCCTTCTCATCCACCAGGCAAAGGATGAGCCAGTTGCGAATGCCGAAGGGCGTTTTTTAACGCTGATTCAGAATCTAGAATCTGGCACCGCAGGTAGTGTTGCTGGCGACCCATTTGCTGCAGTTCGCAAGGTCAGCATTGATCAAGCAGCTGCGCTCAAGCAGAGACTGCTGGCTATCCATAAGCTGCAGCCCCAAGCGCGCGGATATGCGTTCGAGACGTTCCTGCAGGAATTGTTTGAGATCTCCAACCTTCAGCCTCGGGCCCCGTTTCGGAACACTGGTGAGCAAATCGACGGCAGCTTTCTCTGTCGAGGTGAAATCTACCTAGTCGAAGCAAAGTGGGTGAGTACGCCTGTGGGTGTCGGTGAGCTCCATATCCTGCAAGGTAAGGTCGTTGATAAGGCTGCCTGGACGCGCGGCGTGTTCATAAGCTATTACGGATTTTCCGATGTTGGGCTAAAGGCCTTCGGTCGAGGAAAAAGCCTAGTGTGTATTTCCGGCAAAGATATTCATGATGCTCTAGAAAAGCAGATACCTTTCACAGACGTCATCGACCGTAAGGTAAGAGCTGCTGCCGAGACGGGATCAGTCTTCGTCGAAGTAAAGAACCTGTTCTAGACCTTGGGGCATTTAGGCTTAGGGATGGTAGGTGGCGCGGACAAAAGCCCTTACGACAGTGAGTTCGCGCGAGCTCTGAGTGGTCATGAGTTCGCGGCGATGCTGAAAGAGTTCGATTCTGTCGACGAGAGGATGAGTGAGCAGGTGGCGTTGAATTGTGCAGCTTCGACCCCTGACGTATTGAACCAGTCGAGGGTGGATGCGGCAGTCGGCGGCACAGAGTCGTGATGCCATCAATGACTATGACGGTCATGTCGAAGGTGATGGCATGAAGCATTTCTGGCTCTCAGCCGGCGTTCACTTTGACCTATCTCCGCTGACCGATGAATTGGTTTTGACTGCAGATGACGAGCCGTCTTGCGCCTCTGGTCATTGCAACGTAGAGATTCCTGGCATTCATTTCCTCTGGCTCCAAAATCACCGCAACATCTGCTTCCAGGCCCTTCAGCAGCAGAGTGCTGCCGACTGCCCTACGAGATAGAGGTCGGCCTTGGAGTCGATTGCGCTCTCGGATCTGGATGGCGGCTTCATGGAGTGTGTGAGTTCTGGACGCTGCGATCCGGAGCGCGGCGATACAGCAGCGAAGAATTTCAGGTCGATAGACGCGGCAATCCTGCTGCTCGGAAAGTCTCTGCAAGAGGTCTATCACCCTTGGATAGGTTGGCTCTGCCAGGAAGTTTACGGCCACGGACTCTGCGACTGTTGGCGGGGTGCGGTTGCGAGCATTGCGAATCGTCTCGACTCGTGTGAGGAAGGGAGTAACGCCGACACCGGTCATCACGCTCCCGGCGAAGTTTGCTATGTGAGTCAGTGCCATTGGCCCCGCCAGTTGGAAATTCTCGGCAAAGGTAATGAGGTCGGGGAGATCCACAGCCTCAACTGTGGTCGCACCGGGTGTTTGGCTGGTCAGACGCTGTCGGCCAGTGACGTTTCTCGAATCGCCGATGATGAGCGCGGACTCTCCTTGGCCCAGGGGAGTCATGGCAGCGGCTCGCCGCTGCGCGTCGGCGGTTGCTGCTTGAACCTGCACGCATTGAACTTCAGGAGGCACTGCGGCGAGGTCAATGGGCTGGCCAGCTTCCAGTAGCCGTCTCGCGTGTAGCAACCACTGCCCCAGGTTTTCTGCGCCTGCCAGTCGCCATCGCCAAGGCGTACCCAGGGCTCCAATCGCGGGAAATTCAGGAAGAACCTCCGCTCTCCAGTCGACCAATCTGTTCTGGGCGATATCGAAGATCGACTGCATTGGGTCGCCCATGACGTACGTGGGCAGCGTGGCGGCCAGGCAGGTGACGATAGCGTGCTGCACTTGATTGCAATCCTGATACTCATCGACAAGGATGTGCGAATAGGTCGATTCAAGTACCTGGTCGAGATGCCTTGCCCTCAGAAGTCCGAGGGCTGCTGCACGGATGGCCGGGTAGTCATTGGCTCGGTTCGTCAGCAACATGATCGCCGGGTCATGGCCACTTCTGCCTGGGAACCTGCTGATCAGCTTCATGGTGAAGCCATCAAGCGTGGCAATTCTGAATGAGGTCGGTGCCACCCTGGCCCGAGCCATCCGGGCGCGAAGGGCTGTGACCCCTGCGTTGGTATGGGTGAGGATCAGAATGGGCCTGGGGCCGTTGTGCTGAGCCAACGTGTCGGCGATCAGCTGGGTCTTACCGCAGCCTGCAGGCGCAGTGATTGATCCCCTCGGAAAGTCGAACAGTGCGATCTCAGGCGGCATGCACCCAGCCCTCGATCCAGTTGATGGTCGCTTGAAGGCTTTGGTGAGAAGCGTTTAGTTCAGGGCCGATGATGGTCTTGGCAATGAACTCGTACGTTGTCACAGATTTGAACCAGCCATTGTTGCGGATGCGAGACGCCAGGCCCAATGCTGCTCGCGTAGGTGGGGCATAGGGGATACCTTGTTCCCGAAATCCTTGGATTGCGTCAAGATTCAAAGTGTTCTGAGATCGATCTCGTATGTGGCTAGCCACTAGGTAGCCTTCTCGGACTTCGATAGCTAAGGCAATCAGCCTGTCGACCGCCGCATCCGGCAGGCTTGCGAACAGCTCATCTTCCAGGGCTCTTCCCTGACCCCAAGTAGCGGACTGCCCACCCGCCGCAAGGAACGCGTTTTGGATTTCTGCGTTGACTGGCTTGTCCGCATCGATAATGACGAGCACTTGGTAGCCAAGGCTGAGCAGTGCGGAGCCACGTTGGTACGCCCTGTCGGGATTGCCCCCATTGACGTTGACATATGCTCCCCCAAGGGCCAGGAAAGAGGGGTGACCCAAGGTGCCCCAATGCTGATCCAGGCCACGCATAAGTCCCACCTCGCTGGCTCCCTCGCATACCACCACGCGCTTGGCCAAAAAGGCCTCAGGGTCTGCTCGAAGTGTGCTTTGAACGTCATCGGTGATACCGGCCTGGCGTACCTCATGGTGATCAGCGAGTGCGCGAACTACGAAGAGTTGATGACCTGAAAGTTCTCGCAGCGCTACTGGGGAATGGGTGGTCAAGAATACCTGAAGTGGCTCTGGAACGTTCTTGGCGCCAAGAGAATCCATGAATCTGATCAACCGGTGTGGCTCCAGGCCGAACTCCACCTCGTCCACCAAAGCGATTGAAGCTGCCTGGGCTGCTTGGCGCTGCAACCCAGCGATGAGTAGGCGGGATGAGCCTGTGCCCAAGGATCGCAAAGGAATGCCCTGCTCGTTGTGCAAGGCGATGGCGCCATCACCAATCGAAACTGCATGTGCGTCGAGTAGAGCCTGCGCGAATGCGCCCACAGGAACTCCGAGATTCGTGGCAGTCTGAGTCACGATTTGAAGTGGCTGCTGGAGCTGCTCGCCGGCTTGTATGCCGAAGCTGGTGCGGGCGTCCCGTGCTGCCGTTGCCAATGCACCGCCAAGGGCGGGCCGATCTTCAGTTAGTCGGTTGAGGATGGAGTTGCGACTCCACGACAAATTTATGTTCGCATAGCTGCCGATGCGAGCTGGGGAGATGCGAGCACGGTCTTTCCAGGTAAGGTTACGTTCGATCCCCTGTTGCTGTGCTCGCTCCGAGTAGAGCTGCCAGAGGGGCTCAAGGTCGCTGTCTACCTTTAGCTGTAAGGTCAAGACGGTCTCAAGGCCAAAGCGAGGTTCGTCTTCCAGTGTTCGATTGGCGAGGTCGAAGCCACGCAGGAAATCCCCGTAGATGTCTAGGTTGATCAGGTCATCGGGCAGATCGCCTAAGGTCGCCATGATCTGGATCGGGCGGGTGACATCCAGTCGGTAGAAATCAGTGTCACCAAACGATGCGTTGCGCCGGGCACCCAGGCAGAGATCGATAGCATCGAGAATGCTGGACTTCCCGCTGTCACCAGGGCCAACCAGGCAGTTGATTCCCGGAGCCGGACTCCAGTCCAGGCTTTGAATTGAACGGAAATTTTCGATCTGAATCCGACGAATCCTTGCCATACACTGCTTTCCTAGATGCTGAGCAGCCCGCTGCCGCTCCGCTCTCAATCATAGCTAGATTTTGGATGATGGCATGGGGATGTCACGGCCCGTTTGCTCGCTGATAAAAGCCCAGCCCCGGTCTGGGTATGATCAGTCAGGCGCGCAGGCCTCGACCAACCTTCCGAACCGATAAAAGTTTGGGCTGTAAACCACTTTTTTGCACTGTTAACTAGGTCGGTTTACAGTTTAAAAAATAGATTTACAGCCTGTGCTTTTTCGTCAGCGCTCATCACTCTGATCAGGCGCAGCATGTTCAGGTCGCACAAAGACATGCAATAGGAACTTCGTATCTAAGGATCCCAGCGGCGCCTTGGCCTTCGTTCAGTCATAATGATTGAGTCAGCTTCGATGGCTGACATGCTTTGGTTATGCTGCTGTATGCACTCCAGTTCACCCCCGTGAGACACCTGAAATGACCGTTGATTTGAGTGAAGAGGAAATGCGCCGGGCGCTGTTCGGCACCTCGGCCTCTACTCCCGCCGCAAGTGAAAAACCTCCAACACCTGAAGCTATTAAACCGACCCCCGAGAAACCGGCAGCGCGTAAATTCACCTCGCCTAAGCTTCGAGTAACGCTCAAGGTCAGCAAAGTCTTCGAAGGCGATGATGAGATCTTCAGTTACGATGCAAGTACCTTGAGCTCTCTGTTAGCAGAGCAAGAGGCTAGAACCGCAGCCAAGAAAAAACGGTTCAAGTACATCGAGCTGATTTCGGTTGTCCCGGTCTGAGCCATGGCGCTCGGCGGCAGACGTGAGGCCAAAGCGACGGTCAAATCACATGCTGTATCGGTAATCGCGATCCCCAATTACACTGGCTTGCGGATAGCAGAGGAGGGCAATCCGCTGTTGCTGGCCAATACAAGGTCGGCGAAGTCGATCAGATTCTTGAAGCCTTCTCCACCTCTGCGATTCAAGAAGAAGCCTTGGATGCCCACCTCGCGAGGTGCGTAGCAATCGCGCTGTATCGAGTCACCAATCATCATCACCTGATTGTTGGTGAAGTACTCGCTGGTGTCAGCACCGAGAAGCTCACAGCTCGCCCTGTACATTAATGGTTCAGGCTTCATCGCGCCGATTGCGTAACTGAAGCCGTAGCCATCAAGCGTTGGATACAGTCGGCGTACGGACTCTCCATACGGCGCCGCGAGATTGGAGGCAACGGCGATCTTGATGCCTTCGGCCTGCAGCATTTCCACTGCTTGCAACCCATCATAAAACGGTTCGATGCTATCTAGATCAGCGTCCAGTGCATCTTGGATTTCAGCCATGAGATCGGGTCGGATGCTGATTCCGAAAAGCTCAGCAGCCTCCGCAAGGCTCAGACTGCGGGTCATGACCTGATGCAGATCGTTCGGTTGCGGGCGACGACCCTGTCGAATGCCTTCTTTCAAAATCATGCGATAGGGGTGTCTGCCCTGCGGGATTCGAAGCAAGGTGCCGAAGGCGTCGAAAAGTATGAATCTGACGGACATCTGGATTGCCTTTAACAACTACGGATTCAAGCCCGCTTCATCTGGTCTGGCAGGATACAGTGGATCAGAAGGGCATACATTCGAAGCGACCAGCCGTATGTGGCTGGTCGGCCCTTAAGTGAGCTTGATGCTCTGCAGCATCCTCAAGAGCAGAAAGTCATCCGGGGCATTCATGATGAGCTCCCCATCATCTGCGACCTTTACCTCGCATAGCCGGGGATGGCTGAGCAGCCCAGGACGCAGGGGATGGCGAGCAAACGGATTATGGAGCACATACAGTCCGTCCATGAGGTGCTCCGCGTATTCTCGTTTCCAGGTAGTCCGCACCACTGGAATCAGGCTTCCTGGATTAGGGTGCAAGGTGGTGTACACGGACGGTGCCTCAGGATTATCAGCCAGAGCTCTCAGCTTCCCCCAGGTGGCGAGGCAGCTATACACAACCGCTGATACTTCCGCGTATGAGTCGTCACAAAACAGTCCTACCTCAATATTGGTGTTGGCATTTTTAGGCGCTGCAGTGACGTTGTACGATACGACGTGGGTATCCCCTAGTTCGGTCGCTGCCTCATCGTGGTAAAGCCCATACAACGCTGCAAGGATAGGGCGTCCAGATGCGAAATGTGAGTGCGGCCTGTCGAACGATGCGATGCCAATCACGAAGGGTTTGCCTTCAACGTGGGCATAGTTGAGATAGCTTTTCCGATACTTCTTGATCTTGGCATCGAAGCTGTTACAGATCCGCAGGGTCGATTCGATGTTGAAATCGCTGAAATCCTTAGGAGGCGCGGCCATAGGAAAGCCGTATGCAGGCTCCCCGCCAGCCGGTGGGTTTGCAACCGTCGCCTCCAGGCAGAAGGGCACTTCCCCCTCTATCACGAAGTCGGGGGCATGGTGACGAAGGTCGATCGGTAGACCCCATTCCTTGAGTGCGGCAAACAGGTAGAGCTCCCAGAAAGACGATTCGAAAGTCGTTTGGAGCTCCCTCACAAACTTCCCATCACGGTCTGCGAAGCCTTCAGCCCATTGAGCCAGTACAGCGCGCTCAGGCCCGTAGGGCGCCTCGTTCATCATTTTGAAGATCGCATGCTGGGTATCGACATCGACTTGATGGGTGAATAGATCAATGGGCATGAGGCGCGTCCTTGAGCAAGGTCGTTATTCGGGGGTGGCTAATACATCTATGTCTTGGCGGTGAGTGGAGTAAACGTTCCGGCAGCTAGCCGTGGATTGGTCGATGACCCACAGGACAAGCCGGGGAGGAGTCTCAAGGCCCTACTCGACCAGTGGGGTCAGCCGCTGGTGAGAAATCGGTACTGTCTTCGCCGCCATGAGTTGATCATGCACATACACCTGCTTGACCTCAATGCGATAGGCCTTCAGGTATTCCACCCAGGCATACCTGGATGCCTTCGTCGCGATCAGCACGACCGATCGTGCGCCTGCCTGGACGGCAGCTTCTGGAGACATGGCGAAGCCCAGTGACACCTTTGCCTCGTCAACGAGCTCAGGCGATAAAGTGCTGTACCGCCCTTCCGCTTGCACAAACAGCCCCTTCACACTGACGGAATGTATCCGGCAGATGAAAGGATCCCATTTGTTAGCATGGGCCGGGCGCACCCTGATTCGATCGTGCTTTCTGAAACTTGTCTCCTGGGTTTGAAGGACTACCGTTGCTCGCACTCGACTCAGACGCTGATTGATCGTTGCGATCAGCGAAGGAGAGTCACTGACAAAAATTTCACCCGTGGACGATTGATGCCATTGCTCGGCACAGTGGACATTGAACATCTGCTCGTCGCCGCTGGGCTTAGGTTCCGGTGCTGGGATCGCTGATACGGCGTGATTTGCAGCGTGCAGGGTGATGACGGGGTAGTAGGTTTTGAGATCATCCAGAAAATGTGCAGGGTGCTCAGGCATGGCTGGCCGTGCATCGAATAGCACCACCCGCGCGGAGGCAGGGATGCCCTTGAGGGCCACCAGAAAGTCACTGAGTGTCAGTAGATGGCAGTCGGTGATGATGACGGTGGCGTACTCAGCGAGGTCAGGCGGGAGTTCGTGGAAAGGCACTGCAACGTTCTCAGTACAGGCATCATAGATAGGCAGCATGGAAGTCGAATACACGACGAGCTGAGGAGCCGGCGCGTACAAGATCTGCAGGGTGCCGTACAGCTGGCTCGTGAACTCACAAACGCTTGGTAGAGCACGGGCAGTGATCACCGACAGCCTTGAGTTGATGGCTACGATGATTTCGTCCTGGTAATTATGATGGTCATAGGACGCGATGACTTGGCTGTACCTGGAGTAGCCGTACTGGACTTCCTGAGGCGTATAAGTGGGGAAAAAACCGCTCGATAGGCGTTCAAGCTGTCTGCGCACGGCGACCTGAAGCATGGCGTGGGATTTGAGTTGGCAGTACTCCCCGTCAACAATCGTCCAGTCCCGGTGGGTGCAGAGTTCGAGGGCCTTTGCGGAGGATTTTGGCAGCTCCGTCTTGTGAACGATCGTGCGTCCCCTCAAGCCTTGATCTCTGAACCAGGTCAGTAGCTCAAGCGCCCCACGTTGGCTGGCTTCCAGACTCGTTTGCGAGGATAGGGCTGATTGAATCAACTGCGATGAGCCGAACGACAAGAGGGCCTTGAGCCTGGCAAGCGGAAGTGCGCATGCATCGGAACCAAACGTGTCATAGCAGGCTTCTGCGCGCGTTTGAGGAAGCCCCCAGGCCATCAGTCGCTTAACGTGCTGGTACCGTTGCTGAGCCTCTTGGAACGCTACCCCTAGCAGGGTGCATTGCGGTTCTGGCAGTACCCCTTGCCAGGATTTCAGGTCATTCTGGACGAGGCTGGCTAAGAGCCTCTCGCGTTGAGCCGCGTCCAGGGAGGTGAGCAGTCGTTTTGCAGTGGGTTTGAGCTGTATATCGGCGAGGAAAAAGTTGTGCTCAGTGAGCGTGGCCCAGGCCGAGATGTCGAGGCCACATTCCAGGGCGGCTACCAGGTTGACTCCATGGCTACGTGCAGCGGTTCTCAGCATGTACATACGCCCGGCAAGCAGCGGTAAATCGAATGCATCAGTGCGAAAGCGCAATGAGGCGATTCTACCGTTGCCTGAGTCGACGCAGGTGATTTGACTGATGCCATCTAGCCTATGGATGACCCGCTTGATGAGGTACTTCTTCACGAGCGATCGCTCAGTACGATGCCACCTGCGTGGATCATGTTTAGCTCATGACGTGCTGATCGCAGTTTTTGCTTCAGCGTCGAATTTTCCTGTTTGATCAGGGTTAATTCGGTTTGCAATCTAGAATTTTCAATGTTGGGAGGTGCTCCTCCTGGAAGAGTGCTGATCGATTTTTTCAGGTACTCGTTCAGCATCGCCAGGAGCATATGTACTTCAGGGTTGCCTCGGCCAGGATAAAATATTTGTCGAGTGGCCCCAATCTTGGCTGCCAACCAAGTAAGATCAATACTGCCTTTCCTCATGGGAATAAAGGCTTCTGCCTCAATCAGTTTCGCTAGTTCCCCTTTCAATAGAAGGGCGAAGCGATTCTTCAAGTTCAGCTGTGCTAAGCGATCCAGGATTAGTGTTTTTTGCATGGCGCCAGTCCAAGAAGGGTTTACAAATTTTTGCATCAGAGAGCGGGGCGGGAACTCCTGTCATCGTTGCGCGTGTCATCAGTCGACCTTTTTCGAAGTATAGGTACTGCTCCTCCTTCAATACGGTTTCAACTAGTTGGCAGGTTGCTTCAAATGCCTGCAGGAAACTGTCGGTTTTAATAAGGGTTGGTTTGGGTTTTGATTTGGTTGTTAGGTCGGCCAATATTTTTTCTAGGACATGGATGCGATGCCTTGCTTCACTCAGCTGAATCTGCAGCGTTTCTTCTGGAATTAAGGCTTCTGCGACCGAACGGGGAATTTTCGTGCAGAGTTTCACTGCGTAACTCTCAAAAAGTTTCCTTTGAGGTGTGCCTGCCTTTCTATAAAGTGACGGATCCACCCCGACAATCAGGGCGACATCTCTGGCAAGTTTTGAGAAATTTTCGTAGGGTGGCACATTTTTTTTAATCAGTGATTCTAGAGTTGTCTTGGTTTTTGCTAATGTTCTGCTAAGTTGTTCCTGCTTCCAGTCATGCTTATCTTTGCTTTGAGTCGCCAGTTTGCTCGGGCGGTAGTTATTCAATTTGTTCACGCTCCAGTGACAGGCTAGGAGTTGACAAAGATGCAATCACCTCGTCAAAAGTAAGACCTGAGCTTTTGAGGATGGTGGCTATCTGGCAGGCCATAAGCTGCTTGGTCGTAGGATCGCTAAGCTCTAACTTGAGTAGGTCTGGGTTTTTGGCCAGCCGCTCAACCATGTAGGGGTAGTTGGCTGAGGTCAGGTGCGGGTAGGCTTCAGAATCAAGAATTCCCGCAATAACCCGGTGGAGAGGGTTTGACATGTCCACAGCATGTCGTTTCGCACCGACTAGGTCACGGTAGCGGGAGATGTATCCCTGATTATGATTATCGGAATCCAGCACCTCATTAAGTTGGTCGGCTAAGTGCTTATATGATGCTAGTTCGTAGCGAGCGATTGTCAGTTCGTGATGGTATGGCTCCATCTCAGCTTGTGAAATGTCTGCGTCAGCTAACTGACTGATTTTATCCACGAGGTGAAGACTGTTGATTTGAGCCTGTCGCATCTTCACGTTCATGCCTGGCAAATGATCGATGCCCCATACTGCTGCATCGCAAAGGCTACAAACTCTCGACCGTCCTGTGAACTCTACAAGTTGTTTAGGGCAGTCGCCATCACGCATGCAGATACAATGAGTGTAAAATCCCGGCGGGGCTTTGCTTCTGGCTATTACGTCTGTGCCTGATTCTTGGCTGTCTATGAGATAGAACTATGAGATAGAATTGTTGGCTTCTGAATTTTTGATCTTTGACGAGCTGCTTCTTATTTTCGTGCCACCCTTTCACAATGGCGCTGTTCGGTGAGCTCGGCTGAGGGATTTTTCCCATCAGCGCCTCATAGGCACTGTCTGTGACCAAGCTATTAGCACGACCGATGTTCTCCAACATGTCTTCGGGCGTAACCACGGTATAGTAGTCAGTAGATACAGCAATCTGATCTCTGATCCTGTGGCCCGCCTGTTGGGCGGTGTAGGTGACATCGAGGTGCCCATACAACCGCATGTGAGAGATCCACGCCACGCGAAGAGAGTGGGGGACATGCACCGCCAGTTCGTTTCCGGAAGCACTTATGGTAATGAAACTGTGATGGGAATCGGGGCTCACAATAGAATTGTAAACTTGCTCCAGTCCACGGCAAAAATGTATCCATTCGACAGAGTATGTCCCATCCGAAAAAGGAAGATCGTTGTCTTTCCAAGGGCTTCTGAATAGTGGGCAAATTTTGCCGTATTTATTGGGATCCCTTGGGTCGTTCTCGTAATGAACAAGGCCGGGGGCTTTGGTGTAAATCTGCGTCTGAAAATGCCGCTCATCAATAAGGCTCTTCATCACATCGCCATCAATCACAATATCCCCAGATTTCCCGGACTTGTTTGTGTTGACATGCAGGTTGCAGAGGTTAAAGGCGTCTACATATTTTTCGTGATAAAGACTGTCGAACGTTCTAAGATCTAGCCACTGCCCGCTCTGAATTCTTTGGCCTGCGAATAGGCCAATAGCGAGCATCCTGAGTGTTGAAAGCCAGGGTACATAAGCAGTGACCACATTGGAGTTGTCTAGGTTGCGCGGACGGTAATCGCCATACCACCAATTGTAGATGTTGGGTATGGTTGTAATGGGTATATCATAGGTCTCCAGTGGACGCTTCGAGCTGCGTACAGTTGCTGTGGTGTTGAGGTTGATTTTTGTGAGGTCAATCCAGTCGCTTGATTTTATTTCTGCAATGGTTTCACGATCAAGGCGGCCATCTAGTATCGCGTTCCTGATGTTGATGCCAATGGTGTCAAGCGCGCTCATATAGGCTTTGGCGATTATTGAAATGTCCCGAGGGAACGGCTTCTTATCAGACTTAGATCGTCCGCCACTTCCAGTCGAGTCCATAGAGCGGTTGACAGGGTTGGCATACCCACCATCTACGAAGCCATGAGGTGCGCCATAGGTTCTGACCAGTTCGAAGAAGAGATGCACTGAATTAACAAAAGGCTTGGTAGATTTCTCTGTGAACATCAATGTGCGAAGTTTTAATGCAGTCAACGGCATTTCAAAGTTACCACAAATGTCATGCTCTCGATAAAGCGACTGTACAGTCTCGTGGTCAATGAGGTCGTCGCACCAAAATACTATTCGCTCGAAGTCGTTGACAGTTTCTGGCAGTCGAAGTGTTGAGCCTGGATGCAGTTCTTTCCATACGGGGAGGTAAAAGAAAATGTAGTCAAATAAGAATTTGATGTGGTTGATCTGGTTGTCGATATAGTTTCTGGAGTTATTAGATTTGTTGAGTTTGGCAACAAATATGTTTGCCATTGTCACCCACTGGCTATAGGTATTTTCGATCTCTATGTGCGCGCGCCCTGGGTAGAAATCATTCTTCACCCAATTGAAGTCAGGCTTTCGCGGAGGTAGAGATAGTAAAAGTAGGTAGTCCTCGGCGAATATTGAAGAGTGTAGTTCGTCATACAAGGCCATACTTTCTTCTGCGACGCGCTGCGCCTTGTCTAATCGCGCCTTCTGTCTTTCCATGAGTGTGCGCTCTTTTCTTTTAAGCTTGGCTTTCGGAGAAGAGCGGGCATACTGTTTATTAATATTTCTGATTTTGAAACGGCGAAGTTTTCGGTCGTGAGTGGGTATGCTTTGCGCTTCCTCAGGTGTCATGACATAATATTTGACATATTCATCATAGTTCTTAACGTTTTGAGCGATATCCTCGTTGTGAGCGCGCTTGGATATCAGGTACATTTGATATCGCTCAAGGTAGAAACACTGCTCGGGTGAAATGATTTCGCTGAATGTGGCCGAGAATTTCTTAAGCCAAGGTATCAAAGAGAAATTTTTATTTCCCTTGTCCAGCTTTAGGCTAACTATCTCAGGTATGGCTGCCCAGATTTCGTCAAAATTAACATCGTCTTTAGATTGCCATGAGGTGCGGTACTGCCAGCTTCTGGAGGCTCTTTCAACGTTGTTTGAGCCCCTCGCTACCTCGAAAACAAATCCATAGGTGTACTTTTCAAGCTCTGGATTCTTTTTCCAAACGGAGCTCAACTCGAATGTGAATGGCAGAGTCACTATTTTCTCTGCCCAGAGCAGACAGAGCCAAGCTTTGAATGGTACTACCAGTCCCGTCACATCTTCGGGTCGGTCGGGAACCTGGCCCGTCAGTTGGTGATATAGCGTTGATCCTGCAGGGCCAGCATTTCCGTCCAGTAGAGTGATTTTGAAAATAGTGTTCAGATCGCTCTCGTACATTCGGCGAGTAGATCTCAAACGACTGAACTTTACGATGGCGTGACGCTTGTGATACTGCCTGTCGCTTGAGAATTCGTTTAGGTTCACCTGCCTGGACGTCAATGGCTCAGTCATTTTGCTGAGAATAATAGTTGACGCAGCGTGCAGCCTATCGGGCGCGATTAACTGAATTTCCGTCGATACATTTATCATGCTGCCAAGCGCTCACGCAGGTCTTGGGCGAGACTTTCATATGCATCCGCACGCAGACTATCGATGCTGCCGGTTTTATTCCAGATTGCCGCCATCTGCTGCGAGGCGTGGATTTCGGCCATGAGCACCTCTTGGTCGAGCTTGGCGTAAATAATGGTGGATGTGATTTTTGCGTGCCCCATCAGCACTTGAATTTCACCCAGGGTTAACCCAACTGTGCGGCGCCCAGGGATGTAAACAAAATTTCTGGCCCAATAGCCGTAGAAGTGACGAAGGCTATGGGAGGTGTAAACCTTGGTGCCTGTGCATTCAGTGAAGCCGGCCTCTTGTTGAGCTTTGGCGAGCGCTCGATTAAGCCTGCGGTTAAGCGAGTTCGGTTTGATAGCGTCAACCAATGCCTCGCCATAGCTGTCGGGGTTGTCTGATACGAAAAGGAACTCGCTATCCGAGGTGGGGCGTATTGCCTTATATTCAGCCAGTGCATCATAGAAGAGGGTTTCAAAGGGTTCGAACATGTAGATTCTGGCGGTCGTTCGTCCTTTGAATGGCAAGTCTTGAGCGGACGGGTCGCGCCAGTGGTTAGGGTCTTCTATGCGAAGGGAACGTTCCTTCACATTGATCTCATCGTTCTTCATGGCCCAGGCTTCGGACTGCCGAAGGCCACCGCCAGCTTGGAGCAGGGAAACTACCTTCTCTAGGGGCGGCAGATTCTCGATCAGCCTCAAAATTCGACGTGATGGAAACTCCTTTGGAGGCTTTCTTTTGGGAGCCTTTCCGCCCTCTAGGCCTCCCGGCGCGGTCTGATAGACCTCAGCAGGTTTTTCCTTGAACTCCATGAGCTTCGAACGCATCTGTTCGATCTCGGTTTTGCTCCGACGACGATCTGCAAGAGCATCGAGTTCGTTAGGCGCCTCAATCACGGTTCCAGGGTTGAGGAATCTGGCCATGGCCAAGGAGTCCCTCAGAAGAGCTGCGTGAAGCCGCAGAAAATCGTTGGCAGCTGCTTTATAGGCAAGGCCCGAGACGATACTGATTGGCTTCCGTCCCAGTCGTTTTGCCACCGTCCTGATCACGAAGTCGGTGCTGTTGACCCCCTGGGTTAAAAAGATGAAGTAGGAATTGATCGTTTCGTTGAGGGCTTCCGGATCGATCTGGCCCGCGCCGAGGGCTCTGGACTCGTACAGGTAGTCTATGAAGCCTGCATTGCGGTAGGTGTATTGTTCATTGCCCGCACGTGATCGTTTCGTCCCTAGGTGTCGATGGATCCCTCGGGAGTAGGCGTTGAATGAGGGCACTGGTTCCCCGGTTGCCGTTTCGTAGAGACGCGGCGGGTCGGTGTTCACCAGGAGCACATTTTTCAAATTGCTTTTTGGGGGAAGCTTTTGGCCGCTCCAGTCGGCTGAATCCTGTACGCCTGTTGTCAGTTGGACGCGATCAGGTAAAGTCGACTTATCCATATATTGACACCTGTTAGGTTCTGTGCTATTTACGCAGGTATAAACTATCAGTGGTCTATTTGCAAATATATCAATAGATAATTTCTATTGATCTATATTTGTTGATTGTATTTTTGTAGTTTTTCTGCTGGTGACGCGGCAGATGACGTTATCTGAGAGCGCTATGGGTGGTTAAGCGCTATGAACTGTCAGAAGAAGCATGAGACGTGATTGCGGATCTCCTTACCTCACCCACTCCAGAAGCAGGCAGCGATCAAGTGATCCCCTGATGCTCGACGACGTGCTGTGGTTGCTTTGTCCGCTGTGCTCAGGCGCTGGGGGGAGGGATTGCCGTTCGGTACGGGTCTTGGCGAACGGCCTACCATCGCCTCCGGGTATGGCGGAATCGGGGCGCGTTCGATCAGTTGCTCAAACGATTGCACCTCACGCTAAACGATCAAGGTCTCATAGACCTGCATACCTGGATGATCGCCTCAATCGCTGCCCGCGCAACCCGCGCCTAATCAGGTGCAAGTAAAAAGCGGGTTGAGCCTGCCGATCACACTCTAGGCCGCAGTCGTGGTGGCCTCACAACTAAAATTCATATGCATTGCGATGCCAGTGGCGTGCTGTTGCACTTCCTTCTATCTGGCGGTCAAGCCAGTGACATCAGCTCGCCCAGCCGCTACTTGGTGATGTAAGCACCCCGACGAACAAGCGCGATCGCCCTCGCAAGCGTTGCCCGTTGGCTGCGGGCTGACAAGGGCTACGATGCCTATGCTCTGCGGCGCTACTGCGACCGATATCGCATGCAGCCGGTCTTTACTTTGCGCTCGATGACGCGCAAGCCCAAACTTGCGCTGCCCCGGCTTTTTGATCGCCGAAGATACCGGTAACGCAATTATCGAGGGCATGATTGGCTTGTCGAAAGAGAGTAGAAGGGTTGTGACTCGTTTCGACAAGCTTGCGGAAAGCTATGCGGCGATGATCTCGCCGGCTTGCGTCATGCGGTGTTTGAAGCACCTTTTTTCAGGCAGAGCCTAGGCACTGATGTGATTTCGCCTGTCCGCGCGGGGCGGGTGGACGTGGAGCTGGCTATTTGATAGCGTTGGCTGATCAGCCATCAATGGAAATTCAAATGGACTTTGACTGCTATCCTGACAAGATTTCTATAGGGAATCAGGTTCTTGCGTGCGCTAGAAAGCCAAAAGAAGGCATTCTGTATGTACCATACACTACTGACTTGAATGTCAAACTGGGGGATATTGCAACCATCACCGTTGGTGCTCAAACTCTTGAGTTGAAGGTGGTAGATTTCGCAAGTTATCCATCTCAGAAGATTGGAACAACCCACGAATACATACTAGAACTGCATACCGAAAACATTTCGTCATCAGCGCACAAAGCGAAGGAAGCAACCAGCATGATCAGTATCGGCACGCTGAATGGTCAACAGGTTCAGGTGGGAAATGGAAATACTCAGAACGTAAATATAACGATTGAGCAACTCGCTAAAGAGATCGCCAAAACAGATGACCCCAAAGCAAAAAGTCTATTGAAGGGGTTGCTGGAGAACGCTACTGTGAGCAGCGTCATAGGGGCAGGAGTTTCTGGACTAATTGGCTTGTTATAAGAGTGATAATTAATACGGTTCAGGAATTATCTATATGACCGACTCCGGCCCAACAGTTCTTGACGTGTTCGGCACCTCAAGGGAGCTTCCGGCGAACTACGTAATCAGAGAACATGTAGATTTCAAATTTGTCGACTCTTTAACCAAGGATAGGCATGTTATTGTTCACGGAAGCTCTAAGCAAGGAAAGACCTCACTGAGAAAAAAGCATCTTCTGGCTTCTGATTACAAGACCATTACATGCCAGCGCTCATGGAAAATGATTGATCTCCATGACGCAATCCTTAAGGAGGCAGGCTATGATTTAACTTTGTCAAGTGAAGTGTCAACCAACGGTATTCAGAAAGTTCATTTGAATGCCGGAGCTGGCACAAAACAGATAGAGGATGGGAAAACAACGGCAGTGACTACAAAGCCGTTGGAAATTAACATAGGTAGTGTTACAGACGTAATTCGTGCCTTGCAGGAAATCAGATTCGATAAGTTCTTCGTAATTGAAGAGTTTCATTATCTTGAGGAGTCCACTCAAGTCGACTTCGCTCAAGCATTGAAGGCCTTTCATGAGCTAAGCAAGATATGCTTTATCATTGTCGGAGTCTGGCTTGAAGCGGACAAGCTGACATCTCTGAATAATGATCTTGATGGCCGCATAACATCCGTCAATGCTGATAGTTGGCATGATGAAGATATAGACAATCTCTTCAAGACCAGTGAGGAAATGCTCAACTTGGTTTTTGCACACCCCTTCAAGGAAGAGGTAAAGAAGTATTGTAGGGGCAACGTATTTCTGGTTCAGCAAATTTGCCTAGTCGCGTGCGAGCAACAAGGTATTCATCGCCGTCAAGAGTTGGCTGTATTGGTAGCTAGCGAACTGGACGTGCGCGCAGAAATAAAGGATATATTAGAAAGCCAGACGGGACGCTATACAAAATTCCTAATGGATTTCTCTGTTGGTTTTGGCACGACAGAGTTTGAACTTTATAAGTGGATTCTCTGCCCTCTAATAACCTTTAGTAATGGGGTTTTAGCAAATGGACTAACCGCCCAAGCCCTGAGGCGCTTTTTAGAAAAATGGCACCCAAATGGCAATCAGATAAAAATTGGTAGGATATTAGCGGCGCTTGCAAAAGTTATTGACCTTCAACAAGAGAAAAAGATCTCACCGATAATTATCGAATATGATCAGACGCGATCTCGACTAAAAATTGTCGATAAAGGGTTTCTGGTGTGGAGGGAGTTCCAGGAAATTGATGATCTCCTTAGTTTAGCGGATTTAGCTGATGAGTATAAGCTATCCTCTTAGGTATAGAGGGCTAGCCATCTAAAGTACATCAATCACAACGAAGGCTCAGGATTTATTACATTCAGGGTAGCGTCCCCAAGTACAGACGAACTCCCAGAGCAGTTTCCTTTCAAGATGTTTGATATAGGCGGTTGTGTAGGGAGACCCCATATCTACAGGGCAGGCAGATACCCATAAGTGATCAAGCGGGGTAGTCTCAAGCAGCATTAGTCTGAAAGTATTGCCACCCGAATGGCCCGGACGCTCACTGAATGCAGATGTATTAAACTGGCGGAGGCGATCTGCTAGCGTCTGCCCTGTGGTTTCTCCTATATAAATTATGAAATCATTGTTTACCCTAAAGTTGTCCGGCTTCTTTTTGCTCCTAGCGATGAAGTAGACCCCAGGCAGACTCCTCCCTGGAATTTCACTACGACCAGACCAGGGGTGCCATTCACAAAAACCTACCTCGCCCTGCATTTCCATTGGCTCCTATTCTGCACTATTGTTGCTAGAGCCAGCCAAGCCTGAGCTACTCGATAAGCTTGTGGTTTGAACTACCGAAAAACAGCTACGATCCTTTTCCTTGGAAAGAAACCTTTGTGCGCTTTCAAAGGAATAGAATGCACCGAACACTATTGAGAAATAAAATCCTAGTATCAGAAGCCCCGCTTCCGCCAAGGCAAATTTACCGTGCTTGGCTAAATAAATAATGGTTAGCCTATTTTTCTTTTTTAGGTTTTGAACTGGTAGGCTGTCGAGGTAGGGCTTCAGACCAGGAGTCGTACCGCGTTTAAATTCCACAAAGAAATTTTTAATGTTGGCGTGAGCGGCCAGCCAGAGCAACAACAGTATCACAATTGTTATAAATCCCATCGGAAAAGCATTTTTGTAGTCATGCTTTAAGATCAGAGCGTTAAATTTTCCACCTGAGACAGCGACTAAAATCATTAAAAAGAACTGGATGGAAGTGTTGCGAAGGAACTCTAAAAAATGTTTTCTGCCATCACCTAACACCCACATAATCACTCCCTGCAATATATTCTGATGAGATGACGCTAAGCCTGCGTAGATTCAGCAGGATGCGCGTTTCGAGCGCACTGTAAAGCTAAGCCGTAGGCGTCTGCCAGGTGAGGTGCAAGACAGCCCTCCATGCTCATATGCTGTGTCATCACGTTGGAGTGATCAGCATCATCCAATTTGCGATGAAAAATCAGCCAACTGTGTAGGTGCGGAGTCGTCTGCGTGGGATGGCTCCCCGCTGCCGCCGAAAGCTTTCTAGCACCCTGATCGTCGGTCATCACAGCTAAACCACGACTCATTGCAAATGCGATAGAGGACAACTCCCCCTTTCCAAGACGCCTAAGGTTTTCCAATCTACTCATGGCTTGAAGATCATCAAGACTGCAAGCATGTACCGGGAACTGACCCTTTTCACGCGCGTCAATTAGTCGACGCTGTAGCTCTCGGCTGGCGTTGGTTGGTGACGTTCTGGGCTTCACTAGACACTCGTAGTTTACGAATTCGGTGACGCAGAAGTGGCATTGCGCTGCCAGCGCAGCACGGTACAGGGTGCTAGACGAGAGAACATTCCACACCGAACAGGTGTCTGTCACATTGATCAAATGAAAGCGGGATGGGTCAATGGCCATTGCGCGATCTTCCATAAAGGCTGAGCAGCTCTTGAAGGCCTCCCAAGTCACTAAGCAAGGCTTCAGCCAATCGACCTTGAGTGATGATGCCACGGCTCTGAGCGTCTAGGCACAGCGCGACGTAGCTGTCAGATAACCCCTTTTCCAGTAACTTAGCCTTTCGCTCACGCTGTTGCGTCGTCAATTGGGCCGGCAATTCTGGGTCAATCTTCAGTTCACGAGGAACGCGGTACGACTTTATCCTCTGGAATGCTTGCTCGCTAATTAAGCCCTCGGACTTCAGACCTATGCCCAAGGCAACGCAGCTGACTCGCAACTCATGAGCCCAATACTGGGTATTTTCCTGTGTCCATTGCTCAGGGTTGGGCAGCTGTCGGAGGATTTCTGAAGGCATCAGATACCGGGAGGCAAAGGTGTTTGCTCTCACTTCGACTAGGTCAGCCTTAGTCGTACGGGAGTAGGTAATACTGGGGCCACCCTGCGCATCGAAAAGAGCGTGAGCAAATTCATGCGCAGCGCTAAACCGCTGCCGGTATACGTCTTCGCTGTAGTTGACCAGAATGCACTTCCCAGCCGTGGAGTGAGCCAGGAAAAGCCCCGAAATGTTAGAGTTACCAAGCTTTCTACGGAACACATGCACTCCGGTTTGGCGAATCTCCTGATACACATCCCGAGGCACGGCGTTTGTGGGGTGCTGATTGAAAAGGCGAAAGGCTTCAGCCGCTCGGATTCCATCATTCTTAAAATTCCCAGAAGCCTGCGGCAGCGGAAATTCGAGCTTCATAGCCTTCAACTCACTCATCAGGAAGTCCTCTGTTTCGCAGAGGTACAGGAATTCTTGGACGGCTCTACGATCCTCCTTGATGAACTCAGCTCCGTGCCTGCGATACAGGATTTCGGTCTGCTCAAAAGGGGCGAGCGGCTCGTTCGAGATGAAGAATTTGAAGTTGCAGTGGTAGAGATCGGCCAGGATAAGCACTTCATCACCCGTAGGCGCCTGAGAGCCGGCTTCAACTGACTGCAGGCGCTCAAGGGGGATGTGGGTGACCGCACACACTTCTTCCTCGCTCATCGCAAGCTGCTTGCGATACCGAGACAGCTTTGAACCTAAAGCTGTTAGATTCATTGCTACACCCACTTTCCTGATCGGGATGGCCTGATCCTAAATGCATCTGGCACAGTCTGGCTATAGCCCCCAGCCGAAAACCATAGAGGAGTTAGGGAAGCTCCGAACAAGTCAGCACAGGTCAGATGGCCTGTGCTGACTTGATCGGAATTCCTAAAAGGGGAATACCATAAGCATCACAAAATAGCGCCTTGTCATTATCGGTGATTCGTCGGGATGGGCTTGGCCTTGGCGAGGTGGTTCAGGAAGGGGGAGGTCGTGCTTTGCGGTCGGAGCTCGTGCAAGCTGGAAACTGCGGTGTCCACCCTGGCCGAGCAGGGAAGCGCTGCGAGCTACTAGGCGTTCGACGCCGGTGTCAGCCAGGACGTGATCAATTCTTCCATCGCGATCGGCACCTACGATCATCTCGTCGTGACCGCTGCAGACCTGACCTTCGCACCGTTGGCCCAACTCAACACCAACGACATTCAACGCATGCTTAACTCGAAGTTCTGGGGCCTGTAAACGCCGCGAATTACTGCCTGAACTTCATCAACCGCAAAGGCTCGGTCACCTACTTCTCTGGCCTCGCGGCTTATCGTCCAGCCGTTGACACTACCACCGTCGCGGCGTTGCATGCGGGTCTTGAAGGCTTCTCGATGGCTCTGGCGTTGGAGGTCAAACCGCTGCGCGTCAATGTGATCTCCCTAGGTGTTGTTGATACCCCGACCTAGAGCGTCTTGTCGGAGCAGGATCGTGCTGGCCTGTTCGATCAGGTGGGGTCGGGGTTGCCGGGCGGACAGGTAGGGCGTGCTAATGATTTCGCTGATGCTGTTCTCTCGCTGATAGAGAATGAATTCATCAATGCGACTGTGCTGCACTTGGATAGTGGCGGGCGTTTCGCCCGACCGTATTACCTGGTGGTATCGGCATGACGTATCTGGGGCGGCTCTAAAGTCATTTTTGGCCGACCCTTTTCGATTCGACGCGATCTAATTGTCTGTAAAGTCGACTTTTCGTGGGGAGAAGGCTGCGCTGATCGCTACCTGCAGATCTAGCTTTTTGGAGGTTTAGGGGCTGCCGAGTAGCGCTGTGCGGCATCGAATGGGCATGGGGGAACGAGTCATCACTTTTGTGAGTGAAGTCGTTTCGAGATTTCTAGGTACGGGGCGGGGGCTTTCGAGTGATTAAGGGCACGAGAGAGGAAGCGCGAACGTGCTCTAGATCAAGGAATGTGGAGCGGGTAGAGGGAATCGAACCCTCACCGATTGCTTGGGAAGCAATAGTTGTACCATTCAACTATACCCGCACGTCTTGCTAGTAAAGCTTGCTCACAAAAGCGGTTGTCCAGTAAGAACCCTCGTCGGAAGCTTGGGAAGCTACTGTTCTACCATTAAACTATACCCGCTTTACGCGTACATCCTTGCCAGCGAAGCGGCGTGCGCTTTGCAGCTCGACTTTGTACCAGAACCCTCTGGTG
>Ga0308164_10001397_pt1 | contig 28580 bp, 19 predicted proteins | sample PhyTR2_FD_201031 | JGI IMG/M metagenome (GOLD analysis project Ga0308164, IMG submission 201031) | Phyllosphere microbial communities from UC Gill Tract Community Farm, Albany, California, United States - DLSLT.R2 | ecosystem: Host-associated > Plants > Phyllosphere > Unclassified | place: USA... | reverse complement strand
GGTAACCTCGCTCTCATCCACACCTAATTTTTCAACGATAATAGCCTTAACTCTTGAAGCAATATCAGACATAATGTTATAATTTAATGGGTTAAATAATTCAGTGCAAAGAAAAATAAATTCTGACACATTTCAAATGTTTTTATTTCTCTGTCAATTTTAATGTTTTTATTTGAAACGGTAAAGCAAAATTAGTTTTATAATTTCGTATCCTAAAATGTAATCGTCTGCTTTGAATAAAACTTACCTGAAATTATCCCTTGATCTGGACTTTGTTCTGATCGCAATCACAGCTCCACTTAAGGATTATGTGTTCTGTCACCAGATCAATACCCGTCTCAATCTCGACTTTGTCAAGGTAGAGGACCACGAGGTGTATTTCAATATCGACGAGCCTCCGCTCGCCTTCTCCAGGTATTACTTCTATATCGAACAGGGCGATAACGAATTTTATATCATAAACAACAGAAACAGCGAAGGGTTTTTGATTCCTGAAATGAGCAGGGTAGATTTTTTTATGATCATTCACTCATACATTGATAAAGAAGATCTTAGATATATCCTTACAGGTTTGAACAAACTACCTGATATTCAGGTTGCTGCACAGATAGATCCTTATAAACTCAAATCAAAAGAGAATTTGGTAATGTAAATTTTATATACAAGGTGTATTAAATACACTATATTTGAAGCTTACATTATTAGTTAAATAACAAAAATAACCGGACTAACATTGGTTTTTACAGCAAAAACCCGCATTTTGTTGGTCAGTAACAAATAAAAGTAATTCAAATGAAACCTTTTCATTCCAGAACCAAAATTGTAGCCACGCTAGGTCCAGCCTCGGCTAAACCAGAAGTTTTATACAGCATGTTCAATGCCGGATTAGACGTCTGCAGACTTAACTTCTCACATGGCTCACAGGCAGACCACCAGGTAGTACTTGATACTATCCGCTCTATTAATGAGAAATACAATTATAATGTCGGTATCCTGGCAGATTTACAAGGTCCTAAAATCAGGATTGGAATTGTTCAGGATGGTGGAATACAGTTGGTTAACGGAGCACGTACAGTAATTACTACTAAAGAGTGTATTGGTAACGAAGAGCGTATTTATATCACTTATACTACTTTCCCTAAAGATGTAAAAGCCGGCGAAATCATTTTGTTAGATGATGGTAAATTGCAAATGAGGGTTATTGAAACCAACCTGGAAGACGAGGTAATCTGTGAAGTGGTACATGGTGGTATTCTTACTTCAAGAAAAGGTGTAAACCTCCCAAATACTAAAGTTTCTATCCCTTCACTAACTGTTGAAGACCGTAAAAACCTGGAGTTTGTTCTTGAAAATGATGTAGACTGGATCGGTTTATCATTCGTCCGTAATGCAGCAGACATTGTTGAACTAAAAGAGATTATCAAACAAAGAGGTAAACATGCAAGGGTAATTGCTAAAATTGAAAAACCTGAGGCTATTGCTAATATTGATGAAATTATTGCTGTTTCAGATGGTATCATGGTTGCCCGTGGAGACCTTGGTGTTGAAATGCCAATGGAAGAAGTGCCTTTGCTACAGAAAATGATTGTTCAGAAATGTATCGCCGCTTCTAAACCAGTTATTATTGCTACTCAGATGCTGGAAAGCATGATCACTACGCCTAGGCCTACACGTGCCGAAGTAAATGATGTAGCAAACTCGGTTTTAGATGGTGCAGATGCTGTAATGTTAAGCGGTGAAACATCAGTTGGTGAATTTCCTTTAATCGTTATTGAAACGATGCAGAAAATCATTGAAAACATTGAGACCAACAACTATCCGTTCAATGTTGACAAGTTCCTTAAGCCAAAATCTGAAACTTTCTTAAGTGATGCAGTTTGTGATTCAGCTTGTTTCTTAGCAAAACAAACCAGTGCTGTAGGTATCGTATCTATGACTGTAAGTGGTTATACAGCATTTGAAATTTCAAGTCACAGACCAAAAGCTTTAACCTATATTTTTACAAACAACAAGCAGCTGATTAATACTTTGAGTCTGGTATGGGGTGTTCAGGCATTTTATTATGACAAATTTGAAAGTACTGATGAAACCATTCTGGATGTGAATGAACTATTAGTAAAAATGAAACTTGTTAAAAAAGGTGATACTTTAATCAATACTGCTGCAATCCCTATGGAAAGCCAGGGTAAAACCAATATGGTAAAGGTTACTGTTATTGATTAATACCGCTTAGTTCAAAAAAAATATTACTTTTGCAACCCCGAAAGGAAAAGGAGAGGTGTCCGAGTGGTTGAAGGAGCACGCCTGGAAAGTGTGTATACCTCAAAAGGGTATCGAGGGTTCGAATCCCTCTCTCTCCGCGGTTAGAAAGTATATCATATAAAAAACGCTTTAGACAAAAGTCTAAAGCGTTTTTTGTTTTAAGTCTATACCTTCTATCAAAACCGCAGTTTACTTTCAGATCCCTGCTTAATTCCTAACAAAGCATAGCATGAGGAGTACTAACCTATGACTTATCATTCTAACAATCCTTCATTGTCTTTCAGGGCTACTCCAGATAGTTGTTTTCTGAATGATTCCTGAATCAGGTAATAAATCTTTTGGGCGGCATGGTCAAAACTTAATCCGCCCTCTCTGATATTTGATATACAATTTCTTGATTCATCAGTAAGGCCCGGTGTTGGCCCATATGTAAGGTAGGCACCAATACTGTCTGCTGCGCTTAAACCCGGGCGCTCGCCAATCAATATGAGGGATAACCTGGCACTTAAGGCAAAAGCAATAGGATCTGCAATCGCTACACGTGCTTGTTCTACCAGGCAAAGCGGAGATAACAGGTACCCTGTTCCTTTCAATAGGGGTAAAAGTGCTTTAAGCAGAGGAATAGCATTTTTATTGATGGCCTGGGCTGATAAGCCATCTGCAAATAAGATACAGATATCTGAAGCGATGAGATTAGCATTGATGAGTGCTGCTGAACCTACATCAATTAATCTTCCCAAATCAGGCCGTTGCAGGTAAATTGACCTTGAGCTGGCCTGGCTATGCAGCTTTAATACGGGCAGCTCAATTAATTTCAGTTCTGCTTCCAGCATATCAATATCCAGAGCGGAGTAAACTGCATCCCTGGCATGGGCATGAGCTAGTTTAAACGCAAGAGATTCTTTAACAGGAATACTTTCGCCCGCCCTCCCCAGTGCGATTCTTGCAGCTGTAAATTCTTTCAGTGAATCCCAGGAATCTGCTGTCCTTACAGGCAGCCTCTCTGTATTTCCTTCTTCCATATCAAACTAGAATAAATAGGTTATCAATGTTTTCATGGTCTGATTCTGTAGGAGCCTGCCCATATCATCCATTATCCCCTGTTTTAATAACCATCTTTCAAACTCTGGTGCCGGCCGTAAACCAAGTACCTTTCTCAGGTATAGCGCGTCATGGAAAGAGGTAGACTGGTAGTTCAGCATAATATCATCGGAACCGGGTATACCCATAATGAAATTACAGCCTGCTACACCTAATAAGGTTAACAGGTTGTCCATATCATCCTGGTCGGCTTCAGCATGATTAGTATAACATACGTCAACACCCATAGGCAAGCCGAGTAACTTGCCGCAGAAATGATCTTCAAGTGCCGCACGGATTATCTGTTTTCCATCAAATAAGTATTCAGGACCAATAAAGCCTACAACCGTATTTACAAGCAGAGGGTTATATCTTCTTGCAACAGCATATGCGCGGGCCTCACAAGTTTGCTGATCTGTTCCATGGTTGGCATTAGCAGACAGTGAACTCCCCTGGCCAGTTTCAAAATACATTACATTGTTCCCTATGGTGCCCCGGTTTAGCGATAAAGTGGCAGCATAAGCTTCGTCCAGCAGGGAAAGTGATATTCCAAAACTTGTATTTGTCTGAGCTGTTCCGGCAATAGACTGAAAACATAAATCTACTGGTGCACCACGGTTAATCAAATCAAGGGTAGTAGTAATATGGCTCAGTACACAGGACTGTGTTGGTATATCAAACTGAAGGCGCAGCTGGTCGATCATATTCAATAGTGAAAGTACCGATGCGGGACTGTCCATAGCAGGGTTTATTCCAATTACAGCGTCACCGCTTCCATACATTAACCCGTCAATAATGCTTGCCGCAATACCTTTTGGATTATCTGTAGGATGATTTGGCTGCAGCCTGGTAGAGAAATGCCCCTTCAAACCAATTGTGTTTCTGAAGCGGGTAATTACCTCACATTTTTTTGCAACAGCAATCAGGTCCTGGTTACGCATTAGTTTAGAAACAGCTGCTACCATCTCAGGTGTGAGGCCCCACTTTAATTTCTGCAGTAAAACCGTGTCTGCCTGAGCTGTTAATAACCAGTCGCGCAGTTCACCCACGGTAAAGTGTGCAACAACTTCAAAATCTTCTTTGTTGTGACTATCAATAATCAGCCGGGTTACTTCATCCTCTTCATAGGAAATCACGGTTTCATTAAGGAAATGCTTAAGTGGTACATCAGCCAGGGTAATCTGCGCGGCAACCCTTTCCTCATAGCATGCTGCAGCTATGCCTGCCAGTGCATCACCGGTACGGAAAGGCGATGCCTTTGCCAGCAGGTCTTTCAGATCTTTGAAATGATAAACCAAATGCTTGATGGTATGCTGGTAAGCCATATTATAATGTTAATTTAGTCCTGTCCAACAGGCAACCCTAAGGCCCGCTGGCGGTATGAAGTGGGTGTCATACCCGTTTTTTCTTTAAATAATTTTGAGAAGTAGAAACTCGATTCAAATTTCAGTGTATATGCAATCTCTTTTACAGGGAGGTTGGCATCTGTAAGCATCGCTTTTGCTTTATCTATTTTGAGCTGTATACAGTACTGACCTGGAGATAGGCCCGTATAACTTTTAAAAACTTTTCTAAACCATGAATAGCCCACCTGAAGCTCTTCTGCTGCCTGTTCTGGAGAAAATGCTTTGTCGATATTAGTACGGAACAGCATTCTCGCCTTATTAATGAGGGTCTCCCGGTCTTCATGATCTACGCTCTGCTGTTTTAATATAGTATGCAGGGTACCTAACAAATGAAATGCGGCGCCAGATATGGAAGGCTGGTAACCAGTGGCCTCTGTTTTAGTTTTTTCGATGATAGAATCAAACAGGGTAAGTACCTGTTCATTAAAGCCCACGTACATACAGGCATTGTCGGGTTTAAAAATAGCATTGCGGATGAGCTTATCTATAATTTCACCTTTAAGTCCAATCCAATATTCATCCCAGCCCGTTTCATCGGCAGGTTTATACCGGTGCCTTTCTCCCGGGAACAGAAATAATACCGTGCCTGCCTTTACTTTCTGGAACTTACAGCAGTCTGATTCAAAGTAACCCTCACCCTTTGTTATGTAAATTAATTGGTATTCATCCAGAATACGTCCTGTTGTCCAGTTGAAATAATAGTCTGAAGGGTGGTTAATAACAGGATAAACTGATAAGGGTTCAGTACGCACGCTTCCGGCATTTAATACTGATAGCCCCCACTTTTCATCATCTGTACTTAGTGGAAGGTATTTGTAATAATTGGTCATGCCTGCTGATCGATGGTTAGGTTGTAATCAGAACTAAACTTACTAAGAATTTTTTAATTCAGCATGCCTGTCAAAAAATACAGTTTAAATATCAAAACCTATAACAGTCTTACTGCGCTTAACTATAAATTAGCCAGACCAAATATATAAATAGCATGAAGTCAATACAAAATGCAATCCTACTATCGAATGCGGAACTAAATCTGCTGGTTATAAATACCCCTGATCGCACAATATCCTACAATCTGAAGCAGAAATGCTTATCAGAAATACCCTAAAATTCTCTAATAACAAATGCTGCGCTGCACGTTCATTTTTGTTCATGCAAAAAAGACAGAGCAGGACAGTTAAGAACAGTTAACTCAGTTCCAAGCTCTATACTTGTTCATTCTTCTAACCAGATATTAAAATAAATTATGCAAATCATTTTTGGAGTCATATTCCATTTTATCGGAGGGTTCGCTTCTGGCAGTTTTTACATCCCTTACAAAAAAGTCAAAGGCTGGTCTTGGGAAAGTTACTGGATTGTTGGCGGCATTTTTTCCTGGCTTATAGTTCCACCCCTGGCTGCTTATCTTACAATACCACATTTCGGCGAAATCATCAAACATACCAATGGTTCAATTTTGAGCCTCACCTACTTCTTTGGGATCCTCTGGGGCATTGGAGGACTCACTTATGGATTAGGCGTACGTTATCTTGGCGTTTCACTGGGCAGTTCCATTATACTCGGACTTAGTTCAGTATTTGGTGCATTGCTTCCTTCAATTTATTATGATATCAATCCGAAATACGGAAAGGATAGTTTTACACACCTGGTTACCAGCCCGTGGGGGCAGTGGGTAATAGCAGGGCTGCTAGTTTGCGTAATCGGAATCATACTCTGCGGAAAAGCGGGTATGATGAAAGAAAAAGACCTGGCTAAACAGGCAGAAACAAAAGAAAGTTCGGAATTTAAAATAGGGCTGGGACTTTTCGTAGCTATCGTTTCAGGTATCCTCAGTGCATGTTTTGCTTTTGGTATTGATTCTGGAAAAGATATGGCCCTCGAAGCGAATACACTTTGGAAAACCCTTCACCCAGGGCAGGGCGAATTTCTATACCAGAACAATGTTACTTATATCATCATTCTGTGGGGTGGACTAACCACCAACTTTATCTGGTGCATGATACTTAATGCGCGCAATAAATCTTTTAAAGATTATACCAATACAAAAACACCCTTGCTTTCCAATTATATTTTTAGTGCACTGGCAGGTACTACCTGGTTTCTGCAGTTCTTCTTTTATGGAATGGGAGAAAGCAAGCTCGGCAATGGTGCCAGTTCATGGATCCTGCATATGGCATTTATTATTCTGGTGGCCAACGTATGGGGACTCGTGCTTAATGAATGGAAAGCCGTCAGTTCAAAAACATTCCGAACCGTACTGGCCGGCATTGCCTTTATCATTTTATCCATCCTGATTGTAGGTTATGGAAACTCAATTAAATAGAAATATAAAAAAATCAAATAATATGTCTGACGAAAGAGACCGTTTTAAACACGTAAGTTATTTATGGGATGAAACCGAAGCTGCAAAACTGGCAGGTGACGAGGTTGCACTGTTGCTTTACCGCTCAAATTTACTTGGTGCCGATTTGCGCCTTACTAATTATGGCGGAGGTAACACTTCATGCAAAGCTGATGCAGTAGATCCTCTTACCGGCAATACTGCTGAAGTAATGTGGATTAAAGGTTCCGGAGGTGATATCGGAACCCTAAAGCGTAACGGACTGGCGGCACTTTATGTAGAGCGGCTGCGGAGCTTAAAAAACATCTATAAAGGAATAGATCAGGAAGATGAAATGGTTGAGCTTTTTAATCATTGCATTTACGACCTGAACTCTAAAGCACCTTCAATTGATACCCCATTACATGGATTTTTACCTTTTAAACATATAGATCATTTACATCCCGATGCAGCAATTGCCATTGCCGCCGCAAAAGATGGTAAACAGATTACGTACGATTTATTTCATGGAACAATAGGATGGGTAGACTGGCAGAAACCGGGTTTTGATCTGGGGCTGCAGTTGAAACAATGTCTGGATGAAAACCCGGGTATCCGTGGTATTATGCTTGGCTCTCATGGCTTGTTCACCTGGGGTGATACCGCTTACGAAAGTTATCTGAATACTCTTGAAGTAATTGAAATCTGTGCAGATTACCTTGAAGAAAATTACGGTAAAAAAGGACCAGTATTTGGCGGACAGAAGCTCAGCAGTCCGGAAAAATCGGTACGTGAAAAACAGGCCGCTTTACTGGCGCCTGTGTTACGTGGTTTCTGCTCTAGTGAACGCCACATGGTTGGACACTTTACAGATGATTCAAGGGTGCTTGAATTCATCAACTCTAACGATCTGGACCGCCTGGCCCCACTTGGAACAAGCTGTCCGGATCACTTTCTCCGCACCAAAATCAGTCCCTTGGTACTGGAGCTTGCAGCTGATGAAGACCTGTCTGATCCAGCTCAGTTAAAAGAAAGGCTTGAACCTGCTTTTGTTGCTTACCGTAAGATGTATGCAGATTACTATGAAAGCTGTAAGCATGAGAATAGTCCGGCAATGCGTGACGCCAATCCTGTGATTATCCTATATCCGGGTATAGGCCTGTTTTCTTTTTCAAAAGACAAGCAGACCACCCGCGTGGCCGCAGAATTTTATACCAATGCCATAAATGTAATGAAAGGTGCAGAAGCAATTTCTGAATATACCTCATTACCCCGTCAGGAAGCCTTTAATATAGAGTACTGGTTGCTCGAAGAAGCAAAATTACAGCGCATGCCAAAACCTAAAGCGCTTTCAGGTAAAATAGCCTTGATAACAGGCAGTGCCGGAGGTATAGGAAAAGCTATTGCGAAAAAATTTGTAGACGAAGGTGCCGTAGTTGTAATTAATGATAATGATGCTGGCCGCCTCGAAAAAGCCGACGAGGAGTTTAAAAGACTTTATGGCAATGATGCTTACACTACTGCGTTGCTTGATGTAACCAGCAGCAATGATATCAGCGGTGCTTTTGAAACAGCAGCACTGGCTTTTGGCGGTGTTGATATTGTGGTAAACTGTGCCGGATTATCAATTTCCAAACCTATTGAAGAACATACAGATAAAGACTGGGACCTTCTTTATGATGTACTGGTTAAAGGGCAGTTTAAAGTTACCCAGGCAGCGGTAGGTATTATGCGCAAGCAGGCAGTAGGTGGCGACATACTGAACATTGTCAGTAAAAACGCATTGGTTTCCGGACCAAACAATGCCGGTTATGGATCTGCAAAAGCCGCACAGCTGCACCTGAGCAGGTTAAATGCCGCAGAATTAGGACCTGATAAGATCCGTGTAAACGTGGTTAACCCTGATGCAGTAATCTCCGACAGTAAAATCTGGGAAGGAGACTGGGCAGCGGGACGTGCAAAAGCTTATGGTATAAAAGTGGAAGAACTGCCAGCCTTTTATGCAAAACGTACCTTATTAGACAAAATCATCTTACCAGAAGATATTGCCAACGCCTGCCTGGTTTTTGTTGGCGGCTTGTTAAGCAAATCAACAGGTAATGTATTGAATGTAGATGGTGGAGTGGCCATGGCATTTGTAAGATAATTATAGATCATTTTAAAGAGAAGCAATGGAAATACAGAAATATCAGATTGATGCCCATAATGAAAAATTAAACAGCGATCATCAGCGCAGATTTAGCTTTGCGGCATCAGAAAACGAAAATATTGAAGAAGTAATCAGCAAACTGATCAAATTTCAGATTGCCATTCCAAGCTGGGCATTAGGCACTGGTGGTACCCGTTTTGGCCGCTTTTCAGGTGGTGGCGAACCACGCAGCCTGGAAGAAAAAATAGAAGATATTGGCTTACTGCATAAATTAAACCAGGCAAGCGGTGCCATTTCATTGCATATTCCCTGGGATATTCCACAGGATTATGATGCCATCAAATCCCTGGCCTCGCATCATAACCTCCGGTTTGATGCTATGAACTCCAATACTTTTCAGGATCAGCCTGATCAGGCCAAGAGTTATAAGTATGGTTCACTACAACACGTTGACAAAGGTGTACGCCAGCAGGCAATTGATCATAATATTGAAGTAATCCGCCAGGGTGTTGCATTAGGATCAGATGCATTAACAGTATGGCTTGCAGACGGATCTTGCTTTCCTGGTCAGCTTAACTTTAGAAAAGCTTTCCAGAATACACTCGAAAGCCTAGAAGAGATTTATGCCGCCTTACCTGAGCAGTGGAAAGTATTTGTAGAATACAAGGCTTTTGAACCTAACTTTTACTCTACTACTGTAGGAGACTGGGGCCAGTCTTTATTATATGCAAGCAAACTGGGCCCTAAAGCCTATACACTGGTAGATCTGGGTCACCACCTGCCAAATGCAAATATTGAACAGATCGTTTCCCTGCTGTTAATGGAAGGCAAACTCGGTGGTTTCCATTTTAATGACTCAAAATATGGCGATGATGATCTTACTGCGGGCAGTATGAAACCTTATCAGCTTTTTCTGATCTTTAATGAACTGGTAGAAGGTATGGATGCCAAAGGTATTGACCATGCCACCGGTTTAGGCTGGATGATTGATGCCTCTCATAATGTTAAAGATCCACTGGAAGATCTGCTGCAGTCCGTAGAAGCGATTATGCTTTCCTATACACAAGCTTTACTGGTAGACAGAAAAGCATTGGTAGCTGCCCAGCAGGAAAATGACGTAGTGCGTTGTCAGGAAATACTTCAGCATGCCTTCCGTACAGATGTAAGAGCCATAGTTCAGGAAGCCAGGCTAAGAAGCGGGGGAGCCGCACAGCCGGTAGAATTGTACCGCCAGCTCAAAGTCAGGGAACAATTGATTGCTGACAGGGGATTGAAAACTGTAGCGACGGGATTATAATGAGTGCGCTGCCTGTCATTGTAGTTTTTGATGTAGGAAAGACTAATAAAAAGATCTTCCTTTTTGATGAAAACTATAAGATCGTTTTTGAACGCTCTGCCCGATTCATAGAAACCTATGATGAGGATGGCGATCCATGTGAAAACCTGGAAAGTTTAAGATTGTCGATTTTTGATTCTTTGCGTGAAGTACTTAAGCGCAAAGAATTTCAGATCAAAGCGATAAATTTCTCTACCTACGGGGCCAGTTTTGTCTATATTGACGAGTATGGTAAGCCCCTGGCGCCATTATACAATTATCTGAAGGCTTATCCCGAAGATCTTAAAAAAGAATTTTATGCAACATATGGGGGAGAACAGACTATCTCTGCCGCCACAGCTTCTCCTGTGCTGGATAGTCTGAATTCCGGCATGCAGCTTTACCGGATTAAGAAAGAAAAACCACAGCTGTATAAGCAAATCAGGTATGCACTTCACCTGCCCCAATACCTGAGTTACCTGGTTTCAGGTGCTGAATATTCTGATCTCACCAGCCTCGGCTGCCATACGCAATTATGGGATTTTACAAAAAATGACTACCATGACTGGGTGAAAACTGAGGGACTTGATCAGAAACTGGCACCCATAGTAGATGGTGATGAGGTTTTCCCATCTGAATTTCCTGGAAACCTCTATAAAGTGGGAGTGGGCCTGCACGATAGTTCTGCAGCATTGATACCTTATCTGATCAATTTTCACGAACCTTTTATTCTGATCTCTACCGGAACCTGGTGTATAACCCTCAATCCTTTTAATACTTCGGCGTTAACGGCACGGGAGCTGGAAAAAGATTGCCTGAGCTATATGCAATATAAGGGCAAACCTGTGAAAGCATCGAGGATTTTTGCTGGTTATGAACATGACCAGCAGGTTAAACGCATTGCTGCACACTTTAAACAAAGCCCCAGACGTTACAAAAACATGAAATATGATGCAGAGATTATTCAAAATCTGCAACTTGAAATGAATAAAAGAAATGAACCTGCAGCAGAAGCAACAAAAGAATCGGCATTTGTTCAGCGCAACCTTGAAGATTTTGCCACAGACAGGATCGCTTATCATCAGTTTATGCTCGATATTGCAAGACAGCAGCTTGCTTCAACCAGACTGGTGATGGACAGTACTAATGTAAAGCGTATTTTTGTGGATGGAGGATTTAGTAAAAATGCAATCTATATGAATCTGCTGGCTATGATGTTCCCTCAAACTGAAGTTTTTGCTGCCTCAATGGCGCAGGCAACAGCTATAGGTACAGCCCTGGCTATACATAAGTGCTGGAATACCAAACCTATGCCTAATGATATCATCGAGCTGAAGTATTATGCCACTAACAGCAACCTTGCATGATGAGAGTAGGACTGTTTATTCCATGTTACGTAGACCAGTTTTATCCTAATGCCGGTATAGCTACTTATCAGCTGCTGGTAAAGCTGGGCGTCGATGTTACTTATCCCAGCAGACAAACCTGCTGCGGTCAGCCAATGGCCAATTCAGGCTTTGAGCATCTCACTAAAGAATGCAATAGCCTTTTTATAGATAATTTTGCTGAGTTTGATTATATAGTATCACCTTCCGGAAGCTGCGTACTTCATGTTAAAGAACATTTGCATGATGAACAGGCTGAAGAAAAAGCCACAGGCATCAGAAATAAGGTCTATGAGCTGGTAGAATTCCTGGTAGACATCCTTAAAGTAAAAGAGATAAACGCCAGGTTTCCTCATAAAGTTGGCTTGCACCAAAGCTGTCATGGACAAAGGGGATTATTCCTGACACAAATGTCTGAGTTGGTAGCGCCTTACTATTCAAAGCCCCAGCAGCTGCTTTCACAGGTAAAAGGCCTGGAGCTGATTTCGCTGAGCAGGGCAGATGAATGTTGTGGTTTTGGCGGTACCTTCTGCGTAGTAGAGGAAGCTGTATCCGTAAAAATGGGCAAAGACCGGGTTAAGGATCATTTAAGGCATGGCGCAGAATACATAACTGGCGCAGATATGTCTTGCTTAATGCATATGGAAGGAATTTTAAAGAGAGATAACAGTAATGTTAAAGTACTGCATATTGCAGAAATACTGAATGCTGAATAAAACTGCAGGGATGAAAGAAGTAACAGATAAACATCCTGAATTATCAGAGATGTTTAACCGCGATGAAGCACGTGTAGACTGGCATGATGAGACCCTCTGGTGGGTAAGGCAAAAAAGAGATAAGTCTGCCCATAGCATACCCGAATGGGAACAGCTGCGCGAAACAGCTTCCCAGATAAAAAACAATGTGCTTTCCAACCTGGCTGATTACCTGTCAGATTTCGAAAAACAAGCTTTAAAGAACGGCATTAAAGTACACTGGGCTTCAGATGCACAAGAGCATAACCATATAGTACACGCCATACTTCAGCAGAATGGAATTACCCAGATGGTTAAAAGTAAATCCATGCTGACCGAAGAGTGCCACCTCAACGAATATCTGGAGAAGCAGGGACTCGATGTAATTGATTCTGATTTGGGAGAACGTATTGTTCAGCTGGCCAAGGAACCGCCTAGTCATATCGTATTGCCATGTATTCATAAGAAAAAGGAGGAAATAGGAGATCTCTTCCATATTCACCTGGGCGTGCCCGCGGGTACCTCCGATCCGCAGATCCTTACAGAAACAGCAAGGCAGCATCTTCGTGAAACCTTTCTTACCAGAAGAGCAGCGCTCACCGGGGTTAATTTTGCTATAGCAGAAACCGGAGAGTTTGTGGTTTGCACCAATGAGGGCAATGCAGATATGGGTGCACATCTTGCCGATGTGCACATAGCTTCTATGGGCCTTGAAAAGATTATTCCTCAGCGAAAACACCTCGGCGTATTTCTGCGCCTGCTTACCAGGAGCGCAACCGGACAGCCAATTACTACCTACTCAAGCCATTTTAAAAAACCACGAGAAGGGCAGGAGATGCATATTGTGATTGTTGATAACGGCAGAACAATACAGATGGGACGTGAAGATTTCCGCGCCTCCTTAAAATGTATCCGCTGCGCAGCCTGCATGAACACATGCCCTGTTTACCGTAGAAGCGGCGGACATAGTTATCATACGGCAATTGCCGGGCCTATCGGTTCTATCCTGGCACCTAATCTTGATATGAAAAAATATGCAGATTTACCTTTTGCGTCTACACTTTGCGGATCCTGTTCAAATGTTTGTCCGGTAAAAATTGACATTCATCAGCAGCTCTATAAATGGAGGCAGGTAATTGTAAAGGAAGGTTATGCAGATACCTCTAAAAAGTTAGGCATGCAGCTGATGACCTTTACGCTTTCCTCACCTGCAATATTCAAAACTGCCGGAAAAGCCGGAAGATGGGTGTTAAAGCATATACCTTTTGCAGTAAATAACAAGTTCAACCCATGGTTTAAACAAAGAGATATGCCTGAACCACCGGCAGAATCTTTTGGTGAATGGTATAAAAAGAATGTTAAAAAGAACAATTAATGAGCAGAGACGCCATATTAGCCGCATTAAAGCGTAACCAGCCAGAAATTTCTCCCTTGCCGGCAGACTTATCTTTTGAAACTGCCGGAGATGCCGACCTGGTTTCAAAATTTAAAGCGATGGCAGAAGGTATTGGGAGTACTGTTTTTCTGGTATCAACGGCCGAAGAAATCAAAATAAAGATAGCTGCAGAATTTGCAGCAGCAACAAGGGTGGTTACTAATGTAGCCTCATTAGTTTCTCCTGAAATTGCTGCTTTTGTATGGAATGCAGACCCCCATACTTATGAAAATGTGGATGTGGCTGTTTTTCAGCCCCGGCTCGGCGTAGCAGAAAACTCTGCTTTGTGGATTACTGAAGACCGCATGGGCGTGCGGGCATTGCCATTTATAACACAGCATATAGTAATGGTAGTTGATATTGCAAGCCTGGTTCCGGATATGCACACCGCTTATCAGGTTATAGGAGAAGCTGACTATGGCTTTGCCACCTTTATTGCCGGCCCCTCTAAAACTGCAGATATTGAGCAGTCACTGGTTCTTGGGGCACACGGACCGCGCAGCATGACCATTTTCCTATGTGCATTTAACGAAGAAAGCCCTGCATTCCATTAAAGGATGCAGGGCTTTCTCTATAGGGTTATGGGTGATTAGAACTTCACACCTACACCTACAGAAAATACCTGGTTTCTGTATTCTGGAGTATAGTTAGTTCCATTTTCATTATTTTTTTGGAAATCAAGAGCATAACGGCCATGAATATCAAATTTCTGGTTAACATCATATCTGAAACCAATAACACCGCCTACAAGGCTTTTCTTGAATCTGTCTGAATCATTTTCTACATTAGTCTGCTCAACAGTTCCTATTCCACTTTCAAATTTATTTTTTGTAGATAATAGAAAGGATACCTGCGGACCTGCAACGATATTAAAACTGCTTCCTAATTTAAAACTTGCAAGAATTGGCACATCAATAAAGTTAGTGGTCTGTGTAAATTCGCCAGTAGTGTAAGTTAACTTATATCCTTTTTGTGCATACAGAACCTCCGGGGTAAAAGCCAGTCCTGCAATAAGTGGGATCTCTAAAGTAACACCCGCATTGAAACCAGTTTTGGTTTTAGTATCGAAGTTGTTATTGCCATCATCTTTAATAATATCAGAGATGTTTAAGCCACCTTTAATACCAAATTTAATTCCCTGTGCATTAACTGCCGTTGATCCAACAAAAAGGCCTAAAGCCAGCATAAATATCTTTTTCATAATTATAGTTTTAAGTTTTACAACGTGGACATTGTAAGAAATGTGCCAGTTTGCCAACCTATACTTTTAAATAAACTTTATTTGAGTTAGATGCGCTGTTAATCAGCTGTTTGTGTCGCGGTGTCTTGTCTGCTGGAAATTTAGCTGCAGCAGATCTCAATCTAGATTTACTGTATTAAATTTGATACAATACAAGGTGGCTGGAGTATTTGGCTGCATTTTTAGGAGTTCGGGTCTGATATTAATCCGAATCTTAAGCACACATATCAATTTAACTATCTTTGATCTTATAACATAGGTATATCCATGATCCACAGAAAAAAATCAATATTTACTATCCTGCTTTTACTAATCATTTTTTCCGCTGAAGCACAGCAGAAATCCTACATACAAATGCTTGATGAACCCAATGCCTGGGTAGATTCAGTGTTCCACAAATTAAGAAGGAGGCATAAAATTGCACAGCTTTTCTTTGTAAGGGCACATACCAATCTTGGAAAAGCCTATGAAGACTCTGTAGGAAGGGTAATCAGAAAAGAACGGATTGGCGGTTTGGTTTTCTTTCAGGGTGGTCCCGGCAGGCAGGCTATTTTAACAAACAGCTATCAGAAACTATCCCGCGTACCACTGCTCATTGTGTCTGATGGAGAATGGGGCTTAGGCATGCGCCTGGATAGTACAATTTCTTATCCCTATCAGATGGCGCTGGGTGCCGTACAGGATAAAGATCTTTTGTATAAGATGGGACTGGAAGTAGCAAAAGATTTTAAAAGGATAGGTATGCAGCTTAACCTTGCTCCAGACGTAGACATTAATAATAATCCCAAGAACCCTATTATCAATTACCGCTCATTCGGTGAGAACAAATACAACGTTGCAACAAAAGCTGCGGCCTATATGAAAGGCATGCAGGATGGCGGATTATTGGTAAGCATTAAACACTTTCCCGGCCATGGAGATACCGATGTAGATTCTCATTATGATCTGCCGCAATTAAACTTCACCAAAGCACGGCTAGACAGCCTCGAGATTTATCCTTTCAGAGAACTAATAAGAGAAGGGGCAGCAGGAGTGATGGTTGCACATATGAATATACCGGCACTGGATAAAACACCTAACCTGCCTTCAACATTGTCAAAACCTATTATTACCGGGATACTTAAAGAAGAACTGGCATTCCGTGGATTGATTGTTTCAGATGCGATGGAAATGAAAGGGGTGGTGAAAAACTTCAAAGATGGCGAAGCAGATGTATTGGGTGTAATTGCAGGTAATGATATCCTCGAACTTTCTGAAAATAGCGAAAGGGCGATAAGACTGGTAAGAAAAGCTGTCCGCGATCAACGCATTACCATGGACAGGATCGATTCCAGTGTGAAAAAAATCCTTCTTGCCAAATATTGGTCGGGCTTAAACAAAAAAGATACCATCAGCGAAATGAATGTATGGGCGGATGTAAACAGGCCTGAGAGTAAAGCCCTGGTGCAGCAACTCGCAAATGCTTCTATGACATTGCTGAACGGAACTGGTGCAATCAAATCTCTGGCACCCGAAAAAAGAACAGTAATTATTAGTATTGGGACGGCAGAAACTACAGTCTTTCAAAAAGAACTGATAGCCTTTTATAAGAATGCAGTGACTTACAGTCTTGATAAAAATGCCAATGCCAATTCAATTGCTAAAATATTAGGACAGGTAAAAGACGATGATCAGGTAATAATTGGTATTCATGATACACGTCTGCGTCCCGGAAACGGACTTGTACTGAGTAACGACCTGAAAATGTTGATCAGCAATCAGGCACAGAAGAATGCAGTATTCGCCCTCTTTGCCAATCCATATAATCTTTCAGCAATGACAGGCATTGAAAAAAGTAAGTCATTATTAGTTGCTTACCAGAAAGAAGATTATATGCAGAAAGCAGCTGCATCAGTACTAAAAAACCAACTTGAACCAACTGGAAAACTCCCTGTTACCGTAAACCAGTTCTTTAAATACGGACAGGGTAACTAATCCAGTTAACCGCAATAAAACAAAAGGGTGTCCAAAAAATATTTGGGCACCCTTTGTTTTGTTCTTGAACCTTTTACAGAAACATTTTAAATCATATGGCTTAAATGTTAGAACTTGCTGTCTGTACATGCTCCTTCGGTTATCTGGCAGTAGTTTTGGCCGCATATGTTGCCGGGTCTACAGCTGCATAAGTCCAGTTTTTCAGGAAGTCTGTCACTTTCTTCACACTGTGGCCCTTACCTTCTTCTAAGTAAGCTGAGTTTTCTATATGTAATACTTTTCCCTGCCCATCCAGTATTAAAAATACAGGATAACCAAAGCGGCCCGGATAATTTAAACTGGCCAATACGGCTTCGTTTTTATTTTCTTTACTGTAATTTACCAGAACAGTTTCATATTGGGCATTTAAATATGCTTTTAACTCAGGTGTTGAATCCACCAGCTGATGAAAGGCTATGCACCATGGGCACCAGTTACCGCCAACTTGTACAAATACATGTTTTTTAGCTTTCTTAGCCCTCGCAACAGCGGCATCGATATCTGCCCTGGCATCTGCTGCGGGGTTATAAATTTTAACTTCAGCCTTCTTATTTTCCGTTTTGTCTTGTGCAAATGATGCCGTAGAAAGTGCAATTATGCTGAATAAAAGGATTGAGAATTTTTTCATGTTTTAATATTATAAGGTAAATATATAAAATTACCATCGTGCTGATGTAATCCGAATCTAAAATTGTCTATAAATATGGTAGTATTTATTGAGAGAGACAATCCCTGCCTTTTTTTGATGACAATTGTCCCGTTTTTTCCAAATATGTCATAACTTCACCTCATGCCGCAACCTCTAAAAATATTACAAGCTTCTGCAGGCTCTGGTAAGACATTCAGCCTTACTGCGCATTACTTAACTCTCTTACTTTCTGGTGAAACCAAATACCGAGAAATCCTGGCCGTAACATTTACCAATAAGGCTACAGAAGAAATGAAATCCCGCATCATGGAAGTTTTAAAAGGCTTCGCTGTGGGCAGTGCAGATGTGGAAGACTATAGGTTATTAGTATTACAGGCACATCCTGACCTGGACCATACTGTACTGCTGGAGAAAGCTAAACGTATATATAAAAGGATACTGCACGATTACAGCCGCTTTTCTGTAAGTACCATTGATGGTTTTGTGCAGAAGGTAATCCGGGGCTTTGCATTTGAACTGGGTCTGGACTCCGGTTATGCCCTTGAAATGAATTTTGATAAGGTGAAGAACGACCTGGCCGACCGCCTCGATCAGCAACTGGATACCAATCCGAACCTGCTCAAATGGATTATCGACCTTGCACTTGACCGCATCAGCAATAATATCAGCTGGAATTACAGGACAGAGCTGACAGACCTCGCAGGCGAAATTTTTAAAGAGCGTTACCAGCCTTTTGACAGCGCCATGCAAGATCTTGGCCAGGTAAATGACCTCAATATGCTGTTCGGCAGTTTTGGTAAAGAAACTAAAAAACAGATCTCCGCCTTTGAAGAAATGGTAAATCAGCTTTCTGCAAAGGCGATGGAACTCTTTGAATCTTCAGGTCATAATCCAGATCACCTAAAAGGTAAATCCAGATCACCCTTAAATAACCTGAAAAAAATTGCCGCCGGTGAACTGGACAAGGTAGATACCCTTACAAAACTGATTGATGAGCCAGATGAGTGGTTTAAGCCCGGATCTGATACTTCTTTGTATGAATCCCTTAATCCAATAATCCGTGAGCTGAATACCAGTTATCTGGAAAAGCTGCCAGAATACATATTGGCACAGGCTTTCAACAAAAATCTTTATTACCTGCGCCTTATGCAGGAAATGGCGGTCTTGCTTAAAACTTACAGAGAAGAAAGCGGCAATTTACTAATTAGTGATGCCCAGAACCTGTTAAAAGGAATTACCGGAGAAGATGATGATAACCCCGCATTCATCTGGGAAAAAACCGGCAGCCGCTACCGCCACTTCCTGTTTGACGAATTTCAGGATACTTCTGCCAATCAATGGGGTAACTTTAAACCTCTGCTGAAAAATGCCATGGCAGAAGCTAACGGCAACCTCATTGATCACCTCATTGTAGGTGATGTAAAACAATCTATCTATCGCTGGAGAAATGGGGATTGGAACATCCTGCACCAGCAGGCAAAGAAAGATATAGGACATAGCTATGTGACGGATGCCAACCTGGAAGAGAATTACCGCAGTACGGAACAGATCATATCTTTTAATAACCTGTTGTTTAAAGCGCTCCCTATTGTGATGCAGCAAAACATCAACCAGACGATAGCCAGTGAGGCAGCAAATGAGGACGTTTTATCCTGGTGGGACGAGCAAGGGTTTAATCATATCATGACCGATGTTTATCGCGAAGTAGAACAAAAGGTAACCCCTAAAACAGCGGCTGGCGGGGCAGTGGACTTTAATGTACTGAAAACCGATAGCAGCGGAGGCGTATTTAATAAAACCAGCTTCAAAGAAGAATCTTTACGTAGAATGGTAGCAACCTTACAAAGGCTGCTGCACATCGAAAAAAGATATCAGGCTGGTGATGCCTGTGTACTGGTGCGCTCAAATGCAGAGGCTATAGCTGTTGTAGATATCCTGATGGAAAATAACATCAACGTTATCTCAGGTGAGGCATTATTAATACAAAATAATATAGCAGTAAAAATACTGATAGATACCTTAAAGGTAATGGCCGGGTTGCCAGATAATACTGCCTTGTTCAAAGCAAATTGTATCAGTCAGTATGCCCAGCTGGAAGAGCGGACTCTCAACCCTTCTGACCTGTTCGATCTTCATAAAAAAACCTTAGAAGAACTTTCTGGTCTTTTGCCGGCAGAACTTTGCACCCACTGGCGTAGCTGGATGCAGCAGCCCTTGCCAGAACTGTTGGAGAAACTGATCAATGCCTACGGTCTTAGCCATAACCGGCATGCCAGTCTGCTGCCATATTTGTTTGCCCTTCGGGATCTTGCGGGTAATGTAGGGCGGCAGGGTGAAAAAGGAATTACCTCATTTTTAAAATACTGGGATGAGGAAGGCAGCAGAAAGACCCTTCCTTCTTCAGATAATACAGATGCTGTACAAGTAATTACCATCCATAAATCTAAAGGACTGGCTTTTAAAGTAGTAATGATCCCCTTCTGCAACTGGGACATCAATGGAAAAGTTAATACCATTTTCTGGGTGCCTGCAGAAAATACACCCTATCACCAGTTACAGCGTATCCCTTTAAAATATAATCCAAGTCTGGCACAGTCATCTGTAGCTATACCATATTTTGAAGAACTTCTTTATAATAATATGGATGCCTTAAATATGCTGTATGTGGCCACCACCCGAACCAAAGAATATTTATACATCAATACGCTGGGTAAGAAATCTGAGGGTATCAGTACTATTGGAGACCTCCTTATCAAAATTTTTGAAGACCAGCTTTCTGAAGACGGGCAATTCCTGATAGATGAGCCTGTAATGAAAAAAAGTTCAGCAGGTCACACTAGTCCAGATACGAAACCTCATCTGATCAGCCTGTCAGCTTACCCTACTTCGGAACGGCTCACCCAGGTATTTAGCGGCAACCTGAAGAGGAGAGAACTTGATATGCTGGGAAATAACAGCGCCGGGAGGGAAGGCAGTATCCTGCACGAAGTACTGGCAAGGGCAGAAGACCTGAAAGATCTCGATCCTGTACTTTCACATATGCTGGGTGAGGGCTTTTTTAAAGAAGAAGAACTTGCCGACCTGAAAAAACAAGCTGTTCATGTTTTACAACATGAAGATTTACAGGCTTTGCTAAGAAACAGCCGTCAATCTTTGGCCGAAAAAAGCATTATAGACCGTTATGGTAAAAGCTACCGGCCAGATAAGGTCTTGTTTTCTGCAAATGAAGTAATCGTGATCGATTATAAGTTTACGCAGAAAGAAAGCCCTGCACATATCAAGCAGGTACATGGATACCGCTCCCTGCTTCAGGAAATGGGCTACCCAACAGTAAGCACCTATTTATTTTATGCCCATAGCGGCGAATTGAAACTAGTTTAGCATGAAAGCATTTTTAAAAGAAGTTGCAGAAGACATGGTAAATAGAACAGGGCCAGACCTGCATCATGCTGCGGTTATCTTCAACAATAAGCGTCCGGTAGCCTATTTACAAGACCATCTGGCAAAAACCATTGGAAAACCTTTCTGGAGCCCCTCTTTCTATACGATACAGGAATTTTTTGCATTATCTACCGATCTGCAGGTGGCAGATGGTTTTACACAGTTCTTTACCTTATATCAGCAATATAACGAGCTGTTAAAAAACGAGGGTTCAAAACCTATAAACCCCGATGTGTTCTATCCAATTGCCAGAATTATTCTGAGCGATTTTGCCCAGATAGACAATGACCTGGTAAATGCAGAACAGCTATTTGAAGAACTGGAAGATATTGCTGTTATTGAGAAAAACTTCCAGCACCTTAATGCAGAACAACAAGCTTTCCTGGAACAGTTCTGGACATCCTTCTCTGCCGGAAAACAAAGAAACCATCAGGAACAGTTTATCCGGATGTGGCGCCGCATGCCCCAGCTCTACAATGGCTTCCATACGGCATTGAGGGCAAAAGGCTTAACCTCCATGGCACATGTTTACCGCAACCTGGCTACGGGAAAGGCAGAGAAACCTGACTTCATCAATGATTTTGAAAAGGGAAAAATGGCTTTTACCGGCTTCAATGCCCTGAGTAATGCCGAAGCCGTAATCTTTAAAAAATGGAGTGAGGATGAAAAGGCACTTTTTTATTTTGATACCGACAGTTACTATATGGATGATGATACCCAGGAAGCGGGGCTGTTCATGCGAAAAAACATCCAGAAGTTAGGCATTCCGAATGCCCTGGGCGAAAGCCGGGAGCTTATCCGGGCGGTGCATAAAGAGGTCAGGGTATATAAAACCCAGGGTCAGACGGCACAGGCAAAAATATTGCAGAAAGAACTGGAAGAAGATTATCCTTTGCTTAACGCTACAGATAATGCCGGCAAAATTGCGCTGATCCTTGCTGATGAAAGTTTATTGCTGCCCGTGCTGCAAACTATCCCCACTCATTATAAAGGAGAAGATGGTTACAGGGAAGTAAACCTCAATGTAACGATGGGTTATCCTTTACTGGCTACCTCCATTTTTGGTCTGGCCGATATCTGGCTGAGTGTACAGAGCCAGCTCTTTTCTGCAAAGAAAGATACGGTGTACTATAGGGAAGTAGAAGCATTTCTATCTCATCCCCTCATAGGTCTGCAGACAGAACCACGAAATAAACTCCAGAAAGATATACTTGCTGAACAGCAGGTAGAAGTAAGCCTCCCTGTCTTGCTTGCTTCAGGTGAACTAGCAAATCTTTTCTTTACAAAAAAGGACAGTGGTCCCGCGGCAATAGAAAGTTTGCAGGAGGTATTCAGAACTATCTTAAGGCAACAGCTGGCAGAAAAGACATTAAAACAAACGGAGGCCGACCTTTTCATTGCTACAATCAAAGAATTAAACCGGCTGCACGATACGCTGACCGAGTTCAGTGCCAATTTACCTTTGCCCTTTGTGCTTTCACTCATGCAAAAGGCTATCCAGGGAATTGCCGTGCCACTTAGCGGTGAGCCACTAGAGGGCGTGCAGGTAATGGGATTGCTGGAAAGCAGAAGTCTCGATTTTGACCATGTGTATGTATTGGGAGTTAATGAAGGGATATTACCACAGGTAACAGTGTCTCCCAGCTTTATCCCAGACAGTATCCGCAGAGCATATGGTCTGCCGGTTATTGAAAATCAGGATGCCATTTCTGCCTATATGTTTTACCGTTTGTTGCAGCGCTCAAGAAAAGTTAGCCTGGTGTATAACGGGCAGGGCGATGATAACAATACCGGAGAACCCAGCCGCTTCCTGCGCCAGCTGGAATTTGAAAGTGGTTATACTTTTAATTATTTTGATCAGATGCAGCCGCTTTCTATTATACACCACCATCAGCGGAATATTGTAAAAAATGAAGATGTATTAAAAAGGCTTAACCTGTATCTGGATAATGGCGATTTGCGTACGCGCTTATCTGCCACCGCGCTTACTACTTATATGAATTGTGCCACTCAGTTCTTTTACAAATACATTGCCCGGATAGCGGAGCCGGAAAAATTAAACGAAAACCTCGAAGCCAATAATATTGGCTCAATGCTCCATTATGTGATGGAACAGTTTTATGAAGAGTTGAAAACCGAAAGTCCCTTTATCACCAGGGAAAGAATACAGGCTGCACGGAAAAAATTAAACATTCTGTGTCAGAAAGCATTTTCGAAAATAATGCTCGATGATGAAAACAGGGTATTAAACCATAACGGAATGCAGCAGGTGGTGCTGGCTATCGTAGCAGAATACGCAAACGTAATTCTCGATCATGATGAACAGGTAGCACCGTTTAGCGTACTTGATCTGGAAAGTAAAGACCAGGTACCTTTTAACATTGACGTTAAAGGCCAGCAGCGCGAGATTCTGTTATACGGAATTATTGACAGGGTAGATAAAAAAGATGGGATAACCCGTGTAGTAGATTATAAAACAGGTAGGGATGAATTACAGTGTGCAAGTATCGAAGACATTTTTGATCCGGCGTCAGTTAAGCAGAACAAGGCCCTGGTACAGACGCTTTTTTATACCTATGTATACGAACAGGCAAAAGGAATCAGTGGTATGGAACCTAATCTCTACCTGATTAGAAAAATGCGCAAGGAAGGAACCCTTTTTCATACTTCTGAAAGCAGGAAGAGGGTACATTTGCAAGCCGAGCATCTGGAAGGGCTCAAATCTGATTTTTCCAGGCTCCTAAAAGCAAAACTCGAAGAATTATTTAATCCTGATATACCATTTGGGCATACATCAGTAGCAGACAACTGCAAATATTGTCCTTATTTATCGTTATGTGGCAATTAATAGTACTTGAAATCAAAAGGTTAACCATATATTCTATTCATTTTTGAACTAAGGGTATTGTAATCAAAACACTACTTTAATATTACGTTACAATAGTTATATTTGCCCCAGTTATTATTTGAATATACAATGAGAGAGATTCAATTTAGAGAAGCTTTGCGTGAAGCTTTGAGCGAAGAGATGCGTAAGAACGAAAACGTTTTCTTAATGGGCGAAGAAGTTGCGCAATACAATGGTGCATATAAAGTAAGTCAGGGTATGCTTGATGAGTTTGGAGACAAACGCGTTATCGATACTCCAATTGCTGAGCTGGGTTTTACCGGAATCGGTATCGGCGCGGCAATGAACGGATTAGTTCCAATCATAGAGTTTATGACATTTAACTTCTCTTTGGTTGCAATTGATCAGATTATAAATGGTGCTGCTAAAATTCTATCAATGAGCGGTGGCCAGTTCTCTGTTCCAATCGTATTCCGCGGACCTACAGGTAATGCAGGTCAGTTAGGGGCACAGCACTCTCAAAACTTTGAAAACTGGTACGCTAACTGCCCGGGTTTAAAAGTTGTTGTTCCTTCAACTCCTTACGAAGCTAAAGGTCTGTTAAAATCTTCTATCCTTGATCCTGATCCGGTTATCTTCATGGAATCTGAAGTAATGTATGGCGATAAAGGTGAAGTTCCTGAAGAGGAATACCTGATCCCAATCGGAAAAGCGAATGTTGTTAAAGAAGGTTCTGATGTAACTATCGTTACTTACGGCAAAATGCTTACCCGTGTAGTTAACCCGGCTGTTGAAGAATTAACAAAAGAAGGTATTAATGTTGAGGTAATCGATTTACGTACCGTACGCCCTATCGATTATGATACAATTATTGAGTCTGTAAAGAAAACAAACCGTCTGGTTCTTGTTGAAGAAACATGGCCATTGGCTTCTATCTCTTCAGAGATTGCTTTTAACGTACAGAAAATTGCTTTTGATCATTTAGATGCACCAATTTTACGCATCACTTGTGCAGATGTACCACTTCCATACGCACCAACATTGATCGCTGCCAGCTTGCCTAATGCAGAACGCGTAATCAAAGCTGTGAAAGAAGTAATGTACGTAACAAAATAAGTTATTCACCAACTGAATATATAATCCCGCTGGCTCAACCCTGCGGGATTTTTTTATTAAAAGAATTCCCGTCTTATATTTTTTATCAATAAATATATCCTTTATTATCAAATGAGTAGTCACGCTAAAATTATTGCCACTGAACTGGCGGTAGCTGAAAAGCAGGTTATTGCAACTATTGAATTATTAGATGAGGGCGCAACTGTACCTTTTATTTCACGCTACCGTAAGGAGCTGACCGGAAGCCTGGATGAAGTGCAGGTTGCTGCGGTAAGAGACCGTTTCCAGCAGCTGCGTGATCTGGATAAGCGTCGTGAGGCAATCTTAAAATCCCTTGGGTCTCTGGGTAAATTAACGCCGGAACTGGAAAGCCAGATCATTGCGGCAGAAAATCTTACTGTTCTTGAAGATATCTACCTCCCATATAAGCCTAAACGTAAAACACGTGCCTCTGAGGCCCGAAGAAAAGGCCTGGAGCCATTGGCTTTGTCAATTTTAGAACAAGGAAGGCTGGAGCCTGAAGCAGAAGCAAAAAACTATCTGAATACGGAACTAGGTGTAGACAATGTAGCTGATGCCTTGGCCGGGGCAAGAGATATTATTGCAGAAATGATCAATGAAAATGCCGACGTCAGAACTGAAATGCGAAAATATTTTCAGCAGAAAGCAGTAATCAAGTCCACCGTGATCAAAGGCAAAGAGGAAGAAGGCATAAAGTATAAAGATTATTTTGAATGGGAAGAGCCGGTTAAAGCTGCACCATCGCATCGCATCCTGGCCATGAGGCGTGGTGAAAACGAATCAATTTTAAGATTAGAAGCCCTTCCGGAAGAGGATGGGGCAATTGCCATTCTGCAAAAACAATTCATCAGGAACAGCAGCAACAGCGCTAAGCAGATTGAACTGGCAATTTTTGATAGTTATAAGCGCTTACTTGCCCCGGCAATGGAAACCGAGCTGCGGTTATTATCTAAGCAAAAAGCAGATGAGGAAGCGATAAGGGTATTTGCAGAAAATGCCAGACAGTTATTACTTGCTGCACCAATGGGACAGAAAAATGTTCTGGCCATTGATCCCGGATTCCGCACGGGATGCAAAGTTGTTTGCCTGGACAGACAAGGTAAATTACTTGAAAATACCACAATCTACCCGCACACTGGGCAGGGAAATATAAAAGCTGCATCAGACATTGTACAAAAATTATGTAGTAAGCATAATATAGAGGCTATTGCAATAGGTAATGGTACCGCCGGACGTGAAACTGAAGTGTTTGTGAGATCACTTAACCTGTCAGATATTGTTATCGTGATGGTGAATGAGAACGGAGCTTCTATTTACTCTGCATCTGAAGTTGCCCGTGAAGAATTTCCTACCCAGGATATTACGGTGAGGGGTGCTGTATCAATTGGCCGCCGGTTAATGGATCCGCTTGCAGAACTTGTGAAAATTGATCCCAAGTCTATAGGCGTTGGTCAGTATCAGCACGATGTTGATCAAAGTAAGCTTCAGGCTTCGCTGGATGATACGGTTATGAGCTGTGTAAATGCCGTTGGGGTAGAATTAAATACGGCATCTAAGCAGGTATTAGCTTATGTTTCTGGTCTGGGTCCGCAATTAGCACAAAATATTGTAAACTACAGAAACGAGCATGGGGCTTTTAAAAATAGGGAGAGCCTGAAGAAGGTTCCCCGTTTAGGTGGTAAAGCATTTGAACAGGCTGCCGGCTTTTTACGGATCCGTGATGCGGCCTCTGTACTTGATGCCAGTGGTGTACACCCGGAACGTTATGCCCTGGTTAATCGTATGGCCAAAGACATAGGACATTCAGTTAATGAGCTCCTGAAAGATGTGCAGCTGCAAAAGCAGGTTAAGTTACAGCAGTATATTGATGAGAATGTAGGTCTGCCAACTTTAAATGATATCATGAGTGAACTGGCTAAGCCTGGTAGAGACCCCCGGGAGCAATTTGAAGCTTTCAGTTTTGCAGAAGGCGTAAATGAAATCGGCGACCTTAAAGTAGGAATGAAGTTATCAGGTATTGTAACTAATATAACCAACTTTGGTGCCTTTGTAGATATAGGAGTGCATCAGGATGGTCTGGTTCATACCAGCCAGCTGGCAGATAAGTTTGTAGCCAGTCCTGCTGATGTAGTAAAGGTGAGTCAGAGAGTAGAGGTAACGGTAAAGGAAATAGATATTGTGAGAAAGCGTATTTCATTATCGATGAAAAGCGAGACAGCACCTAAAGTAGCCTCAAAACCACAAACCGGCCGTGTGGAGGGATCAAAAAGATCTGAAGCTCCAGGTTCATCTCAGCCTGACAGAAAGAATACGATCAAAAATAAAGTTAACACGGTTAAACCCAAATCTCAACCTGAAGGTGATTTACAAACTAAGCTAGAGGCCCTGAAAAATAAATTCAAGTAATTAATAGGCTGGATCTGGAAGCTATTAACAGATCCAGCCAATAGCCCTATAGGTTAATGTAACCAATTGCACCTGGTAGCAAATTGTTCCCCAGCTTCTGTATTTGCATCACCATTACAACTATTTGAATTTTTATGGAATGAGTGATAGACGAACATCACGTCGATTTCAATCACTGTACAGCAAGTGTTGCTAACTAGCTGCTATTTGGCTCTGACCTGGCAGTGGATGAACCCTAATTCAAACCGATAAGAATCCGACCAGAATGCGGAGCTTCTGTACCCTTTCTATACCCCTTCTGTACCCCTTGAATACCTTAGGGGTATAGAAGGGGTACCGAAGGGGTACAAATGGGGTACACATGGGGTACAGAAGCCTGGTGATCTACCCGGGATCATATCGTGTCTAGTAAGGGTTCATCCTTAACCGTTCCCGGGCCGTGCCCTTACTATCCCAGATCATGGTGGCACATCATGGTCATTGGTATGGTCTCCTGCTAATTAATTATAATTCCTGTTCAATTCTACTGAGGTAACCGAAAATGAGATTTTCTCTGTTCTTGTATTAGTAGAGATATTGATGAGATCGAAGGAAAGGAGCCGGTAAGAAACCGAACGAGAATATCCAGTAAAGTTTTTCGGCTTGAAAAACAGGTGATTAACCTTTTGATACAAATCAATTGGTATAATTGTTTGGTGTGATGGTATTTTTTCCTACTTTTGCATCCCGCTTCGGAGGAAGGGAAACAGTGAGATGGATG
>Ga0308164_10001395_pt1 | contig 28594 bp, 24 predicted proteins | sample PhyTR2_FD_201031 | JGI IMG/M metagenome (GOLD analysis project Ga0308164, IMG submission 201031) | Phyllosphere microbial communities from UC Gill Tract Community Farm, Albany, California, United States - DLSLT.R2 | ecosystem: Host-associated > Plants > Phyllosphere > Unclassified | place: USA... | reverse complement strand
GGCCTTCGCCGAACCACGCGCGCATGGTGTCATCGTCCTGGTAGCGCTCGGCCACCTCGGTGTAGTCGGTGCCGAACTCCAGCAGCAACTGTTCGTAGCCGATCAGGAACGGCGAGGCATCGAGCAGACGCGAGTTCCAGAACACCAGCGCCATGCCTTCGGGCTGCAGGATGCGCGCCCATTCGCGGCGCACCGCGGTGGTGTCAAACCAGTGGAAGGCCTGCGCCGCAGCAACCAGGCCCACGCTGTTGTCGGCCAGGCCGGTCGCCTCGGCGGTGCCGTCGGCGACCTTCAGGCGCAGATAGTCCGGCGCCAGCAGCTGCTCGGCCGCCGCGCGCATGGCCGCGTTCGGCTCCACCGCGATGACCGGGTGGCCAGCGGCCAGGAACAGCCGGGTGGAAATGCCGGTGCCGGCGCCGATGTCGGCGACCAGGGTCTCGGTGGGTACACCGATGTCCTGGTGCAGCCAATCCAGCAATGCCGGGGGATAGTCGGGACGGTAGCGGACGTAGTCGGCCACCCGACTGCTGAAGCGTTCGGTCGAATCCGAGCGGCTCATGTGCACCTCACGATTGGGTAGCGGCAAACCAGGCCAGTCCGCCGAAGAACAACAGCACCACCACCAGGGCAAGCAGACTGCCGATCACGATGATCCAGCCCAGGATCAGGCCGGCCAAGGCCATGCCGTCGCCTTCCAGCTCCAGTGGGCGGCGGCGGATCTCGGCGCGGGCCAGGTGGCCGGTGATGATCGCCGCGACGCTGCCGATGAAGGGCAGGGCGGTCCAGCCGAGGATGCCCATGATCAGGCTGACCACGGCCATGGCGCTGGTTTGTCGGGGCGGAAGGCTCATGCAGGTCCTGGTCGCGGTGGGGTGGTTCGATGATAGGGCCAGCGGCGGTTTTATCCCATCAGGACCTGGCCACCATCGACATTCAAGGTGTGCCCGGTGATCCAGCCCGCCAGTGGCGAGCACAGGAACAGCGCGGCGTTGGCGACGGCCGCCGGCTCGCCGAAGCGACCGAACGGAATCTTCGCCAGGGTGTTTCGATACAGCGCCGGGTCCTGTTCGCGCCGGCGCGCCCACAGCCCGTCCTCGAACTCGATCGAGCCGGGGGCGATGGCATTGACGCGGATTCGTTGCGGCGCAAGGGCCAGAGCCTGCGAGGTGGTGTAATGCATCAGCGCGGCCTTGGCCGCCGCATACGGTGCGCCACCCGGGCGCGGCTGCTGGGCGGCGATCGAAGCCAGGTTGAGAATGCAGGCATCGCTGGACTGTTGCAGCCAGGGCAGCGCCAGCCGCGAGGCACGCACCGCCGACATCAGGTCGACGTTCAAGCTGGCCTCCCAGCCCGCCTCATCGTCGGCCATGCCATAACCGGTCGCGTTGTTGACCAGCACGTCGATGCCGCCCAAGGCCTGCGCAGCATCGGCCAGCCAGCGGCCGATGTCGTCCAGCCGGGAGAGGTCGGCACTGACCGTATGCACGGCCAAGCCGAGCGCCCCGGCATCCTCACGCAGCGCGGCCAGACCGGCCTCACCGCGTGCGCAGACCGAGACGCGGGCGCCTGCCGAAGCAAACGCCAGCGCCATGGCGCGCCCGATGCCCTTGCTGCCACCGGCAATCAGCACCCGGCGCCCGGTGAACTCCAGGCGCGGGCCGGCCGGCAGGTGGGGCGCGGGACCCATCACAGGTCGAACTTGATGCCCTGGGCCAGCGGCAGCGAGTCGGAGTAGTTGATGGTGTTGGTCTGGCGGCGCATGTAGACCTTCCAGGCATCCGAGCCGGACTCACGGCCACCGCCAGTGTCCTTCTCGCCGCCGAACGCACCACCGATCTCCGCACCCGAGGTGCCGATGTTGACGTTGGCGATGCCGCAATCCGAACCGGCTGCCGACAGGAAGCGCTCGGCGGTTTTCAGGTTGGTGGTGAAGATCGAGGAAGACAGGCCCTGCGGCACGCCGTTCTGCATGTCGATCGCCTCGTCCAGCGTGCTGTACTTCATCACGTACAGGATCGGGGCGAAGGTCTCGTGCTGGACGACCTCGTCGCTGTTCTTCAGGCCGGTCACGATGGCCGGCAGCACGAAGTTGCCGGCGCGGTCGATGCGGGTACCGCCGGTCTGCACGGTGCCGCCGCTGGCCTTGGCCTTCTCGATCGAGGCCAGGAACTGCTGCACGGCGCCGTCGCTGTTCAGTGGGCCCATCAGGTTGGCCGGATCGGTCGGATCGCCGATCTTGCCTTCCACCTGCTTGTACGCCTTGATCAGTGTGGCCAGCACGTCGTCATGGATGGATTCGTGCACGATCAGCCGGCGCGTGGTGGTGCAGCGCTGGCCCGCAGTACCGACGGCGCCGAACACGATGCCCGGGATCGCCAGCTTCAGATCGGCGGTTTCGTCCAGGATGATGGCGTTGTTGCCGCCCAGTTCCAGCAGGCAGCGGCCCAGACGGTGGGCGACCTTCTCGGCGACCTGGCGGCCCACCTGGGTGGAGCCGGTGAAGCTGATCAGCGGCACGCGCTTGTCGGCCACCATCTTCTGCGACAGCTCGGTGCCGGCATCGTTGATCAGGAAGAACAGGTCCGGGAAGCCACCGTCGCGCAGCGCCTCATTGCAGATGCGCATGGAGGCGATCGCGGTCAGCGGCGTCTTGTTGGACGGCTTCCACAGGCAGATGTCGCCGCAGATCGTGGCCAGGAACGAGTTCCAGGCCCACACCGCGACCGGGAAGTTGAACGCACTGATGATGCCGACCAGGCCCAGCGGCTGGTACTGCTCATACATGCGGTGGCCCGGGCGCTCGGAATGCATGGTGTAGCCATAGAGCATGCGGCTCTGGCCCACGGCGAAATCGGCGATGTCGATCATCTCCTGCACTTCGCCATCGCCTTCGGGCTTGCTCTTGCCCATTTCCAGCGCGACCAGCGAGCCCAGGGCGTCCTTGTTGGCGCGCAGGGCTTCGCCACACAGGCGCACGGCTTCGCCACGGCGCGGGGCCGGGGTGGTGCGCCAGACCTTGAAGGCCTCCTGGGCGCGGGCGACGATGGTTTCGTAGTCGGCGTCGGTGGTCGCGTAGACCTTGGCGATGGCTTCGCCGGTGGTCGGGTTCACCGGGGTGATCACACCGGCATCGGTGGCCGAGGACCACTCGCCGTTGCCAAGGTAGGTGCCAGCGTTGGTCGCGTCGAGGCCGAGGGCCTTGAGCAGGTCAGAGGACATGCAAACTCCTGTTGCGTTGCGTTTGTAAGGCGCTGGCCGCTGGCAGGGTGGGGGGCGGCAAGCTGACCGATGATGGTAGCAGAGGGGAGCGGGCCTTCCCTTGTCAGAAGCCGGGTGCCGGTGGTGAGGCGCGTCTGCCAGACCCGGGTAACTCAGGAAAGTCTTTCAAATTCAATGAAGTAAGCGATGTTGCAGCGGAGGCGCGGCGCAGGCGCCGAATCGTTCAGGCGATCTGGCCCGGCGCGTGTGCATGTGCATGAGGGTGGTGAGGCGACCAGGAGGGCGGGTCGCGATGCCAGCGCCAAGCACTCTCGATGATCGGTTCAAGCGCCGTCCATTGCGGCGTCCAGCCGAGCACCCGGCGTGCTTTTTCGCTGCTCGCCACCAGGCGGGCGGGGTCACCGGCGCGCCGTGGCGCGACATCGTATGGAATCTGAACGCCCGTGACGGAGGCGGCAGTTGCAATCACCTCCTGGACGGAGAACCCCTGGGCATTGCCCAGGTTGAACGTGTGCGCGCCCGCTTCGCGCGCCATGAACCCAAGTGCGAGGGCATGGGCCTGAGCAAGGTCCTGCACATGGACATAGTCGCGCACACAGGTTCCATCGGCGGTGTCGTAGTCGTTTCCAAACACTTTCAGCGCTGGCCCCTGGCCCAACGCTGCGCGAAGCACGTTTGGAATCAAGTGGGTCTCGCACGCGTGCGCTTCCCCGATGCCGTGCTCGGGCAGCGCGCCTGCAGCGTTGAAATAGCGCAGCGTCACAGAGCGCAGGCCGTAAGCATGCGCTGCATCGGCGAGAAAACGCTCGGCCATCAGCTTGCTGGCACCGTATGGATTGATTGGAGACCTGGGGTGTTCTTCATCGATGGCCTCGGAGATTGGGTTGCCAAAGACTGCAGCGGTGGAAGAGAACACGATCTGGCTGACGTCATGATCACGCATGGCCTCCAGCAGATTCAGCGTGCCAGTAACGTTGTTGCTGTAGTACGGATAAGGCTCTGCGACAGATTCACCGACCAGGGAGCGCGCGCAGAAGTGCATCACGGCGTCGAAGCGTTGCCCGCTGAAGGCGCGTTTCAACCCCGCCGGGTCCATCAGGTCGGCCTCGATCAAACGGCCCCAACGGACCGCACCTCGATGGCCGGTCGACAGGTTGTCCAGCACCGTGACTGTGTGACCCCGCTCGGCCAGCCATTGGGCCATGTGGCTGCCGATGTAGCCGGCGCCACCGCAGATGAGAATGCTGGAAGTACTCAATGAACAAACTCCAAGTGCGACACATCGTAGGGTGAAGGGGGCATCACAGGATCAGGCGACGGGTAACGCCGGCTGCTTCAGCCGCGCCCTCAGGCGCTGGTAGGCGATGACGAACAAGGCCGACGCCACGAACGCGAAGGTGACTCGGAGCGCCACATGGAGTGGAAGCTGTTTGGCCGCGCCGAGGAAAATCGGGTGGCACAGGTAGATGCCGAACGTCGCATTGGCCAGTGTCTGCATCACGGGCGACGCAGGGATCCGGTCTCCCCAGCGCAGTGCGGCCAGCAGCACCAAGGCGGCAATCATGTGCGGCAGTGCCACGCCAGGCAAAGGGGAGAGCACCCATGTGGCCGCCACCAGCATCAATGCAACAGCAAGCGCTTGCGCACCCCGTCGGGTGCTGCGGTGGAGGCCTATCAACAGCCCGATCAGCACGGCCGTGGAGGCCTGCATCCACTGCGCCAATGGATAGCCAATCTGGCGCGACCAGGGTTCCCATAACCCGACCGTCGCCAGATTCGCCACGGTCGCCGTCATTGCCAGCCAGAACAGCACCTGGCGATCGACGGAGCGCTTCATCGCCGCCAGTGTCACGATCAGGGCGAAGATGAACGGGATGTACCAGAGGTGGATGCTGCTGCCGGCAAGTACCCCGGCGACCCAGCCCCCGCTGTAATCCAGCGACATGAAGGGGTGATGGCGTGCGAGGTTGATGGCACCAAACACCACAAACCAGAATGCCCACGGAATCAGCAGGCGGCGCGCCAGCGCTGCAATCCGCACACGACGTGACCAGTTGCTGCCCACCTCGAACAGCATGGTGAGCATCAGAAATGCCGAGAGGCCGCTGTAGCTGATCTCGCTTCCCGCCGCCTTCGAGTGGTACCAGACAATGGCGAACGCAGCCAGGACGCGTACCAGCTCAATGCCCTGGTTGCGCCCGGAACGCTGCGTCACCGTCGTGAACTGTGCAGTCACCGGCCTGCGTCCAGCGCCTTCAGAAAGCGCACGCCACGATCGGCCCAATCGAAGCATCCCTGGGCACCCTCATAGGCATGGTTCTGCAGTCTGTTGAGGTAGTCGAAATCATCAATGCGTTCGCAAACCCCCTGTGCCAGCGCCGCCAGGTCGTTGAACTCGGTAAATGCGCTGGGCGCACTCACCCCCAGGCCGGAAACGGCGCCTTTCATGGCAAACATTGGCAGACGGTTGAAGACGTAGGTCAGCAGGCGCACCTTGAAGCCGCCGCCCAGGAAGTCTGCGACCACACTTGCCCGACAGGTCGCAAGGAATGCGTCGATGTCATCGACAAAGCCCATGAACCGTACGGTCGGGTAGCGGCTGGACAATGTGTCGCCGAGTGCATCATCGATCGGCCCAACCACGGCCATCTCGACGCCGGCACGATGGAAGACGGGCGCTGCATGCTCGAGCCAGCGCTCCAGGATCACCTGCTTCTGACGGGATTCACGCCCGCCCAGTACCACGACGCGTCGAGGAACCGAGGCATCGATCTGGCGTTGGACCACGCTGTTGCCCTGGTAGCCGGGGGTCAAGGTGACGTACTGCACACTTGGCAACTGGGCCTTGTAGAGTGTGGCATCCTCGGGGTTGATCAGTGATAGCAGGTCCACTGATCGCACCAGGTCAAGCTCGGCCTTGCCCACCTTGATGCCATCCAGTTTGAGGGCAAGGCGCAGCAGCGGATTGCCGCCATACGCTGCGTATTTCTCCACGCGCACCGAGGCTTCGTGCTCATGTGAAATGTAGGAGACGCGCGTTGCCGGACGACGGGCGCGGTAGGCCATTACCTGGGGCAGAACATGGTAGGAGCCAATATGATCGATGACGATCACGTCCCACTCTTCCTGAAGGGCAAGTGCCAAGGCCCTCGTGTAAGCAGTGGTCTGTCCGCGCCAGGCAATGTTGGGCAGGCGGGTGGCGACCGATCCCATGCGTCCCTTGCGCGGAGCGCCTGCGACGATCCAGCGTACCCCGTCTTTGTCGACCGGACCATCGGGCTGCACGCCATTGGTGGCAACCACTGCGGTCACGTCTGCGACGTGGGCAAACGAGATGGCCAGCCCCCTGGAATAGCTCATGTCGCCGCCGCGCGCCGGTGCGTACGGGAAAAGACGGCTGAGGATGAGAATGCGCTTACGGCGAACGGACGACATCGTGTTGTTCCTTGGTGCGGATGGGGGTCGGGACGGGACTGCTCACGTCCCAGTCCAGCTCGGCTGTGTCGCCGGGCTCCAGTGTGATCAACCATCCCTGCCGATCCTGCAGGTAGCGGCTGGCCCAGGACGAGGTGCGGAGGTCTGCCACGTGGCCCTTGCGGATCACCAGATCGACGAGAATCCCGTCCTGTGCAAACTGCAGATGGTTCCCTTCGCGCGACACCACGTGCCAATCGGCGGAGATGAGCAGGTTGGTGCGCGGCCGGGTAAGATCGCCGTGCCAACGGTCGCTCACATGCAGGCAACCGTTCCGCAGCATCACACTGCGATCTGCGGTGCCATGCGTGAGATGCAGTGCCCCGGATACGCGATGTCCGCCCGCGACCGGGCCACATCCGGTCAGCTGCGCCTTGCTCATACGGCCCACCTTGAAACAGCCGCTGTACTCGACCGGCTCGACCTCATGCCAGCCTGGACCATTGTGGCTGGCCGCCGAGCGCTCGAAGCGTCTGCGCTCGCCTGTCGAGTACTGGTAAGTGCCCGGATCCACAATGAACCTTCTGCCGTGCAGGTCGATCTCCAGCGCCAGGAAGTCGGCGTGCCCGTGCCCCGGATTCCAGTACGGGCCAATCGCACCGGCATCAAACAAGGCGAAGCAGCTTTCATCCTGCAGGCGGGCATAACCAGCGTGTCGCAGCACTTCAAGGGGCTGCAGTGAGGGGGGCTCCATCAATGCACCGACCGGAGGAACTTCGCCGAACCAACTGTCGTTGAACAGTGCAATTTCACCATCCGGATGCGACATCACCGCCCATGCATGCTCAGCCAGGGTGAGGCGCTCGCGGGCAAGTTCACGCGTGGTGGCGTCCAGGAACAGGGTGTCCCGGAACACGCGCAGGGCCATGACGGTCAGGCCTTGATACATGGCCGAGCGCTCGGAAAGCAGTCCATCTTCGAGGACACAATCCAGAATGATCCGATGCACGTCGTGGTTCAGGCGCGCCGCGATCGACGTCGGTACCTCTTCTGCATGGCTGTAGTACAGACACAGCGCCGCTAGATTGCGTTCGACGTGATTGTTCTTGAGCTCATGCTCGATGGTGTCAAGCACGAAGGCGACATCGCGGCGGAGAAACGCCTCGATCGTGGCGACCAGTGAGGGCGCGAGCGTACGCTCCTGGCGTGCGACAAGGTAGCCACTGAGTACGCTGAGTATCCGGTGCGACGCACTGTATGGGAACCAGTAGGAACTGAAGCATCCGCTCACCGCGAAGCTGCTACTGGCATTGAAGCGTGCCAGGACCGCTTCGACGGCTTTGTGATGTGTGACCGTGCCGGAAACCAGCATGGGGCAGATGAATCCCAAGTGCGCCAGTTTCATCCGCCAGAGATGAAGGTCCTTCTCGACGGCAATGGTGTGGTGCCAATCGATTGCTCCGATACTGCCGAAATCCACGGATTGACCGAAGAAGGTGAAGTGGCCACGGGCCACATCATCCATATCGTCCAGATACTCGTCACGATAGAACCGGGAGACGAATGCCACGGACGTTCCAGTTGCTTCGGTGGCGCGTGAGGCAATGGCGGGCACGCGCGTACTGAGCCGCTCAAGGCGTCGCGCGTAGGCATTGGGAAACTGCCGGGCAAGGACGTTGCGAAGCACGCGCTTGAGATGATACCCAAGCATCTTCGCATCAAGCCGCGATGCGGCTTGCAAAGTTCGTAGATTGATTTCCAAAGTAGTCGTCCAGTTGCATCCGTCCTTGGAGGGCGCCGATAGAATGCCATCGGCGTCCCGTGCTTCATCGGGAGGCGATCCGCTCCAGCAGGGTAGGATGGAGGCGCTCCAGATACCCGGTTCCGTAGTCCTGCGTGCCTGGCAGTGGGCCAAGTGGTGCGAACGTTGTGGTGGGGCGCGTCGCCAGGCCTTCAGGACCTGCGCCTTGGATCAGTAGTGTCAGTTCGTTCAGATGGGCGATGAAGTCGGGTGACAGATACTGCGGCCCGCCGGCCCTTATCTCGCGCGCCATCTCAGCAATGCCGACGAACTTGTCCTGCGCGTAAACCTCCTTGCGACGGACCCATTCCTTGACGCGGGTTCGCAGAGAAGAACGCACCGATTGGTCCTTTTCCACCGCGTTGGACTTCCAGTTCCGTACCAGGCGCATGCGGCGCCCGCCGATGCCGAACAGCCTGCCCAACGAGCGGCTGTTGCGCAGCACCTGCAGCTTGCGCGCACTCAGGCTGCCTTTGGAATAGCGCTCAAGGTGGACCGGGGAACGGTACTGGCGGTAGCTGTCCGTAGATACCTCTCCATCGGTGCCGATTACGCGCATGCGATGATCGCGGGGCGCCACCACGCTGCAGGTAATTCGGGCCGATGTGCCATTGGCGAACGTCAGGCAGGCGACCGAATAGTCCGGCGTCCCCGAGCGGCCGGGCACCCCTGCTGCCTTGGTCTCGATCAGCTCGTTGGAGTAGGCGGTAACCGCGATTGCTGGTCCCAGCAACCCACAGATCCAGACAAGATGGTAGCCCACGTGCTCAAAGGTGCACCCTTCAAGGATCTCCTCCTCAAGTGGCCACGGAGCACCAGTCGGGCTCCGAACCTTCTCGAACTCCATCAGATGAATGGGGTTGTCATCCAGCTCGGCGTACACCAGAAGCGGTTTTCCGATAGCCCCGTCGCCGACTGCTTTGAATAGCGTTCTCACCGAGTCACTGTAGATGTTGCAGGGCGCACCGTACATGCGCACTCCGTTGATCGCGGCGATGGCGAACAGTTCCTGGGTTTCCTGCAGATTTCGGGTTACAGGCTTCTCGCTGTAGACGTGCTTTCCAGCCATCAATGCCTTGCGGCTCACGTCGAAATGCGCGCCGATATTCGTCAGGTTCACTACGATATCCACCCGGCCGTCGTTCAACAGGGCGTCCAGCGAGGCATAGCGTTCAAGGCCATAGTACGCACAAACGCGATCCATCCGATCGGACTTGAGATCGAAGACGCCTACGATGGCCAGCTCTGGATGAGCCTTGAAGGTCCGCATGTAGATGTCGAAGACAAATCCGCAGCCCACGATTGCAATGTTCACGATTCAGCTTCCACGTTGCGGCCCGGCAGGAGTGCTGGCGATCAGGCCAGCGGCCCGTGCAGCGACCTTCATATTGGAGATCTTGGTGGTTCCTACCAAGACAGTGGTGATACGGGGATCATCATGCAGCTCCTGGATGCGTGCCGTGGCGTACGCCGAGGGATCCTGCGCGGCGGCTATCGCGCTCTGCCCGCCCAGCACTTCACGGGCAATGACCTTCACGCCCTGCTGGAAGGCCTGCGCCAGCACCTGATCGTAATCGTGGGCATTAGGGTGGAGCGGAAGCTGCAAGGCGCCTACTCGCGGATCCGCCAGCGCCGCCATAGCCGTGCCGACGTCATCGACCGATACGCCAACAACACGGATCTTGCCGGCCTGCTGGGCGTTGTGCAGCGCCTGAATGGCTTCCCCATCGCCCAGCGCGTTTTCCTGCGGGCTGTGCAACAGATAGACATCGATCGCGTCGCGCCGCAGTCGACGCAGACTGCCGTCGATTGCCGCAGAAATGAAGCCGATGTCCCAGCGCGTGGGCAGCGGCTGACTACGCAGACTGCTTACGCCGTTTCGTGCCGCGTTGGATCGGCGTGCGGCGAGCCGGATCAGGCCTTTTACGGGTACCAGCATGCGCTTGGAGAAGGGCAGATACTTGCCTCCCTTGGTGCACACCAGGCAGTCACTGCGGTTACCGATAACGTTGCCCAATAGCCGCTCGCTATCGCCTTGGCCATACACGTTGGACGTATCGAAGAATCGATAGCCTTCCTCCAAAGCCGCGGCAAGCAGGCGGGCGGCATCTGAACCAGCCACCCCGTTGACCGATCCGAGTCGGCTGCATCCGAGGCCCAACCAGGCGGGCGGGGTGCGGGAATCATCGTGCATGCGTTGCTCCCGGCGCCACTGCAGCGCCAGCCAGGTCCGGAACGGGGATCTCAGGTTCTGCATCCGCGCGAGGCGGAATGCAGAATATGGCCAGTGCGAACCAGGAAATCGGATCGACGAATGCCGCACCGGCGTACCAGACGATCCACGCACACACGATCGCGCGGAACGGAAGGGCCACTCCCATCGTGCGCAGCAATGCCTTGGTCAGGGCCATGAACAGGAGGCCGCCGACTGCCCCCAAGTAGATCCACTGCCACCAGAATCCGTTCGACATCAGATCGTTGGCTCGCAGCGTCGGGTCTGCGAACCAGGGGAACAGAGCGAAAGCACCCTTGTTGAGCCAGTTACTGTCGATGATCGGGCGCGCAGCCTCTGCATTACCGACACCTACGCCCAGCAACGGGTAGCGCTCCAGAACGTCGATGCCGACGCTTGGTCCCACGGCGATGCGTCCAAAGAAGCTGCCGGTAGCACCGTGGTCACCGAGCGCCAGCTTGCTGAGGGCGGCGAGCTGGGTCATATACGACTGTGCAATCAGCGTCGAAACCAGCGCGCCGCCCAGAAGGAACAGGACCAATGCACGCCCCTTCTTTGTCCGCGGCCAGTACATCCACGTGGCGATGGCGGCCATGAAGAACACGATGATCATGCTGGGACAGACCAGGTACGTAACCGCCAGCATGAGCAGGCCATTCCTCACCGCGTGTGGCTTCCCCGCCGATCGCATACTGAGGATGGCCATGGTACACAGGCAGAGCAGGGTCGTGGCCAGGAACGAGGGTTCGGTGGCCATGACCTTGGGCCGGATCTGGCCATACAGAAGCTGATCGCGCTCGACGCCGCTGTACAGGCCACGGCCAGATGCGGAGTAAATCGCCTGACTGATGGCCTCGAACACGTCGCGCAAGGCGACAAATTCAAGAAGTGCCACCAGCACAAAGAACAGCCACAGGCGCGTGGAAAGCCTGGCGAGCCGTGCTGGCTCAACGGTCGTTACCAGTGCGGCAACGGCGAGCATGAGCGTCATCGACACCAGCAACTGGATGCTGCCCTTGTATGTCTCAAACACTGCGGAGGTGGACAGGAAAGGGAAGTTCAGAATGGGAGCAAGGATCAGTGCCGCAGCAAGCAGAAGCATCAGCGGTAGCGCCTTGAGAAGCGCCCTGTGATACAGCGCTGCAAGCGCGGCGCCGGCTGCCAGGCAGATGAACTGAGGAACCAGTACGCTGCCGCCGCTGTAGATGGACAGTCTGAGATGTGCGCCGACGAAGAACGCGATCAGCAGAGCCAGCCCCACTGTCGAGCGGCTGAAGCTTCCATGCGCGTTGGGCGGTGCGTAGACGTGATTCATGATGACGTAATCAATTTAAGTGCGTCGTGCGACGAGAGGAAATCACCGGCCATTCTCCCCCACAGATGGTGTGCGAAGGTGGCCGAAAGAAGGGTCGCGGACAGAGCCAGCAGGTTCCACGGCTGTGCGACGCCGGCACTCGACCAGGTGCGGGCTGGGCGATTGAATATGGCAGGCAGAATGTCACCTATGGCCTTGCCGGCGAGGATGCCAATCACTGCTGCAGTTGGCCCGTACTGAATGCCAAGAAGGTAAGCCAGCGCAGGAGACAGGACGCCGGTGAGAAGCTGTCCGCCGATGTTCGCATTGATGGTGCCGTGCGCTATTCCCCAGAAGTAGGAGGGTGCACAGAGGATGTTGATCAGCCAGCAGACCGAAATCATCGCGACCAGTAACATGAACTCACTCGAGTATGTCTGTAGCCATAGAACGGACACCAATGGCGCTAAGCCAATGGCTACGATCATGAGCGATCCCCCTGCGAGGGCAGCGACGCGATTGCTCTTGATGAAGAGCGCGCTGCTTGCCGTGGAATCCCGCTGTGAGAGCTCTGCAAAGGCAGGCACGAGGTTCTGGAGTGCCATGATCGCGACTGTCCGGATCTGATAGACCATTCGATATGCCATCTCGAAGATGCCGACGTATGCGGGGCCTGCCACTGCTCCAAGGACCAGTTTGGAGAGGGGCTCAAACAGAAGGTTGGCGATCGTACCGATCTGCAGCTTTGCGCCAAAGCCGAAAAGCTCCTTCAAGATCAGACCTGAGACGCGGGGAGGACCCAGGATGGCGCGGGACTTGCTCGCAAAAATGGCCGACGCCGCAATGGTAAAGAGGTACTGGGCAGACTGTGCCCACGCAAGTCCGAGCAACCCGTGTGACTTGACCAGGAAATAGGACGCGACCACCTGGATGATCATGCCCCCAATGGAGGAAAGGGCGCGCAGGTCCGATCGTTGAATGCCGAGTAGCGTGGCTGCCAGCCCCGCATTGATGTTGAGCAGCCAGAAGGTGAACAGCGCCCAGGGCAACAGTTGCCGGGCTGCGGTCAGCTCCACGCCGCTCAGGGCAAAGCCCAGCGCGGCATTCAATGGCAGCCACCCGAGAAGCGCGATGACCGCCATGAGAACGGCGATGGTGGAAAGCGCTGTCCAGAAGTAGAGCGATACCTGGACATGCTCCTGGCGGCCACGTGCAGCGGCAATGAACCTGGATAGGCCAGCAGCTATGCCGACATCGGCTACCCGCCCGAATGCGGTAGTGGCAAGCACTATCGACCAGACGCCAAGCATGGCGACGCCAAGCTCAACGACGACGCTTCGGTAGATGATGAATAGTCCCAGTCCACCAACGACGACTTCGGCCGCTGAGAAAAGAGAGTTTCGCTTCAGGTTCAAGGGGTCTGTTCTCTGTGCTTCCCGTGCAATGACGGCAGATCTGTTTCGGTGTGCGGATTAGTCTGCAATACCGCGCGACGTGTTCTAGAGGTCAGGTGGCATGGGAAATCAGGCGCGTGCCCGTGTGAAGACAAACTTTCCCTTGAGCCTCAAGGCGGGTTTTCCCACCAGATACCAAGAGAGAATTGCCGGCAGAAGCGTGGCGGGAAGGCTTGCGAGGGAATTCTGCAAAGGACTCCACTGCGGGAAGGCGTACGCGAATACCTGTTGGACGGGAAACGCGTAGATGTACACACCGTAGCTGACATCAGGCATTGTTTTCGCCCAGTCAAGCGAGGGCATTGGGGCGAAGGCAATCTTGAAGCAGGTGACTGCAATTGCCGCGATGAGGGCGGGCTGGAACAGTGGGGTCGGCCATAGGACCGCCGCGGCCGGATACACGCCCAGGAGCATCGCCCATGAAAAAGGCATGCCATCGCGGTAGCGAGCGAAAAACATGCCAAGCAGAAACGCGAAACCCAGCCGATGGAACTTGGCGGCACTGTTTCCGTCAAAGAGCGCTGATTGGGTGGCATTCGTCAGCAGGGCATGGGCAATGAACGCCAGATACCCTGCAACGGCGACTACTGCAAACAGTCGAAACCAGCGTTCGCGGGAAAAGAACCCGCTGACGCTGAGAGCGATGACGAGGATGTAGCAGGTGAACTCGAATCGCAGCGTCCACAGTGACCCATTGATCACGCCGGCCAGCGGGTTGCCCAGGAATACCCCGGGCAGTTCGTAGCGAGGCATGTACATGATCGCGTTGCCGAAGATGTACTCCCACGTCTCGGACGTTCCCAGGTAATCCACCAGGGAAAGCGCCGTGATTGACGAAAGTGCCAGCGTTGTAATGATGAGCATGGCCCAGAGCCCCGGAAGGATCCGAAGGCAACGGGCGGCCATGTAATCGGCAGCAGAAGGCGTGCGAAGCGCCGACTTGTATATGAGGTACCCGCTCATGGAGAAGAACGCAGACACGGCTACCCAGCCGGCGGAATAGCCGATTCCTGCGCTCAGCGGATCATGCAGCCCCGAGGCGATGTCATAGGCATGCGAAAAGATGACGGATGATGCCGCGACCAACCGAAGCAGGTTGAAGTTGTTGTCAAGATGTGGCGAGATGCTCACGACACGGCTCCGCTAGGGGTGCTTCTTGGTAAAGAGGCGATCGACTTTCCGCGCAAGCAAGAACGTATTGTTCAGTACGGGCCACTTCCACTTCAGCAATAACAGCAGCTGGATCAGATTGAGCCGCGCAACGCGAAGCCTTGAAGCCCTCCATGCGCTGCGTGGAAGGTGAGCCTTCAGGGCCTGCGACAGAGGCAATAGCGGCAGGAACCAGGATAGACGTCCGACCAGGCCCGTATCGCGTACGAAATGACGGTCATAGCGCTCGAAGTACTTTCCTGGCGCATGCCCGCTGCGCAGAAGCTGCACGCCGTCGACCTGCAGGTGGTGGCCGTGCAGCATGCTCAGGCAGACCACCAGCCAATCGTAGCCAAACATGTTCAGTCCGGCCGGATAGCTGGCCTGGAGTGCCTTGGTGCGGTACACGCCGTAAAGCCTGGCGCTGTCGCGCGGATTGTGAAGGTAGGTGCGCACCCGCTCGTCGGGCGTCCCGACGATGGGAAACGTACCGCGTGCACGGCGTACATCGCCATCGGGGTAACGGAAGTTCACCTCTGTGCAGCACGCCACCGCATCGGGGTTGACGTCGAGCTGGGCGATGCATAGCTCGGCAAACCGCGGCGACCAGATATCGTCGTCCGCTGCCCACATGTAGTACTCGCTGTCCGCAGACATCAGTACGCCGCGGAAGTTATCGCTTTGCGGAATGGTCTGCGGGTGTCGCAGGTGTCGGACCCGAGGGTCACGGGCCGCATACTCGGCGCAGATTTCGCTGGTGCCGTCGGTCGACCCATTGTCGTGGATCAACAGAACGAAGTCCGTGTACGTCTGCCCGATAAGGCTGTCGATACAGCGGCGTGCAATGTCCACCCCGTTGTAGATGATAAGGCCGATGGTCAAGCGCGGCGTCATAGCACAGCCTTGAGCAGAAGCTGGCCCATCAACCTGCGGGCGAAGTCGTCAATGGACTGACGAGCCGTGGTCGGCTGCAGGGTGGATGCGTACTCAAAATCATCTCCGGCCTGCGGCCCGTTTGGCTCCTGACGCTCGACGATGCACCTACGCGTGGCCAGTTCATCGGAGATGGCAGCACACCGCTGGGCGAACTCGAACACCGTGCAGGACGTAGCCCCAACCGGATTGATTACCTGCCAGACCGAAGATGGGGCATCCAGCCAGCGCCGTACGCTGTCCGCGACGTCGTCGGTTCCCACGAAGTTGCGTCGCTGCTGTCCGGTCGAGCGGATGACGATGCGACGATCCAGTACCGCCTCGCGTGGGAAGGAGAAGGGAATCAGCGTCCAACGACGGAATGCGTCAAGGTCCCCCAGGTTGCCGAACACGGCGCACGGCCGGAATGCGGCGGCGGTCACTGCACCTTGTGCATACCGTCGGAAGACCTGTTCGGTGGCGTAGTGCGAGATCGCATAGTCCGATACCGGGTTGGGCGGTGAGCGCTCGTCGATGTGGCCCAGCATCGGACCGTACACGTGTGCCGAGGAAATGTAAGCAAGACGCGTGGCGCCCGCCGCGACGGCCTGACGCGCGAGCGCGCCCGCGCCGAACATGGCCATTCTGGCCGCACGGACGGGATCTTCGCGGAAGTCTTCGTCGACGATGCCGGCGCAGTGGACCAGGGCATCTGCCGCCGGCAGCGCCACTGAGTTCAGTCCGTCCACGTCAGCCAGGTCGAGGCGTACGTCCGCGCGTGAGCTCCGGCCGAGGGTGATTACCTCGTTGTCCAGAGAGAGATTCCTGTGCACGGCCTGTCCGATGAGACCGCTGGCGCCGGTGAGCAGAATGCGCATTTCAGCTCCGCGGGAATGGGGTGTTGGTGAGGCCGGCGTCCAGGTGCCATGCTGGGTCGAAGTCCGGAGCGGCAGCGTCCTTCTCGGAGATCAAAAGCGGCGCGTGAGGGAACTCCACCCCGAAACGCGGGTCGTTCCAGCGGACGCAGCGCTCGTTCTTGCCGTCGTATGCCGCACTGACGAAATAGAGCATTTCGACATCGTCGGTGAGGGACATGAAGCCGTGTGCGCAGCCGCGAGGCACATACATCATCCGGCGGTTCTCCGCGCTCAGCTCTGCGCCGAACCATTTGCCGAAGCTGGGCGAGTCCGGGCGTAGATCAAGCACGACGTCGTACAGGCTGCCGGCCGTGCATTTGACAACTTTCACCTCGGCAGAGTCGCCGAGCTGATAGTGAAGGCCGCGCAGGGTGTGCTGCGCCCGGGTGAACGAGGTGTTGAACTGCAGAAAGCTTGTTTCCAGTCCATGCGCGGCGAACTCTTCTTGACAGAAGAGGCGCGAGAAGAAGCCGCGATCATCGCTGCGGGGCTCCAGATCGATCAGGTACACGCCATCCAGCGGGGCGGGGGTGAACTTCATGGTGTCGTTTCCTTTCCGGAGGCGCGCTCAGCGGTCGCCAGTCCTTCGTATTCATCGATCTGGGCAAGGGTGAGGGCGGTGGCATCCTGCCCTTGGTGCTGCCGGATGTACCAGCCAGCAGACCATTCGACGGCTTGGCGCCCGGTCAGGCGTGGATGCCAGCCGAGCACCCGGGTTGCCAGCGAGGCGTCCAGGGTCAGCATCGTCATCTCCACCGGATTGTCACCATCGTCCAGACGCCATGTTTCGTGCATGCCCAGTGCCTTTCCTAGCGTCTCAGTGACCGCCTGAACACTCATTGGGTAATCTGTCGCGGGCGCGAGGTTCAGTGCATTGGGGAGCGCCACGGCGGCGTCCGATGCCAGTGCCTCGACGTAATCCAGATAGCCGGACACCGGGTCCAGTACATGCTGCCACGGCCGGGTGCTGCCGGGGTTGCGCAAGGTCACTGGCTGGCCGGCGAGCATGGCGCGCCAGATGTCGGGGATCAGGCGATCCTCCGACCAGTCGCCGCCGCCTACCACGTTGCCGGCACGCGCCGTCGCCACGCGGATCCCGGCCTCTTGGAAGTAGCTCTGCCGGTAGCAGGAGACCAGTTCCTCGCACGCCGCCTTGGAGCTGGAGTAGGGGTCGTGACCGCCCAGTGGATCGGTTTCAATGAACGGACGGCCAGAGTCGTCGTTCATATAGACCTTGTCCGTGGTGACGACGAGGATCGCGCGCAGGTGAGGCGCGCGGCGAAGCGCGTTCAGCACGTGCAGCGTACCCATGACATTGACGTCATAGGTATCTGCCGGCTCCCGATAGGAGCGACGGACCAAGGGTTGGGCCGCCATGTGGATCGCCACCGTCGGGTCGCAGGCATCCACCGCACGCTGGAGTGCGAGAGGGTTGCGGATGTCGCCGATGGTGGAGGTCATGCCCTTGGCGTTGCCGATCAGGTCATGAAGATTGGGGGTGGTCTCCGGCGCCAGCGAGTAGCCGTGCACCTGCGCGCCCATGCGGGCCAACCAGAGCGCGGTCCAACTGCCCTTGAAGCCGGTGTGCCCGGTGAGGAATACGCGTTGCTTGCTCCAAAAATCACAGTTCGGCATGTGCTTAGTCCCAGATCTTCCACGGGGCCTTGCCGGCGTCCCAAAGCGCTTCCAGGGACTGTTTGTCCCGGAGCGTGTCCATGGGCTGCCAGAAGCCCTTGTGCTCGAAGGCGGCGAGCTGCCCGTCGCGCGCCAAGCCTTCGAGTGGCTCGCGTTCCCAGATGGAGTCATCAGCAGCGATGCGGTCGATGACGCGCGGGTGGAGCACGAAGAACCCACCGTTGATCTGCGCGCCGTCGCCGGCCGGCTTTTCGGTGAATTCCGTGACCTTGCCGTCCTGGATGACGGTCGCGCCGAAACGGCCCGCAGGACGTACGGATGTCAGCGTTGCGTCCTTTCCATGGCTCCTGTGGAACGCCAGCAGTTCGGTAATGTCGATGTCGGCGACACCATCTCCATACGTCATGCAGAACGGCTCATCGTGGTCAAGGTAGTCGCGCACACGCCGCAGGCGACCGCCGGTCATCGACTCGGTGCCGGTGTCCACCAGATGCACTTTCCAAGGAGGAAGCTGCGAATCACCCTTGAACTCCAGGGACCGGTTGACGATGTCGACCGTTATCGAGGAGTTGTGGAGGGCGTAGTTCGCGAAGAACTCCTTGACGTAATAACCCTTGTAGCCCAGGCAGACGACAAACTCGTTGACGCCATGGGTCGAGTAGATCTTCATGATGTGCCACAGGATCGGATGGCCACCGATCTCAACCATCGGCTTCGGGCGCACGGCCGTTTCTTCGGCCAGTCGCGTCCCCAATCCACCCGCTAGGATGACTGCTTTCATTCTGTCTCCTGGAAATTCTCGAGAAAAACATTGATGCCGCGTCACTGTTCGGTTCATCACGCGGCCCTATGGCAAAGATCCGATGTCTAGCGCGACTTCGCCGGATTCCAGACCGCGAAGGTCTGGCCTCGCGCTGCACGCGCCACGCCCTGTAGCGTGGCAAGCATTGCCAGGACGATCTCCAGAACTGACGATATCGGCCCCTTATGCGTGTAGATGCCGATGACGACCATCGTGCCGATCAGGACGGCAACAAATACCCCGGCCAGTGGCCAGATCAAGCTGACAGCAGCTATTCCAAACGCGGCCCCGGCCAAGAGAAAAGCACCGCCGAACCAACGCAAGGTCTTATGTGAGAAGTACCGAAAGCGATTCGCCAGCGAAAGCTTCCGGCGCTTCGATGTCAACTCTGAATGCGTATGATACGCACGGGCAGCGATCCGGACCTTTCGGGCAAACTCATCGCCTCGTGAGGAGACAAGCTGCTCATAGGCGATCACCGCGTTGCTCTTGATGAGCCGAAGGCCATTGAACACCACTGACATTGATACCGTGAAATCGTCAAGTACAGTATCAGGGAACTCTGGATACAGTTCGGCTCGAATCGAGAAAATGGAGCCGTCGGCACCCATCACGCTGCCGCTACGCGACTCCAGATCCTTGATTCTCTCCTCCAGGCGCCAATAAAGGCCGCCTACGGCCGCCGTAGATGACCCGTCGGCACCCAAGTAATGAAGTGCGCCGCAGACGCCGCCGACGCCACTGTCGGAATAGCAGGCGGCAAGCGCTTGGGGAGCATCCAGGTCCAGCAGTACATTCGCATCTGTGAAGACAAGCAACGGCGTTGAAGCTTGGCGGGCCATGAGCTTCATACCGTGCGCTTTGCCATTTCGGCCACCGCCACGGACGAGTTGGACGAACGGAGCATCACGGGCGATAAGGTCTGCGGTCCCATCCTTGGATCCGTCATCGAAAGCCATGAACTGCATCGCAGGATACCTGTCCCGCAGATCCCTGAGGTTGGCGAGCTTTTGGGGCATTGCCGATGCTTCGTTGTACGCGCAGAAAAGGAGCGTGAAATCGGCGCCATCTCCACACTCGGAAGCGCCAAGCTGGATCGGTCGCGCCTTGGTGGCAGCGAGAAGGGCGGGGTAGATCAGGTACGGGTAGACCACCGCTAGAATACAGATGGCGGCGGCAAGAATTAGGAAGGCAATAAGCATAAAGGGCTACAGGCGAAAGGCAGGGAGGTCAAGGGGCGCGCTTTAGTATGCGTTCTTGTGCACGAACCCTTTGAACAGCGTCATGAAAACGATCTTCAGATCGAACCAAAGCGACCAGTTTTCGATGTAAAAGAGGTCGCACTCGATGCGCTTCTGTAGGTCTGTTGATCCTCTCCAACCATTTACCTGGGCCCAGCCAGTGATCCCTGCCTTAACCATGTGCTTTTTCATGTAGGCTGGAATCTCATTCTTGAACTTATGAACGAAGACTGGCCGCTCTGGGCGTGGGCCCACGATAGACATGTCGCCGAGTAGCACGTTGATGAACTGCGGAAGTTCGTCCAAGCTGGTTTTCCGCAGCAAGGCTCCAATGCGCGTCGCGCGCGCCTCGCCAGACTTTGCCCACACGGCACCGGAAGACTGTTCCGCGTCCACTGGCATAGAGCGGAACTTCAGCATCCAGAACGTCTTATTGTTCCAGCTCATCCGCTCCTGACGATAGAAGATTGGGCCCGGAGAGCTGATTTTCACGGCTGCCGCGATGGCAAGCATTAGGGGGAGTATCAGCAGAAGGATGACTGCCGCCAGCAAACGATCTTCGCTTGCCTTCAAAAGTCGTGCACTGCCGTGCAGAGGAGTCTGCTGCAGATTGATTACAGGAAGGCCGGCTACCTGCTCCACCGAATGGTTCATCAGATGAAGCCCGAACATGTCCGGCACGAATTTGACGTCCGCGGTGGAATGCTGAAGCTGGTCCAGCGCCATCCTGATTTGAGTTTCATCGCGCATCGGTAGCGCTATCCAAACTTGATCTATTTGATTTGTTTCTACAAAACTGCCCAAACTTTCGATGTCACCCAGCGCGGCTACACCGTTCAAGGTGCAGCGATCGGAATCGGCTGCGAACCATCCATTGACGGTGATGCCAGTCCAGGCGTTGTCCCTGAGGGTGTCGACGATGTGTTGCGAATCGGCATTGGCGCCTACGATGACCGCGGATCTGAGGTCCATGCCGCGAGCCCGCACCCACGCAGAGCCGATGCGGACCACCACGCGCAGGGCAAACACTCCGGCAAGGCTTGCGGCGAACCAAGTGGCAAGCCAGAGCCTCGACAATTCGTCAGTAATCTGGATTGCCGTGGCGTATGCCACGAGCGCCGAGAAGATGAGCAACCACTTGAGCAGCAGCTTCGCGAACTCTGCAATCAGGCCGCGCCCGCGCCAGCTTCCGTAGAGCGTTGAGGCGCCCAGGACCAAGACAGCAAACACGGCTGTGATGGCGACCAGTCGCCAGTAATCAACGGGGACGCGCAAGTCCCCGAAGCGCCATGCGTAAGCGACCAAGGCTCCCGCGATGAGAAGGACTGGGTCGCCAACACGAAGGACCAAGCTCAATGCTGCCCCGAAGCGCCCAGCGGATAAAGTCCAAAGGCCAGAGTGTTGCCGGGTCGGGGAGAGCCACATGATATTCGTCTTCCTTGATTGAAATAGCGGCGCGCTACGGCCCGCCTTCTTCTTGGGCCGCGTCAAGCTGGTGGATGCGGTTCGGGCGCCGGTTCCGTGACGGAGGTGTCAAAATTGTGCTGGCATCCTACCAGAAGGCAGCGGTAGATGGGCTGGTTCTAAGTGGCCCAGGATTTGCAGGGTGCCACCCCGTGTGGTCGGAAGCTCGATCTGGGCGCATGATCTGCGAGGTGCATCAGGAGGTTAGGCTCCAATCCCCACTCCGTTTTTGCGCCAATGCTGTATACTGTCGGGCTGTTCAGCAAAGGCAAGGGTGGCCGATGCGCTTGGTTCATGGATGAATGCCTTGGGGGATATGTGTTCAAGAAGCTGTTGCTTGTCTGCGTCGGAAATATTTGCCGCAGCCCTACCGCCGAGATCCTCATGCGTCACGCGCTGCGCGACCGGGTGGGGGTCGAGGTTTCATCGGCCGGCCTTCAGGCCTTGGTTGGGAAGCCGATCGATCCTATGGCGGCCGAGATACTGCGCGAGCACGGCTTGGATCCGGACGGACATCGTGCACGACAAGCGACTCCTGAGGTGCTATCTGCGGCCGACCTAATCCTGGTGATGGAGCAGGCCCACGTATCGCGCATCCTGCGCGATGCACCCCAGGTGAGTGGAAAGACCTTTCTGCTGGGGCGTTGGGATTCGCTGGAAGTGCCCGATCCATACCGTCAGCAGCGTATCGCCTTTGAGCATGTTTACGCCTTGATCGATAAAAGCGTCGATCGTTGGTCCAAGTACGTTAAGTAACGATCCGCCCGATCACGGTGGAAATGGATGAAATGGAAGCCAAGATGAAGGAAGCGCCTGCGCGTGCCGTCCGAGAGGACGATGAATTTGACCTGCGAGAGATGCTGGGGGTTTTGATCGACCGAAAATGGTGGATCATTGGGACAACATTGATCTTCGCAATCGCTGGTACGGCATATGCGCTGTTCGCCACGCCTGTTTACCAGGCTCAGGCAATGGTGCAGGTGGAGTCGAAGATGCCAACGATTCCCGGCTTGGCCGATCTGACCTCGCTGGCGGGTGGCGGCAGCACGGCCGCTACGACCGAGGTTGCGCTATTGACGTCGCGCTCCGTGGTGGGGACAGCGGTGGATGAGCTGCAGCTGGATATCGTCGCCAAGCCCAAGCGATTCCCCGTGCTTGGTGGATTTTTCGCACGTCGTTCCGAAGCGCGCGCACCCGAAGAGCTCGTCGAACCGCTGCTGGGCCTGTCAGGTTATGGGTGGGGCGGTGAGTCACTGAAAATCCATCGCTTTGAGGTTCCACGTGCCTACGTTGACGAGCCGCTGACCCTTGTGGCGACTACTGCCGACGGTGCATTCGATTTGATTGATGATGACGGCGAACTTGTGGTCAAGGGCAGGTCCGGTGTGGCAGCCGAGGGGAAGGGTTTCCGTATCGATGTGGAAAGCCTGCGCGCGCATTCGGGCATGCGCTTTACTGTCACCAAGCTGCGTCGCCTGGATGTAGTATCGGGTCTGCAGGAAGAGATCAAGGCTGGTGAGCAGGGCAAAGAGTCTGGGATCCTGCGAGTAGCCTATGAAAATGCAGATCCAGTGCTGGCGCAGATGGTGGTGCAGAAGGTCGCCGAAGCCTATGCGCGCCAGAACGTGGATCGTAGTTCTGCCGAGGCTGCCTCTCAGCTGGAGTTCGTAAAGGATCAGCTGCCTACGGTGCGCAAGCAGGTAGAGGATGCCCAAGCGGCAATGGCGAAGTACCAGTCGCGCGCCAACTCGGTCGACATCACCATGCAGACTAAGGGTCTGCTGGAACAGGAAGTGGCGGTTGAAACAGGCATCCAAGAGCTGCGGATGAAGCAGGCTGAGATGGACCGGAGTTTCACTCGCGAGCATCCTGCTTATCGTGCGCTGCTTAAGCAGCTTTCCGATCTGCAAGGGCGCAAGGACGGTTTCCGCCGTGAAGTCAATGCGCTACCAGACACGCAGCAGGAGCTGCTGCGACTCACGCGAGACCTTCAGGTCAGCAATGAGCTCTATACGGCCCTGCTGAATCAGGCACAGCAGCTGGACGTGGCCCGGGCGGGAACGGTCGGTAACGTCCGGATCGTCGATGATGCGGTTGTTGATGTCAGCAAGCCGGTCAAGCCCCAGAAAGGGCTGATCGTCCTGGTTTCGACGTTGTTGGGTCTCTTCTTGTCTGCAGGTGCTGCTTTCCTGGCTCGAATGCTCAATCCTGGCGTGGAAGACCCCGCGCAGATTGAAGAGCTTGGCCTGCCGGTATATGCCGCCATTCCGCTGAGTGTCTCCAGTAACCTCTTGAAGATCCAGAAGGGTCGGGGTGGCAAATCCCGCGTGGTGGCTGACGGTCGCTCGCATCTGCTGGCCGCTGCGGAGCCGGCAGACCTTGCCGTAGAGGCCCTGCGCAGTCTGCGGACAAGCCTGCACTTTGCGATGATAGAGGCGAAGAACAACGTCATCGCGATCTCCGGTCCGCGCCCTGGCGTCGGCAAGACCTTCATCTCCGCCAATCTGGGTGCCGTCGTTGCCCAGGCAGGTCAGAAGGTGCTCGTCATTGACGTGGATATGCGCAAGGGGACTTTGCATAAGGTGTTGGGCGTAAGCCACGCCAGCGGCCTGTCGGATGTACTGTCTGGAAAGCTGGCCGTGGGTGACGCAATTCACGCTGTTCCCGGGTTGGAGCAGATGCACTACATGACACGCGGCGATATTCCGCCGAATCCTTCAGAGCTCCTGATGCACCCGCGCTTCGCGAGTCTCTTGGAGGGACTGTCTTCTGAGTACGACCTGGTCATCGTGGATACCCCTCCGATTCTTGCAGTTACCGATGCTGCGATCGTCTCTCACCACGCTGGTTCAACGCTGATGGTGACTCGATTTGGCGTAAACCAGCCGAAGGAAATCCTGCTTTCGATGAAGCGGTTCGAGCAGAACGGTGTTCAAGTAAAGGGTGCGATCTTCAACGCCGTTGAGAGGCGCGCAACCGGCTACTACAGTTATGGATACTACGAGTACGCTTCGAACGAGAAGTGATTCGACGAGGGGCGGCCCTTGCCGCTCCCTCTGCTGACGGGCTGCAGAGCCATGATGTGATATGCCAAAAAGGCCAGGAGCATGCTCCTGGCCTTCTTTTTTACTTCCACCATGCTTGTGCTGAGTGCGACGATCAGTCGTCGATGGTCTGTAGGTTATCGAAGAAGAACTCCGGATCACGCTCCGATGTCATCTGGTAAAGCCCATAACTGCGCGCCAGGCGAGCGCCGCCATCCCGGTAGAGCGGGTTCCAGGCGAAATTAGCCCGGGCCCGCGTGGAGCGCGGCAGCAGGAAGTCGAAGGGTACGGACACATAGATGCCCTTGTCGAAGCTGCCCTCGCCGAAGTCCTTGGAGGATACGTCGGTCTTGGTTGCGTAGGCGCCCATGGTCACGCCATTGTCGAAGGCGCGGGAGACAGCCAGGGTGGCACCCCAGTCCTTGGCCAGATAGCGGCCGGCACTCAATGCAGTCACCACGCGCCGGTCTTCGCCCCACATGTAGTAGAAACTGGCATGGCCGGTGGCGACACTGTAGTCACGGAAGCTGAAACGCTGATCGAAATCGCGTTGCTTGACCCAGTTGGCCTCCACGCCTACTGCCCAGCGCTCATTGAGCGGGCGATAGAGCACTTCACCGCCGGCGCCGGCGTACATGGATTCGAGCAGGCCCGCATAGACCATGCCATACGTATCCCGCGCAAGTTGGCGGGTGCCGGTCACCTGAAGATTTGGTAGTGTCAAGTCCTCCGCCGTCATGTACCGGCGGATATTGGTGCGTACGCGAGGCAAGCGACTGGGAGCGTCGTAGCGGAACTTGTCGTAGTTGTTGTAGGCGTTGTAGCTGACGGTGCCGCTGAGCCACAGATTCCGGGCGAGGTAGGCGCTGGCGGTGTAGGTGCCAGCTACCTGGAACAGCACAAAGCCGTCAGGTCCGCCGAGCGATTGCTGATAGCCGATGTTGAACCCGCCGTCGAAACGGCGCAGCGGTGCGCTGTAAAGGGTCTCCCGGCGCTGAGCGGCGGGAGGAGCCATCTCAATATGACCGGCGAGAGTGCTCAGGTCGGTCTTGTGTTCGATGTAGTCGACGAGGGCCTTTCGTTCGATGCTGGTTTCCACGATCGGTACGCCCAACCGGGCGTTCTGCACGGTGAACCACGTGATGTCGTCAGTTAGCGCACCGTCGAGAATACGCCCCATTCTGCCTACGCCCTGTGCCGGATAGTAGAAGCGGCGCTGCTCTCCGGTAACGATCAGTTCCGATCCACGTCGACTGATGCTCTGAACGCGCAGCCCTGCATTCTGCTCCAGCTGGTTGGCGACGCCTGACCAGTCGAACAGTTCAGTGACGACATTTGTGTCGTGCTCAGACTCGGCCACGGCGGTCGCAGGACGCTGTTTCAGTGGCATCGGCAGGGGATCCAGGACCTTTGCCATTGAACTGGCTTGGGCAAGGTTCGTCCGAAGGGTGATGCCGAACATCGCCAGGTCGCCGCGCTCCCAGCCCAGGTGTAGATGCACGTTGTTGTTGACCGCGTAAGATGCGCCAACGTTGAACGGGCTCTTCTGGTGCTGGTTGTTCCCCTGCGGCTCGTGCTTGTAGTCGTTGCCGTCGTACTCCAGCTTCAACTGAAGCGCGTCCCACGGCGTCTGGTACGCGACGCCACCGAAGACGCCGACGGGGCCGCGGAACATCCCATCGCTATTGAGGCTGCCGGTACCTTGCGCTCGCGGGCGCGTTTCGAATCTATCGTCGATGGAAGTCAGGGGGTTCCTGAAATCACCTCGATTACCGATGTAGCCGGTGGCCAGGCCCACGCTGGCATCGAAAGAGCCAATGCGCTTGCTGGCGACGAGGTACTCACTTGAGAACAGACCTGTGCCGCCCAGATCGCGAAAGCCCGCCGCAACTTCGGGAACCCAGCGACTCTCTTCAAGCAGGCGGACCTTCAGATCGATCGACTTGTCCTTGTAGTTCTGCGTTCCGCTCAGCCATTCCGGACCATAGCGCCGATTGGCCACCGAAACGTAGCGAAACGCGCCCTCCAGCCAGGGCAGCGGCTGCAGCACCATGTTGTAGCGGCTGTAAGGCGAGGTATGACTGGCCGTGAAGGCGAGTTCGCCCTCATCGGCCATGCGAGCGGTCGGGGTCTGTAGCAGGCCAATGCCGCCCCAATCGCTTGCAGTCGGAGCGGGGGCACTCTGGGCATGGAGGGCGGTGCTGATGCTCAAGGTGAGCAGCGCAAGGCTCAGGCGAGCGGCCTGTGATCTGGCAAAACGAGTCACTTCGGTGCTCCGGGCGCATCCAGCACCTGGGTGGCGAGGAAGCGTGCGGCGTCCTCGTTGAAATCGGGGTTCACGTCGCGCGTTGTTCGTGCGTTGAGAGGAACAAAAATGAGGGCGCCGGGAGCGAGGGTGGACTCACCGCTGCGGTTCCAGAGTGCAACGCCAATTTTCTGTACCTCGCCGTCAGGCTGAATGACAAACACATCATCCTTGCTGGCAGCGAGCAGGGCAGGGCACTGCCGCACATAGTCCAACGGGCGCTGGAAGGGATGATGCGGTATCGAGCAGGGCTGCTCCACCGTGCCAAGGACGGTCACTGTGCTTGGCCGTGTCGGGTAGTACAGTCTGTCACCATCGGCCAATGGTCGATTGGCGCTGAGGTCCATCTCCAGTACACGCGGGGCGAGTCCTTGGCGAATGCGGCCGGTCACTGGCATCGCAGATACTTCCCGGGCGATGCGTGTTGCGGCCGCGGCGCCTTCCGGGTCGATCCTCTGCCGACTTTCAATGGCCGCAAGGTCGAACAGCAGGCCTGTTTTCAGGCGGGTCTGCGCAACGAGCTCGCTGCGCTTGAGCAGGGCCGCTCCCAGCATGTAGCTGCGATCATCCGGCGCGCCCGCGAGCGCTGCATCAGACAATCGACTGGTTCCAGGGAGCGTCAGCACGCCCGGATTTCGGACGTTGCCGATGACCTCGACGGTGATGGCTGGTGCGGCGTGCAGGGAAACAGAAGCGGCCACGCCCAGGGCGAGGGCGGCCAGACGCAAGGTGATCAACGGTTCAGATCCGGCAAATAGGGTTTGAGCTGGATGATTTCCAGGCTGGCATCGGGTGCAATGGCCTGCACGCTCTTCCAGATGAACCCGTTGGCCGGGTCAACCCAATAATGGTTGTCGCGCTTCCAGTCCTGGCCTTCCAGCCGTTCGCGGACATGCAGCAACGGACGGGTTCTATTGAGAATCTCGACATTCTCGGTGCCAAGGCGTTCGAGGGTGCCGCTCACCATCATGCCGAAGCGATAGCCAGGCATGACGTCATACTGGCGCTGGACGGTGATGGGCGCTTCGATCTGGTGCAGGGCGTGGAAAGGATTTTGACCCTCGATCTGCATGCCCTGGAGCTCAGGGGTGCCACCATGCGTGCCTACCAGCAGCCCATCTTCAAGGAAGACGACGCTACGATCGTTGCTGTACCAGGCTTGGCGATCACCATCGAGGTTGCCCAAAACCAGAACCGCCCCGCCTCGCGGGCCGGTGACCTTGATCTGGGGATAGCGGTTCGCTGCCACGTCAGCGGCTGTGGGCTGAACGTCTGGTTTGCCCTGCATTGCCAGTTGTACGGTCTTGACGCTGGTGCGGCCCACCACGCCGCAGCCTGACAGCGCAAAGCCCATCAGTACGAGCGCGGCCAGGCCACGCAATCCATGGTTCCGTTGCGGTGCAACGAGAGCGGTCCTGCTCATCATTGGCCAGCCGTCAATTGTCGAGATCGTTACGCGCGCTTGCCGCGTTGCTGATGATCGAGGTGAACGGCAGCAGTTGGTTCACGAAGCGGCTCCAGCGCGTCACGCCTGCTGCACCAACGAAAACCACGTCGCCTGGTAGAAGTTCGAACTGGCTGGCGACGGCGAAGGCGGCTGGGGATTTTGCTTCCAGCTGGAATACGCTGGAGGGTGCGCTCTGCAGATCACTCGAGCCCCGGATCACATAGACGGCGTTTCCGTTGGACGTGGACTGCTGCAGGCCGCGT
>Ga0308164_10001394_pt1 | contig 28600 bp, 29 predicted proteins | sample PhyTR2_FD_201031 | JGI IMG/M metagenome (GOLD analysis project Ga0308164, IMG submission 201031) | Phyllosphere microbial communities from UC Gill Tract Community Farm, Albany, California, United States - DLSLT.R2 | ecosystem: Host-associated > Plants > Phyllosphere > Unclassified | place: USA... | reverse complement strand
GCAGCGCCCGCATAGACTTTCAGCTTACGATACATGTCGCGACCCAGCGGGTTCTTAGGCAGCATGCCTTTGACCGCGGTCTCGATCACGCGCTCAGGAGCTTTGTCGATCAGCTTTTCGAAGTTGATCGACTTGATCCCGCCCGGAAAACCGGAGTGAGAGTAGTACATTTTGTCGGTGGTTTTAGCACCGGTCACACGTACCTGCTCAGCGTTGATGACGACGATGTAGTCACCGGTGTCAACGTGCGGAGTGTATTCAGGCTTGTGCTTGCCACGCAGACGGCTCGCGATTTCGGTAGCCAGACGACCCAGGGTCTGGCCAGCGGCATCAACGACGAACCAGTCGCGCTGAACTGTTTCTGGTTTAGCAGTAAAAGTTTTCATTCTTTATAGCCTCAGGGGCCGCCCAGCAAAATAGACGGCGGATCTTACTGAATAGTGCGTACTTTGACAAGTCAAAGGCAGCCGGATACAGACGCTATCGGGGGCTCGGGTCGGCGCGTCCGTTCAACGGCAAGATTCTTCGGCGGCGGCGCATCACTTCCACTGCAGAAAGAGCACGCGGATTATCCAGATTGGTGGCGAAATTTCAAGCAGCTTTTCATTTCCAGCGTGCATTTTGCCGCCACGGGTCGGATGACTGGACAGCCGCGCGGAAAAATAAGACGATCCAGCCGTTATCTGACCACTATCCCCTATAAGAACAACACCATGATCAGCAGCTCGCCTACCGCCTTGCCGCGGCGGATTCACATCCTGGCCATCGACAAGGTCTTCGCCACCACGGCCATGCAGCCCAAGGACCTTTTCCACCTCGCCGAGCTGCGCCACGGGCGGCTGGCCGACGCGCGCCCCGAGAGCCTGCTGGACACCTGCCTGGTCAGCCCCGGCGGCCGCGCGGCCATCACCTTCAGCGGCGTGGTGCTGCCAGTGGACGGCGACCTGGGCGACGCCGAGGTGATCATCCTGCCGGCCTTCGGTGGCGATTTCGACTCGCTCAAGGCCCGCTACCCGCAGATCATCCCCTGGCTGCGCGCCCAGCACGCCCGTGGCGCCCTGCTCTGCGCCGAGGCCAGCGGCGTGTACTGGCTGGCCGAAGCCGGCCTGCTGGACGGCAAGGAGGCCACGACCTACTGGCGCTTCTTCGAGGATTTCGCCCAGCGCTACCCCCAGGTGCCGCTCAACCCGGACAAGCACCTGACCGACGCCGACTCGCTGTACTGCGCCGCCGGCTCGACGTCGTCGTGCGACCTGTACGTGTACCTGATCGAGCGGTTCTGCGGCGTGGAAGTGGCCCAGGCGGTATCGCGGGAGATTCTGTTCGAGGTGCAGCGCACCTATTCACCGGGGCGCCTGGGCTTCGGCGGCCAGAAGCTGCACCACGACCCGGTGATCCTCGGCATTCAGCAATGGCTGGAGGCGCATTTCGCGGAGAAATTTCGCTTCGAGGACGTAGCCCGCGACCACGGCATGAGCATTCGCAATTTCATGCGCCGCTTTCACACCGCCACGGGCGACAAGCCGCTGCATTACCTGCAACGGCTGCGCATCGAAACAGCGAAGGGCTTGCTCTCGGCGACGCGCAAGAGCATCAAGACCATCAGCTACGAGGTGGGCTACGACGATGCGAGCTTCTTCGCCCGCTTGTTTCGCCACCACACGCAACTGTCGCCGAACCAGTATCGGCAACAGTTCCTGCAGGAAGCCTGACCGTTATGGCTTATGGGCGCGGGTCAGGAACTCGTGGGACTGCATTTCCAGCAGGCGGCTGAGGGTGCGCTGGAACTCGAAGTTCAAGCGCCCACCGGTGTACAGGTCCTTGAGCTCGACCTCGGCGGAGATGATCAGCTTGACGTTGCGGTCGTAGAACTCGTCGACCATGTTAATGAACCGCCGGGCGATGTCGTCGGTGGTCACACTCATCTGCTCCACATCACTGAGCAGCACGGTGTTGAAGATCTTGCCCAGCTCGATGTAGTCGTTCTGGCTACGCGGCCCGTCGCACAGTTCGCGGAACTGGAACCAGGCCACGTCGTCGCAGGTGCGCAACGCCTTGATCACGCGGTTCTCGATCATCAGCGGGTCGTTTTCCACCACCTTGGTGCTGCCGTTGGTCAGCGCCTTGAAGCTCTCGCGCATGCTCTTCTCTGCCGCTTCGTTGAGCGGGAAGTGGAACAGCTCGGCCTGCTCGAGGTGGCGCAGGCGGTAATCGACGCCGCTGTCGACGTTGACCACCTCGGTGAATTCCTTGATCAGGGCGATGGCCGGCAGGAAGCGCGCGCGTTGCAGGCCATCCTTGTAGAGGCCGTCGGGGACGATGTTGGAGGTCGCCACCAAGGTCACGCCGTTCTTGAACAGCTCTTCCATCAGGGTACCGAGGATCATGGCATCGGTGATATCGGAAACGAAGAATTCGTCGAAGCAGATCACCCGCGCCTCGTCGGAGAAGCGCCTGGCGATCACCGTCAGCGGGTTCTTCTGGTCCTTGAGGGTGCGCATCTCTTCGTGCACGCGCTTCATGAAGCGGTGGAAGTGGGTGCGCATCTTCTGCTGGAACGGCAGGGCGTCGAAGAAGGTGTCGACCAGGTAGGTCTTGCCGCGGCCGACGCCGCCCCAGAAATAGACGCCCTTGACCGGGGTCTGCTCTTTCTTGCCGAACAGCTTGCCGAACATGCCCGGCTTGCTGTTCTGCGCGGCCACCAGGTCGTCGTACAGACGCTGCAGATGGCGCACAGCGTTTTCCTGCGCGGCATCGTGGAAGAATTCGGGGCGCTTGAGGTCTGCTTGATATCGTTCGAGAGGCGTCATATTCGTCAACGAGGCAACAAAAACGGGCCGCCACTGTAGCGGCGGCCCTGATGAATGGCAATGGACGATGCGACAGGCTGTCGCATCAGTCCGCTTGTGGCTGCAAGGCCTGACGCAGAGCCTCGACGGCGGCATCGCGGGCGGCGCTGTCGGCGAAGCTGGGGCCGTCGGCCACACAGGCGCCGTCGAGCCACAGGGTGAAGCCGTTCGCTTCGGTGCGGATGTCCAGCTCACCGCCCTGCTGCAACTGCTTGCTGACCGCACCGGCGGCCTTGCCGTCGGCGAAGTTGCGCGACAGCAACAGTTGCTCGCCGTCGGCAGCCAGCAGGCGGAAGCGGAAGCTGCCGTCGTCCTCACGGAAGCTCACGAAGCGCGCGGCCTTGGCGGCTTTCTTCTTGCTCGCGCCAGCCACTTGCACCTGCTCGCGGAACGAGCGCAGGCCCACGGCTTCGCGCAGCTCGCCGAGGAACGGCGTGGCGACCTGGCGGGCCTTGGCGGCGCCGGCCAGCAGGATGTCTTCGAGGTCGGCGGGGCGGGAAATCAGCTGTGCATAGTGTTCGCGCTTCTCTCCCAGCTCGGCATCGAGCAGCTGGAACAGGCGGTTCTTGGCCTCCCCCCAGCCCAGGCCCTGCAACAGGTCGGCGTGGAATTCGGCGGTTTGCGCGGGGGTGGCGAAGGCCTGGTACAGGGTGAACAGGTGCGAGTTGTCAGGATCCTTGGCTTCGCCCGGGGCGCGGGAGTCGGTGACGATGCGCGAGATCGCCTCTTTCATGTCCTTGGCGCTACTGAACAACGGAATGGTGTTGTCGTAGCTCTTGGACATCTTGCGGCCGTCGAGGCCCGGCAAGGTGTGCACGCTTTCTTCGATCAGCGCTTCGGGCATCACGAAGAATTCCTTGCCCTGGCCGAACAGGTGGTTGAAGCGCTGGCCGATGTCGCGAGCCATTTCCACGTGCTGGATCTGGTCGCGGCCGACCGGCACCTTGTGGGCGTTGAACATCAGGATGTCGGCGGCCATCAGCACCGGGTAGCTGTAAAGGCCCATGGTGATGCCGGCGTCGGGGTCTTCCGCGGCTTCGACGTTCTTGTCGACCGAGGCCTTGTAGGCGTGGGCGCGGTTGAGCAGGCCCTTGGCGGCGACGCACGTCAGCAGCCAGGTGAGCTCGGTGATTTCTGGGATATCGGACTGGCGATAGAAGGTCACTCGTTCCACGTCCAACCCGGCGGCCAGCCAGGTGGCGGCGATTTCCAGGCGCGAGCGCTGGATGCGCAGCGGGTCGTCGCACTTGATCAGCGCGTGATAGTCGGCCAGAAAGTAGAACGAGTCGGCGCCGGACTGGCGGCTGGCGACGATGGCCGGGCGGATGGCGCCGGCGTAGTTGCCCAGGTGTGGGGTCCCGGTGGTGGTAATACCGGTGAGAATACGCGTGGTGGTCATGTCAGGTCGCTTAGTCTGGCTGCAGTCAGTTCGAGAGGCGGGGAACGACCAGATCCTTGAGATCGGTCAGCTTGCCATGAAAGAAGTGCCCGCATTCTGCCACTTTCAGCAGCTCATGGGGGCGCTCCAGCGCGTCGGACCAGTCGTAGACCAACTGCGGCTCGACCACTTCGTCGTTTTCCGGCTGGATCACGGTAATGGGGCAGTGTTGGGGCAGCGGATGCTCGGCCTTGAGGCGCATGACCGCCGGGGCGACCATGAACAAGTGTTCCAGGGTGCTTCCCTGGGCCTCCAGACGGCCGCCGAGGCTGGCGGCGACGAAGCCCCCAAAGGAGAAGCCAAACAGCGTAAGCGGCAGCTCAGGGTGCTGGGCGCGCAGCCAGGTGGCGGCGGCCAGGGCGTCGTCGACCTCGCCGCTGCCCATGTCGTGGCTACCGGCGCTGGCACCGGTGCCGCGATAATTGAAACGCAAGGTCACCAGACCGGCGTCCCGTGCGGTACGCTGTAGCGTCGATACCACCTTGTTGAGCATGTTGCCGCCCTGCACCGGGTTCGGATGGCAGATCAAGGCCAGGCCTGTTGCATCAGGGGTATCGAGGTAAAGGGCCTCGAGCTGGCCCAGCGGGCCGTCGAGCATCAAGGGGGTTTCGCGGGTGAGCAAGGGTGAACTCCGTGACCTCGGTTTGGGTCGACTCGTCTAGCTGAAAGTCCTGTCTGACATATTTGCCATCGCAATGCAGTGTACAGTGCAGGTCCGAGCCGTTAACGTAAAGCAAAGCCGTTTATAGAGGAAGGACTCGTGGAACACTCGCTCTTAGTTTGGTTGCTGCCCACCCTGGCCCTGGTGGTTGGTGTGGTAGCCGGTTTCCTGATCGCCCGCCTCGCGCCCAACGCCGCCCCCAGCAGCACGCAGCGCCAGCTGGATGAAATTCAGGAACGTTTCGACAACTACCAGCACGAGGTGGTCACCCACTTCAACAGCACCGCTGTCCTGGTCAAGAAGCTGACCCAAAGCTACCAGGAAGTGCAGGATCACCTGGCCGAGGGCGCCAACAGCCTGGCCCTGGACGAACTGACCCGCCAACGCCTGCTGGCCTCGCTGCACTCCGACGCCCCCGCCGGGCCACGCGAGCGCCTGACCCCGCCGCGCGACGCCGAGCCACCGCGGGACTACGCGCCCAAGACGCCGAACTCGCCGGGCATGCTGGATGAGCAGTATGGTTTGAAGCGCAAATAGGCGTTGCGCCTGGCTGCAGTAAACGGAGCTTAGGCTCCGTTTTTTTATGGCTGTTGTACATCAACTGAGCTCTCGGAAGTCGCGGTAACGCTATTGATTCGCTGCCGAATCGATGCTCAGGACACTGATACGCTCAGTCTCATACGAAATCTACTACGCACCTGTCAGATCCGTCCTACGCCCGCGGCCGGAATCGCCCGACATACAAGGACAGACACTAAAACGACAATGGCATTCGATATCCACGAAGAGAACATCGACATGTCATATAATCGGCCAACAGCAAGCCCAAGCGAACCGAAAAGATCGACCGCCTACTTATACGATACCAGCACACCTCCTTACAAAAGCATGTTCAAAGCAGGTACTGCACACGGTCATTCAGGAGACTGGAACTGATGACACAGGTTGAGCTACAAGGTTTGGTCATCACCCCATGGGACGTCCCCCCTGAATATGGCTTTGGAACTGCGCTAGGCTCCATGCCCGGCTTCGCTACTGGCATGCCATACCAAGCCCAACTAGCGAATAGATTTATAGAGGCATTGGGACAAGATAAAAAAAGATGGACTATGGCTACAAGGAATGGGCAGAGTCTTATGCCACAGCACACTCGGAAAACTTGACCAAGATTAAAGTCTCCACATTAGAGTCAAAACTCGAAAACTACACCCAACAAATAGCAACGTTGACAGCTGAGGCAGAACAAGAAGACCAAGCCGCAGCCGATAAGGTACGGGGCAAGCAGACGTTTTCGATTCTATCCGCTACCGCTGCGACGACTGCGACTTTTACTCAAATCAACACTCACACAATAGTAGACGCAGAGGTTGGCACGTCCTTTCGGGCAACTGCCAGAGCAGCGATAAGCACGCTCACTGCAACAGCAGCCAGTGCGTCTGCGTCAATGGCTCTGGGCGCGCGATGCGACGGCAAGAATCTATAGCCTTACCCTGGATTCTCCTCCCCGAATTTTGACCTGGACTCCTAGTGCGCCTCCTGGTGGACGAGGCGATGCTTCTACGTCGCTGCCAGTAGAGCAGCAACTGACGCTCACCTACCAAAGCCCGACGGCGGCGCCTAGTGACACGCAGATTGAGACCTATCCAGCGGCGAATCCGCTAGGGCTGGAGGACCTAATTGTTACGTTCCCAGCGGACTCAGGCGTACCTCCGTTATATGTAATGTTCAGTGACGCTTACCCAACTGCGACTGCAATTGGGGAATATAGTGGTAGACCCTATAATCCCGAGAAGGCAGGAGGGGCTATTGAAAAACTGGACTGGGCCGCTGCTTCCATAACTCGAAAGGGCATAGATGAGGTAAAGCTACATACATCGCGCTTCGAAAACTCAGCAGATAACAATGTGATGATCGAGCGTTTAGAAGCAATTTTAGCAGGGGCCCTGCAAGCGTCTGATACCGATAAACGCTTTTATACCCATGAAATACGAGAGCTGGCACGATACAGGAATTTAGGCATCGCTGATGGTGCCGAGGCAGGCCGAGAAGCTTGGAATAACACCCATACTGCAACATTGGAAGACTTCCTGCTAGCCGACGTGCAGAGTCTATTTTATACACCTGAAGCAGATGCGACACTTCAGCAACAACTAGAGGATTTAATGAAATGAAAAGCCTGGAAGAAATCATCAAGACAGAGACTGCGGAAGATCTTATAAAAGCGCTAGTCAAAAATGACAATGGGCCAGACCTACCTCAGCTTGATCGGCTATTCTCAAAATATCGAGAGTTCACGATGCCTAGCGGGGAACTGATACTCCTGTATGAAAAAATGTTAGCAGCCGGTATCATCAGTGTAAAACAGGGAAGCGGCGGGTCAGCAAAAGGACCAAACTGGACAGAGCCCGACTTTATGAAAAATAACGTTGAATAGCACTACGGGCATCACTGCCAAGCAAATCGGACATTGCATCGCATAGCGTGATGGACAGCATTGCGCGTGCTGAGAGTTTTTAACGTTTAGGCCTAGATGAAAACGCGAAGCCCCTCCGTTAAAAACTGACAGAGCGCATGCTGCGCAACTTTTTTCGTCGAATCCTCACAGATTATTTCATAAGCTTATCAGGCGATTGGTACCGAGGCGCGCCCAAACGAGCAAACCCCGCTCTGTCACCAGAGCGGGGTTCGTCATTACAGCCTACAACACCGGCTAGATCAGATAGCCCCACGCGAGCGCAGCAATTCCAGCACCTGCTTCACGCCCTCTTCGACCGAAGCGGTCTGGGTATCGATCACCAAGTCGGCATCCAGCGGTACATCGTACGGGAAGGATTCGCCCGGGATGTTATCGCCGTCGGCCGCATACAGGCCCTGAGGATCGCGCTGGCGGCACACCAGCGGCGAGGCCTGAACGTAGACGGTGATCAGGCGCTCGGTGCCGATCAAGGTTTTCGCCTGCTCGCGACCTTCGGACGAAGGCGCTACGAAGGCTGCCAGCGTCAACAGGCCGGCTTCGTTGAACTGGCGTGCCACATGGGCGGCACGGCGCCAGTTCTCGGTACGGCCGATGCGATCATGCGGCAGGCCCTTGTTCAGGTCGTGGCGCAGGTTCTGGCCATCGAGCACGTACACGGCACGGCCCATGTCGAACAGCTTGCGCTCCACGGCGTAGGCCAGGGTGCTCTTGCCGGCGCCCGAAAGGCCGGTGAACAGCACGGTGGCGGGCTGCTGGCCGAAACGCTGGGCGCGCTCTTCAGTGGCCACGTGCGCTGCCTTGTAATGGCCACCCTGGCCAACCACCGGGGGGGCGATGATCATGCCGGCGCCGACGGTACCGTTGGTCAGGCGATCGATGATGATGAAGGCGCCGGTGGTGCGGTTGCTTTCATAGCCATCAAGGGCGATGGCACTGTCCAGGGAAACCTTGACCTTGCCGATCTCGTTGAGGTTGAGCGAACTGGCGGCGCCCTCTTCCAGGGTGTTCACATCGACCTTGTGGACGATGCTGGCGATCGAGCCTGGCACGTAGCTGGTGGCGCGCTTGATGTCGTACTTCTTGCCCGGCAGCATCGGCTCTTCGGCCATCCACACCAGCATGGCTTCGAACTGGTCGGTCACTGGCGGAACGTTGTCGGCGTGCACCAGCAGGTCGCCACGGGAGATGTCGATCTCGTCTTCCATGGTCAGGGTCACGGCCTGGCCTGGGCCGGCGTGCTCCAGCTCACCCTCGAAGGTGACGATGGACTTGACCTTGCTGCTCTTGCCCGAAGGCAGCACCACCACTTCGTCGCCCTTGTGCACCACGCCGCTGGCAAGGGTGCCGGCGAAGCCGCGGAAGTTCAGGTTCGGGCGGTTGACGTACTGCACCGGGAAGCGCAGGTCGGTCATGTTGCGGTCGGCCGCCACTTCGACGGTCTCGAGGATTTCCATCAGGGTCTGGCCGGTGTACCACGGCGACTGTTCGCTGTGGTTGACCACGTTGTCACCCTTGAGCGCCGACATCGGCACGAAGGCCAGGGTCGAAGGCTTGAGGTTGATGGCGTCGGCGAATTTCAGGTAGTCGGCCTTGATGGCCTCGAACACGCCTTCGTCAAAGCCCTTGAGGTCCATCTTGTTGATGGCGACCACGATGTGCTTGATGCCCAGCAGCGAAGCGATGTAGCTGTGGCGGCGGGTCTGGGTCTGCACGCCGTAGCGGGCGTCGACCAGGATGATCGCCAGGTCGCAGGTAGATGCGCCAGTGGCCATGTTGCGGGTGTACTGCTCATGGCCAGGGGTGTCGGCAATGATGAACTTGCGCTTGGCCGTGGAGAAATAGCGGTAGGCGACGTCGATGGTGATGCCTTGCTCGCGCTCGGCCTGCAGGCCGTCGACCAGCAGGGCCAGGTCGATGTCGCCGCCGGTGGTACCGCTTTTCTTGGAATCGCGGGTGATGGCTTCCAGGTGATCTTCGTAGATCATCTTGGAGTCGTGCAGCAGGCGCCCGATCAGGGTGCTCTTGCCGTCGTCGACGTTGCCGCAAGTCAGGAAGCGCAACAGTTCCTTGCGCTCATGCTGGGCCAGGTAGGCGAGGATGTCCTCGCTGATCAAATCGGATTGGTGCGACATGTTAGACCCTGCTTAGAAGTAGCCCTGACGTTTTTTGTCTTCCATCGAACCGGCGCCATCGTGGTCGATGACCCGGCCCTGGCGCTCGGAAGTGCGCGTCAGGAGCATTTCCTGAATGATGTCGGTGAGGCTTTCGGCCTCGGACTCCACCGCGCCCGTCAACGGGTAGCAGCCCAGGGTGCGGAACCGCACTTTCTTTTTGACGATACGGGCTTTTTCTTCCTCGCTGAGGTGTTCGAGGATGCGGTCGTCGTCGATCATGATCAGCGTGCCGTTCTTCTCGATCACTTCGCGCTCGGCGGCGAAGTACAGCGGCACGATCGGGATGCCTTCAAGGTAGATGTACTGCCAGATGTCTAGCTCGGTCCAGTTCGACAGCGGGAACACGCGGATCGACTCGCCCTTGTTGACCTTGCCGTTGTACACGTTCCACAGCTCGGGGCGCTGGTTCTTCGGGTCCCAGCGGTGCTTGCTGTCGCGGAACGAGTAGACGCGCTCTTTCGCGCGCGACTTCTCTTCGTCGCGGCGCGCGCCACCGAAGGCGGCGTCGAAGCCGTACTTGTCCAGCGCCTGCTTGAGGCCCTGGGTCTTCATGATGTCGGTGTGCTTGGCACTGCCGTGGGTGAACGGGTTGATATCCTGCGCGACACCGTCGGGATTCACGTGTACCAGCAGGTCCAGCCCCATTTCCTTGACCATCTTGTCGCGGAAGCTGTACATCTCCTGGAATTTCCACCGGGTGTCGACGTGCATCACCGGGAACGGCAGCTTGCCCGGGAAGAACGCCTTGCGCGCCAGGTGCAGCATGACGGCGGAGTCCTTGCCGATCGAATACAGCATCACCGGGTTATCGAATTCGGCGGCCACCTCACGGATGATGTGGATACTTTCCGCCTCCAACTGTTTCAGGTGCGTCAGTTTGTCGACCATGGTTACTCACGGAATACATTCGTTATGGACGGCCAGCGGGCCGTGTTCGAGCCGCCCACTTTACCATGGGGACCATTTCTATCAAAAACGCCAGCTAGACCTAAAAGGTATAACGATATGCCCGCTGGTTTGGCCCTCAGCGGCCTCATCGCGAGCTGGCGCTCGCTCCAACAGGGCTCGCGCAAAACCCGTTGGAGCAAGCGCCAGCTCGCGATGAGGCCGGCCCTGCTAAATCGGGTTCGGGCAATCGATGAAGATATGCTCCAGGGCGAAGCGCCGCGCCAGGTAATCGCCCAATGCCTGCACGCCGTAACGCTCGGTGGCGTGATGGCCTGCGGCGATGAAGCTGACGTCGTTTTCCTGGGCGCTGTGGTAGGTCTGCTCCGAAGCTTCGCCACTGATGAAGAGGTCCACGCCCGCGGCGATCGCCTGGTCGATATACCCCTGCCCGCCCCCCGTGCACCAGCCGACCCGACGAACGATGTGGCTGCCCTCGACCAGCAGCGGCTCGCGGCCCATCACTTCCTGGACCTTGCGGGCGAAATCCCGGGCGCTCATGGGTTCGTCTAGGGAGCCCAGCAGGCCGACGATTTTCGGGTTGGCGGGATCCAGCGGGCCTTCGACGGTGATGTCCAGCTGCCGTGCCAGTTGCACGTTGTTGCCCACCTCGGGATGCACATCCAGCGGCAGGTGGTAGGCGAGCAGGCTCATGTCGTTCTGCAGCAAGGTCTTCAGACGCCGCTGCTTCATGCCGGTGACGCAGGGGTTCTCGCCTTTCCAGAAATAGCCATGGTGCACCAGCACCACATCGGCCCCGGCCTCGGCGGCGGCGTCCAGCAGCGCCTGGCTGGCGGTAACGCCACTGACGATGCGCAGCACCTGGGAACGCCCTTCCACCTGCAGGCCGTTGGGGCAGTAATCGGCGATTTTCGCAGCGCCTAGATAGCGATCCGCCTCCTCGACCAGGGTACTCAGTGCGATAGCCATAAAAGTCTCCACAAAAGGCCGTTCAGAGCGGCGCAAGGCCTCGTATAATGGCGGCCATTATGGGGCGTCCCAAGCCATGTGGAAACGCCCGACCGCCACCTCCCGGGAATCGTTAAATGTTCAAGGCGCTGCGTTTTTTTGGTTGGCCGTTGTTGACCGGTACTTTGATTGCCTTGCTGATCATCCAGCGTTTCCCCGAGTGGGTGGGCTTGCCGAGCCAGGACATCAACCTGCAACAGGCGCCGCAGACCGCCAGCATCGTCCCCGGCCCGGTGTCCTATGCCGGCGCGGTCACCCTTGCGGCACCGGCGGTGGCCAACCTGTACACCACCAAGGTGGTCAACAAGACCAACCACCCGCTGTTCGAAGACCCGCAATTCCGCCGCTTCTTCGGCGACAACCTGCCCAAGCAGCGGCGCTGGGAGTCGAGCCTCGGCTCGGCGGTGATCATGAGCCCCGAAGGCTACCTGCTGACCAACAACCACGTGACCGCCGGCGCCGACCAGATCGTGGTGGCCCTCAAGGACGGCCGCGAGACCTTGGCGCGGGTGATCGGCAGCGACCCGGAAACCGACCTCGCGGTCTTGAAGATCGACCTCAAGAATCTGCCGTCGATCACCATTGGCAGCTCCGACAACATCCATATCGGTGACGTGGCCCTGGCCATCGGCAACCCCTTCGGCGTCGGCCAGACCGTAACCATGGGCATCATCAGCGCCACCGGCCGCAACCAGCTGGGGCTCAACACCTATGAAGACTTCATCCAGACCGACGCGGCCATCAACCCCGGCAACTCCGGGGGTGCGCTGATCGACGCCAACGGCAACCTGACCGGCATCAATACCGCGATTTTCTCCAAGTCGGGTGGCTCCCAAGGCATCGGCTTCGCCATTCCCACCAAGCTGGCGCTGGAAGTGATGAAGTCGATCATCGAACACGGCCAGGTGATCCGTGGCTGGCTGGGCATCGAAGTGCAGCCGCTCACCGAAGACCTGGCGCAATCCTATGGAATGAAAGACAAACCGGGCATCGTGGTCGCGGGTATTTTTGCGGGGGGCCCGGCGCAGAAGGCGGGGCTGCAGCTGGGGGACGTGATCCTCAGCATCAATGGCGAACCAGCCGGAGACGGCCGCCGCTCGATGAACCAGGTGGCGCGTACCAAGCCCAACGACAATATCGCCATCGAAGTAATGCGCAACGGCAAGCAATTGAAGATGAGCGCCGAAGTCGGCCTACGGCCACCGCCGGCACCTGCGGCGGTGGCGCCGGAGGAAAAATGATCAAAACAGCCCGCTAACAAGCGGGCTTTTTTCTGACTGTAAACACCGACCTCATGGTTCTATCAGCTAACACTTCTGCTAGCTGTAACTCTACGCAATCGCATTATAAGGTTTCCGAAGCACCACCCGCCAGGAACCAGCCTGGCGGGCAACGTTCGGAGAATGTGCTAATGAGCAAGAAATCACCCACTAGAGAAATCACCAACCTCATCGTCAACGGCGACTTTTCAGACGGCGATGCGTCTTGGCAACGAAACTTCTCGCCGAGCCTGATCTGTGAGGTGGTGACGGATAGCTCTACCGGGAACAGCTATTTGAGGACCGCAGGTCAAGGCAATGCCACGCAGGCATTAGCAGTTAAACCTTCTACCGACTATGTTGCGACCTGCAAGGGCAAGAGCCTGTACAAAGGCCAGGGCTCACTGCAGATCACCGGCGATGGTCCCACCAAGCGATTGAGCGTCGGTGACGTAATAGAGTGGGAAGAGTTCACGCTACCCTTCAAGACTCTGACCACTGCCTCGGCGATCATTGTCAAGCTGACGGGGTCGACAGGGGAAATCTTCTTCGACGACATTGTGGTCGCTGAATTGGAGGGCGATGACGAATTGATCAAGAACGGCGAGTTCGAATCCGCAGGCGAACACTGGACACCCCATCAGGACACTATCGGGGCCAGGGTCAATTTTAACGACGGCAGGTGCGAAGCAAGCGGTACCGGCTACGCCACCCAAGCGGTTGCCACACAGGACGGAACTCAGTACGTCATCGCGTTCAAAGCGCGCGCGACCAATGGTGGCCAGGGCAGCCTGCAGGTACGGGCTGGCGGCCAACCCACTCGATCAGTGACATTCAGCAGCTCTGCTGAAACGGATTACTCGCTGTCGTATACCGCAACCTCAAGCGAGGTTGAAGTGCGTTTGGCGTCGGGGGCCGGCGGAGTTGTATATTTCGATGATATTTCGATGAAAAGGGTTCGGTAGAGCCCATGGACCACGCGGTGCCCGGTGATCACCGGGCCAGCGCTGGCCCAGGCCTACAGCGCGTCCAGCAACGCCTGGTTCTGCTCCGGCGTACCGATGCTGATCCGCAGGAACTGGGCGATCCGCTCTTGCTTGAAGTGGCGAACGATCACGCCCTGCTCGCGCACCTTTGCGGCGATGCCGGCGGCGTCCTGCTGCGGGTGGCGGGCGAAGATGAAGTTGGCGGCCGAGGGCAGCACTTCGAAACCGCGTTTTTGCAGCTCGGCGGTCAGGTGCTCGCGGCTGTCGATCACCGCCTGGCAGGTCTGCTCGAAGTAGGCCTTGTCATTGAACGCCGCGGCAGCGCCGACGATGGCAAGGCGGTCCAGCGGGTAGGAGTTGAAGCTGTTCTTGACCCGCTCCAGCGCCTCAATCAGGTCCGGGTGGCCCACGGCCAAGCCGACGCGCAGGCCGGCCAGCGAACGGGATTTGGACAGGGTCTGGGTGACCAGCAGGTTCGGGTAACGGTCCACCAGGCTGATCGCGGTTTCACCGCCGAAGTCGATATAGGCTTCGTCCACTACCACCACTGAATCTGGGCTGGCTTGCAGCAGCGCCTCGACCGCGTCCAACGCCAGCACGCAGCCGGTTGGCGCGTTCGGGTTGGGGAAGATGATGCCGCCGTTGGGGCGCGCATAGTCGGCCGTGCGGATCTGGAACTGCTCGTCCAGCGGCACCTGAATAGAGTCGATGCCGTACAGGCCGCAATACACCGGATAGAAGCTGTAGCTGATGTCCGGGAACAGCAGCGGCAGGTCGTGCTGGAACAGGCCGTGAAAGATGTGCGCCAGCACTTCGTCGGAACCGTTGCCGAGGAACACCTGGCGGGTCTGCACGCCGTAGTAGTCGGCCACGGCCTGCTTGAGCAGGTCGCCGTTGGGGTCCGGGTACAGGCGCAGGTCGTCGGTCAGCTCGGCGCGCATGGCTTCGATGGCCTTGGGCGACGGGCCGTAGGGGTTTTCATTGGTGTTGAGCTTGACCAGCTTGGTGAGCTTGGGCTGCTCGCCCGGCACGTAAGGCACCAGGGTCTTGACGAAGGGGCTCCAGAACTTGCTCATGCTCAGTTACCTTCCAGGATGCGGTATTCGGCGCTACGGGCGTGGGCGCTGAGGGATTCGCCACGGGCCAGGACCGAGGCAGTCTTGCCCAGCTCGGAAGCGCCCTGCTCGGAGCAGAAGATGATCGACGAACGCTTCTGGAAGTCATACACCCCCAGCGGTGAAGAAAAGCGCGCGGTGCCGGAGGTCGGCAACACATGGTTGGGGCCGGCGCAGTAGTCGCCCAACGCCTCGCAGGTGTGGCGGCCCATGAAGATCGCGCCCGCGTGGCGGATCTGTGGCAGCCAGGCCTCGGGGTCGGCGACGCTCAGCTCCAAGTGTTCCGGGGCGATGCGGTTGGCCACGTCGATGGCCTGCTGCATGTCGCGCACCTGGATCAGCGCGCCGCGGCCGTTGATCGACGTGTTGATGATTTCGGCGCGGTCCATGGTCGGCAGCAGCTTGGCGATGCTGGCCGCGACCTTGTCGAGGAACTCGGCGTCCGGGCTGACCAGAATCGCTTGCGCGTCTTCGTCGTGCTCGGCCTGGGAGAACAGGTCCATGGCGATCCAGTCCGGGTCGGTGCCGCCGTCGCACACCACGAGGATTTCCGACGGGCCGGCGATCATGTCGATGCCCACCTGGCCAAACACGTGGCGCTTGGCGGTGGCGACGTAGATGTTGCCCGGGCCCACCACCTTGTCGACCTTCGGCACGCTCTCGGTGCCATAGGCCAGCGCAGCCACGGCCTGGGCGCCACCAATGGTGAACACCCGATCGACGCCAGCGATGCAGGCGGCGGCCAGCACCAGCTCGTTGATTTCGCCACGGGGCGTAGGCACCACCATGACCACTTCACCCACGCCCGCCACCTTGGCCGGAATGGCGTTCATCAGCACCGAAGAGGGGTACGACGCCTTGCCGCCCGGTACGTACAGGCCGGCGCGGTCCAGCGGCGTGACCTTCTGGCCAAGCACTGTGCCATCGGCCTCGGTGTAGCTCCAGGAGTCCTGCTTCTGCCGTTCGTGGTAGCTGCGCACGCGCTCGGCAGCCTTTTCCAGGGCCTGGCGCTGGGGCGCGGTGATGCGCGTGAGGGCCAGTTCCAGGCGCTCGCGTGGCAGGATCAGGTCCGCCATGGACTCAGCCTGCAGGCCATCGAAACGCTGGGTGAATTCCACCAGCGCGGCATCGCCCCGCTCGCGCACGGCCTTGATGATGTCCAGCACGCGCTGGTTGACGCCTTCGTCGGACACGCTTTCCCAGCTCAGCAGATGATCCAGATGGCGTGCGAAGTCCGGGTCAAGGGCGTTGAGTCTACGGATTGCGGAAGGAGCGGTCATGGCGAAGGCCTCGATAATGGCGAATGCGCTGATAGTTGAATGCTGTTGTTGGGGTAACGGCTCAGGCGCCGATAGACTAGCAAAGCTATCCGCGTGGGCACCCGAAAAAGTTGGCTATGACGCGGATAGAGAGCACGCCCGAAAGGGCGTGCGGATGGTTCAGCCGCGGTGTCGCGACTCTACCGCAGTACGCAAGGTGTCGATGAGCGACTGGATGCGCGCATGCTGCATCTTCATCGACGCCTTGTTGACCACCAGCCGGGAGCTGATGTCGGCGATCATTTCCTGGGGTTCCAGGCCATTGGCCCGCAGGGTGTTGCCGGTATCGACCACGTCGATGATCTTGTCGGCCAGGCCCACCAAGGGTGCCAGCTCCATGGAGCCATACAGCTTGATGATGTCGACCTGACGACCCTGTTCGGCGTAGTAGCGCTTGGCCACGTTGACGAACTTGGTGGCCACACGCAGGCGCCCCTTGGGCTCCGGCACGCCAATGGCACCGGCGGTCATCAGCTTGCAGCGGGCGATCTGCAGGTCCAGCGGCTCATACAGGCCCTGGCCGCCATACTCCATCAAGACATCTTTGCCAGCCACGCCGAGGTCGGCCGCGCCGTGTTCCACGTAGGTGGGCACGTCGGTGGCACGCACGATCAGCAGGCGAACGTCGTCCTGGGTAGTGGGGATGATCAGTTTACGGCTTTTGTCCGGATTCTCGGTCGGCACGATACCCGCCGCTGCCAGCAATGGCAGGGTGTCGTCGAGGATGCGGCCCTTGGACAGCGCGATGGTCAACATGAAAAACATCGATCCTTATTAAAATTCAGCGAAACCCATGGGCGCGTCCATGCGCCCTTCCGGAGCGACTAGCCCGGTACGCGGCGGATCTTGGCGCCGAGCATCTGCAGTTTTTCCTCGATGCACTCGTAACCACGGTCGATGTGGTAGATGCGGTCGATCAGGGTATCGCCTTCGGCGACCAGTGCGGCGATGACCAGGCTGGCCGAAGCACGCAGGTCTGTCGCCATTACCGGGGCGCCCTTCAGTGTCTTGGTGCCGGTTACCACGGCAGTGTTACCTTCAACGAGGATGTGTGCGCCCATGCGCACCATTTCGTAGACGTGCATGAAGCGGTTTTCGAACACGGTCTCGATCACCGCGCCAGTGCCTTCGGCGATGGCGTTGAGCGACACGAACTGCGCCTGCATGTCGGTGGGGAACGCTGGGTACGGAGCGGTACGCAGGTTCACGGCCTTGGGCCGCTTGCCGTGCATGTTCAGCTCGATCCAGTCTTCGCCGCAGGTGATTTCAGCGCCGGCTTCCTTGAGTTTTTCCAATACCGCTTCAAGGATGGTCGGATCGGTATCCTTCAGCTTCACGCGGCCGCCGGTCGCGGCGGCAGCCACCAGGTAGGTGCCGGTCTCGATACGGTCGGGCATCACCTTGTAGTGGGCCGAACCGAGGCGCTTGACGCCATCGATGGTGATGGTGTCGGTGCCCGCACCCTGGACGTTGCCGCCCATGGCGTTGATGAAGTTGGCCAGGTCGACCACTTCCGGCTCGCGCGCGGCGTTTTGCAGCACGGTGCGGCCGTTGGCCAGGGCAGCGGCCATCATGATGTTCTCGGTACCGGTCACGCTGACGGTATCGAAGAAGAAGTTGGCGCCACGCAGGCCGCCTTCCGGCGCTTTAGCCTTGATGTAGCCGGCTTCGACCTCGATGACCGCGCCCATGGCTTCAAGGCCACGGATGTGCAGGTCGACCGGGCGCGAACCAATGGCGCAACCGCCAGGCAGCGCCACTTCGGCCTCGCCGAAACGGGCGACCATGGGGCCGAGCACCAGAATCGAGGCGCGCATGGTTTTCACCAGCTCGTACGGGGCGATCAGGGTCTTGATGGTGCGCGGGTCGATTTCCACGGCCATCTTTTCGTCGATGATCGGCTCGATGCCCATGCGACCGAACAGCTCGATCATCGTGGTGATGTCGTGCAGGTGCGGCAGGTTGGCGACCGTCACCGGCGCATCGGCCAGCAAGGTAGCGGCCAGGATTGGCAGGGCGGAGTTCTTCGCCCCGGAAATGCGGATTTCCCCATCAAGAGGAATGCCGCCAGTAATAATCAGTTTGTCCATTAGAATCTCGACGCCAAAGGGCTCAGGTGCGCTCAGCCCAGGCTGCGCGGCTGAAGAATTTCATCGTTACCGCGTGGATGCTGCCATCGGCGATCCAAGGGTTCAGATGAGCATAGATCTGCTGCTGACGGGCGACCGGTCTGAGGGCGGCGATTTCGTCACTGATCACATTCAACTGGAAGTTGCAGCCTTCGCCTTCGACTTCCACCTGGACTTGCGGCAGCTTCCCTTCAAGGAAGCTCTTCACTTCTACGGCCTGCATGCTCAACCTCAATCGGCGCCCTGTGCGCGCGGGTCGGCCATCATACAAAAAAAGCCCTGCGCCTGCGAACCCGGATGCGAGAACTCTGACGGAGGGCGGCTGTACGATGGTGGTTTCAGTCGCGGACCAGCAATGTGCCGATCCCGTATACCTCGGCGATTTTCCCCATGTCGGCTGGCAGCGCCCGTACCACCAGGGCCTTGCCCCGTGCCTGGGCGGCGCGGGAGAAGGCCAGCAGCAGGGACAGGCCCACGCTGCTGGACTTTTCCACACCGGAACAGTCGACTACCAGGCGCTCGCCCGCGCTGCTGGCAATGAGCTTTTGCCCTTGCTCCAGCAGCGCCGGCCCCGAACGGTAGTCAAGCACACCGGCCAGGGCCAGCACGCCATCGGCTTGCGCATTGACACTGGCGGTCATTGGGCAGGCTTCGCGGCGGCGTCGGTGGTTTCCTTGGCCTTGGCCACTTCGCCGGCCCAACCGTTGATGGTCTTGTCCAGGTCGTTGCCGTTGCGCTGCATGGCATCGGAGAACTGGTCACGGAACAGCTTGCCGACGTTGATGCCGTTGAGGATCACGTTGCGCACTTTCCATTCGCCGTTGATCTTCTCCAGGGTGTAGGAAACCGGATAGACCGCGCCGTTGTTGCCGTTGACGCTCATGTCGACGCTGGTGCGGTCGCCGCTTTCGTCCTTGGCCGGGGCAACGGTGATGCCCTGGTTGTTGTACTCGAGCAATGCGTTGCCGTAGAACTGGAACAGGCTGCGCTTGAAGTTTTCCTGGAAGCGCTGCACCTGGTCAGGCGTGGCCTTGCGGGAGTACTTGACGGTCATGATGCTCTTGGAAATACCTTCGGCGTCCACCACCGGGCCGACGATGCGGTTGAGCGCATCGTAGAACGCCTGCGGGTTGGCCTTGTACTGGGCCCGATTGGCCTGCAGGTCACTCAGCAGTTCCTTGGTGGTGCCATCCACTACATCGTGGGCCGACTGGCCCGGCGCGGCATTGGCCAACATCGGCAGGGCCGCCAGCAGAACCAGCAAACCGCGTCGCAAAATCGAGATCATTGAACAAACTCCTTATTTGGCGTCTTTGCCCACACTGTTGAGCAGGAACTTGCCGATCAAGTCCTCCAGCACCAATGACGACTGGGTATCGTGAATGACCCCGCCGTCCGCCAGCAGCTTGTCGTCGCCGCCGACGCTGATGCCGATGTACTTCTCGCCCAGCAAGCCTGCGGTCAGGATCGACGCGGTGGAGTCGATGGGCAGATTGTTGACCTTCTTGTCCACCTGCATGGTCACCCGACCGGTGAAGTTATCGCGATCCAGATCGATCGCCGTGACCTTGCCGATGGTGACACCGGCCATGGTCACCTTGGCTCTGACCGTCAAACCGGCGATATTGTCGAAGTACGCGTAAAGTTTATAAGTATCGGCGCTCGGCGTGGCAGCCAGGCCGCTGACGCGCAACGCCAGCAGGAGCAGAGCCAGGATCCCGGCCAGAAGAAACAGGCCGACACCGACTTCCAGGGTGCGGTTTTGCATCAGAAATCTCCAAACATCAAAGCGGTCAGAATGAAATCGAGGCCGAGGACTGCCAGCGAGGCATAGACAACGGTCTTGGTCGTGGCACGGCTGATCCCCTCGGACGTGGGCTCGCAGTCATACCCCTGAAACACGGCGATCCAGGTCACCACGAAGGCGAAGACCAGGCTCTTGATCACGCCGTTGAGGACGTCGGTATTGAAGGTCACGCTGTTTTGCATGTTGGCCCAGAACGAGCCCGAGTACACGCCCAGCCAGTCGACCGCCACCCAGGAACCGCCCCAGATGCCGACCACGCTGAAGATCAGCGCCAGTACCGGCAGCGAAATGAAGCCGGCCCACAAGCGCGGGGCGACGATGTATTTGAGTGGGTCGACGCCGATCATTTCCAGGCTGGACAACTGCTCGGTGGACTTCATGTTGCCGATCTCGGCCGTCAACGCCGACCCGGCGCGCCCGGCGAACAGCAGCGCGGTGACCACCGGGCCCAGCTCGCGCAGCAGGGTCAGGGCGACCATCTGCCCGACGGCTTGCTCGGAACCGTACTTGGTGAGGATGCTGAAGCCCTGCAGCGCCAGCACCATGCCGATGAACATGCCCGACACGACGACGATCGCCAGCGACATCACACCCACGGAATAGAGTTGCTTGACCAGCAACTGGAAGCCGCCGCCGGTGCTGCTGCGGCCAAACAGCGAATGGAGCAGGAACAGCGTCGAGCGCCCGAGAATGGCGACCGCTTCGATGGCCGAGTGGCCGAACAGGGCCACGCGGTCGGTGAGTGTCTTTCGGCGCATCAACGCTTCCCCAGGAAATCGGCGTCGAGAGCGGACGCAGGAAAGTGGAAGGGCACGGGACCGTCGGGGTCCCCCTGCATGAATTGGCGAATGCGCGGGTTGTCCGAGCTCATCAGTTCCGCCGGCGTACCCTGCCCCAGCACCTGGCCGTCCCCTACCACATAGATGTAGTCGGCGATGCTGGCGGTTTCGGCGAGGTCATGGGAAACCACCACGCTGGTGATGCCCAAGGCATCGTTCAGCAGGCGGATCAGGCGCACCAGCACGCCCATGGCGATCGGGTCCTGGCCGACGAAGGGCTCGTCGTACATCAACAGTTGTGGATCCATGGCAATCGCCCGCGCCAGCGCCACGCGCCGATTCATGCCGCCGGAGAGCTCATCGGGCATCAGCTCGACGGCACCGCGAAGGCCGACGGCCTGCAGCTTCATCAAAACTATGTCACGAATCATTTCTTCCGGCAGTTCGGTGTGCACCCGCAGCGGAAACGCGACGTTCTCGAACACATCGAGATCGGTAAACAGCGCGCCGCTCTGGAACAGCACGCCCATGTGCTTGCGCGCATCGAACAGGTCGCTGCGCGAGAGCTTGGGCAGGTTTTGGCCATTGACCCACACTTCGCCGGCGGAGGGCCGCAACTGGGCACCCATCAGGCGCAACAGCGTGGTCTTGCCACAGCCGGAGGGACCCATGATGCCGGTGACCTTGCCCTTGGGAATGCGAATATCGACGTTGTTGAAAATGCTGCGCGATCCTCGCTTGAAGGAAACCCCCTTCAACTCGACCGCGTAGGCGTTATCGGCACTCAATTGAAACTCCTTTCGATGCAGCCATTACCCCGGGCTCATCGCCCGCTGGCGCGGCATGCCAAGCCCGAGTTGGCCGAACAGGCGGCGAACTATATCACCGCAGACACAGCGGACCAAAGCCGGAAAGGTAACAGTTAGTCTCCTAATGATCGAAACCTCATGATCGCAGGTGAGGCTTTTACGTATTACCGCTATAATCGCCGCCTTTTCATCAGGCAATCCGATTTCCGACATGAGCCAGTCCAGCGAGCTGATCCTATCCGCACAACGTACCCTGCGTTATGAAATCGACGCGTTGGAGGGCCTGTTGCCCCATATCGACGCCCATTTCGTGCGCGCCTGCGAGATGATTCTCGCCGGCAAAGGCCGTGTCGTGGTGCTCGGCATGGGCAAGTCCGGCCATATCGGCAACAAGATCGCAGCCACCCTGGCCAGCACCGGCACGCCGGCGTTCTTCGTGCACCCGGCCGAAGCCAGCCACGGCGACATGGGCATGATCACCCGCGACGACATCATCCTGGCCCTGTCGAACTCGGGCTCCACGGCTGAAATCGTCACCCTGCTGCCGCTGATCAAACGCCTGGGCATCCAGCTCATCAGCCTCACCGGCAATCCCGAGTCGCCGCTGGCCAAGGCCGCCGAGGTCAACCTCGACGCCCGCGTGGCCCAGGAAGCCTGCCCGCTGAACCTGGCCCCGACCTCGTCCACCACCGCCGCCCTGGTGATGGGCGACGCCCTGGCCATCGCCCTGCTCGAAGCCCGCGGCTTCACCGCCGAAGACTTCGCCTTCTCGCACCCGGGCGGCGCCCTCGGCCGCCGCCTGCTGCTCAAGGTCGAGAACGTCATGCACAGTGGTGACGCGCTGCCCCAGGTGCCCCGCGGCACCTCGCTCAAGCAGGCGCTGATGGAAATGACCCGCAAGGGCCTGGGCATGACCGTGGTGCTGGAGGCCGACGGCCGCCTGGCCGGGATCTTCACCGACGGCGACCTGCGCCGCACCCTCGACCGCGCCATCGACCTGCGCACCGCGCTTATCGACGAAGTCATGACCCCGCACGGCAAGACCGCCCGCAGCGAAATGCTCGCCGCCGAAGCGTTGAAAATCATGGAAGACCACAAGATCGGTGCCCTGGTGGTGGTCGACGACGACGACCGCCCGGTGGGCGCCCTCAACATGCACGATCTGCTGCGTGCGGGAGTAATGTGATGACCCTGGATTTGCTCGAACGCGCCAAGCCCGTCAAACTGGCAGTCTTCGATGTCGACGGCATCCTGACCGACGGGCGCCTGTACTTCCTCGAAGATGGCAGCGAAATGAAAGCCTTCAACACCCTCGACGGCCAGGGCTTCAAGATGCTCATCGCCTCGGGGGTGACCATCGCGATCATTACCGGGCGCAAATCGCCCATGGTCGAACGCCGGGCCAAGGCCCTGGGCGTCGCCCACCTGGTACAGGGCCGCGAAGACAAGCGCGTGGTGCTCGAACAATTGCTGGCCGAATTGGGCCTGAGCTACGAACAGGTCGCCTATCTGGGCGACGACCTGCCCGACCTGCCGGCGATCCGCCGTGCGGGGCTGGGCATGACGGTACCGAACGCCGCACCTTTCGTTCGCCAGCACGCCCACGGCATCACCCAGGCCCGTGGCGGCGAAGGCGCGGCGCGAGAATTCTGCGAGTTGATCCTGCAAGCACAGGGCAACCTTGAAGCGGCTTACGCCGACTATTTATAGAGCCAGACATGCCGAGCAAAAAATTTCGCAACATCCTGCTCTTCTGCCTGCTGGCGGCGATGTTCGTCGCGGTCGGCTACTGGAACCTGAGCCCGGAGCGCTTCCTGGCCGACAATACCCCTGCGCCTGTGGACAACAGCCAGATCGACTACTACGCGACCAATACCCATACCGTGCAGTTCAACCTTGAAGGCACGCGGCAGTACGAGATGACCGCCGACAAGGTCGAGCACATGAAGGTCAGCCAGATCAGCTACGTAACCACGCCCGACCTGTACATGTACCGTGGCACCGCATTCCCCTGGCATATCCAGAGCGTGACCGCCGAGGTCAACCCCGATGGCACCCAGGTCGAGCTGATCGACAAGGTCCGCGTGGCCCGTACCGACGAAAAGAAGCGTGAAACCATCATTACCGGCCCCCGGATGACGGTATTCCCGCAGAAGCAATATGCGCAAACCGATCGAGACGTTAGAATTCAGGCTGCCGGCAGTGTGACCACGGCGACAGGGATGAAGGCGTATTTGAACGACAGCAGGATGAACCTGCTGTCCAACGTAAGAGGACAGTATGAGGCTCGTTAAAACCCTCCCTATTTTGCTCAGCCTGGGCGCAGCACTGGGAAGCGTGAGCGCCTGGGCTCTGCCGACAGACCGCGATCAGCCTATTCATATCCAGTCCGATGACGCACAGATCGACGACAAGCAGGGCGTTGCGACCTACAAGGGCAACGTCATCATCACTCAGGGCACGCTGAAGATCACCGGCAACACGGTGACTATCACCCGCGCGCCCAACGGTGACGTCGATGTCTTCACCGCCGTCGGCAACCTGGCCTATTACGAGCAGAAGCCGCAGATCGACAAGCCTATCGTCCAGGCCTGGGGTGTGACTATCCAGTACTTTGCGCCCCAGAACCGCATCGTGCTGATCGACAAGGCCAAGGTCATCAACGACGGCAACACGTCCGAAGGCGAGAAAATCGTCTACGACACCGTCAAGCAGGTGGTCAACGCCGGCCGCGCCAATGGTTCCAAGGTCACCGCGCCGCGCCCACGCATCGACATGGTGATCCAGCCGAAAAGCAAGACTCCCGAGCAAAAGGCCCAGTAATGGCGACTCTGAAAGCTCAACACCTGGCCAAGGCCTACAAGAGCCGGCAAGTCGTGCGTGATGTCAGCCTGTCCATCGACAGCGGGCAGATCGTCGGCCTGCTGGGCCCCAACGGCGCCGGCAAGACCACCTGCTTCTACATGATCGTCGGCCTGGTGCAGGCCGACCAGGGCCGCGTGCTGATCGACGACCTCGACGTCAGCCACCAGCCCATGCACGGGCGCGCCAAGGCCGGTATCGGCTACCTGCCGCAGGAAGCCTCGATCTTCCGCAAGCTGACGGTCGCCGACAACATCATGGCCATTCTCGAGACCCGCAAGGAACTCGACAACGCCGGCCGCCGCAAGGAACTGGAAAGCCTGCTGCAGGAATTCCACATCACCCATATCCGCGACAACCTCGGCATGAGCCTGTCCGGTGGCGAGCGGCGCCGCGTGGAAATCGCCCGGGCACTGGCCACGGCGCCCAAGTTCATTCTGCTCGACGAACCCTTTGCCGGTGTAGACCCGATCTCGGTCGGCGACATCAAGCAGATCATCCACCACCTCAAGGCCAAGGGCATCGGCGTGCTGATCACCGACCACAACGTCCGTGAAACCCTGGATATCTGTGAAACCGCCTACATCGTCAATGATGGCCAGCTGATCGCCGAAGGCGACGCAGCCACCATCCTTGCCAATGAGCTGGTGAAAGAGGTCTACCTCGGTCACGAGTTCCGCCTGTAAACACGGGCTTGCCGGGAGCGTTCGTGCGACCGTCTAAAACCTTTTGGTTTTAATTGAACGAACGCTCTAGGCAAACACGCAGGTTTCAGGCATATAATTTGCTTACGACATACAGCCGGGCGCCTCGGCGTCTTGTAGTGGATGGCGCTCTGCGCCGGCGAATAAGGTGTTAAGCCCCAGCCATGAAACCATCGCTCGTCCTAAGAATGGGCCAGCAACTGACGATGACACCGCAGTTGCAACAGGCCATCCGCCTCCTCCAGCTCTCGACCTTGGACCTCCAGCAGGAAATCCAGGAAGCGCTGGAGTCCAATCCCATGCTCGAACGCCAGGAAGAAGGCGACGACTTCGACAACAGCGACCCGCTGGCCGACAACATCGAGCACAAGCCCGTTGCCGAAGCCCAGGAACCGAGCTTCGAAACCAGCGCGCCAACCGTCGACAACCTCGAGGAAGGCGAATGGGGCGAGCGCATTCCCAACGAACTGCCCGTGGACACGGCCTGGGAAGACATCTATCAGACCAGCGCCAGCAGCCTGCCCAGCAACGATGACGACGAGTGGGATTTCACCACCCGCACTTCGGCCGGCGAAAGCTTGCAAAGCCACCTGCTGTGGCAGCTGAACCTGGCGCCGATGTCGGACACCGATCGCCTGATCGCCGTAACCATCATCGATTGCATCAACAACCAGGGCTACCTGGACGAAACTCTGCAGGAAATCTGCGAGTCGTTCGACCCCGAGCTGGATATCGAGCTCGACGAGATCGAGGCTGTGCTGCACCGCATCCAGCAGTTCGAGCCGGCAGGCATCGGCGCCCGCAGCCTCAGCGAGTGCCTGTTGCTGCAACTGCGCCAACTGCCGCCCCGCACCCGCTGGCTGGCCGAGGCCCAGCGCCTGGTCACCGACTTCATCGACCTGCTCGGCGGCCGTGACTACAGCCAGCTGATGCGGCGCATGAAAATCAAGGAAGACGAGCTGCGCCAGGTGATCGAGCTGGTGCAGAGCCTCAACCCGCGCCCCGGCTCGCAGATCGAATCCAGCGAGCCGGAGTACGTGGTGCCCGACGTGATCGTGCGCAAGGACAACGAACGCTGGCTGGTGGAACTCAACCAGGAAAGCGTGCCGCGCCTGCGGGTGAACCCCCAGTACGCCGGTTTCGTGCGCCGCGCCGACACCAGCGCCGACAACACCTTCATGCGCAACCAGTTGCAGGAGGCGCGCTGGTTCATCAAGAGCCTGCAAAGCCGCAACGAGACGCTGATGAAGGTGGCGACGCAGATCGTCGAGCACCAGCGCGGCTTCCTCGACTACGGTGACGAAGCCATGAAGCCGCTGGTCCTGCACGACATCGCCGAGGCGGTGGGCATGCACGAATCGACGATTTCGCGGGTGACCACGCAGAAGTACATGCACACCCCCCGTGGCATATACGAGCTGAAATACTTTTTCTCCAGCCACGTCAGTACCTCCGAGGGCGGTGAATGCTCGTCCACGGCGATTCGCGCGATCATCAAGAAACTGGTGGCCGCGGAAAATCAGAAAAAGCCATTGAGTGACAGCAAGATCGCTGGTTTACTGGAGGCACAAGGCATCCAGGTAGCGCGTCGTACCGTCGCCAAGTATCGCGAATCTCTGGGGATTGCACCGTCCAGCGAACGCAAGCGGTTGATGTAGCGCCGGATGCGCCACAGCGTTCCAGTGGCAGGCCTCCAGCTTGCCTCTTTATGCACTGGCAATAAGGAGAAGCGGTATGCAAGTCAACATCAGCGGTCATCAACTGGATGTGACAGAGCCCATGCGCGACTACGTTGGCGAGAAGCTCGCCAAGCTCGAGCGGCATGTGGGCAAGATTACCAACGTGCAGGTGATCATGGAGGTCGAGAAGCTCAAGCAGAAAGTCGAAGCCACCCTGCACGTCGCTGGCGCCAAGGATATCGTTGCCAATGCCGAACATGACGACATGTACGCTGCCATCGACCTGCTGACCGACAAGCTCGACCGACAATTGCTCAAGCATAAGGAAAAACAGCTCAACCAGGCGCAAGGTGCCGCGGTTCGCTGATACCCAAAAATGATCCGACTTGAAAACATCCTGACCCCTGGCCGTTCCTTGGTGAACGTGCCGGGGAGCAGTAAAAAAAAGGTTCTCGAAACGATTGCTGAACTGATCGGCCAACAAGTGCCCGAACATGACCAGCAAGTCGTCTACGAAGCCCTGCTAGCCCGTGAAAAGCTCGGTTCCACCGGCTTTGGCAACGGTATCGCCATTCCTCATTGTCGCCTGAAGGGTTGTACAGCGCCCATCAGCGCCCTGCTTCACCTGCAACATCCGATCGACTTCGACGCCATCGACGGCGCCCCAGTTGATCTTCTGTTCGTGCTGCTGGTACCCGAGGCCGCCACCGATGCGCACCTCGAACTGCTTCGGCAGATCGCCAGCATGCTCGACCGCAAGGAAGTGCGTGACAACTTACGCAAGGCCAGCAGCAGCGAGGCCTTGTACCAAGTCGTGTTGGACGCCCAGAGTCACTAGCCATGCGTTTGATCATCGTCAGCGGTCGCTCGGGCTCCGGCAAGAGCACAGCCCTGGATGTACTGGAAGACAACGGCTTCTATTGCATCGACAACCTCCCTGCCGGGCTGTTGCCCGAACTGGCGGAGCGTGCGCTGATCCACACCGAGCTGGCGCAACCGCTGGTCGCCGTGTCCATCGACGCGCGCAACCTGCCCAGCCACCTGAGCCGCTTCCCGGAGCTGCTCGAAGAGGTGCGCAGCCGCCACATCCAATGTGACGTGCTGTACCTGGATGCCGATGAAGAGACCCTGCTCAAGCGTTTCTCCGAGACCCGCCGGCGCCACCCGCTGAGCAGCAACAACCGCTCCCTGGCCGAGGCCATCCGTGTCGAGACCGAGCTGCTGGGTCCGATCGCCGACCTCGCCGACCTGAAAATCAACACCACCAGCCTCAACCTCTACCAGCTGCGCGACATCATCAAGCTACGCCTGCTGGACAAGCCCGAGGCCGGTACCGCCTTTCTGTTCGAATCATTCGGCTTCAAGCGTGGCATGCCGGTGGATGCCGACGTGGTGTTCGACGTACGCTGCCTGCCCAATCCCTATTGGAAACCCGAACTGCGCGAGCAGTCGGGGCTAGACCCGGCCGTCGCCGAATACCTGGCGGCGCAACCGGACGTGGAGGAAATGTTTCAGGACATCTCCAGCTACCTGCAGAAATGGCTGCCACGCTTTGCCGCCAGCAACCGTGCCTACGTGACTGTCGCCATTGGCTGCACCGGTGGCCACCACCGTTCGGTGTACTTGACCGATCGCTTGGG
>Ga0308164_10001393_pt1 | contig 28608 bp, 20 predicted proteins | sample PhyTR2_FD_201031 | JGI IMG/M metagenome (GOLD analysis project Ga0308164, IMG submission 201031) | Phyllosphere microbial communities from UC Gill Tract Community Farm, Albany, California, United States - DLSLT.R2 | ecosystem: Host-associated > Plants > Phyllosphere > Unclassified | place: USA... | reverse complement strand
ATGCAGCAATGAAGGAGGGGCGCGACATGTTGTTCATCCTTGGTTGGGGTTGCATCGGATTGGTCGTTGTGGCGTCTGCGGAGAATTACGCAGCCGTCGGCCGCCTGCTGGCCCCGACGCGCGGTACAGACAGGCCGTGGCGATTATCTGCAATCCGTGCAGATCGGACGGGACGCTTGTCAAACCAATGATTCGCTCGCATTGATGAACTAGTCCCGCCGACAGAATTCTCCCTTCTATCCGCTGCGTGGGTAATCCCCCCCTTTTTAGAGCACGCTAAAAGTAGAGGTTAAGTGTCAAGTCTCGCCTGCTCATAAACGCGTTTGACGAATAATTCGGGCTTGGCGTGCCGCCAGTCTTTGAGTGCCTGAATTGGCGTTGTCATACCGATGGCACGCTATGGGATGTGGTGGTTATAAAGCTTGAGGTGGCTGATCAGAGTCTTTTCCAGGTCAGCCCTGCTGTCAAATCGGGTTTGTTGCAATAGCTCGTTGATGCGGCCATTGAACCGTTCCACCATGCTATTGGTTTGTGGATGTCGCAGAGGCGCTGGTCGGTGCTCGACAGGCCATGCTGCGACAAGGAATATGATCGCACGAGACTCGACATCTAGACACTTATTGATCAGTGGCGAGTTTAGGGGAAGCTCTGATCAATTAACGATTTTGGCGCCACTGCGATTTTTTGCAGTGCGGGATCTCTTCTAAAGCTTTTCCCTACAGCTCTGGCTACAAGGATTCTGAGCCTGTGCAAGCAAGCGAATACAAGTCATGTGCTAGTTGCTCCAGATCCGGCCGAAGACAGACAGGCTCTGATGCCTTGAGCGACCTGGCAACGCTAGGCAAATCGCCGATGAGGTTGCTGCGCATATTGTTTCTTGGATGGCGCGTCATCACAACCCGATTCTGAGCCGATTTGCCAAACGCCTTCTTGCATCAGGCATGGCGAAACGGGCAGTGATCGGTGCAGTGATGCATAAGCTCACTGACCCGCCCCTGGCTAATGTTGTCATGCCACCAAGTCCTTCAGGAATTCGGTCAGCGCACGCTGAGGGTCGTCATCGTTCGCGACTAGCATCTTAATCCCCCACTGTCCGAGAACCTCTTCGGCGACGGGATTCGGCCGGTGAGTAAACATGTACGACTTTGGACGAACTGATGCCAATGTGTGCTGTGACCACATCTTCGTAAGTTTGTAGAAGAGTAACCGGATATTTAGGTCCGAAATACTATATCCGAGGAACAATACAGAATTTCCCAATACGTCGGCCCTAAGCTTTATGGCGAGCGGAGTTTCGAAACTAAGGCGCTCAAAGTAACTGCTCTCATCGAGAACAATCGAACTGTCATCGTCGAAGTCTCCATGAAATTTGATAATTTGCCGCCGACTGTCCGTAGGCTTAATCAGGTCGGAAACGCTCGCCACCTTCACAAACGGTTTTGCGTATGCCTCGTGTGCATTCTCAAGCCATCGATCATAGTTGGTCGTGTATATTTTGGAAAAATTTCCTTCGGCAATGTGGCGATGAATCTCTGAGGACTTCACGTCGATATTTTTGCTATGCCATTCACGGTCCATCCAGCTTCGTAGCGGACCAATGCTGCCGGTCTTCAATCGGTAGTACTCAGCTAGAGCTAAGTGATCGCCATATGTCGCAAAAACACTTGGATCATAGCCGAGCTCTTGAGCAATTTTCCCAATTAGTTCTCCCCATGTAGGCAGGCCCAAGTTTGCCGACACCCCTGCGCCAACAAAAAGAATCAGTCGCCCAGACCGGTATGACTCGATCAATTCGTCCACTTACTCAACCCCTTCAGTGAGAAATTTAGCAAATTCATCGCGTGCCTTGCGTCGCATCGAAATTTCGTTCTTTCGCACGGTTCCAAGTTCAGCAAACGTTTGTCCCTCACCGTCAGGAATGAATACGCAGTCCCACTGGAAGCTTGGGTCGCCCGCAGGCGTAGTGGGCACGTGCCCTAGTTGATGCTGCCTTCGGCACGTGCGCCCAGCTTGGGGGCCGTGCCGCCCTTGAGCAGCCAGAACGATTGTGTGTCGGTGGCTTCCAGCCTGGTTGCGTCGGCGGGCGTCGCTGATTCGGGAATCGTCGGGGATGTATCAGTCGGATTTGTCTTTGTCATGTTGATCTTCTTTTATATGTCTATGCTTCAAAAAGCAAAAATCCCCATGACTTCGCGGTCATGGGGATTCTGTTGTATTTGGGGTGTGGGGTTAGGGGGCGTTCAGCGCCGGTATTTAAGCGAGAAGGCTAGGTCAAGGCTGCGTGGCAGCAAGGTTTGTTTGATAACGATCGCGCCTGTGCTGCTGGTTCGCGTATTGGCCGAAGGGGTGTTGGCGTTCTTGCTTGACCACTGCCAGGTCGGTTTTGCTGTGATGTCTATCATTGGGATTTCCTTTTTTTGTGCCTAGATGAGAAGGCGCGAAAACATGTGGAGGGTTTCGGGCTTTGGCTGGAGGCTGCCACGAAAATTATATATGTATGAAGAATCCCTCGATTCGGGCTGGGCGCCGTAGACGATGTGGTTTCGCTCGGACCTTACCAGTCAGCACAGTTATGCGGAGATACAAACCAGAAATCAATTGCATTTAGAAAAATGCTAATGTATCATCTAATCAATTTGATGATATATTGGGTTAATAATGAGCGGAATCCAGTGTGGATTTGGTCTTTCCGTTGCTTCCCATGAATGAGGAGCGATTGTTGATGCATTCGAAGCGTGTTGGAAGCCTGAGCCAAGCTCAACGTGAAAGACTCACCTACCTTGAGTTTCGTCTGTATTTCATGGGGGAAATTGGTCGTCCGGATCTTTCCGCTCGCTTTGGTGTTGCACCAGCCGGAGCAACCCGTGACATCGCAATGTACCGGGAGCTGGCCCCGCAAAATATCGATTTCGACAACAGCAGCAAGACTTACCGGATCAGTAGCGAGTTTGCCCCGATTTTTGAGCACCCCCCACAGCGCGTTTTGTCGGCGCTTTCGCTGGGTTTTGGCGATGGGGTAGATGGTGAGCCGAGATCATTACTTCCGTGCGAGTTTCCAGCAATATTGAGTTGCCCTCGGATGGATGTGTTAGCGCCCATCTGCCGGGCCATCTATTCCAAACGTCCAGTGGCAATCCACTATCAATCTATAAGCAGTGGAGAGTCGGAGCGCGTCATCGTGCCGTTCGCGCTGGTGGATACAGGTCTGCGCTGGCATGTCCGGGCGTTTGACCGTAAGTCGGGAGAGTTTCGTGATTTCGTAATCACGCGCATTCAGAATCCGACCATTCTCGATGAAGTGTCTGCGGTGCACGAGCGGATGGATGCTGACATTCAGTGGACCCGAATAGTAGAGCTGGACCTTGTGCCGCATCCTCGAATTTCCCGCCCCGAGATCATTAAGATGGACTACGGGATGCCCGATGGCTCGATACGCATGCGTGTGCGCGCAGCAGTCGCTGGCTACATGCTGATGCGCTGGAGCGTTGATGCGTCGCCCGACCACAGTCTTTGTGAAGAGCACTACCGCCTTTGGCTCCGCGACCCGCTGGCCCTGTATGGCGTCGAGAACGCGAAGCTTGCGCCGGGCTACCGTCCTCCGATATCTCCACAGCCGAAAAGCAGAGCGCAAGTATGAGCACATTCGACTTATTTGCTGCAGTCCGAGGCAGCATGAAAACCGGCCCCGTCACACTGGACCAGTTATGGACGGACCACGGCTCGCAATGGCATCACCTGGGATGGAGTCGTGCGCAGCTGAGCCTATGGCTGGCTTGCACACCGTGCTTGGAACGCTGTGAATTGTCCAGCGGTGAAGTGGCGTGGTCTCTTAAAGCGGGGCAAGGCCAAGTAGCCCCCAGCCTGGCCGACGAAATGGTGGCGCTACTGCAAAAGGCAGGCCGCCCTATGCCCTTGGCGCAGCTCATCAACAAATTACCGGCAGGCTTGGTGGTCACCGAGCCCATGTTGCGCAGTGCCGCCCAACGCGATGCACGACTCGAACTAAAAGGCCCGCTACTCAAGCTGGCTTAACGGATACACAGGATAAAAGAAACCATGGCAACCGAACAAACGCTGGATCAACGATACCAAGCCATCCGCGCTAAATACAGCGACTACACCGAGCACACCCCGCTTAACAGCGATCACAATTTCGTGAAAGCCGGGCTGGTCTGGGGAGAAGACCAGGGTAACCAGACCCCCTCCGTGTTGTTGATCGCACTGGAACCGGGGTACTGGGACACTTCACGCGAAGACAAGCTGGATCAACTGGCTTACGAACTGCTGGTCAGCGTCAGTGGTGACTGGCCAGTGTTTGCCCATCTGCAAGACGACAAAAATACACGCTGCTACAGCCTGTTTGGCGTCGATGGCAGCGATGGCACCCATTCGGTGGACGAGGTGCCTTCCATCGAGCTGATCCGTAACTACGAAAAGCTGGAAAAGGACCCGACTTTCCGCTGGTCGATGCGTACCTACACCCGCCTGATGCACCGCTTTGACGCCTTCCACGAACAGGTTTTCCAAACTGTCAAAGATCGCGTTAACGACAAGAACGACATCATCGAGGAAGTTGCCAAGCTGCTCTTCCTCGAAACCTTCCGTGTCCATCACCCTGGAGTCACTTTTACTGACCACGAAGGCAAGACGCACCTCTTTCGCGAAGTGTTTGACTATCGCTACGTGGCTAAAAACGGCGCCAAGGGCGTGGAGCAAATCAAAGCGGCATTTGAAGCGTTTAAAGCGCACGAAGACTATGTGGTGGTCAGCGATGACGGTACCCGCAACGCCATCTTCCCGAGCGACTCCCACTTGCGCCTGACGCAGCCGGAAAACTACCGCACCTTGCTCGAAGCGATGCAAGACCTTGGGGCCGTGACCGACAACCAGGGCCGCATGATCGCCGGTAAAGAAGTCGGTACGTTGGCAGATGTGGCGGGCGACTTGCTGGGTCGTGTGTTTGATGTGTTCCTGCGTGCCAACTTTGAATCCAAAGGGGGGCTGGGCGTGTACCTCACGCCCAATCCGGTGAAGCAGGCGATGCTGGAAATTGCTATGCACGATATCCAGCAAGACAACGCTGCCATGGAACGCCTCACGGCCGGAGCTTTCCGCTTTTGCGATCCCACCTGCGGTTCATTCGGCTTTGGCTCGGTAGCGCTCAGCCACATTGAGAGTGTGGTCGATCATCTGGGCGGCATGAGTGACGCCCAGAAGAAAGCGCTCAAACAAACACTGCGCGACACCGCCTTTACCGGTGCTGATGCGGCCCCACGCATGGTGATGCTGGCCCGCGTTAACATGGCTCTGCAAGGCGCCCCCAAGGCCAAGATTTTCTATACAGACAACTCGCTTACCACCAAGGCTTTCAAGCCGAACAGCTTCGACCTGATCTGCACCAACCCGCCGTTTGGTACGCCCAAGTTCACCAGCGACAAAAAAGGCAAGGAATCCAAAGAGCGCTACGAAACGCAGATGGAGCAAGTGCTGGGCGGCTTCCGCCCCACGGAAAAAGTGGTTGATGAGTACGTGGCCTATTACGACTACCTCAAAATGAAGTGGGAAGACACGGGCGACCTCTACCTGGATGAAGACGGCGCGCCCAAGTGGCCAGGCTACCGTACCGATTTGCGCAATGTCTCCACCGGCAAAAAAGCGGTCTACAACCTGTTCCCCACCACCAGCGGCTTGGCGCTGGGCAGCAAGCCAAATAAAAAGGGGAATTGGGAGCCGGTGGGTGCCACCATCGACCCGGCCGTACTCTTTATCGACCGCTGCCTGCAACTGCTGCGTCCCGGTGGCCGTCTGCTGATTGTGTTGCCCGATGGCGTGCTGTGCAACTCCGGCGAACGTTATGTGCGCGAGTACATCATGGGGGCCAAGGACGAGAAAACCGGCCAGTTTGTGGGCGGCAAGGCCATCGTCAAGGCGGTGCTGTCCCTCCCGGCGGATACCTTCAAGCTCTCGGGTACGGGGGCCAAAACCTCGGTGCTGTACCTGCAAAAACGCCATGCTAACAGAGAACACCTTGAGCAGTTTCTGCCTGAGCCGCAAGGCGATGTGTTTATGGCAGTGGCCGAAACGCTGGGCTATGTGGTGAAAAACAATATCGAGGATTACTCGGCGGGCGTGCCGAATGACCTCGACAAGATTGTTGGCGCTTATAAGCGGGGTGAGTGATGTCTGTAGATACCTTGCGAGAAGCCTTTCATATTAACCGGGTTACGCCAGACAAGATCCAAGACTTTCTGACGGCACAAACATATCGCCCAGAAATCACGAAGGCCAAGGAAAAAATAAAAACGCACCCTTGGGTCTTTCTGCAAAGTGTCTGCAAAAGACCAATTCGCCAAGGTAAGTCCCCATCCTACGCGGAAAATGCGGGGTTGCTTTGCATTAAACCGAAGAACACCAATGAGATGATCGTTTCATTGGAAGAGCTGAGTTACATCCAGCCGGGGAGCAAAGATGAAGTCGCGGGACAGCGGTTACAAAAGGGCGATATTGTCATCACCCGATCTGGCTCAGGAACCATTGGCCGGGCCTCAATTTTTCTGTCTGATGAAGAGGTTTACACCAATGACCATTTGTTCATTGTCCGAGCCGATGCGGCCGATAGCCATTACACCTGTGCGTTCCTAAATACCTATTGGGGGCAGCGCCTTCTCGAGGCCGGCATTTCTGGATCGACCGGCCAGCTAAATCTGTCGAATGAACACATAAAAGGCGTCACGCTGTACACGCCAGCTGAGCTTGCCCAAAAATACATCGGCGACAAAATCCGCCAAGCTGAGCGGCTGCGGGCTTGGGGGAATACACTAAACATTAGTATCGCTGCGCATTTTTCCGGACTCGTGGAAAATCCTCTGTCACCCAGAGTTTCCTGGGTGGCAAAAAAGGAAGATCTTAATCCCTATCGGATCAATCCCAAACAATACGATCCAGTAGTGCTGGACTTAATACAGCGCGCAACGGCTGATGGCACTCGTTTAGAACCATTGAGTTCTTTGGTTGGAGTTAGGCAGATTGCTGGTGGGGCGACGCCCAAAGGTGCGCAGTACTTCGATAGAGGAATTCTTTTTGCCCGCGTCCAAAACGTAAAACCGCTGCGATTGGATTTGTCTGATGCTGTATATATTGACCAATTGGCGGATGAGGAATTGGCAAGAAGCCGCTGTGCGGCCGACGACATCATCTTCACGATTACAGGTTATCCCGGGACGGCCTCTTTAGTGACCGAGGAAGATCTCCCAGTTAACATCAATCAGCACTCAGTCAGATTCAACATTAAAGATGGCATTGAGTCAGGATATGTTTGTGCGGCGCTCAATTCAAAATTTCTCAAGTACCAAGTTGATCGCTTGGCGATTGGGGGCACTCGGGACGCATTGGACTACCCATCAGTTGGACGACTACTCATTCCTCGTTATGAAGCTGAAGTTGAGAAAACGATCGGAGACCAGGCTCGGTACGTAAATGCCGCCGTAAAGTTATCGCAGCGGTTGACCAATGTCGCCAAGCTCCTCGTTGAAGCCCTTATCGAAGGCCAACTAACGGAAGCCGAACTGATCGCCGCCGAGCAAGCGCTGCACGCCGGTAACGATCAACTCGACCGTCGCGTTTTGAATCGTCTGAGGACCGATCGCGTTGATGGACAAGGGCCAGCGCTTTTCAGCGATCTGGACGAGCTCTACCGCTTGCTCGCGCTGGCTGAGGTGGATTGATGGCCGGCCCCCTGTCCGCCTTGATCCCGCGTTTGCGATCCTTGCTGGCCACGGGTTTTACGGCCACTGTCGCCAATGAGCGCGACGGCTTCGCGCTATTGCGTTACCTGGCCCACCCGCTTGAAGCGCAAGACGCTGGTGACCGGGGGGACTGCAAGGGTGCAATTAACAGCGTAGGCTGGATCATCAGCCAGCGCTTATTGAACGTGTGGCCTACCTTGGCCACCGATGCCGAACTACTTTGCGCGCTGTTGGCGCAGCAGATGGACGTGCGCGCGGCGTGGCTGACCCTTGCCGCTGCACGTTGTAAAGAGGCGGGGCAGATGGCGGCTCAGGAGAACAATTCTGCACCGCTGGTCGAGCTGATATCTGGCCTAGGGCCAGCCGCTGCTTGGGTGGAGGCAGCCTTGGATAACGCGCTATTCACCGCCAGCCTCTACGCTGCGCTGGAGCGGGAACTGCTGGGGGTGAGCTTTGAGCAGGCGGCGGCAACGCCTGCTCTGGTGCGTATCCTGGCGGTTGCCGCACAGTTGGCTGTGTTTGCCGATGCGCTCCCCTCCTTGCCCGAGGTCGACGCCAGCGGCATCCAGGCGCAGCAAAACTGGGTTAAGGGGCGACTATTGGCCTTGCCCTTTGTGCTGGAGGCCGCAACGCACGATCAGAAATCGGAAGCCCCAGCCGCAAAGGCCGCAGCGCAAGTTCTAATGCAAGGGGGCATAGCACCCGTCATCACCGATGACCAGACCGTCATGCGCTGGGTGTTGGCCCAGCCATGGGTGCTGCTGCTGGCCATGCTGGCCTTTGCACAGGACGCCTGGCGGGCTGAGAACCGGGGTGGGTTACTGCTGGAACTACCTGCAGGCCAGAACGCATTTGCTCCCGCTGAAATTGCCGTCACGGTGGTAGGCAGCGAGGGCGACGAGGTGCGTTGTGGGGCGCTGGCCGATTTGCTGCTGGGCATGCTAGCAAGGCTTGGCGTCGGCTGTTTTCCGCATCAGCCCACGGCAGCAGCGTTGAATGCGCAACTGTCACCGCTGGTGGGTTTGTTGCTCAAGCACTCGGTCTGGTGTTACCAGGACGGGGCCAGTAGCCAACTGGGCCAGTACCAGATTCATCCGCAGTTTTCTGATCAGTGTTACAGCCTGCCCGCAAGCCGCGTGTTCAACCGCACGGGCAAGTTGCTGTGGCAGTCCGCGCGCCTTGCTGCCGAGGCCCTGTATCAAGAACACAAACAAGTCCATCAACATCGTTCTGTCCGTGAGCCAGAGGCAGAGTACGTGGTTCAGGGGGAGCCCATTGCATGAATAAAAACGATCAACTCACCACCGGCGATATTTCAGGTTTGGCGCGTCGCCACAGCTGGGCGGCTACCGGTGTTTCCGATTACCCGCCGCGTGATCCGCTGGTTGGCCAGAGTCGCTTCTTCAAGCGCTACCGCACCTTCATCCATACGGTGGATCAGGATGCGGACAACTTTGCCCATGTGTTTGCGGTGGAGGCGGAATGGGGGCGGGGTAAATCGCGCCTGGGCCATGAATTGATCGCCCAGATCAACGACTGCTCCAAAGGCTGGTTTGTGCGCGAAGACGGCGCGCAACTGGAAGACAAAAAGCTGTTTGACCAGGCCGCGCAAGACAAGTACCTGGCGCTGTACATCCGCTACTCTCAAGTAGCCTCCGATTACCAGAACTCGGACAACTGGTTTGGCTTTGGGCTTTACAGGGCGCTGTTGCCGCTGGCGACAGGCAAGTTTGATGGTTCGATTCAAAGCAAGATTGCCGAACAGGCGCTGCACCGGTTGAATCCGGCCGGCTTCGACCCTCAGCAGCTGGCGCAATGCCTGGAGTTGGATCAGGCCCACTCTGAAGAGTCGCTCTACGAAGAAGAAGGCTTGGTCGTGCGCTTGGTGCAAGCCGCCTACAGCTATCTGCAAAAATTTGGCATCGGCTATGTGCTGGTGGTGTTGGACGAGCTGGAAACCGTGGCTGAGGCAGCCACCTTTGGCTTGGAGCAAGACGATGCCAAGCGCCTAGACGGTCAGGCCATCCGCCTGATTGGCAAGGCCATCAAGGAAGAGGACCCGCGACGCAAGCTGCCTTGGCTGCGGTATGTGGCTTTGTGCTCGCCCTTGCTGGGCCAGCAGTTGCGCGAGATTCAATCCGTCGCGCGCCGTTTTGAGCTGGTGGAGCTGGAACACAATGCTTTTGCAGACGTGAGTGACTACGTGGCCCAGCTTAAGGCTGAGCGCAAGTTGGCGCACGACTACCCCACAGGGCTGGTGGAAGCCGCCTACGCGATGAGTGGTGCCAACTTCGGTTGGTTCAATGTGATCATGGCCAATGTGGATGCGGTGCTGAACCAATACGCCGCAGCGGGCAAGCAAGTCACCGACATGGGCGTGCTGTTCGATGCTGTCGTTGAGAGCTCGGGCCGTGTCGCTGAGCATGTGCTGGACAAACACGCCATCGCGGGCATCAAGACCGGTGATCACGATCTGCGCGCCGTTGCGCAGTCGTTGCTGTATGGCCAACTGCCTGTAGCACTTGATGCCGCACCCGCGCGCTGCAAAGAGCTGTTGCAGCTGGCCAATGAGGATGGCGAACCGGTAGCCAGCCTATATCGCAAGCTGCCATTTGACGCCCTCCAATGCCGCCAGGCCTTGGAAGAAGCCAAATTCAAGCGCGAAAAGGACGAATGGCTGTACCCCGCAGTCGAGCAGGCGCTAAGCCTCTCTGCCTTGCTCCAAAACCTGCGCACCTTCGCCATCAACGAGGCTGAAAAAGATGTGCTGCTGATGCCGCTATCGCGCGGGGAGTTCAAGCATCTATTGAGTTTGCTCTACGACCACCCGGCTGTGGAGTTTGCAGCTGACGCCCTGTGGCAAAAACTGATTGGCGGCGACCAGTTCATTCCGAACGATGAAGCCACGCATATTGGCCCCAGCGTGGCAATGCTGTTGCGACTGGATTTGCGCTACCGCAACCAGCAACACAATTCGATGATCTTTCGCGACCCGGGGGATGCGGATGTACACGAAGCGGCGATAAAGAGCTTCGTGCAGGCCAGTAGCCACAACCCTGGCTCGCGCTGGACGGCACGTCTGATGGGGTTGCTGCGTTTGTTAGACAAGAACTGGCAATACGCACAGACCGGCCTCTCCAACAAAGAGAATCTGCACATTCAAACCAGTTCGCGTGGGCAAGGGGCAGGTCAGCGTGGAGGCTTACTGTATTGCGAGGGATTGAAGCTGCACCCGGACAATCTGGCGTGGTTTGCCTGGGTGAACAACCGTGAGGAACTGGACCGCCTGCATCAATTGGCGGCAACGCGCCATGCTGATGAAGGGCGCTTCCCGGTGATGGCATTCACTGCTTCTACCCATTTGATGGAGCAGTACAACCGGGGCGATGTCAGCGAAAAGCTCAAAGACGATTTGCTGCTCTATTACCTGAACCCCAGCGAAGTGGATCAGTTGGAACGCATCGGCCTCTCACCCGAGCAGTGCAAGGGCCTGGTGCTGGATGAGTCACGACTGACCAGCAAGTTCAAGAACAAACTCAACGCCCTGCGCGACTTTGCCTATCAAGCGATCCAGCAATGGCGCGTCCGCTTGAATGAGCGCGGCTTGATTGCTTGGCCGTTCAAGCCAACCGGCAGGATCAGCGCGCAGGACCGTGATTTGCTGCTGCAGGCTTGGACCTTGTTTGTTTTCAAGGAGCCGACCCTTTCTGGTCTGAATGATCTGGAAACCAAGCATGGTATTGATGCCGAAGAAGTGGCATCGCTGATGCAACGTTTGGCCCTGCCAAGTAGGCTGCTTAGTCTCGGTTTTGCGAAGGAAGATCATTCAGGCTTATTTACCGACTTGGCCAACCCACAGCAGGCGCAAGCAAAGCTCCCCTTCTTCTTGGCGCGTATTGCAAACCCTGCCAGCACACAGGAATGGACGCTGGAGAAGGCAAAGCGCGACTGGTACTGGGGCTACTTGCAACATGCCAGCGTGACAGCCAAGAACGTGTTCGATGACTGGATGTGGTGGTGCGGGGAGTTGCATTTGTTGCAACTGCAAGACCCCACGGCTGCAACCGCCAAATGGCAAAGCCTGCCACGGGCCAAGCTGGATAACGCCATCAACGAGGCGCAGAACTGGTTTAACGGAAACGGTGCCGACGGCTATAAGGCTGTCGTTGCCAAGTTGGAACGTGTTTTCGGCTATGACCGCATCCCTGGGCTCTTTGCACCCTTGGGCAAGTCCCCTACCGGCACTGAAACGGTGGAAGCGTACGAATTGCTGAAAGCGGCACGCTCCGCCTTTGACGCGCTGAAGGTCGGCGAAGAAGCGCTCGCCTTGCAAGGTGCCGGTGATTTGTCTGCTAATGCTGACAAGATACCCACTCTGCTCGCCGGACGCTTTGAGGTGCTGAAGCGCGTTGCTGGTGTCAAACCGGAGCACGTGCCTGAGATTACCTTGGGCAATATCAATACCCTGCGCCTCGACGATAAGAGCCAATCGCTCTATCAGCGAATCGAACAGGCCCGGCTGTTTGCGGATTATGTTGAGAAGGCAGCATCCCAAATCAAACAAGGCATTGACCATCTGATCACCGACATAGAGGCTGATGCACAGCATCTGGCTTTGTTCCCGCGTAGCTTATTCACCTTGTCACTACAGACGGTGACCAACATTCTTGATGGGGCCTTGCAGCAACACAACGCGAGCGGTACCGCAGCGGCAGAGGGCACGGCGAGCTCAGACACCTTGTTGCATTACCTGCGCTCACTTCAATTGGACAAGGCGGCGGATCGCCTGCGCCTGCTCGCTGAAGAAGCGGGCGTCAATATCAACAATGGAACCGCGTTGGGTCTGGCTGAGAACCTTGGCTGCATTGCCAGTAGCTATAGAGCAGGCAAGAAAAAATTTGTTGAGATCACCGAGTACCTTGCGGAGTTGCAAGGGCGATGTGCAGAGGCTGCGCGAGCTTTGGAGCCCATGCCTTCGGATTACGCGACACCAGAACACGCACAAGAGCTAGCAGCGCTCGCTCAAAAACTGGTCCTGATTTGCGATGCGTTTGAAGACTTGGCTGACACGGCCAAGAGTGAACGCGAGAAGTTTCGTGAGCAAGCACGTAAGGGTCAGTTCAGCGCCATCCGCGATATCCCTGATCGCTTGCTCAACCCCGTTCACTCTCAGCTGCACAGCGTTGGCGGTGCCATCAGCAAAATTGAAAACACGCTCCTGTCTCATCGCGAGACCGTCGTCAGTGAGACCAATGAGCGCTACCTTCCCGTGCTAATGCCACTGTTCAGTGCTTGCAACGAAGCTGCACCAGCAGCAATTACACTGAGTAGCGTATCTCCGCTTTCCGTGCATGACCTGTATGTGACGATAGATGTGCAGAAAGCGCAGTGGGAAGCCAAAGCGACTCAATTGTTAAGCGGGACAGGTCTTGACTTCGCGGGCTGGCAAGATTTGGCAAAGGCGATAGCCGAGGGCAAAAGCCCAGCACTGTCACAGCCCGCTCAAGAGGCTTTGGTGACCAAGGGCATCCTGAAAATGAAACTCTATTTCGGGGGGGATGCGTGAAGCTTTATTTGACTCCGGAATTGCAAGCGCACCGCAGAGGACGTTTCCTGGCTAGCTTGTTGGGAATCTCTCAGGCGGCTGAGCTTGGCTTGCCGAAGACCGGTTTTGTGTTGATGACAGGCGAAGCTTTGCAAGCATCGAGGGAGACTCAGGAGGAATGTGCAGCCTGGGTACGCCAACCCGGTTGCTCGTTACTGCTACTCCCACCATACCAGGAAGGGATCGTTATCCATTTACTGGACTGGGTGGTTGAGTTGGCACCGTCAAGTTCGGCAGCCGTAAACCAAGCATTAATTATGAGCATGCTGGCGGGCGAAATGACGTACAACCTGCGCGGAACGGATGGTGCTTGTACGGAGGATTTGTCGCCCGGAAAGCTGACTTGCTGTACGCGCTATTGGAAGCCACATTCCAATAGCGGCCTGCTCGCTGCCACAACGCTGCCGATTTGGTCCATCAGTTTGTTGGATCAGGCTGCGTTGGTTCATGACTTTCTGGCCAATATCGAGAGGCATTGTGGGTTGCCCTCTGCTAGCGCGAAAGAAATAAAGCCCCAAGAAAATGATGCGATACGCTTGGAGGATGTCACCGTGTTGGTGTGCAGCTACGGATTCAATGTCGCCACAGCCGAGGGCTTGCTGAGCAAGTTGAAAACATATGCCATCCCACTATTAAATTTGGCCAGCTTTGATCTGCCGAAAAGTATGGATCGTCTACGAAATGCCGGGTTAATCCATGACAATGGTTTGACCGAAAAAGGATTGGCCCATTTAATGGGGTGCAAATACTGGGCATTTGCCGAGAGTTTAAGAAACGAGGCCTAGCCAATGAAAACAACAAATCTTGCGCAAGCATTGGCTATTGATTGTCAGCTGAGATTGCCAGGCAGTGCCGGGCGCTTACTTAAACAGATTCGCGATATTGAGCAAGTAGCCCCTTTATTTCGGGATGCCGGTTTAATTAAGGCAGTCAAGCGGTCATCTGTCGTCAATCTCACGGTCTCCGGTATTGCGAGTCACTCATGTATTCACCGTGCTCTGGGTGGCTTCATCTACGCATCCGCAGCTGTGCGGACAGATCTAACGATTCAGGACAACAAGGTCAGTACAGCTGGGTCTGATTCAGTATCCGAGCTGGACGATATCGATTTCGAAGCGCAGAGAAAACGCCTAGACTTGGTGGAGATGAGGCACTGTTATGCCCTTGTCGAGCGGCTGTTGCAACAGGGTGGTTCTGCCAACCTGATTCTGATCGATACCCCGCTGTTCATTGACCGGGAAATGGTGCCTTTGAAACGGAATGCTCGGCACTGGGCCGAGTTTGAAAAGACCAGAGATGTGATCGAACAGTTTTGGCAGAACAACCGGAAAGCTTTGTTTCCATGGAGTCCGGAAGGTCCTGTGCTCGTTAGTATTCTGGCTGAGCGCTTCTCCGCGATTATCAGTATCGCTCGTCAAGATTTGCGAACTGAAGAAGGTCGCAAGCATATTTTGACCACCGATGGCTTTGCACCGGAATCGGCCGCCATGCTCGAAGGCCTGGAAAATCGGCTGAGCGGCATTGGTGATACGCGTTTTATTAATGGAATATTGTGCAACTTCAATCGAACTATCGCTTTTCGGATGACCGAGAACCGCTCACGAATGGAACCCGCTAGTGAGGTTTCCCACGGCGTTATCGGATTTCACTTTCGCAGCGCTCGCGCAAGTCAAATAAAAATGGCTCAGCTGGCTGGCGAAGAGTCCGACTGGAATGCTGCCTTGCTGGATACCGTTGCATCGCGATTGATGATTCTGGATATGCAGAGCCAGAAAAAAGCGATGCCACTGCCGCAGCTGCTAAGTCGGCAGCAACTCAATATTCTCGAAAAGTTCTCTGCCTACTACCAGCAAGGTTTAAATGAAGCATTGCGGAGTAACGACGTGGAAAGTACGTGGCTGTCCGGTCTCGATGAAGGGTTCGAATCATGAAACACAAAGTACTTGGAAAGCTGGTTGGTAACACGGGTGACGCAGCACAGCTGACGATGGTGGTACAGGATTCCTTTTCCGTGCGTCGAGGAGAGTTTGTCCGCATCATGCATCAGGAGCGCGCGGATGAAAGCGTGGTGCCGGTGCTTGGGCGAGTCACCAGAATTACCCGAACCAATATGCTGTTCAACGCAGGATTTGGTGATGGCGTGACTGAACTCGAGTTGCTCCCCGGTGCCAGTGTCACAGGCGAGAATCTCTACGCAAATGTCGAACTGGTCGGCTACCGCGATCCTGTCTCTCGCCAGATAAAAATTCCACGCCGCCCTCTAGACCCAGGTGCCGCCGTTGAAACGGTCGATTTCCAATTTCTAAGCGACTTCTACGAATTTAACGAACACACCAGTTTGCACCTCGGAAATCTTGTTGGCTATGAGCGCGGCGAAAACACGGTTCCGATTTTTTTGGACGTAAACAAACTGGTCACTGAGCACATGGCCGTATTGGCGATGACGGGATCGGGTAAGTCCTACACTGTTGGCCGTATCATTGAACGTTTGGTGGCACTGAACAATGGAACCGTTGTTGTTTTCGATCCGCATGGTGAGTATGGAAAGGCCCTGGCAAAGGGGCAATTGAATTTCTCTGGAGGCCTGTCAGAGAGCGAAGACGGACGCGATCGTACGGCGCTGCCCAAAATCCGCGAAACCTTGGAACGATTGCAGGAAGCCGGGGCTGGCATCCATGTTTACACGCCACAAAATGAATCGTTCAAACACAAGTACGCTGGCAAAAACATCCAGCTTGCGCTGCAGTTTGACCACTTTGAAATGGATGATGTGGCAGAGATTCTGCCCGGGCTTACCGAGCCACAGCAGCGTGTGCTTGATGTCGCTTTGCGCTACTGGCGGACGGCAGACAAGACCGAACCACGGGATATCAATCGCCTTCGACATCTTCTCGGAGATGGCATCGAAGAGTTGCGCGAGTGGGACGATCTTTCTGAAGCAGAAGGCAAAGCATTGAATGGCCGTAGTGCTGCGGTGACATCGATGAAGCTGTCGCGGGTACTCAACGAGGCGCAAAGCTTCTACTCGGCGGCCATGTCAGCGCCGACAGACATTTACAAGATGGTCGGACGTCCTTCGAATAAACAAGGGCGACTCGTTGTGATCGATCTGCAAGGGCTGAGTGATACGGCTAAACAGGTAATCTGCGCGCTGCTTTCGAGTGAGATTTTGCGCGCAGCTTCCAGCAAGACAGATCCGCTTCGCCCTTGCTTCCTGGTTTACGAAGAAGGTCATAATTTCGCGCCTGCAGGTGGAAATGCGGTCAGTCACCGAATCATCAAGAAAATTGCTGGCGAAGGTCGCAAGTTCGGCGTGGGCTTTGCCATCGTTAGCCAACGTCCATCAAAGCTGGACGCGGACGTAACATCGCAATGCAACACCTTGATCACCATGCGTCTGAAGAATCCGGACGACCAGCGATTTATCGCAAAAGCATCTGACATGGTAAGCAAGGCGGACTTGGACGAGTTGCCGAACTTATCAACGGGTGAAGCTTTGGTATGTGGGCGATCAATTCCTGCGCCATTATTGGTCAAGGTTGGGGGTAAGGCTCTGATACACGGCGGTGAATCGCCTGAGGTCCTGCGAGTTTGGGGGAGTTTTGGTGACTGACCTCGCAAAGCGCATTTGCGCGGAAATGTCCTCATTGGAGTTTGTCGATCGCAGTTACCCCATGCTGTCTAGCTGGGGTGTTCGCGACGAGGATGTCTTAATCCACAGCTTGGGTTGCAGTGCATGGAATGAGCTGGGATCTGAGCTTGGCTTTATGGCGGTGTCAGAGTGTCCGGTGCCGATGACGCATGGTGCCGACATTCGGGCCGACTCAACCTGGTTTAGTCGAACTCGACGCACGCCCGAGGTCTTGATTGAGTTTGAACGCTTCGATGGAACCGATCGGGGCCAGAAAAAACTCGATGAGAAACTTTGTAATTTACTTGAAGCATCCTTGAGGTGGGGGGATGCTCCTTCGGTGCTGATTCTTTCTGCATGGAATAAAGGTGTTGTCTCTGCGCCAAATAAAGAGGTGTTTGTACAGCGATGCCGACAAGGCTTCAAATCGTCGGTTGGTGCGCAGGTGCCGCCACTGCGAAATACAGCAGTTCTGTTCAGCAGGTTTATTTTCGAGATTGAGTGCAGCGGAACTCTGCTTCTCAAGAAGATTCGCTGCGAGAGGTTGATGTGAATATTAAGTCCGCGCACTTTCTGCCGGGAACCAATAAGCGTTTAGGGGATAGGTATCTATTGCTCGAATGCCTTGGCGATGGCAGTCATGGTTGGGTATGGCGAGCGGAGAGGCTATCGGACAGCAATATCGTCGCAGTCAAGATTCCAAAAGACCTCACAAAAGATGATCGCTTACTTGCCGAAGGAAAAGAGCTTCTCACAATAAATCCTCATCCCAATATTGTTCGGATTTGCGATATGGGGAGAATTCCTCCGGAGAACGAATGGTTCTTCATTGAAATGGAGTACTTCCCGAGCCAAAGCCTTGCCCAAAAACTGGAGCAAAGAAGCCAAAATTTCGGCAACACGTTTGAGCGTCTGTTTAACATCTACGCGCAGGTGCTCGACGCAGTAGGTTTTTTGGCAACTTTGCCAACACCCTTCTCCCATGGCGATATAAAGCCGCACAACATTCTCGTGGGTGCTGGAGATTTGGTGAAGTTGACTGACTTTGGGAGCTCGGCTCTGCCCGAAGAAATTTATGTCCGAACCAGAGAAAACGGCGGCACCGTTCTGTATGCTGCGCCAGAGTTTTCTGACAGTGTTTCGCGCAAAGGGACTTTTGATGACTTGCTAAGAGGCGACATCTACAGCTTAGGCGTTCTCTTGTACCAGCTGCTAACGGGGCAGCTTCCTCATGACACACCGTCTCAGGTTCGTCGCCATGCACCATTCAAGCGTCCCAGCGAAATCAACGCCAACATCGTACCCATTGTTGATGCGCTGATTCTTAGGTGCATGGAAAGAGTCCCTTCCGATCGATATGACGATATTGCATCGCTCCGCAGCGCTTTTGAGCAGGCAAGGCAACACCAATTAAATGCCCCGCAGTATTCCATAACGTCTTTGGGCGGGCAGGTTTCGGTTGATTGGTCAACATCAGTCGTCGAGGCTCTGGAGACAAAAGACTACCTAAAAGCAGCAAGACTAGCGGAGGATGAGTTCGCCCGCACCCACGATTCCGCTGCGTTGTTGCAACAGCTTAATGCGCTCTATCGGGCAAACAGGCTGTTCGAGTTCGAAGAAGTATTCCAACGAGAATACAAGAGCGACTTGCAGGGAAACGATCAACAGTTGATCCGGCTGCTTGGTATTAAGACATTCCTAACTCTTCGTAAAACAAATCCCGCAAAAAATCTTATTCAAGATGCTGAAAATCAGGATGGCGAATCGTTAGAGCTTGATTTCTTGCGAGCGACCTTGTTTGGCTTGGAGGCCAGTTTTTCCGAGGCTCGCACAGCACTGGAGGCGATCAATAGGAAATCTCCAAGCAAACCGCAAGTTTTAATCCGGCTGATTCAAGTTTGCGAGCAAATGCGTGACTATTCTGCCGCTGTGGGATATCTAAAGCACGCTTTGCGGGTAATCAATAACTCGGTGGAACTGGAAGCTAAGCGGGAACGTTACGAGGGGCTAGGACTATGGTAACTGGCGGGTTCGACATTGATGCTGTGCTGGTGGCGTGGGGGAGCGAAAAATGGCGTTGAATCTGGCGGAGGCCGTACTGGATTGCTTGAGATTACGGCCCGAAGAGAAGCTGACGGCAAGGCAGATTGCCGAATGGATTTTTAGTACATATCCCGGCGAGTGCCAGGAGAAGAAATCCAATAGTCGCGGTGACTACATCAAAACCGATAGCAATTTGGTGCAACAGTTAGTCGCGGAGATCAGTTCGCAGCGCCCACGATTACAAAAACGGCACGCTGAGTTAAAGACCACCGAAGGGCGACCGCGCAAGTACTACTACTCAGAGAGATCTGACGTCGCCGAAGTTGCTGCAGCTGAGAGTCTGGTCGCTGCTCCGATGGCAGACAGTAGCGATTCCAAGCTCGGTGAGCATGCGATGTACCCGTTGCTCTCGCTGTATCTGTGGGAAGAATTTGGCGTTTACTCAAAGCGCATCGACGAAAAGCGCTCATCCAACAAGCGTGGGCCAAACGGCAACCGCTGGCTGTACCCGGACGTGGTCGGGATGGAGGATCTGGGCGCCGAGTGGCACCAGGAGGTGCGGGACTGCGTGAATCAGTACTCCGACAAACGCACCAAGTTGTGGTCGTTCGAGGCCAAGTTGCTGATTAACCGGTCGAACGTGCGCGAGTGTTTTTTTCAGGCGGTTTCCAACTCGTCGTGGGCGAACTTCTGCTATCTGGTCGCAGCGGAGATCGAGGGGCAGGACACGCTCAAGGAGCTGCGAATGCTGTTCGCTGCGCACGGCATCGGCCTGATCAAATTGGATGCCGACAACCCGGCAGAAAGTCAGGTCTTAATTCCGGCCCGTGAAAGGGATGAGATCGATTGGGATATGTCCAATCGACTGGCCACGGAGAACCGAGATTTTCTGGAGTACGTGAAACTGGTAAAACAGTTCTACCAAACTGGTGAAGCAAGGATGGCAGATTGGGATGTGTCTCGTGGGTAGTCAGCGGGGACAATTGGGCGACTCGCCCAGCCTTGTAGCGCGGGCGATGTTACCGCCCGTCGCGCAGCACTCTACGGAAAGAGCGCAACGGTCAGGATGGCTGACGCAACACGCGACCGGAAATAGACCCGAGCGTACGACGGTTGCCCATGCAAAGGCGCCATGCCCACTCGGCCGGGTCAATCGTCAGTTCAAGGCCCAGCGGCCGAACCAGTTGTGGGTCAGCGATTTCACGTACGTCTCAACGTGGAAAGGCTTCGTCTACGTGGCCTTCGTTATCGACGTCTTCGCTCGGCGCATCGTTGGCTGGCGAGTCAGCAGCTCGATGCGAACCGACTTCGTGCTTGATGCGCTGGAACAGGCGCTGTACGCGCGTCAGCCGGAGCGAAACGCGCTGGTGCATCACAGCGATAGGTGCTCGCAATACGTATCAATAAAGTACAGTGAGCGGCTGGCAGAAGCCGGCATTGAGCCGTCTGTGGGAAGCAAAGGGGACAGCTATGACAATGCCCTTGCCGAAACCATGAATGCGTTCTACAAGGCTGAGCTGATCCACCGCCGCGCTCCCTGGAGGACGCGCGAAGCCGTTGAACTAGACACCCTGGAATGGGTGTCCTGGTTCAACCATCACCGCCTGCTCGAACCGCTCGGCTATATACCGCCAGCCGAAGCTGAGGCAAACTATTACTAGCAACTGAGCAGTCAAGCCATCCCGGCCTGACTCACACTAACCGGCCTCCACGAAAACCGGGGCGGCTCAATAGTATTTCGTGCTTAGGTGAAGACCAGTGTGTCTACTCTAAGTTGCCAGCACCGTCATAGCTGCCATCCTCGCCTATAACCCAGCAATGCTTGTAAACCAGCTACTTTAGCTGTAGGGCTAGTTGCGTCCGGCCGAAGTAGGAGGTCAATACGTGATATGTGAACGATATGGTATTTTTGCCAAGACTATCTTGTTGCGCTTATGCAATTTTGTAAGTCCCTCAGATCAGCTTCGGAATTCGCCCAAGCGGTAGTTGAAATTTTGCAACTTTTGTAATATATTGACCTTAAGTAGCTTCGCATCACAGAAAATAATGGAAAAGTTCAATAATGGCTAAATTTCGAGTTTATAACGTTCAGTTGCTGCCTTTGGATCAATCAACTCCCGAAGTGGGGGTGAGGGGATATAAGAAATTATTTTCAAAATTTCAATCGCACAATCACAGTATTTTTAGGGAACATAAGGAAGGATATTACCACTTTCGGCAGAGTGAAGATACATTCATTGGTCCCGTGTCTGAATTTCACTTTCCGTCTGGATACGTTTATGGCGAGTTTTCTAGGTATCGCAAAGTGGAGCAAGTTAAAGAATTAGGAACCAGAAAACGTCTTTTTACCGCAGGCGCGCGCATTGGGGTGTCGTCAGAGGATCGAATTTCTTTCGTTTTTGATGCCGATAGCCACCTATTGGCATTAGAGGCTCCCGCATGGCTGCCACCTTCTCAGATTTTTGGTGATGCATTAGCCAATATGCTGTTGCCGATTGCCGAAAAAGAATTCCCTGGCTATGAACTCACAGTTCATAGCCTGTCAAAAAAATCCGAGCTGGAGAAAGTATTTAGTGCGGCCACTTCCTACTCAGTAATTGACCTAGACTTAACATTCAGAAATGGTCATGACACCGAGGAGCTGCTTCAGGAATTAAAAGAGACTCGCACGAAGTCCCTTACTGTTCGCGCATCTGCTGGCAAAGGAGGGAGGATGAGCCGAATGCCACATTTTGTAAGGGCGATGGTAATGGCCGCTTCGACAGGGTTAGGCGGTGCGCGGATCACGTATTTTGCGCCTCAGCAGGTCGGCAATAAAGTTGTAGAACGGCAGCAAGTATATGATACGCGTGATATGCCCGTTACTTTTCAAGTGAACAGAACTCAGGCCGCAACAGAGGACCAAGCTGAATTTTATGAGCGAATCCGACAAAAGCTAAGTGGTATAAATGATGACCTTGATGATGAATTAGAGCATGAGTGAGTCAAAACAGAGAGGTACGATCCTCTATCGCTTTTTTAGAAATGTCCCTATTTTAGGAACTGTCATAGGAATATTGAACGCCTATGCTTACAGAGGGGACTTCAAAGCAAGTAAGGAGTTTGCGGGGATATCGGCATACATAAGTGCTCTATGGCGCGCTGTGTTGGTCGCGCTGGTCTTAACCTCTGTCACCATATACCCATGGGTGCAAGCAATGGTATGCGGTGAAGTACCGTTTTCAGTTAAGTTAAACAGTTTCTCTTCTGCACCAGGAGTTGCAACAGTAAGCATATTTCCGAGTGTTTTGGGATTCGGAATTGGGGTTTATGCGTTAGTATTTGCGATTCCCGAGCGTTTAATACGCGACTTAAGTGACGTGCTGACAAAGGCTATCGAAAGCGGGAAAAGGAAACGTGGATCGGTCTTGGTGCTAAATGTTGACTTAGGATATCCACTGGTTGTAATGGCGATCGCGTTGGCAGTTGGAGTATTGCAGCAAGCTCTGCCCAACGTTCCATGGCTAGTGATCGTATGCTGGTTTACTTTTTGGTATGCCGTCGTGTCTATAATTGAGATTATTGGTGTCCTTTTCCAACTGGGTGATCATGCAGTTCTGGAAAAACGTGACGTAGCTCGAGTTCAGAGCGAGAATAACCAAGAAGCAAAATAGAGCTGACAAATGCATAGTTAATTTTGCTGCTTATGACATTCAAGAATGGATGATGGGGCTCTAATCTTAAAAGTTAGCTGCGTCTCTACATGTGATTATGAATACCTGCTATTGTTGCGAAAACCCTGGCCCCACGACTGAGCATGTCCCGCCACGTTCTTTCTTTAAGGATAAGGGGAGGGGGATGTCAACATTAATGACAGTGCCATCTTGCGTAGAGCACAATACGGAAAAATCAAACGCCGATGAGTACCTAAAATTTATTTTGACATCTACGTCGGGTGGTGTGCCCCGGGAGGTAATTGATAGAACGGCGCGTGCTATCACTCGGCTGATGAAAAAAAAGAGTCGTAGTTTAGGAAAATATGGGTTTTCCGAAGTTCATGGGTCGCCAAGCACGTACACAACAGATGGCACCGCTCCAGTCGATATACTGTTGATACAAGAAACGTTAGTGGCAATTGCAAGAGCTGTGTACCACTATGATAGCGGTAAATCGAAGAAGCTGACTTCGAAGATGATTGCTATGCCATTATTTCTTGGTCCAAATATCGATTGCTCAGAAGATTGGCGAATGAGGTTTTTGCAAATCGACATGCTTACGACAAGAGATTTTATTGATCGTCCTGTTTGCGGAGCAAACCAAGATATTTTTGCATATCAGGTAATAGAGGAAGATGGGATAGTTCTCGTTAATATGAGATTTTATCGTGAGCAGCTTGCTTGTGTGATTGCTCAACGATGATTTATGGGGAGGCTTACAGCAGTTGAACGGCCCCGCGTATCTGCTCAGGTCTTGGCAGACAAGATGATTGGTGATGTTTGGGCCGTCTGGCTGTTGGCTAAGCTTTCTTGCAACTCCTCTCGGCACAACTGAGAACCTGCGCAGGGGCTTTTGAGAGCAAAGGACGAGTGGACGATTCGGTCAATTTTTCGGATAGTGAACCGTTTCGTTGCTGGGCCGATCAAACTGCCCACCTCGGACAGTTGGAAAATTGGGTCGATCTTCGCCGATTCGTCAATACGGTTTTGTACCGGAAATAGACCAGAAGTAAGATTTCGGATTTTGGAAGCAAAACGCCAACCTGCTCAGGTCGGCGTTTTGTTTGCTGCTGCATTCTTGGTGGCCCGGGGCGGAATCGAACCACCGACACAAAGATGTTCAAGCCGGCTGCCCCTTGGGGCAGGCCAACAAATCGCACTTCCAAGGCGGCTGAGCTGATTGTTTCGTGAAGCACCTTGCCTTATAGAACGATAGTTGTTTTCCCCGAGCTTTCCGCGTGTTAACCTTCTTGTAGAGGCTGACGTGTCCCATGTGGCGAGCCTCGGCTGTCAGGGCGTCATCACACATTCACGAGAGAGAAGTCGATGGGGAACATGTCGGAAACGATGCGGCAGGCTGCTTTAGCTAACGCGGGCTATGCCCTGTACCACAAGCGTATTGGTGAGATATACGGCAGTTTCTTCATACCCCGTTACCAGCGCGGGTATCGCTGGGCCGACACGGACGTGACCCGGCTGCTGGATGACGTGTGGGCCAGCCTCGGCAAGGAGTACAACCTGCAACCGGTGGTGGTCAAGCTGTATCGAGAAGGTGTGGACGAGAAGTCCAGCGAGTGGGAGCTGATCGACGGCCAGCAGCGTCTGACGACCTTGTTCCTGATATTGCGCTACATGCAGGAACAGGAGTGGAAACGCTATGGCGCGCCGTACTCGCTTCGCTACCAGACACGCCCTGGTAGCGAGCAGTACCTCTCGACCCTGGACCCGTCGAAGCGCAGCGAGAATATCGATTACCATCACTTGTATCAGGCTTACGAGACCATCGGCAACTGGTTCAAGCAACACGGCGATGACATCCAGCAAGAGCATGTGGCAAGCAAATTGCACGTGCACTTGTTCGACAACGTGCGCATCATCTGGTACCAGGCACCGCCTGCAGCGGATCCAGCCGTGAGCGAAAGGGATTCGATCGCGCTCTTCACACGCCTCAACGTCGGCCGTATCGCACTGACTGACGCCGAACTGGTCAAGGCCCTTCTGCTGTCGACGATTCTGAAATGGCAGGCCGAGCGGGCACAGGAAGTGGCGGCGCAATGGGATGGCATCGAGCGCGATCTGCAGGACCCCGACATCTGGTCCTCTGTCGCCGGGGACAAGCCCGCGCAGACCACCGACCGCTACGCAACACGGATCAGTCTTCTGCTCGATTCGCTTGCCGATGAGCTCGAGCCGGTGTCGAAAGGGGAGAAGCGCCCCCGGTATCACACCTTCGAGACCCTGCGCGGCCAGATCGAGCCATCCCGCGAGGGGGCCCTGGCATTCTGGCAGCAGGTAGTCGAACTGCATGCGCGGATCGTCGGCTGGTTCGGCATGCCTGCCCTCTACAACAAGATCGGGTTCCTGATTGCGGCTGGCGCCTCCTTGGGCGGGCTTGCAAAAATCGCGAAAGAAAAGAAAAAAAGCGAGTTCGACCAGGAGCTCACGACGCGGATCGGAAGCGTGGTCGGCATGAAGGAGGGTCAGCTCCTGGAATTGAGCTACGACGACAAAAAACGTGGCTACCCGAAGCTGTTGCAGCTTCTGTTGCTGATGAACGTCGAGACCGCATCCCGCGCCGGCCAGCGCTTTCCTTTCCGCCGTCACCAGGGAAAAAGCTGGTCGCTCGAACACATCCACGCGCGCAACGCACAAAGCCTGACCACGGTGGACCAGTGGAAGGCATGGCTGCGCGCCCACAACGTGGCGCTCGCCGCACTGCCCGCGCAGGATGCCGCAACGAAGTCCTTGCAGGCCGAGATCGAGAGTGCGCTTCAGACCATCGATGCGGCAACCAACTTCGGTCCTGTCTTCGAGCGCCTGTCAGCCCAGATCATCGCCCTCTTCGAGGCGCCGGGGCAGGATGGGACGGCGCTCGGCCACGGCATGCATGCAATCAGCAATCTCGCCCTGCTGTCCAAAAACGACAATAGCGCCCTGAGCAATGCCGTGTTCGAAGTCAAGCGGCGCATGATCCTCGACATCGACCGTAACCTGGAAGGTGCCAAGGATGCATATATCCCCATCTGCACCCGTAACGTCTTCCTGAAATACTATCCCGGCGCGGATGCGCAACAAATTCACTTCTGGGGCCTGCCGGATCGCGAGAGTTACTATAAGGCGATCGTGTCGGTCCTGGGGACATACCTTACTCCCGGGGTTAGCTGATGATGAACTCTGTCCAACAGTCCGCCCAGGTCTCCTTTGCAGGCTTGTTCGATGCCGATATCAACGGCTTGAATGTTTGCCATATCGAGATTCCGCTGATACAGCGGGATTTTGCGCAAGGCAGGACAAGCGAAAGCGCGGGACGCATCCGCGAAACCTTTCTTGATGCCCTCTGCACCGCCATCAGCTCGGATGAAGGACGCCTCAGCCTGGATTTCGTGTTCGGCGATGTTGAGAACGGCGTCGAGGGCGCAGCGTTCTACCCTCTGGACGGTCAGCAGCGTCTCACGACGCTTTTTCTCTTGCACTGCTATCTTGGCTGGAGAGTGGGCCTAAATATCCGAGATGAGCCCTGGGCGAACTTTACGTACGCGACGCGACCGGGCGCCAGGAATTTCTGCAAGATGCTGGTGCGCGTTCCGCCTCCGGAAGGGGAGTCCAGCATCTCGACCTGGCTGGAGGACCAGGCGTGGTATCTGCATACCTGGAGAAGCGACCCGACCATCCAGTCGATGCTGGTAATGCTCGATTCCCTACACGGCTGCCTGGCTGCCTGGAGCGTGGAAAAGTGCCGCGCTGCGTGGCAACGCCTGACCGATCGCGAGCGCCCGGCAATTAGCTTCCACCTACTGCCGATGAAAGCGAACGGCCTCACGGATGATCTCTACATCAAAATGAACTCGCGCGGGAAGCCGCTGACGGTGTTTGAAAACTTTAAGGCGCACTTCGAGGATGTGCTGAACACGGTCGATCCGGTCAGGGCAGATGATTTTGCGAAGAAGGTAGACGTGGCCTGGGCAGATGTCCTGTGGCCGTACCGCGGATCGGATCATCTGATCGACGACGAATTCATGGCCTACTTCCGATTCGTTACCGATGTGCTCGCCTGGAGGAATGGCGTGGAGTTCGATGCCGGGATGCGGACGGAAAAACTCGCCGACCGGGTATTCAGCGACCAGAACGGTACGGCACGCGAGCACATCGATTTCCTGATCCGTGCGTTTGACGTGTGGGATACGGCAAAGCTTGGGGCGGAAAGCATCGCCAGCGAGTTCGAGACCTATTTCACGGCTACGTCGGATGGACCGGCGTCTCCTGTCTTGATATTCAATTCCTTCAAGGGCGAGCTCGCTGAATTTAGCCCGGTGGACCTGTTCGGCGCATGCTGCCGCTACTACGGCAAAGACGAATGGAGCCACGCGCATACGCTGTTGATGTACGCGATCGTGCTTCATCGAATGCATGCCAGTCGCCCCAGGGCAGGCGATTTTCCAGGACAGCTGCGCATCGTCCGCAACCTGATAGAAGCTTCGCTTGGCGGTTGGATTCGCGAGGCCAACATGCCCCGGCTTCTGGCCGATGTCGAACGCATCGTCGTTGATGAAAGTCTGGAGGGCGTCAATGCCTTCAATCCGGCACAGGTCGCTCACGAGAAGAACAAGCTGCTCATCGTGGCGCAGCTCGGCGCGGGAACGCGCGGCGCCTTGTACCGTCTCGAAGACCATCGCCTGCTTCGCGGCTGCCTGTTGGCATTCGATCTCGATTCCATACCGTCCGAGCCGGAGCTATTCGTATCGCGGGTGAGTGCGTTTTACGCGCTGTTCTCCAATGCACAGCGTTGGCCCGAGTTGACCGGCGCGATGTTGGCGCTGGGAGACTATTCGCGGCGGGAGCCGCGCTGGAACGGTTACCGGCTGGCGGATTTCGGCGCGCCACGAAATGACAAGCCTTGGCGCGAGCTGCTGTCGGGGACACGCGAGCCCCGGCTCGTGACGGTGCTCATGGCGCTCCTCGACCATTACGGTGCCGAGAACGACTTCGATGCGTGCGTAGAGGCGATTCAAACGGGGTTCTTCGCAGAGAACCGCGAAAAGTTGTCCTGGCAGTATTACCTCGTCAAATACCCGACGATGCGCGAAGGTGCTTCGGGCCGCTATGCCATCCACGACAGCGGCTACCGGATGTGCATGCTCGACAAGACAGTCATGCGTAGCTATTACCATGATCCCTACCTGCTTGCGATGTTGCGCCTGAGCGGCGTGGGTCATGCCGTGGTGCCGCCGCTCTTCATCGGATACGAGACGGAAGACCGACGTATGACCCTCAAAGGAAGCGGTATCCAGATCGAGTGCGAGGAGCGCGGGTGGCGGCTCTACGCGGCCCCGGTCACTTCCGACCAGCAGGCGAAGTTCGAGCAGCTATGCCGCGAAAAGGGCATCGGCCAGGACGGCCTGTATGCGGTGCCTCAGGGAAAAGATGGGATCGACAGCGGAGATCGCGTCAAGCTGGGCGCTGACCTGCTGCGTGATCTTGTGGAAGCTGGCCTGTGACGGATGTCCGTCAGGCCGCTCTGGCCGCCAGGCACGCAATTCTCATTACCATAGGCTGACGCAGGAAGGGGACTGTGCGGGAAACGCAAGCCTCCCGCGTGTGGATTTCTGCCAAAAGCCTGCGGGTGGTTTGAGGTGGGGCGGTGCCTGAGCGACCAGACTAAGACGCTCGGATGTTTGGTCAATTTGGTCGCCTAACTGACGCTTCGACCGGAAATGGACCAGACGCGAGGACTACAGATCCCAGAAACAACAACGCCCTCTTGCATGAGTGGGCGTTGCGTGAACGATGTTCTTGGTGGCCCGGGGCGGAATCGAACCACCGACACAAGGATTTTCAATCCTCTGCTCTACCAACTGAGCTACCAGGCCAAGAGCGCGCAATTATAGCAGC
>Ga0308164_10001391_pt1 | contig 28687 bp, 27 predicted proteins | sample PhyTR2_FD_201031 | JGI IMG/M metagenome (GOLD analysis project Ga0308164, IMG submission 201031) | Phyllosphere microbial communities from UC Gill Tract Community Farm, Albany, California, United States - DLSLT.R2 | ecosystem: Host-associated > Plants > Phyllosphere > Unclassified | place: USA... | reverse complement strand
AGGTCTACCTGGTCAACACCGGCTGGACCGGCGGTGGCTACGGCGTCGGCAAGCGCTTCAACATCCCGACCACCCGTGGCGTGATCGCAGCGATCCAGAGCGGCGCACTGATCGGTGCCGAAACCGAACACCTCGACACCATCAACCTCGACGTACCGAAGTCGGTACCCGGCGTCGATACCGGCCTGCTCAACCCACGCAACACCTGGGCTGACAAAGCTGCCTACGACGAAGCCGCCAAGGCCCTGGCTGGCCTGTTCGTGGAGAACTTCAAGAAGTTCGACGTGAGCGACGCCATCAAGGCTGCGGGTCCGAAGTTGTAATTAAACATCTTCAGGGTCACACGCCCGTGTGACCCTCGAAAATGCTCACGCAAACGCCTCGACTTGTCGGGGCGTTTGCTTGTCTGGGATACTGATTTTCTGTTTCTGGTGATGACATGGAGGTGTGTGTGGTGAGTGCCAACGATATTCAGGTACGACGTTTCATACCGAGTGATGAGCAAGGTGTATCGGCGTTGATTCTGCCTATCCAGCGTGAAGAGTTCGACATCGCCATCACCGCCGAAGACCAGCCTGACCTGAAAGCGATCCCGGCGTTTTACCAGACCGGCACGGGCGATTTCTGGGTCGCTGTGCAGGGGGATCAAGTAGTCGGAAGCATTGCGCTCAAGGACATTGGTTCAGGACAGGCAGCGTTGCGCAAAATGTTTGTTGCCGCGCCGTTTCGGGGGCGCGAGTTCTCGGTTGCGGCACGGCTGTTGAATCGTCTGGTCGAAGAGTCCACAGCGAAGGGCGTCAGCGAAGTATTCCTGGGCACGACCGACAAGTTTCACGCTGCGCATCGCTTCTATGAAAAGCACGGCTTTAGAGAGATCACGAAGGAGGATCTGCCAGCAAGCTTTCCGTTGATCGCGGTGGACAGCAAATTTTACGCGCTCTCCCTGGGTGGTACAGCGACAGGCTAGCTGTATGTCGTGCTACTCGACGCCTTGAGGGCCTCCGGCATTGAGCTGTCGCCTGATGCGAGGCTGGATGCGTAATTATCTGGATATTGCGATTTTTCTATAGGCGGAAGCTCATTGTAGTGAGCCAGAATCATGAGCAGTGTTTCAGTGCTCTTTCCGGTCTCGTTGTATTCGTCGACATAGCGCTTGGATATCGCTCTATTCCAGACCTCCTGCTGATCGTAACTTTCCGAGTAAGCAGCTTTTCGTTCATTCAACGTGTAGCCGCCACCTTCGTCATACATTATCAAGCTGAGCTTGCCTGGGGACATACCCACAAACGGATTCGTTCCTGATCCGTTGGTGAACTGGGTGGCCTGCCTGGCTCTCTCAAGAAGTTCGGGATCTTGAGTGTCCGGTACTTCAGCATCATGCACGGCCTTGCTGCCGTAATAGCTACTGCCAGTCAATTTCTCGATGACATCCGCCGCCAGCGAGGCGAGCTGTTTTGGATCAAGGCGGCTATCGCGGGCTTCGGCACGCGCGGCGCTATCGTTCAGTTGCAGCGCTAATGTTGATAACGTCGCGCTGTCCGCGTTTTTCGTTGCGGATAAAAGCTCTTTGGCATCAGCGATCGAGGCTACTACGGAGGCGCCTTTGGCGATCGTCTTGATCGTATTACTGGCTAGAAAGCTGGAAATAGAATTGCTGTCGATCATGGTTGCGTCCTGGCAGCGTTGGACACGTCCATGGCACTGATGCTGTAGTTATCGGCATGGAGCGAACAAATTTGAGTGGTCATCCGACTGGGACTTTCAGTTGCGGCCAAGCCGCTCAGCCCAACGGACTAAACCCGCTCGCCGCACTGCAATAGCGTTGGCGGGTGCCTGATTCCCGGAGGCGCTTGCACTGTTCTTTGAAATACACCTTGGCACCCTTGCGGCATTCCCGGTATTCGATCGACCCTCTGCGCCAGTTACGGCATACGCTGGTGTCGTCAATCTGGTCATCGGCAACAACCCATTCAGCACGATAGGTACGCTTCCGGTCCCACTGCCACACAACAGCAGAATCAACAAATTGTGCCATTGCGTAGTTGCGGTGCCGTATAGGCTCTCGCGCCTTGTACTGGCTCATGTACTGAGCAGACACCATGCCTTGTGCGGTTGATCGAGGAACCGTCTTTTGGCTTTTTCCAAATCGACAGTTAGCGACAGCTTCGTCGATGAGATTGTCCGGCCCCATGCATTCAGCCAGCGATTGAGGGGTGGTCGAGGCCTGGGGTAGCGGTGGCGGCACGAGGACAGGAGCATCGGCAACAACGACAGGAGGCACGGCAGGGGTGGCATCGGCTGTTTTTGACCGATGAATGTATTGAAACAGGCCATAGGCACACAACACCACGACTATCAGCGCTACCAGTACATTGCGGTGGAATGTCGAAGCGTTCCTTGACGTGCGCAGAGGGGCACGCTCAATTGCGTCCTCCTCGTCGACACTCAAGTTCTCGTTCACGTGACGGCCGTTGCTCTTGTCGGACACTCAAGCCTCCTGGGGTGCAGACTGGTTTTTCAGGTGGGTGAAGATATCCATCGCCGAGCCGTCCCCCGATGTAATGTTGGCGGCGTAGTTGGCGGGGTACTGGGCTTTTTCTATGGGTGGCAGCTGGTCGTAGTGGGCGAGAAGCATCATCAGTGTTTGGGTACTTTTGCCGGTTTCGTTGTATTCGTCGACATAGCGTTTGCCCATCGCTCTATTCCAGGCTTCCTGTTGAAGATGGTTTTCGGACGAAGCAGCACTACGCTCATTAATGGTGAATTCGCCACCTTCGTCATACATGATCAGTTTGAGTTGATCCTGAGATAATCCTGAGAACGGGTTTGCTCCCCCGCCATTCTTGAACAGCGTAGCCTGCCTGGCTCTTTCGAGCAGCGCTGGATCGTCGGTATCGGGGACCTCCGCATCGTGCAGTGCTCTGTTGGCGTAATAGTGTGTACCCGTGATCTTGTCGTTAATGGATGTTGCCACCGCACCCAGCTCTTTGAAGCCTAAACGACTATCGCGGATCTGAGCGCGCATCGCGCTGCCGTTTAATTGACTGGACAACGTGGAGAGGGTTGCACTATCAGCGGAGCGCTCAGAAGACAGTTTACTTATTGCCGACGTGCTACTGGTTGGGGAAACCTCTTTCGCAACAGTCGTTAGGGTAGGGCTGCTGGTAAGGGCCGTGATGTGAGAAATGTCGAACATGCTGCGTCCTCGCGTCAGTTGCCAATCCATGGCGTTATATTCGCTATCTATATCGGCACGATCAGATTCAGCTTTAGTTTTCCTCCGGAGGCAGGCGCGCGCGTAATTTTGTAACGCGCACGCCTTGAGATTATTTCATGGTGAATTCAGCAGTCCATGCATGAGTAGAGAGGTCGGTGACCCTGGAGGTAGCTGTGCAAATCGCACCACCTTCAGGCGTTGCAGTACGGTTCCACTTTGGAACCTTGACTCCACCCGCGCCTGCCAGCCTTACAAAGGTGGTCGAGAATACACATACCTTGGAACCCATCACATAACGAACACTGGCGTAGCTGGCATCAGGTGAGAGCGTGCTTTGCACCGTATAAAAGTTTGAATCGCCGGGTTGAACGGTAGAGCCAATGGCTGTTCTGGCGTTGCGTAGCGTCGATAACTCGTTACGCGTAACAGGCTTATGCTTCGCGGCCTCTGTTCCCAGATTTTTGAACGTCACCGTAACCGGTGGTCCCGCGTGCGCAACAACAGTGGCGCACAGCGTGGCGAGAGCAAGAGAAGTCAGCAAGACGCTTTTTGTTTTCATGATCGGTAGTTCCTGAGTTAATTAATTAAGTTCGTATTACATTAAGCAAGGCGAACGCACGACAGCAGTGAGCCGCATGTATTGACGTGCACGCGCTATCGCCCGATTAAGATCCGCCATGTATCAGCGCACAGAAAGTGCGCCGTCCACCTGAAGGTGTTTATGTCGATGGCAGTCGGAGGATGACCCTATACTAAAAAGCAGGGGTGACTCCGCTGAACGGGTTAGAAGAAAAGATTAGTTTCCTGCAATCCGTTGAGATGTTTTAGCACGTGAGATGGGAAAGAAAAGTAGGAAACTTCTGATTCTTTGCAAATCAGTTAATGACGATGATTGTTCTTGTCTTTTAGTATCGAGTTGGATTAACTGCGCTGGCAGAAGTTGTAAGTGTGCAGATTAAAGCGCCCCTCAGAGCTGAAGGGCGCATCCCCCTACTTCACGTCACCGCATAAAACTTGCGCACATACGCAGTGCTGGTCCATTTGCAGGGCGCGCCTTGGGCGACGAATACGGTGTCGCCGGTGTTCACGGTCAGGCTCGGGCCGTTTTCCAGACTCAGCTCGACGCTGCCTTCGATCAGGTTCATCAGTTCATGGATCTTGTGCGGCCGCGAGATGCGTTCGTAGGGCGTCGAGTCCCACACGCCGATGCGCAGGGTGCTGGCGGTGTCTTCGAAGAGGTTGTTGCTGCGGCATTGTGGCAGCGCGCTGATCATGATCGCCGGGTCTGGCGGTGAAGACGGCGTGAGCATGGCCAGGCGGTCGAGCGCGGTGATGCCGGGTTTGTCTGGCCCGCTGGCCTGGGTGGACGCGCAGAACGCCCAGAGGCTGTCCGGTTGCGCGTCGATACGTACTTGAGTGCCGCGACCGATAACGGCACTTTCGCCGGTCTTGATGGTGAGGCTCTCGGCACCGGAGGTCAGGGTGACGGACCCGCGATGCATCACCAGCATTTCGGTGTAGGGGTAGGCTGCCACTGACAGTGACGTGCCGAAGTGCACGAGGCCGGCCGCAATGCCCTGATCATCGATGAACGCTGTGCGGCGTTCATTATCGAACGAGTCATGCGCATCGATGGGGCCAGTGGTGAATTCGGTGTCTACCGGGCTGAGGTCAGCGCGGGCCAATAGCAAAACAGTGGGTTGGGGCATCGGGTAGGGCTCCTGAAGTTGAAGCGTTGATGATCGTTCCCACGCTCCGGACTCAGCGTTATACACAAATCCGCTTTTGATTCTGGCCGGAGGCCGTAGGAGCGAACTTGTTCGCGAAAGGGCCGGTATGATCGCCTGTCTTCGCGAACAAGTTCGCTCCTACGCCCTGCGGGCAGAAGCCTGAAAAGCACGTATTCGGGGCTCTCCAGGACTTATGTATAACGATGAGCGCTCTGCGTGGTAATGCATTTCGTGACGCTCTGTGGGAGCATTGGCACGATGAGGTGCTTACGGGCGATCAGCCGATCGCCTGGGTAATCAGCGCAAACTGGCGCACGCCCTGAGTGGCTCGCGGGACTGCGCCCATGCTCATGCAGGTCACGCTGTCGACGCGCTTGAGGCCGGCTTCCTCCAGCCAGTCAGCCAGGCCGCTGTCGGTCGGGATGTCGATACGTACGAAGGCATAAGGCACGCGGGCCAGCAGCTCTCCAATCATGTGCCTGGCCTGGTCAACGCTCTGGGCAACAACAGGGCCGATGCACAAGCCACGACCGAACGGGCGCAGCAGGGCAAAGGCCTGCAACTGACCGTCGCGCTCAATGCCGACAGCGTGTTCAAGGTTGTTCAGCACATCGCCCAGCGTCACCGAGCGGTCCATACCCGAACCGGCGTTGGCCAGTTCCAGCACACGAGGGTGGTCAGCCTCGCTCAGCCCGCGGCAACGTTCCTGTGCCTTCAGTTCGGTGGTGCCGGGCGGTTGCGCCTGCCCCTGACGCTGCTGGATCTCGCCAAAGCTGACGAACCCCATCTTCGCGTAGAGCGGCGCACCTGCCAGCGTGGCGTTGAGGACCGCCGTGCGCGGCGCGACGCTGCCGACGGCCAACTCCATCAGCTTGCGACCAATGCCCTTGCCCTGGTAATCGTCACTGACGATCACCAGGCCGATGGTGGAAAACTCGCCCTGATGACAGGCAAAGGCACTGCCGATCAAACGCCCATTGTGTACCGCGACAAAGCCTTGGGCGACACGCTGCAGCATGGCCCAGTCCTCAAGTCGATGCGGCCACTTCAGGGCGATGGATAACTCATGAGCGTTGCCGACATCGGCTGCGGTCATGGGGCGAAATTCAAAGTCGAGGCGTTGCTGAGCGAGCATGACGTGTCTCCGTCCAGAAGGATGCACAGGTAATAAAAGGATGCGCCAGGCTTGCTGTATCCCATCTGCTGCAGGCGGTGACAAGAGGGCTGCGCGCATTCGGCAGATTCCACGAAGTGCCGTTCGCCAGACCACAGTTACTGCTTAAATCGGCCGGGCCTCCGGCAGCAAATGCTTAGGTTTTTTACCCCGCGTTCAGGCTCTTTATATAGCTGCCGGCATTTGTCACTCGCCAACCACTGGCGTGGCGCAGTTTCTGCGGCGCAAACCCGCGTGTTTGAGCCCGAGCGCCCTGAAAAGGGTCACAAAAGCGCCGAAAACCGGGCTCTGCCCAAGGCTGGAGCGCCCCGCAAAGTCTGCTGAGCGCGCACCTCAAAACGGTGGTTTCTATCAAGCAGCCATCACTTTTAACGCCATATGCTGATTTCACGGTGTTGTAATGAGGTTGTGCTGCAGCGTGCATCACCGCCCCTGGACATCAGGCCGGATTGCTCGTCATGCCATGACCTCAACGAACTTTCAGGACCGCACACAATGAGCTTTCTTCGACCAAAATTCATTACGTTCGACTGCTACGGCACGTTGACCAATTTCCATATGGGCACCATGACGCGCGAGCTGTTTGCCGACCGCGTTCCGGCTGAACAGATGGATCAGTTCGTCAGGGATTTTTCGGCGTATCGTCTGGATCAGGTCATGGGTGACTGGATGCCATACGACGAAATCCTGAAAGTCGCACTGGCGCGCACCTGCAAGCGCTGGAACGTTGAATACCGCGAAGAAGGCCAGCTGTATTACGACGCCGTACCGACCTGGGGCCCACACGCCGATGTGCCCGCCGGTCTGGCGAAAATCGCCGACAAGATCCCGCTGGTGATTTACTCCAACGCCAGCGACAGCCAGATCATGTCCAACGTCGAAAAGCTCGGTGCACCGTTTCACAAGGTGTTCACCGCTGACCAGGCCAAGGTCTACAAGCCGCGTCTGGCAGCCTTCGAGTTCATGCTCGACAACCTGGGTTGCGGTCCGGAAGACATCTTGCATGTGTCCTCGAGCTTCCGTTATGACCTGTTCTCGGCCCACGACATGAAAATCAAAAACAAGGCCTTTGTGGCTCGCGGTCATGAACAGCCCGCCAACAGCTTTTACGAATACCACCAGATCCCGGATATCGGCGGACTGGCCGGGCTGGTCGGCCTCTAGGCTGGGCAACCCGCGCAAAACCGGCATTTTTCAAGGTGCTCTTCGATGAGTGACAAGGGGAACGATATGCGCAGTGAGTCTTACTGGCTCGATACGGCTCCAGACTTTACCGGCGCGCAGGACGGCGCAGTGGAGGGGCAGGCTGACGTGGTGGTGGTCGGTGGCGGTTTCACCGGCCTTGCGGCGGCGCGTGCATTGGCCTTGAAAGGTGCCAGCGTGGTGGTTCTGGAAGCAGGCCGGGTGATCGGCGAAGCGTCGGGCCGCAATGGTGGACAGTGCAATACCGGCGTGGCCCAGGACTACGCGTCGTTGAGCGCAACCCTGGGTGCCGATCAGGCACGCGAGTATTACAAGGCTTATGAAAGCGCGGTGCAGAGCGTCGTGACCGTAATCGAGGAGGAAAACATCGCCTGCGACATCAAGCGTAACGGCAAGCTCAAGCTGGCGGCCAAGCCAGGGCATTACGAAGGACTGGCGCGCACCTGCGAGCTGATCCGCCGCGAAGTCGATGCTGACGTCGAGCTGCTATCGGCTCAGGACGTGCGCGCCGAAATCGATTCGAACGAGTTTCACGGTGGCCTGCTGCAGCGCAACGGCATACAGATGCATGTCGGACGTTTCGGTCTGGGTCTCGCCGATGCGGCCGTGCGCCATGGCGCAAGGGTGTATCAGAACGCGACGGTAAAAGACTGGAAAGCCAACCGTGGCGGCTTTGTGGTCAACACCTCGAAAGGCTCGATCCAGGCCGGCCAGCTGATGTTGGCGACCGGTGCCTGCCAGCATGGCGGACTGGGCTGGTATCGCCGGCGCATCGTGCCGGTCGGCAGCTTCGTCATCGTCACTGAAGTATTGCCGCAAGCGCTGATCGACCAACTGTTCCCCCACCAGCGCGCTTACGTGACCAGCCGTTTGATCGGCAACTATTTCCGCCTCACGCCGGACAACCGCCTGCTGTTCGGCGGACGCGCACGCTTCGCCATGTCCAACAGCAGCTCAGACGCCAAAAGCGGCAAGGTGTTGCAGGCGGCCATGGTGCAGATGTTTCCGCAACTGGCACACGTCAAGGTCGACTACTGCTGGGGCGGGCTGGTGGACATGACCTCCGACCGTTTGCCGCGTGCAGGCGAACACAACGGGGTCTTCTATTCGATGGGTTACAGCGGTCACGGTGTGCAGATGTCGGTGCACATGGGGCGGATGATGGCCGAAGTCATGGAAGGCAAGGCACAGGCCAATCCCTGGAAAGACCTGAGCTGGCCAGCCATTCCCGGCCACTTCGGCAAACCATGGTTTCTGCCGCTGGTAGGCGCATATTACCGCTATCAGGACAGCCGCCACTGAGTGTTCGTCTGACCGTCATCGTGTGTGCTTGAAGGACGCTCCGGCCAACCGTGAGCAATTCGGAATTTTCCCTTTTCGACAGGTAGAACTGATATGGCTGATAAAAAAACCGACTCCGCGTTGATCACAGGCCAAGACAGCCTGCGGGTTTTCGAAGGTCTCAATCGTGGCCTGTCACGGCGCGATGCGTTGCGCATGCTGGGTGTTGCAGGCGTAGTTGCGGCGGGCTCCACCAGCCTGTTCGGCGCGGCCGGCAAGGTCTTTGCCGACGACGCGGATGCCCCTGTCAAAGGCAAACCGGGCGGCCGCATTCGGGTTGCCGGCATGTCCAGTTCTACCGCCGATACGCTGGACCCGGCCAAGGGCGCGCTGTCCACCGACTACGTGCGTCATTTCATGTTCTACAACGGCCTGACGCGTTTCGACAGCCATCTGGTGCCGCACATGGAACTGGCCGAGAAGATCGAAAGCGACAACGCGACGGTCTGGACCGTGACCCTGCGCCAGGGCGTGACCTTCCACAATGGCAAGGCGCTGACCGCTGGTGACGTGGTGTTCTCCCTGTCGCGCCACAAGGATCCGGCCACCGGTTCGAAAGTCATGCCACTGATGGCGCAGTTTTCCGAGATCAAGGCCACCGGCCCGCTGGAAGTGCAGATCACCCTCAGCTCGCCAAACGCCGAGCTGCCGTCGATCCTCGCGGTCTCGCACCTGCTGATCGTGCCTGAAGGCACCACCGACTTCAGCAAAGGCATCGGCACCGGGCCGTTCACCGTCAAGGAATTCAACCCTGGCGTGCGCTCGGTCAGTGCGCGCAACCCCAACTACTGGAAGCCGGGCCTGCCGTACCTGGACGAGATCGAATTCATCGCCATCGCCGACGAGCCATCGCGGGTCAACGCGCTGCTCTCCGGCGACGTACACATGATCAACGAGGTCAATCCGCGCTCGACCACACGCATTGCCGCCAGCGCCAAACACCGGGTGGTCGATGCCCCGTCCGGCAACTATACCGACCTGATCATTCGTCAGGACCAGATGCCCGGCAAGAGTCCGGAATTCACCGAGGCCATGAAGTACCTGCTGGACCGTGAGCAGGTCAAATCAGCGGTGTTCCGTGGCTATGCTCGCGTCGGTAACGACCACCCGATCTCGCCAGGCTCGCGCTACTTCAACGCTGACCTGCCACAGCGCGCCTACGACCCGGAAAAAGCCAAATTCCTGCTCAAGAAAGCCGGCATGGAAAGTATCACCATGGCCGTGGCGGCGTCGCCTGCTGCGACCGGTTCGGTGGACATTGCCGTGCTGCTGCAACAGTCCGCCAAGCAGGCCGGTCTGACCCTCAACGTCAACCGTCTGCCAAGCGACGGCTACTGGTCCAACCACTGGATGAAGCATCCGCTGAGCTTCGGCAACATCAACCCGCGCCCGAACGCCGACGTGATCTTCTCGCAATTCTTCCAGTCCACAGCGCCGTGGAACGAATCCGGCTGGAAAAACGACCAGTTCGATCAGTTGCTGGTGCTGGCCCGTGGCGAAACCGACGACGCCAAGCGCGGCAAAATGTATGGCGACATGCAGGCTCTGGTCAGCCAGAACTGCGGCGTCGGCATCCCTGTGTTCATCAGCAACATCGACGGTGTGGACAAGCGTGTCCAGGGCTACTCCAGCAACCCGCTGGGCGGCTTCATGGGCTACATGTTCAGCGAGCAGGTGTGGCTGGACGCGTAATAGCAACGCTGAACCGAGCAGGAGGACGCAGATGAATAGCAACACACTCTGGTTGATCGTGCAGCGCTTCGGCGCGGCGATCGTGACGTTGTTGATCGTTTCCATCGTGGTCTTCGCCATTACCGCGGTGTTGCCTGGAGACGCAGCGCAGCAGGCCCTTGGGCAATTCGCGACGCCTGAACAGGTCGCGGCGTTGCGTATCAAGCTGGGCCTGGATCAACCCGGTGTGGTGCGTTATCTGCATTGGTTGACCAACATGCTCAGCGGCAACCTCGGCGAATCGGTCTCCAACGCGATGCCGGTCTCCGAGCTGATTGCCGGACGCTTCCCGAAAACGCTGATGCTGTCGGCCACCACCGCGCTGGTATCGGTGCCGGTAGCGCTGGCGCTGGGGATTGGCGCAGCGATGTACCGCGGCAGTCGCCTGGATAGCGCGCTGAATTTCATCACCCTGTCACTGGTCGCCGTGCCCGAGTTTCTGGTGGCAACGCTGGCGGTGCTGATTTTCGCCGTCAATCTGGGTTGGCTGTCCGCGCTGTCCTACGGCGCCGATGTCAGCTCGCCTTGGCAGTTCATGCGCACCTACGCGTTGCCGGTGATGACCCTGTGCTGCGTGATCGTGGCGCAGATGGCGCGCATGACTCGCGCTGCGGTCATTGACCAGCTGGACAGCGCGTATGTGGAAATGGCGCGCCTCAAGGGCGTCAGCCCGGTGCGTATCGTATTGCGCCATGCCTTGCCGAACGCCATCGGACCGATCGTCAACGCCGTGGCACTGAGCCTGTCGTACCTGCTCGGCGGCGTCGTCATCGTCGAGACCATCTTCAACTATCCCGGCATCGCCAGCCTGATGGTCGATGCCGTGACCAACCGTGACATGGCCCTGGTGCAGGGCTGCACGATGTTGTTCTGCTCCGCTTACCTTGGGTTGGTGCTGATGGCCGACCTGTGTGCAATTCTTTCCAATCCGAGGCTGAGAAACCAATGACTCAATTCATTGCGAAATCGACGCCTGCGGCGCCGCAACCGGTGCTTCGCAAAAAGGTGTCCCGTCCGACCTCATGGCTTGGCCTGCTGGGCGCAACGGTGTGCTTCATCTGGTTGATGGTCGCCCTGTTCGGCCCCTGGCTCGCACCGCATCCGGTGGGCGAAGTGGTCTCCGACAACATGTTCGAAAACATGAGCGCAGCCTATCCATTCGGTACTGACTACCTGGGTCGCGACATGCTCAGCCGCGTGCTGGTCGGCGCGCGCTTCACCGTCGGCCTGGCATTGATTTCTGCCGTACTGGCCAGCGGCATCGGCACGCTGTGCGCGCTGCTGTCGGTGGTCGCGCCAAAATGGCTGGACGAAATCATCAGCCGCCTGATGGACGCGTTCATCTCGATCCCCAGCAAAATGCTGGCGCTGATCATGGTCTCGGCATTCGGCTCGTCCGAGGTGCTGCTGATCTGCACGGCGGTGCTGAGCTACACACCAGGCGCGTTTCGGATCGCGCGCAGCATGGCGGTGAATATCGAGGCGCTGGAATACGTGCAAGTGGCACGCACACGCGGCGAGGGCCGTATCTACATTGCCTGCCGGGAAATCCTGCCGAACATGCTCAACCCGGTCATGACCGACCTGGGCCTGCGCTTCGGCTTCATCGTCTTGCTGCTCAGCGGCATGAGCTTTCTGGGGCTCGGTGTACAGCCGCCTGACGCCGACCTTGGCTCGCTGGTCCGCGAGAACATCGGTGGCCTCAGCCAGGGCGCGCCGGCCATCGTGATCCCGGCACTGGCCATCGGCACTCTGACCATCGGCGTGAACCTGCTCATCGACCGGCTGGCCTCGCGGCGTGGTCGTCGTTCGGGAGGGCATTGAGATGAGCCAGTTGATTCGTGTGCAAGACCTGCGCGTAGTTGCCGATGGCGACCATGGCGAGCTGGAGATTGTCAAAGGCGTCAGCTTTGCGCTGGAAAAAGGTGAAGTGCTGGCACTGATCGGCGAGTCGGGCTCCGGCAAGACCACGATCGCGCTGGCCCTGCTGGGTTACGCCCGACGCGGTTGCAAGCTGGCCGGCGGGGTGGTTCAAGTGGGCGAGCACGACATGCTCAGCCTGCCCGAAAGCCAATTGCAGGGCCTGCGTGGCAATCGCGTTTCCTACATTGCGCAAAGCGCCGCAGCGGCCTTCAACCCGGCGAAAAAGCTGATCGATCAGGTGATCGAAGGTGCGTTGATTCACGGCCTGGGCAGCCGCGCGGAACTGGAAGCCAAGGCGGTCGAGCTGTTCCGCGATCTGGCCCTGCCCAATCCGGAAAGCATCGGTCGACGTTATCCGCATCAGGTCTCGGGCGGTCAGTTGCAGCGCGTCATGGCGGCCATGGCGCTGATCAGTGATCCGTTGCTGGTGATCCTCGACGAACCGACCACGGCACTGGACGTCACCACGCAGATCGACGTGCTGCGCGCATTCAAGCGGGTAGTCCGTGACCGGGGTGCCACTGCGGTTTATGTCTCCCACGACCTTGCGGTGGTGGCGCAGATGGCCGATCAGATCGTGGTGCTCAACGGTGGGCAGATCATCGAAACCAGCAGCACCGCCGCGCTGCTCAAGGGACCCGTGGATGCCTACAGCCGCAGCCTGCTGGCGGCGGCGCGTCCGGATAAAGTGCTGAGCCCGGCCAGCGAAGTGGTCAAGGACAGCACGCTGTTGACCATCACGGGCCTGACGGCGGGCTACGGCAAGAAGAACCTGCAGGGCATGCCGATGATTCGCGTGCTGGAAGACATCGACCTGACCATCAGCCGTGGTCAGGCCATCGGCGTGATCGGCGAGTCAGGCTCGGGCAAATCGACGCTGGCCCGTGTGGTCGCCGGTCTTCTGGACCCGGCGCATGGCAGCCTGACGTTCGACGGTGCCGAGTTGTCCGGCACCCTGGCGGGTCGTACCGAAGAACAGTTCCGGCGCATCCAGATGGTGTTCCAGAACGCCGACACCGCGCTCAACCCGATGCACAGCATCAGCGCGATTCTGGCGCGCCCGCTGAAGATGTATTTCGGCCTGAAGGGCAGGGCCCTGCGCGAGCGCATCGATGAACTGATGGACCTGGTGCGCCTGCCCCGCGAGCTGGCCGAGCGGCGTCCCAACGAACTCTCGGGCGGGCAGAAACAACGCGTCAACCTGGCTCGCGCGCTGGCGGCCAAGCCGGACCTGATTCTCTGTGATGAAGTGACCTCGGCACTGGATACCGTGGTGGGTGCCTGCATCCTTGAACTGCTCGGCGAACTGCGCCGCAAGCTGGGGGTTTCCTACCTGTTCATCAGCCACGACATTTCCACCGTTCGCGCGCTGTGCGACGACATCGTGGTGATGTACAGCGGCCACAAGGTCGAAGAGGGCAGCCGCGAAGCCTTCAGCCGAATGCCGTTCCACCCCTACACCGATCTACTGGTGCATTCGGTGCCGGAACTGCGTCAGGGCTGGCTGGAAACCTGCGGTGTAACCAGCGGCAACCTGCCGCCCATCAGCGCACCGGCCAACAATCCGGAGCTGTGCACCTTCCTCAATCGCTGCCCGGCCCGAATCGAAGGCCTGTGCAACAAGACCGCGCCGGGCCGCCGCGTGATCGCAGGTGGCAGCGAAATCCTTTGCCACCGCGACAGCGACGAGCTGCAGGCCGTGCAAGAAAATCTGAATCCTGAAATCGTCGGAGCTTACGCATGAATGGCCGTTTTGTGAGGCTGGGCGAGCGTGATCGCCCGGTCGTGAGCCTGATGGTCGATGGCGCGCCTATCGAGGCATTGCAGGGCGATACGCTGATGGTGGCGTTGCTGACCCGCAAGGCCACGTTACGCCAGTCCGAGTTCGACCCGGGACGCCGTGCAGGTTTCTGTCTGATGGGTGCCTGCCAGGATTGCTGGGTCTGGACCCGCAGCGGTGAGCGGCTGCGCGCCTGCTCCAACGAAGTCCGCGACGGACTCGACATCGTCACCACCCAACCGGAGGCGAAATGGCCACTTCTTCACGGTTAGACGTTCGCAACCCTGGCAGCCCGAGAGTGGTCATCATCGGCGCCGGCCCGGCAGGCACCCGCTGCGCCGAAACCTTGCTGGCTGCGGGCATCAAACCGATCCTGATCGACGAAAACCGGCGTGACGGCGGGCAGATCTATCGCCGTCAGCCAGAAGGCTTCAAGCGCGATTATTCGGCGCTGTATGGCACCGAAGCGGCCAAAGCGCGTGACCTGCATGAAAGCTTCGATCGCTTGCGCCCGCAGATCGATTACCGCCCCGACACCCTGGCCTGGAACCTGACCCACGGCGAGCTGTGCTGTGCCAGTCAGGGCGTACACACCGTGGTCGAATACGACGCGCTGATCCTGTGTGCCGGGGCCACCGACCGTCTGATGCCGATCAAGGGCTGGCAACTGGCAGGCACCTACAGCCTCGGCGGCTCGCAGATTGCGCTCAAGTCGCAATCGGTCTCGATTGGCAGTCGCGTGGTGTTCATGGGTAGCGGCCCGCTGCTGTACCTGGTCGCCAGCCAGTACGTCAAAGCCGGTGCCGATGTCGCCGCAGTGCTGGACACCTCACCGTTCGGCAAACGCGTCAGCGCGATGCCCAAATTGCTGGCGCGTCCCGGTCTGCTGTTCAACGGCATGAAACTGCTGGGCCAACTATACAGCGCCGGGGTGCCGGTGCATCTGGGCGTGCAGCCCGAGGAAATCATCGGCAGCGAACAGGACGGCGTGACCGGCGTGCGTGTGAAGCTGGCCAATGGCACCGCGCTGAGCGTCGATTGCGATGCCCTGGCGCTGGGTTATCACCTGCGTCCGGAAACCCAGCTGGCTGATCTGGCCGGCTGCCAGTTACGCTTCGACGAAGCGTCCGGGCAATGGCTGCTGGCAGTCGATGAAGAGGGGCGTACCTCGGTCAAAGGTTTTTACGCCGCAGGTGACGGCGCGAAGATTCGTGGCGCCGATGCGGCGGAACAGGCCGGTCGACTGGTGGCGATGGCGCTGCTGGAAGACCTTGACCTGCCTGTGGATAACTCGCGTCAGGCAGAAGTGCGCAAGAGTCTGGTGGCGATGGATCGCTTTCGGGTCGGTCTGGCCGAAGCGTTTCCGTGGCCTGCGGCCCAGGCGGCTGCCTTGCCCGATGACGCCATTGTCTGCCGCTGCGAGATGATCAGCGCAGGCGAATTGCGCGGCGTCGTACGAGAAAAGGGCGCCTGCGAAGTCAACCGCGCCAAGGCTTTCAGTCGCGTCGGCATGGGCCGCTGCCAAGGCCGTTACTGCTCGCAGGCCGGGGCCGAGGTGATCGCAGCCGAAGCCGGCGTGCCGGTCGAACAGGTCGGTCGTCAGCGAGGTCAGGCACCGGTCAAACCGTTGTCGATGCTGATCGACGAGGTGATGTCATGAAGCAAGCGAAGGTGGACGTACTGATTGTTGGCGGCGGCTTCATGGGCTCGGCATCAGCGTTCTTTCTGCGCCAGCGCGGCAAGTCAGTGACGCTGCTGGAGCGCGACGTGATCGGTCAGTACGCCAGCGGCGTGAACTTCGGCAACGTGCGACGTCAGGGCCGGCATCTCGGTCAGCTGGAACTCGCCAACCGCTCCAGAGCGTTATGGCAGCGGCTGCCGGAGCTGATCGGTGAAGACCTGGAATTTCTGCCCAGCGGCCACATGCGCGTCTGCTATCGCGAGGACGAAATCGCCGAACTGGAAGCCTACGCAGCGGCCCCGGAAGCCCGTGAGCTGGACCTGAAAATCTACAGCGGGAAAGCGCTGCACGAGCGCTTTCCGTTTCTTGGCCCTGACGTGAAGGGCGGTTCCTACGCGCCACACGATGGCCACGCCAACCCGCGTCTGGCGGCACCGGCTTTCGCCCGCGCAGCGATTCGGGCCGGGGCGCGGATCGAAGAGCGTACCGAAGTGGCCCATGTGGAAAAGGTCGGTAACGAATTCGAAGTCACCACCACTGACGGGCGCATTTTCAGCGCCGATCAGTTGCTGATCACCGCTGGCGCCTGGGGGCAGAAACTCTCCACGCAGTTTGGCGAATCCGTACCGCTGGACACCCATGGTCCGCAGATGGCCGTGACCGAGCCGGTGCCGTATGCACTGCCGACAGTGATCGGCGTGTTCACCAAAATCCCTCACGAAGTGATCTACTTCCGGCAGATCGCTCGCGGCAACATCATCATCGGCGGTGGTTTTCGCAGCAAGCCGGACATGATCAACCGCCGCGCCTATGTCGAGCCGCGCAGCATCGTCAATCAGGTGCAGCAGATGCGTCGCCTGTTGCCCGGTGTCGGCAACCTGAACATCATCCGCGTGTGGAGCGGCATCGAAGGCTACACGCCGGACTCGCTGCCAGTGATGGGCCGCAGCGGCAAGGTCGACGGACTGTTCTATGCGTTCGGCTTCTGCGGCCACGGCTTCCAGCTCGGCCCGGGCGTGGGCGACGTGATGGCCGAGTTGATCAGTACCGGTGCTACCAGCACCTCGATCAGCCCGTTCGACATCCGCCGTTTTGACGTCAGCCTTGTGGATAACTTCACCGAACAGACGAGTAAAGCCTCATGAGCCCCCGCGCACTGGAAATCCTCAAGCGTCTGATCGCCTTCGACACCGTGTCGTCGGAGCCGAACATGGCGCTGATCGAATACGTCCGCGAACTGCTGGCCAGCAAAGGCATCGAGTCGCTGATCGTCAAGGACGAGACCGGCAAGAAAGCCAACCTGTTCGCCAGCACCGGCCCGCGCGATGTACCGGGCGTGCTGCTGTCCGGCCACACCGACGTGGTGCCGGCGGCCGGTCAGGCGTGGACCATGCCACCATTTCAGGCAACCCTGCGTGACGGGCGCATCTACGGCCGTGGCACCTGCGACATGAAAGGCTTTATCGCCCTGGCTATCGACGCAATGCTCGATGCCGCAGACATGACCCTGATGCGCCCGCTGCAACTGGCCTTGTCCCACGACGAAGAGATCGGCTGTGTCGGTGTGCGGCGTCTGCTCGATGTCCTGCATCTGGCACCGGTACGTCCGTTTCTGTGCGTGGTTGGCGAACCGACCCTGATGCAGTTCGCCGTCGGCCACAAGGGCAAGGCGTCCTATCGCACCTTCTGTCGAGGTCAGGAGGCGCATTCCTCGCTGGCACCGCGCGCGGTCAACGCGATTCACCTGGCCAGCGATTTCATCGCCGAACTGCGCAAGAGTCAGAAGCAGATCGAGCAGCACGGCGCGCGTGACGAGGGTTACGACATCCCTTACAGCACCGTGCACATCGGCCGTATCGATGGCGGCAAGGCGCTGAACATCGTGCCCAACCTGTGCACCATGGAATTCGAGTACCGCAACCTGCCGGGCGACAACCCCGATGCGTTGCTGGAGCAATTGCGCGAGCGTGCCGAGGTGCTGGTACGTGAAGCGCGACAGCTGTCGGGTGTGGCAGACATCGAGATCGAGGTCATGAACGAATACCCGGCGCTGGAGACCCATCCAAGCGTTGAGGCAGTGCGCCTGCTGCATGCGTTTGCCGAACCGGGCACACAGCACATCAAGGTCTCGTATGGCACAGAGGGCGGCCTGTTCGCCGGGCGCCTGAACGTGCCGGTGGTGGTCTGCGGGCCAGGCTCCATCGAGCAGGCACACAAGCCGGACGAGTTTATCGACGAGAGTCAGATGGACGCAGGCGAGCGCTTTTTGCAGAGTCTGCTGGGGTCGTTGAAGCAGTAGAGGCTGCCGTCCGCAGGCAAATTTCAGCATCGGACGCTGCCGTTATCGCGCTTTCAGCATCCTGGACTGTGGCGTCTGCCTAGACTGGCAGTCATCCCGGAACAGGACTTGATCATGCTCAAGAATCAGTTGAAAGACCCCAGCCTGCTGGTAGACCGCGCCTACGTCGATGGGCAATGGATCAGCGCTGACGATGGTGCAACCTTGACCATCAACAACCCGGCCACCGGCGAGGCGCTGGCGCAGGTGCCGGCCCTGCAGGGCGTCGAAACCCTGCGCGCCATCGAAGCGGCTGATCGCGCCTGGCCGGCCTGGCGCGCACGTCCCGCAGCCGAACGCGCGGCGCTGCTGGAGCGCTGGCATCAGGCGATGCTCGACAACGTCGAAGACCTGGCGCTGATCATGACCTTTGAGCAGGGCAAGCCACTGAACGAGTCGCGCGGCGAGATCCGCTACGGTGCCAGCTTCGTCAAATGGTTCGCCGAAGAGGCGCGTCGTTCGTACGGTGAAACCATTCCCGCGCCCAGTGCAGACCGTCGCTTGATGACCCTCAAGCAACCAGTGGGTGTCTGTGCCGCGATCACACCGTGGAACTTCCCCAACGCCATGATCACCCGCAAGTGTGCGCCGGCCCTGGCTGCCGGATGCCCGATCATCGTCAAGCCATCGGACCTCACGCCCTTGTCAGCCCTGGCGCTGGCGGTGCTGGCCGAACGCGTGGGCATTCCTGCCGGGGTGTTCAACGTCATCACTGGCATGCCCACCGGGATTGGCGAAGAGCTGACCAGCAACCCGGTAGTGCGCAAGATTTCCTTCACCGGTTCGACGCCGGTCGGCCGTCTGCTGATGCGCCAGAGCGCCGAACACATCAAGCGTCTGAGCCTGGAACTGGGTGGCAACGCTCCCTTCATCGTGTTTGACGATGCGGATCTGGAACAGGCAGTGACGGGCATCATGCTCAGCAAATTCCGCAACGCCGGGCAGACCTGCGTGTGCGCCAACCGCATTCTGGTGCAAAACGGCATTTATGACCGCTTCGCTGCACGGCTGGTGGAAGAAGTGAGCAAGCTCAAGGTCGGCAACGGTCTGGAAGAGGGCGTGACCATCGGCCCGCTGATCAATCCGGCGGCGGTCAGCAAAGTCGCCCGGCATATCGACGATGCGCTGAGCCAGGGAGCGAAACTGCTGCACGGCGGTTCTCCAGACGGCACCAGCCAGTTCGTCCAGCCCACGGTATTGGGCGATACGCACGCGGGCATGCTGCTGGCCAACGAAGAAACCTTCGGCCCGGTCGCACCGCTGATGCGCTTCACAGATGAAGCCGAAGCCCTGGCACTGGCCAACGCCACGCCTTATGGCCTTGGTGCGTATTACTTCACCCAGGACTTGCGGCGCTCATGGCGTTTCGGCGAGGCGCTGGAGTTCGGCATGGTCGGCCTCAACACCGGCATCATCTCCATGGAAGTCGCGCCGTTCGGCGGCATCAAACAATCCGGCCTGGGCCGCGAAGGCTCCAGCTACGGACTGGATGAATACCTGGAAGTGAAGGCGTTTCATGTGGGGGGGTTGTAGAGGCGGAGAAAACAGCGAGTCCCCTTCGCAAACAAGCGAAGCGTCGCCCGGTCCGCTCCTACGGCCTGCGGCCAGAATCAAAAGCAGACCGTATTCGCCTTGGCTTCTGCCCGAAGGGCGTAGGAGCGAACTTGTTCGCGAAGACTGGCATTCACACAACCTGGCTTCCGGACATAAAACGCTCTTTTTCGAGGATCAAAGCGCGAAGCGCGCAACCATGCCGTTGAGGTCGATTGCCAGGCCTGGCAGTTGAGGCAGCTTTCGCGAACAAGCGAAGCGTCGCCCGGTTCGCTCCTACGGCCTCCGGCCAGAATCAAAAGCAGACTTGTGTATGACGCTGGGTACGGAGCGTGGGAACGATCATCCGTCAGTAACCCTGGCCGCGATCCACCTGTCCTTGCATCGCTTCACCGCGTTCAAAGCGGCGGATGTTATCGAGCAGGCCAGAAAAGGCGCTTTCCGGCTGGGTCATGGCCGCCACATGCGGGGTCAGCAGGATCTTCGGGTGGTTCCAGAACGGATGATCGGCTGAGGCCGGTTCCTGCTGCAGCACATCCAGCACTGCAGCGCTGAGTTGGCCGCTGTCCAGCGCTTCAATCAGATCCGCTTCCACCAGATGCCCACCACGGCCCATATTGATCAGTGCAGCACCTTCGGGCAGTTGCTCGAAAAGCCGGCGATTGAGGATGCCCTCGGTCTGGCCGGTCAGCGGCAGGACACACAGCAAAATGTCGCACTGCCCCAGAAATGCGTCCAGTTGCTCTTCCCCGGCATAGCACTGCACAGCGTCGATTCGATGCGCGCTGCGCGCCCAGCCCGACAGTTGGAAACCGAACGGTTTGAGGCTCGACAGAATATGCTGCGCCTGCAAGCCCAGCCCCATCACGCCGACTCGCCGTTGGTTCGCCGGTATCAGCGGGTGGGCTTTCCAGACGCCTTCAACCTGCTGCTGCCGATAACGCAGCATTTCCCGATGCAGGCTCAACACGGCGAAGGTCGCGTACTCACACATCGCGTGACTGATGCCAGGGTCCAGCAGACGCACCACCGGCAGTGCTTTCGGAATACGGCTCAGGTCCAGCTGGTCCACACCCGCCGACAGGGCAAACAGCACTTTCAGGTTGGGCAGCAGTTCCTGCAGATCATCGGGCGCCAGCCAGGCGCCCAGATAGTGGATGTCGGCCGGGTCGCCGATGTCCGGCCATACGCGCCATTCAATGTCCGGCGCGTGCTCGGCAAACAGGACGCGCCAGCGTTCGGCACGTGCGGGATCGGCTTTGTAGAGCAGGGCGGGCATGGGCGTTTCCTGAGCATGAAAGATGAGCCCCATCATGCCGTAAAAGCAAAGCACGATCTGTCGAAACGCCTGCTTCCAGGCCTCTCTAATGTCCGAAAAGCGCCGCTGCCCGGCAGATTGCATGGTGATTTGCGGGCATGAAGGAATCTGCCGTTTGCGAGGCGAAAAACAGTCGATATGGACATCTGAGGGTGCAAGTTCGGCGTAGATCATTTCGCTGAACGCTTAACCTGAACAACATCGCAGCCACCCCCGCCGGCTGCCTGGCCCATGATAGGTAAAACCATGAACAGCAAAGTCGACGACACCCCTCATCTGATCCGCCAGCGCGACCAGTTTGTGCCGCGTGGCATTGTCACGGCCCACCCGCTGGTCATCGACCGCGCCCAGGGTTCTGAATTGTGGGACGTCGATGGCAAGCGCTATCTGGATTTCGTCGGCGGTATCGGCGTGTTGAACATCGGCCACAACCACCCCAACGTGGTCGCGGCGATTCAGGCGCAGCTGACCAAAGTCACCCACGCCTGCTTTCAGGTGGCCTCCTACCAGCCCTATATCGACCTGGCCAAACGCTTGAGCCTGTTGATCGCAGGCCAGAGCGGTATCGATCACAAGGCCGTGCTTTTCACCTCCGGCGCCGAAGCCGTGGAAAACGCGGTAAAAATCGCCCGCGCCCACACCAATCGCCCGGCGATCATCTCGTTCCGGGGCGGCTTTCATGGCCGTACGCTGCTCGGCACCACGCTGACCGGCATGAGCCAGCCGTACAAACAGAATTTCGGCCCGATGGCCCCCGAAGTGTTCCACACGCCGTACCCGAACGAATACCGCGGCGTGACCACCGAAGTGGCGCTGGCGGCGTTGCACGAGCTGTTGGCCACTCAGGTCGCACCGGAGCGTGTGGCGGCGATTCTGATCGAGCCGATGCAGGGTGACGGCGGCTTCCTGACTGCGCCAGTCGAGTTCATGAAGGCCTTGCGTGCCCTGACCGAACAACACGGCATTGTGCTGATTGCCGATGAAATCCAGTCCGGTTTCGGGCGTACCGGCAAATGGTTCGGCTTCGAGCATTCGGGCATCCAGCCTGATCTGGTGACCGTGGCCAAGAGCCTCGCGGGCGGCATGCCGCTGTCGGGCGTGGTCGGGCGTGCCGAGATCATGGATGCACCGCTTCCGGGCGGCCTGGGCGGCACCTACGGCGGTAATGCCCTGTCCTGCGCCGCGGCACTGGCAGTGATCGACACGTATGAGCAAGAAAACCTGCTGGCGCGTGGCGAACAGTTGGGCAAACACCTGCGTGCGGGTCTGCTCGCGCTCAAAGAGCGTTACGCCTGTATTGGCGACGTGCGCGGCACGGGTTTCATGCTTGCCATGGAGATGGTCAAAAACGACGCGGCACGCACCCCGGACGCCGACCTCAACCAGAAGATCATCGACCAGGCACGCCTCGGTGGCCTGCTGGTGATCAAGTGCGGCGTGTACCGCAACGTCCTGCGATTCCTCGCCCCGCTGGTGACCACCGAGCAGCAGATCGATGAAGCGCTGGGCATTCTCGACGCGGCCTTGGCACGAGTATTGAAGTCCAGCTGAGCGCAAGCGTGGTCGCGGCTGTCGTGAGACGCTGCGATCACCCGCGCCGGGTATCATTGTTGAATGGAGACGTTGCCTGCCATGGGGCTTATTGATTACCGCGCACTGCTGATCGATTGTGATGAAGTGCTGGTGGACCGTGATTCCGGTGTCTGGACGGCGTTGCAGCCGTTGTTGGACAACGGTCTGAACACACCCGGCAAAGACCAGGTGCTCACTGAATTCAATGATGTCATTCGCACGCTGTACCCGCGCTTTGACGAATTGGGTTTCAGCGGGCTGCTGTGCTTTGCGCATCGACAGCTGGCCGAACGACTGGGGATCAAGGCGAGTTGGGAGGAAGGCATGAGTTTCGCCCGCTCGGTGCCGAACTGGACGCTGTTCGAGGATGCGCCCGGCGCGATGCTCTACCTGCGCAAGTTCTATCGATTGCTGGTGTACGCCGACCGCGACCTGCAGGATCGCGGTCTCCTGTGCGAGCGATTGGGGCTTGAGGCTGACAGTTTGCTGTCGTTGACCACGCACCCGCTGGACGACACGCGCTGGCTTGCCAAGATGGATCTGGACACCCGAGACACCTTGCTGGTATCCCGCCCACCGGCCTCTGCTCCGGGCCTCGGCGGACTGTGCCTGATCCGCCGCAGCCGCGAACAGCACAGCCAACCCTGCGCCGCAGATATCTGCATCAACAGCATGGCGGATCTGGTTGCTCAGCATCAGCTGTCTTTACGGCGCTGATTTTGCTAGAAGGTAGGCACGGTGAATGGCAATACATGAGGTAGGTAATGGAAGGCTTGGTCAAACTGGATCGGATTGATATCAATATCCTGGTAGAACTCCAGAAAGACGGGCGCATGACCAACGTCAGCCTGGCCGATGCAGTCGGGCTTTCCGCGAGCCCTTGCCTGCAACGCGTCAAACGACTTGAGTCGGCGGGTTACATCTCCAGTTACAAGGCGCATCTCAATCTCGCGAAAATCACCGAATCGGTCACGGTGTTCACGGAAATCTCCCTCAGCGACCACAAGCGCGAAGACTTCGCCAAATTCGAAGCCAACATCCGCCACGTCGACGAAGTGCTGGAATGCCACCTGATCAGCGGCGGCTACGATTACCTGGTGCGCTTCATGACCCGCAGCATTCAGCATTACCAGGAAGTGATCGAAGAGCTGCTGGACAAAAACATCGGCATCTCCAAATACTTCAGCTATATCGTCATCAAATCCCCGGTCATGAAAGACGGCGTGCCGCTGCGCAAATTGCTGCGCCACTGAAATACCAGCCAGGAGAGGACGCTGAGCGTCCAGAACGGCATGCCCACGCTGGAGCATGGGCACGATAGCATTCGCCCGGACACCTCGCGCTACACCCGTTCCGCGATCTACCTGCCGACTATCGTTCCTCACGCTCTGAGGAACGATAAGTGCCCGCAACATGCTCCGCGCTCAGCGTTACACACAAGTTTTCGTGGGAGCGAGCTTGCTCGCGAAGAGGCCGGTGCAGCCCCCGGAAATATGGCGTTTGGACCAAAGTCTTCGTGAGCAAGCTCACTCCCACAAAGATTTCTGTCCAGCCAGACACTGCCGCTTCAGCCCTTTTCCAGGCTCTTCGGGGTTTGTGTATAACGCTGATCGCTTCGCGTGGACATGCTGTTCCGGACGCTCTGCGTTCAGCGTCAGGCGTGCTCCACTGTGCCGATGAAGTTCGCCAGTTCCGGGGTTTTCGGGTTGGCGAAGAGTACTTTCGGATCGCCCACTTCATGCACCTTGCCCTGGTGCATGAACACCAGCTTGTCGCCCACTTCGCGCGCGAAGCGCATTTCGTGGGTGACCATGATCAGGGTCATGCCATCGGCTGCCAGCTGGCGCACCACGCTGAGTACTTCGTTGACCAGCTCCGGGTCCAGCGCCGAGGTGATTTCGTCGCACAGCAAGACCTTGGGCGACATCGCCAGCGCGCGGGCAATCGCCACGCGTTGCTGCTGACCACCGGACAGGCGATCCGGAAAGGCGTCGAACTTCTCGCCCAGTCCGACGCGTTCGAGCATCTTCCTCGCCAGTTTGGCGGCCTCGGCCTTTGGTACTTTCTGCACGACTTGCGGCGCAAGCATGACGTTCTCGCCCACGCTCAGGTGCGGGAACAGGTTGAACTGCTGGAACACCATGCCGACCTTCTGGCGCAGCGTGCGCAGGTCGGCGCGTGCCGCATCCAGGTATTCGCCATCGACCTCGATCACGCCATCGTTGATCGACTCCAGGCCGTTGAGCGTGCGCAACAGGGTGCTTTTGCCCGAGCCGCTGCGACCGATGATCGCTACGACCTGGCCTTCTTCGACCGACAGATCGATGCCTTTGAGCACGTGATGATCGCCATAGTATTTATGCAGGGCGGAAATTCTAAGCAGAGGCATGCAGTCTCCTTTCCAGATGGCGCGCGCACAGCGACAAGGGGTAGCACAGGATGAAGTAGCCCAGAGCAACGAAGCCATAGACCATGAAAGGTTCGAACGTGGCGTTGGCCAGCATGCTGCCGGTCTTGGTCAATTCGGTGAAGCCGATGATCGACGTCACCGCCGTGCCTTTGACCACCTGCACGGAAAAGCCGACCGTCGGCGCGACCGCGATGCGCAACGCCTGCGGCAGAATCACATAGCGCATCTGTTCGAACGGAGTCAGCGCCAGGCTCGCGGATGCTTCCCACTGGCCCTTAGAGATCGATTCGACGCAGCCACGCCAGATCTCCGCAAGGTAGGCGCTGGTAAACAGCGTCAAGGCCAGTGCCGCCGCAGCCCAGGGCGAAATGTTCAGTCCCATCAGCGCGACACCGAAGAACACCAGAAACAACTGCATCAACAGCGGTGTGCCCTGAAACAGCTCTATATAGAGTTTCGCGGTCACGCGCGGGCCGGATTTTTCCGAGGTGCGCATGCCCATGATCAGCAAGCCGATCAGCCCGCCGCCGATGAAGGCCACCAGCGACAAGGCCAAGGTCCATTGCAGGCCGATCAGCAGATTGCGCACGATGTCCCAGAGGGTGAAATCCATCAGCGGTTCCTCGAGATGTAGCGCCGCCCGATCCAGGCCAGCAATTGCCGGATCAGCAGCGCCATGGCCAGGTAGATCAGCGTGGTCACAATGTAGGTTTCGAACGAGCGAAAGTTGCGTGACTGAATGAAGTTGGCATAGAAGCTCAGTTCTTCAGTGGCAATCTGCGAGCAGACTGACGAGCCCAGCATAACGATGATGATCTGGCTGCTCAGTGCCGGCCAGACCTTGCCCAGCGCTGGAACCAGCACCACGTGGCGAAAGGCTTCATAGCGACTCATCGCCAGTGCTGCCGATGCTTCAAGCTGACCCTTGGGAATCGCCTGGATACCTGCCCGCACGATTTCAGTCGAGTAGGCACCCAGGTTGATGACCATCGCCAGCACCGCTGCCTGCCATTCCGTGATCTGCACGCCCAGCGACGGAAGACCGAAGAAAATGAAGAACAGCTGGACCAGAAACGGTGTGTTGCGGATCAGCTCGACATAGATGGCAAAGATCGTCGCAAAAGGCTGAATCTTCCAGGCCCTCACGACGGCACCGACAATACCGAGACTGACGCCCAGCAGCGTGCCAATGGCCGTCAGTTCCAGCGTGAACAAAGCCCCGCGCAACAGCAGATCGATGCTCTGCAGGACCGGTGTAAAGTCGAAGTGATAAGCCATTGGTGAATCCTGTTACCGGAAAGCGGTGATCAGAGATCGGCAGGCAGCGGTTGCTTCAGCCAGGTCTGGGAAGCTTTTTCCAGCGAGCCGTCAGCCTTGGCGGCATTCAGAATCTCATCGACCTTGCCCAGCAGTTCCGGCTGACCCTTGTTCACGCCGACATACACGGGCGAATCCTTGAGTTTCACTTTCAGCGCCGGGATGCGCTTGGGGTTGCGCTCGCTGATCGCGACCATCACCACGTTGCCGCTGGCGATCAGGTCGGTCTGACCGGCCAGATAGGCTGCGATGGTCGAGTTGTTGTCTTCGAAGCGCTTGATGACCGCGCCTTCCGGAGCCACTTTCGACAGCTCGATGTCCTCGATGGCGCCACGGGTGACGCTGATGGTCTTGCCTTTCAGGTCAGCGATGTCCTTGACCGGCGAATCAGGTGGACCGAATACCGCCAGGTAGAACGGTGCGTAAGCGCGCGAGAAGTCGATGACTTTCTCTCGGTCCGGATTCTTGCCCAGGCTGGAGATCACCAAGTCGACCTTGCCGGTAGTCAGGAACGGAATGCGGTTGGTGCTGTTGACCGGAGTCAGCTCCAGCTTGACCTTGAGCTTGTCAGCCAGCAGCTGTGCGGTGTCGATGTCCAGGCCGCGCGGTTTCATGTCCGGCCCGACCGAGCCGAATGGCGGGAAGTCCTGTGGAACGGCCACCTTGAGGGTGCCGCGCGCTACAACGTCGTCCAGGCCGTTGGCGTGGGCGGGTGTCTGGCTCAGCATCAGACTGGCAAACAGTGCAGTAAGCAGGGCGCTGTAACGCTTGGTCATATGAAGTCTCCGGGCGAAACGAAAGGTGTTGGCCTGTCTCCAGTGCACAGCGCATGCCATTCGCTCGTGAGCTGCCATGAATCAAGGTTTGCAGCGTGTTTATGGTCTTACTGGTCTGACCAGTCGAGCGGCTTCGCGCCCTGCTTTGGCGCGCTTTAAAGCCTTGCCGCCCCAGGGCTGGGCGTCGCTTGCCGAATGTTCGAGATGGGGATAAAAGGGATTTTTACTGGACTGACTGGCCTGAACAGTGATGCCGCACACTTCACTCGCAGTACCCGAATCAGCCCTCCGGGCCATTCGCAAATTGATCGCCGAGCAAGGGTACAAGCCCGGTGAGAGCCTGCCGTCGCAACGCGATCTGGCGGTATTGCTGGGGGTCAGTCGGGCGTCCTTGCGTGAAGCCCTGTCATCGCTCAGCGCGCTCGGAGTGGTCAGTGTCCAGCCCGGCAAAGGCGTGTTCGTGCAGTCGATTTCTGAACCAGAACAGCGCACGAGTGGTTTTTCCTGGCCTTATGAAGCTCAGGTTTCCCCGGCCGACACCTTTCAGTTGCGCTATGCACTGGAAGGTTTCGCTGCAGGCATGGCCGCCGTGACCCTGACCGCCGACGAGCGCGATGTGTTGGAGGACAACGTCGAAGCCATGCGTCTGGAATTGCGTGCCGGTGACTTCGAGGCTGCGGCGCGGCTGGACTTCGAGTTTCATCGGCACATTCTGGTCGCCAGCGGCAATCAGGCGATGCTGGGGATCGTGACTGCCGGGGCCGACATCTTTCTGGAAAGCCAGAAGATGCCGTTCATCCGGGCGGCCAGGGTCATGGAAACCTGGCAGGAGCATCGCAAGATCCTTCGTGCGCTGTCCCGACATGCGTCAGGGCCTGCGCAAAAGGCCATGCAGGACCATATTCGTGGTGCGGCACTGCGCACCGGCATCGTGTTCGTGTCGCCCGCCAACTGAACGCCTGCCATAACTCCAGTCATGAGCCATCATAGTCAGACTTAATGAACCTTCGCTTCCTGAATCACCTGAGGCCGGCTATGATGATCGTCGTTTTTAGCCTATGACCTCGGAGACTTCCATGAGTAGCGACCTTATCAAACACGTCACCGACGCCAACTTTGACGCCGAAGTACTCAAGGCTCAGGGTCCTGTGCTTGTTGACTATTGGGCTGAATGGTGTGGCCCTTGCAAAATGATTGCCCCGGTTCTGGACGAAATCGCCGGTACCTATGAAGGCAAGCTGACTGTTGCCAAGCTGAACATCGATCAAAACCCGGAGACTCCTGCCAAGCACGGTGTTCGCGGTATTCCTACGCTGATGTTGTTCAAGGACGGCAATGTGGAAGCGACCAAAGTGGGTGCGCTGTCGAAGTCGCAGCTGGCTGCGTTCCTCGACGCCAACATCTGAAGCGTTTCAAAGCCCCGCAAATCGCGGGGTTTTTTTCGGGTGTCGTACTAGACGCCTGGAAAATCAGGTGGTACATTCGGCCCCGCAACGGTTTCTCCGTTGCCCCCTGCTAGCCGTCGCCGACGCTCTCCTTTCGATTTAGTACGCGATCCTGTCGCCTTCTCTGCGGCGCGGCCTCATTAAGCCAAAAGCTTAATTTCCCCCTCCATACATGATTAC
>Ga0308164_10001389_pt1 | contig 28706 bp, 24 predicted proteins | sample PhyTR2_FD_201031 | JGI IMG/M metagenome (GOLD analysis project Ga0308164, IMG submission 201031) | Phyllosphere microbial communities from UC Gill Tract Community Farm, Albany, California, United States - DLSLT.R2 | ecosystem: Host-associated > Plants > Phyllosphere > Unclassified | place: USA... | reverse complement strand
GCGTACGAGATAACCCAGCCGATCCAGATGCGCTTCAACGAGCTGATTGCCGGCGTACGCGGCGACATCGCGGTCAAGATCTATGGCGACGACTTCGGCGGCATGAACGCCGCGGCCGACCGTATCGCCAAGGTCCTGCGCGGCACGCGCGGAGCGGTCGACGTGCGCGTCGAACAGACGGAGGGACTGCCGATGCTCGACATCCGTCCGAACCGCATGGCGATGTCGCGGATCGGCGTCACCGCCGGCGACGTGCAGGATACGGTGGCGGCGGCGATCGGCGGGCGCGAGGCCGGTCTGATCTTCGAGGGCGACCGCCGCTTCCCCGTCGTGATCCGCCTGTCCGAGGCGTCCCGCTCCGACCTGACGCAAGTGGCGCAGGTGCCGGTGCCGACGTCAGGGGGCGGCTTTGTCCCGCTTTCGACCGTCGCCGACATCGCGGTCGTGGACGGCCCCAACCAAATCAGCCGCGAGAACGGCAAGCGACGCGTGGTCGTCCAGGCGAACGTCCGCGACCGCGACGTCGCCGGCGTTGTAGCCGACGCGCGCGCCGCCATCGACGCGCAGGTGAAGATGCCGCCTGGCACCTATGTCGAATGGGGTGGCCAGTTCGAGAACCTGGCCTCGGCACGCGATCGGCTGCTGCTCGTCGTCCCCGTCTGCTTCGTGGTGATCATGCTGCTGCTCTACGGCGCGCTCGGCTCGGTCCGCGACGCGGTGATCGTCTTCACCGGCGTGCCGCTCGCGCTGGTCGGCGGCGTGCTCGCGCTCGTGCTGCGCGGCATGCCGTTCTCGGTCTCGGCCGCGGTCGGCTTCATCGCGCTGTCGGGGATCGCCGTGCTCAACGGTCTGGTCATGGTGTCGTCGATCCACGACCTGATGGCCCGTGGCATGGACAGGGTCCGGGCCGCGCACGACGGCGCGCTCGCCCGATTGCGCGCCGTCGCGATGACCGCGCTGGTCGCCAGCCTCGGCTTCGTGCCGATGGCGCTCGGCCACGGCGCCGGCGCCGAAGTGCAGAAACCGCTGGCGACGGTCGTCATCGGCGGCTTGATCTCGGCTACGGTGCTGACGCTCTTCGTCCTGCCGACGCTCTACGCGCGGTTCGGCGGCTGGAGCGCGTCGGAAAGTACAACCTCTGGGGACGAGCTTGATCGAGGGGCGGCGTGATAGGAGAAGACTGGGACGACCCATATTCGGCCATCCACGCGCCCTTCCCCGTCTCCCAAATTCAGACCCTCATTCATCCGCCCGCGATTTTAGCTGCTGACAGGTGCAACCGCAGCCCAACTAGACATTCCAAGTCACAACTTGGAGGGGGAAACCGCGAGTACCCCTGATAGCACCGACTGTGTATCGGGGATCATGCAACGGACCTCATCCCCTCCAGCACTCAGGTCCGAAGCGGCCGACAGCCTGTCATTTCGGAGTAGCTGAATGGCAGACGGCGTAAGACAAGGGCGTGGCGGTATACCCGTCCGTCCGACCACCTGGCGCGAGCGACTAGGCGCGTTGCGTAATTTGCCACCCTTCCTCGCCATGGTGTGGGGTAGCAGCAGAACTCTTACGGCCACGACGGTCGCCGTGCGGCTGGTGCGAGCGCTTCTGCCCGTGGCGACGCTGTTCGTGGGCAAGCTCATCATCGACGAGGTCGTGCACCTTACCCACTTAACGGCTCGTCCGGCTGGGCTCACGGGATGGCTGGGCTCCGGCCTGCTCGATCGGCTGGAGGCACTGCTACTGGCCGAATTCGCCTTGGCGGTCGGATCCGACCTCCTTGGTCGGATCGTATCGCTCGTCGACGGGCTCCTGTCCGACCGTGTCAGCAATGACGCAAGCGTTAGGTTGATGGAGCACGCTGCAACCCTGGATCTCGCCGACTTCGAAGACGCGGCCTTCCAGGATCGCATGGACCGCGCGCGCATGCAGGCCAGCGGCCGCATGTCCCTGATGGGGCAACTATTCGGCCAGGCCCAGGACATCATCACGGTCGTGACATTCGCCGCGGGGCTGGTCGTTTACGCCCCGTGGCTGATCGTACTGCTCGCCGTCGCGTTGGTCCCCTCGTTCCTCGGCGAAGCGCACTTCAACGCGCTGAGCTACGCGCTCAGCTACATGCGTACGCCGCAGCGGCGCGAGCTCGATTACGTACGCCAGGTCGCCGCCAGTGCGGATACGGCCAAAGAGGTCAAGATCTTCGGCCTCAGCCCTTTTCTGATCGACCGCTATCGTACCATCTCACGCGACACTTACAGCGCGAGCCGACGGTTGGCGCTGCGCCGGGCGGTTTGGGGCTCGGGCTTCGCCGCTCTTGGTACGATCGCCTATTATGCGGCCTATGCCTACATCGCCTGGCGCGCGGTAACCGGGTCGATCTCCATCGGCGACCTCACCTTCCTCGCGGCCTCGTTCCTGCGACTCCGCGGACTGCTGGAAGGATTGCTCACCGGCTTTTCCTCGACCGCCGGCCAGGCCTTGTACATCGACGACCTGTTCTCCTTCTTTCGGGCCGAGCCCGGCATCCGCTCGCCGGAGGGAGCGCTGCCATTCCCCGATCCCGTCTGCCAAGGCTTTGTCTTCGAGGATGTAGGCTTTCGCTATCCGGGCGCCGAACGATGGGCGGTGCGGCACCTGTCCTTCGCGCTGGGACCTGGCGAGGTGGTCGCACTGGTCGGCGAGAACGGCGCAGGCAAGACCACGCTCGTGAAACTGCTGGCCCGACTGTACGATCCGGTAGAGGGCCGTGTCCTGCTCGATGGACGTGAGCTGCGCGAATATGATCTCGACGGTCTGCGCGCCGCGATCGGCGTAATCTTCCAGGACTTCGTGCGCTACAACCTGCCCGCCGCAGACAACATCGCGGTCGGTCGTATCGAGGCGCGCGGTGATCGCGAGCGGATCGAGGCGGCAGCGTCCGCCGCGCTCGCCGACGGCGTTGTTGCCAAACTGCCAGACGGTTACGACCAGATGATCGGCAAGCGGTTCCGGAACGGTGTCGACCTTTCCGGTGGCGAATGGCAGAAGATGGCGATCGCTCGCGCCTATATGCGCGATGCCCAGGTGTTGATCCTTGACGAACCTACCGCAGCGCTGGACGCGCGCGCCGAGTACGAGGTGTTCCAGCGCTTCCGGGAACTCAGCGCGGGACGCTCGGCGGTGCTGATCTCTCACCGCTTCTCAAGCTTTCGCATGGCGGACCGCATCTTGGTCCTCAGCGACGGCAAGGTGGAGGCATCAGGTACCCATGAGGACTTGCTTGCTGCCGGGGGCCGTTATGCAGAACTGTTCGAACTTCAGGCTGCGGGCTATCGATGATCCGCGGTGACCTCAAAAATGCCGCACAAACCGGTATTGGCGATTTTGGTAGGCGGGCGGTCATTCATGTGGTCCCGCGTCCTTGGTAATCCATCTGACAAATCGCGTCGCATGCGCTGCCTGAGAAAGGCACCGAATGCCAATAGCAGCTTGACCAGCTGGAGTGCGCGGTCGACGCAGTCTGAATGACGGATCCGAAGGCAGCCACACTTTCCCTGCTTAAGCGCCGCGCACCGGGGGCGACGATATGTCCAAGCGAAGTGGCCCGTTCAATTGCACAGGATTGGCGCAGCGCAATGCCTGCAGTCCACGAAGCGATAGACGAGCTAGTCAGCGACGGGCTGGTACAGCTTAGCTGGAAGGGACAGCCTCTTGCAAAGCGATCAGGACCGTACAGGATCCACAATCTTGGCAGCGATTGAAGCTGGGGCTCAGCTTGCGTGCTTTGCCCATCCAGTATCAGACGTCCGCTCAATAACGTGATATTCAAAGCTGCGGCTGCGGCGATCCATACCCGGACGTTCACGCCGGTTTCATCGCTCCCCAGCTTCCCCAGGAATGATTGTGTTCGGCTTCCTCAGTCGATCCGCAGTTCGTTGCTCAGGACAGCAAGCGCTGCGTCGATTTTCAGGCTCAGCTGTCCGAGCTTGGGCCAGACAAGGTGCAACGGCAGCCCCTCAGTGGCCTGATCCGGAAGCACCTGCACCAGTTGACCGCTTTGCAGTTCGTCCGTGACAAGCCAGGTCGCCAGCTGCGCAGCACCAAATCCGGCCTTGACCGCTTCTACCTGGGCTTCGGCGCTGCCCAGCACCATTCGGGCGGGCGCCGCGCGTAGCTCGGTACCTCCCGGTCCGGCAAACTTCCACGGCGAGATGCTGCCATCGGACCGTCCATAGGGAATGCCGGGGAGCAGCATCAGCCGCTCGATGTCGGCGGGCATGCCATGGCGGTCGACAAAGGCAGGCGCAGCGCAGAAGATGATGCGTTCGGTGCCGATGTGACGACTGGCCAACCCATCTGCCAGGATCTGGCTGGCTCCGATCCGGACCGCCACGTCGACACCTTCCTCAATGATATCGATCTTGCGATCAGTGAAGGTCAGATGCGGGCGCAGGCCGGGATGCGCCTCAAGGAAGCGCAGCAGGATCGGCATGACGCGGCGCCGTCCGAAGGTAACGGGCATATCGACTTTGATCCGCCCGACCGGCTCGGAGCCATGCGCCGCCAGAACCGTCTCCGCATCCGCCAGATCGCCGAGCACCCGCACACAGGTGGTGTAGAATGCAGCACCTGCGTCGGTCAGCCTCAGCGACCGCGTGGTTCGCTCGAACAGGCGGCAGTTCAGCCTTTCTTCGAGCCGAGCCACGCTCTTGCTTATGGCGGACACGGTGAAGTTCAGACGCTTCGCAGCCGCCGTGAAGCTGCCGAGGTCGGCGGCGGCCACGAACGCGTCGATGCCTTTCAGACGTTCCGATGGGAGCATCAGCTGGTTCCAATATTGTGGACTCGGAGGAAAAAGTCTGGTGAATTAATGCCGCGAGCATTGCCCGCAAGTCAACGCCAGATGGATGGCCTGTATCGGAGGTCCCCTTGTCCACTATCGCACAATCAGTACCCGGCGCCGCGCAAGCCACGAAGCCGGGTGGCGGACTCGCCGTTCTGCTGCTTGCCATCTCGGCGTTCATTATCGTCACGACCGAATTCATCATCGTCGGTCTGCTGCCTTCCCTCGCACGCGACCTTGAGGTGTCGGTCGCGACCGCCGGCTGGCTGGTCACACTGTTCGCGTTTACCGTCATGCTGTTCGGCCCCGTGCTCACCGGCCTTGTCTCGCACTTCGACCGCAAGCGCCTGTTCATTATTCTGCTGCTGGTCTTTGCGGGCGCGAACGCTCTGGCGGCCGCTGCACCTAACATCTGGGTTCTGGCACTGGCACGCTTCATCCCGGCAGTCGCCTTGCCGGTCTTCTGGGGCACGGCCAGCGAGACTGCCGGCGAGTTGGCCGGACCCGAGCGTTCGGCCAAGGCGGTTGCCAACGTCTACATGGGTATCGCTGGTGCGATGGTCTTCGGCATTCCGCTCGGCACGCTCGTCGGCGATGCCTTTGGTTGGCGCGGCACCTTCTGGATTCTTGCGGGCCTGTCGCTGGCGATGGCGGGGCTGCTCGCGATGGTCATGCCCAAGGTTGCGAAGCCCGGACGCGTGCAGCTTGGCGAACAGCTTCGCATCCTGCGCAAGCCCGTGTTCCTTGCGAACCTCGCGCTGTCGGTGCTCGTATTCACCGCCATGTTCACGGCGTATACCTATCTAGCGGATCTGCTTGAAAAGGTGGCGGGCATCCCGTCGGGCGCGGTGGGCTGGTGGCTGATGGGCTTCGGCGTGGTCGGCCTTGGCGGCAATTGGCTGGGTGGGCACCTGGTCGGCCGCAGCCCGCTACAGGCCACTTTCATCGGTGTCGCGGTGCTGGCGGTCGGGATGGTGGCAACGGTGCCGGCCGCAGGCAGTCACGTCTGGCTGGGGCTTGCACTTGCGGTATGGGGGCTGGGCAACACCGCGCTCTATCCGATCTGTCAGGTGCGGGTAATGAAGGCGGCGGACAAGGCTCAGGCGCTTGCTGGTACGCTCAACGTGTCGATGGCGAATGCCGGCATCGGGCTCGGTGCCATCATTGGCGGGGCCGCGATCAGCAATCTTGGCATCGGCAGCATTGGCTACATCGCCGCTGCCATCGCCCTTCTCGCCATGATCTTCGTGCCCGTCGTGGCGCGTCTCGGCCAGCGGAGCGCGCAGGCATGAAGCCTTGCCAGGCACCTTCGTCGGTGACACCGATCGCCGGTCCGCCTCCTCTCGCTTCGGTACAGGAACATCCGGGCTATGCCCGGGTGTTCCAGGCGGATCGCCTGACATTAGGACTCATCGCCCCGTTGGAGGGATATCCCGACGCACCGTGGCCGACGCTGGAGCGCCATCTCGAGGCCGCGCGTCAGGTGGACGCCACCGACATGACGGCGATCTGGCTGCGCGACGTGCCCTTCTACGACCCAAGCTTTGGCGATACCGGCCAAGTCGTCGACCCAATGGTCTATGCCGGATGGCTGGCAGCACAGACCCGGCGGATCGCGATCGGGACCGCCGGCATCATCTCGCCGCTGCGCGACCCGCTGATCGTCGCAAAGCAGGCGGTCAGCCTCGACCGGCTGACCGGTGGCCGCTTCATCCTCGGCCTTGCCACCGGGGATCGACGGTCAGAGTTCGCGGCATTCGGCAGCGATATCGGCAATCGGGTGGAACGGTATCGTGATGCGCTGGCCGTGATCCGGGCTGCGACCGAACAGTCGTTCCCGCGGCACCAGTCTCAATTCTACGGAACCCTGGATGGGACGCTCGACATGCTGCCCAAACCCGTCGCACCCCGGCTCCCTGTCGTTGCGATCGGGCGCGCCGGTCAGGACTTCGACTGGCTAGGCCGGAACACCGACGGCTGGATCTGGCATCTCAGCAATCCGAACCGGCTTGCTGCGGTCATCGCCGAATGGCGCAGCGGTGGAGACGGCAGCTTCCGTCCTTACGGCTACGGCACGATGTTCGACCTTAGTATCGATCCGGACGCACCGCTGCAGATTGGCGGCGCAGGCATGCGGGGCGGGCGCAAGGCGCTCGTCCAGCATTGGCTGCGTCAGCGGGACGAGGGCGTAAACCACGTCGCGCTCAACATGAAGCCGCTGCGGCGGCCGTTCAGCGAGGCGATCGACGAGCTGGCAGACCATGTGCTGCCAGTTTTCAGCGTCTGATCTTTGAGGCGGGCAGACGGTTCTGCCGCTCACGCGTTCCCCGACACAGCGTTCCAGACCCTATCAGGATCGGATACCAATCATGCCAACCGACTTCGACCGCGCCGACAACCAGCATCGTCCCCCCTTGGGAAAGACCCACACGCCGACGACCAAGCCGCTGATCGTTACCCCGACCTTCGTCAGTCGCGTCGACGACACGGCGCGCGGTGATCGGCCACAGGATTCCGGCTCGGCCAAAAGCCGGCACGGGCATGAGGTGCATCTGCCCAACTGGCGTCCGGGCGCGCTTGCGATCGAGGGCGATCCCAACCTCGCCTTCGAGCATTGGGACGAATATTGGCGCAAGGTTCACGGCCCCAAGTTCGCCTGGGACGAACCGGGCAGCTCGTCGGAATTGGTGGTGCGCTACGATCAGCTTCACCGGATTGCATCCGGGCCGTCCTCGGGCTTCCCGCTGCCCTATCGCGCGATGATCGATGAGGACGGGCTGCTGCCCTCTGATCCGTGGAAGCGCGTCCCCGAGCTCAAGCGTCCACGCTGGGACGGCCTTGCCTACATCGCCTATGCGCAGGAGGCGGATATCCAGCGTACCCTGGGGCAGGACAAGTTCAGCAAGCGGATCATTGCCGACGAGCAGACCGCCTTTCGCATGGTGACGCGGGAGGTCACGGAAGAATGTATCGTGATCCCCAGCGAACGGCATCGCGACGCCATCAGCCTGGTGAAGATCCACATGCGACGACCTGAGATGTCGCGCGAGGAGTTTCGGGAGCGGATGCTGCGCGAGCATGCGCCGCTCGTTCTCGCCCAGTCCGTCGCAGGAAAGTTCGTGCGCCGCTATGCCCAGCTTCACAACATCGGTTCGACGCAGAAGGATCCTGAGGGCAGCAAGATCGACGCCGTATCGGTGCTGGCGTTCGCTTCAATGAACGACGTCGAGGATTATCTGCTCAGCGACGATCATGCCGCAATCGAGGCATCCGAAAACGCGCTGGCGGGGGATGGCTCGGAATGGTGGACTGCGATCAACTACAGCATAATCAATCGCCTCGCGCCTGAAGTTGCAACAGCAATCTAGCCGCGAGGCATCATCACAGGAGGATACAATGCGAACATATCAGGCAGCGGTCGTGGGCGGACTTTTCGCCGGATTGGTCACGACGGCGGTAATGGTTGCAGGTCGCAAGAGCGGCGTGCTGACGAAGACGCTTGATCGCGATGCAGTTGACTGGATCGACGACGTCACCGGCTCACGCAACGTCATCGGCGATACCGGCACCAGCCTTGTCGAGTTTGGTAATCATCTCGGTGCGTCTGCGGCGTTCGCGCTGGCAGTACCGACGCTTCGCCGCGCCGCGCCGACGCTTTCGCCGGTGGCGATCGGCGCGGCGTATGGAACGGCGCTGTACGCGGTAAACATTGCCGGGATCGCACCCTTGCTCGGCATCACGGACGGCGAGATACAGGCCGGTCCGCGCAAGGCGCTCGAACGTTGGGCCGTCCATGTCATCCAGGCGGTCATCACCACCGTAGTCGCCGATCGGCTGACCACCGGACATTCGTCTTGAAACGCTAAACTGCTGGCGATGCGTTGGTCAGGACTCAATCGTGCTGACCTGTGGCAAATCCCTAAAGGGCATTCTAGCGCGAGAGAAGAATGCGACGGGAATTGTCGACCGACGAATGAGCAATGGGATTGCGGCACTGCAACTTTTCGCAAACGGCGGGGCAAGCTGATTAATTCAGCGGCACCACCGTTTTGTGGAGGTCGCGAACGCTGCTGCTTCGAGCGTCCAAGCTTGGGCGTGTTCGGCCGCGTCGCCTACGGCGGGCTAGACCCACAAAGCGACATTCGCCTCCTGTTTGTCGCTCCCCAACTTTTGCCATTCGTTAATCTCGCTGCGATGGCTGCTTTTGTCGCAGCAGATGAAATTATATAGATGGCCGGTGCTTCGACCGCGATCCGCCTTCGCGTCGATCGGAAGCGGCGTATTGATCAACAGATTGCCGCCCACGTAGCTGATCTCAGCCGTGCTTGGCTTGGCTCGACCGGATTTGTTGAAACGCTAGCGTCAGGCAGTAGCTGTCGTATTTTCTTCCTTGTCGGCGGGTGCGGACTGATCATCCGGCTCCCCGGTCGGCGATGGGACCGACGGCGCAGTTTCTGGTCTCCCCTTGTGTTGTGCGTTGACCTTGGCCTGCAGGGCCGAGAGGCGGAGGTCCGCGGCGTCGGTATCCAGTCCAGCTGCGACGGCAGCTTTGAGATACCGCCCAGCCGCTGCTTCGGTATCGAACCAAGCCAGCTCCTTCTCCGCACCGACTGGTTCTCCGTCGCCGAGCGTTGAGCTCGCTTCCGCGTCGAAGCCCCCGCACTCGTCGAGCTTTCGCCAGCTAAAAGTTCGTGCGACGGAATCGTAGCAGTTCTGGCTGTAGATCATCTCACCGGCGAGTTCTTCTTTCGCAGCGATGGAGACGCGTGAGGCGCCCTGACGAACGCCTGCGGGGCTCAGCGGTTGGGGCGGCAGAGGTGATTGCGCTTCCACAGCAGTTACCAACGCCTCCTGAGCATTACCCACGTCCTCGGCAACGGGCGTGGCTGGAGTCGAAACGCCCGTCGATGACGAGCATTTTGAAATGCCGAATAGCAGCGCAACTGCCACGACAAGGATCAGCCAACCGTTATTCCCGGCCTTTTTCGGCGGAGTTGTGCCAGCCGGAGGGATAACCGCCGGTTTGGGTGACAGCCGCACGGGCCTGCGTTCGACCAAGATTTTCTCCCGAGTTGTCTTTCGCGGAGCTTAACCTTGTCGCACTGATCAGCAATCGGAATTTTATTTAAGAATTAGAGACTTGCCGTAGCACATACTCGCTCATAGCATTTCGAACTGAGCTAAATGTGGGGACGGCGTGGGGATGGTGAAAGTTCTGATGGAGCAGTCGATGCGCGACGCTCCGTACGAAGCCGAAGCGGCGAAACGCGTGGCCATGGTCTCGGATACGCTTCGAGCCCAGGTGGAGGGCCGCCACGTGATGATCTCAGGTGCGCAAGACGAGGCCGAAGCACGACATTGCTGGCGCGTGTGGCTGCTGAATGAACGCCTCGTCGCAGAAGCTAGCGCAGACCGCCAAGCCGTCCTCGCATTGCTGGTCGCTTGAGCTTCGTACCGCTCCGCCTTCGACCGACAGGTCGTGGAAGCGCGCTTGCGGTCAGTGACGCCGGACGCTTCTTTGTCGGATCGCCGGACTTTCTGGAACGGCTGGCAGACGAGCGCATATCGGATAGCGACCGGACCTTTCTCCGATCAGGCGGATTCTTGATAGAGGAAGGCGACTTACTCGGCGCGACTGCACATACGCGCGGGGTAGCTGATCGCGTCGCATCCGTTGGAACGCTGGACTATCTTATCCTGGTCCCCACCCTTCGATGCAACTTGTCGTGCAGCTATTGTCAGGTGTCGCGCGTCGCCGAAACGCGCCAGGGCTTCGACTGGAGCAAAGAGACGCTAGCCGCAGTCCTGACCATGATCGACCGCCTCGAGACGCCGCGGCTCAAGATCGAGTTCCAGGGCGGGGAACCTACGCTCCGACCAGACCTCATCCGCGCGGTGATCGAGCGTTGTGCGCGGTTTGAACAGGTCGAATTCGTAGTCTGCACCAACCTTCAGCATATCGACGATGAGATCATGGCGATCTTCGACCGTCCCGACGTGTTTATCAGCACCTCCCTCGATGGCGATGCCGCCACTCACTCGCGCAACCGCACGGCCACGTTCGAGATTACGAATGCCTTTTTCGCCAATCTTCGCTCACTGACGGATCGTCACGGCCCACGGAAAATCTCCGCTCTACCCACGATCGATCCCACCTCGCCGCCCGAGATCGACGACCTGATTGATGCATACGTCACGCTTGGTCTGGACAGTATCTTCCTGCGCCCGATCAATTATCAGGGTTTCGCGAGGAAACGGCATGCCACCTCGCGCGAACAGGATGATGGTTGGCGCGGATACTACGAACGCTTTGTCCGGCGCCTGATCGAGCGCAATTGGTTAGACCGCGGTCGCGTGCTGGAAGAGACCTACCTGAGCATCGCGTTGAGACGGATCTTTCAGCCCGGCCTCGAAAGACATGTCGATCTGCGGAACCCGAACCCGATGGGGGTCGACTATATCGTCGTGGATCACGACGGCACCGTCTATCCCACGGATGAAGCCCGAATGCTCGCGCGCTCTGGTGTCGTTGATCTAGCGATTGGCAGCGTCACTGACGGATGGAACGGCCCGGCGCGTGATCTGCTCAACACGGGCGTGACGAACCAGTTCGACCCCGACTGCATGCGCTGCGCCTTCCAGCCCTTCTGCGGACGCGACGTAGTGGACGATCTTGCACGATACGGACGAATGGATTTGCCCAGGCGCGAAACTGACTTCTGCCGCCGACACCTTCATCTCTTCGATTTCGCCTTTGAGCTCATATATTCGGATGATGAGGCCGTGAGACATTCCCTGGGACGTTGGCTTCGAATTCCGGGCACGCCTTCGGCGTTCGGGGAGCGCCTCCCATGATTGAACTTGTCCGTCCCGCCACTGCCGACGCCGAGCGGCCTTATGTAACGCGACTTCGCAGTACGGCCGGGGCCTTCGACCCGGACGATACGGTGCTTATCGACGGGGACGCCGAAGGTGGCTTGTTCAGCGGCGCGTTCGGCATAGTCGCTATTGAGGGCATACCTCCTGGACAGCTTGAAGGTGAGGTGGTGCTGGTGGATCCGGCCCGCCGCCGCATCGAGCGCCTGCTCAGGGCCGAATCCACGACGAACACGCTGTTGGTGACCGAGCGCTGCGATCAGCTTTGCGTCATGTGCTCTCAGCCACCGAAGAAGACGCACGTCGACCGTTTCGACCTACTCGAGCAGGCATGTTTACTAGCCCCAGAAGGCATGCTCATCGGGATTTCAGGGGGTGAGCCCACGCTGTACAAGGAGCGCCTTCTAACGTTGATGGAGCGGACGCTTTCCATTCGCGCGGATCTGAGCTTCCACGTCCTGACCAATGGCCAGCATTTTACGGCGGCTGACATTCAGCGGTTTGGCGCTCCGGAGTACCGGCGCGTTAGTTGGGGGATCCCGCTCTATTCCGCCGAACCTGCCCTTCACGACCTTCTGGTTGGCAAGGACGGCGCCTTTGCACAACTCGAAGATGGCCTTTCCCACCTTGCGATGGCTGGGGCGCGGATCGAACTGAGAACGGTAGTGATGAACGACAACGTCGGTGGCTTACCGGCTCTCGCTGGTTACGTATCGTCAAGGCTTCGCTTCGTCGAAGCATGGTCGATCATGCAGCTTGAACATGTCGGCTTCGCAAAAAACAGGTGGCCCACCCTCTTCTTCGACCACAGCGGGCGGTTCGGGCCGATCGCGGAAGCGTTGGATCGGGCTCAGCTGCACGGCGTGAGAGCGCAGCTATTTAACTTTCCTCGCTGCACGGTTCCTGCCGCATATCGCAGCCTTGCGATCGCTTCGATCTCCGACTGGAAGCGCAAGTTCGCGCCGGCGTGCAGCGATTGCCGTGAGCAGACGAAATGCTCCGGCTTCTTCGAATGGCATCCCGATGAGGAGGCACGGTTGACTGTGAGGCCGTTGTGAAACGAACTAAGTTCCTGGTGTCGAGCCTGCTCGCGGCTGGCTTCTCTGGCCAGCAGGACGCACTGGCGCAGGCATTCTCCAAAGCCACGACGAGGGCTATTGATGATCCACAAGGGGGCGCCCTCCTGCGTCGATTCTCACAGGATCACGCGATCACGCTTGCCCAGCATCGCAGTCATTCCAGCCATTCGAGCCACCGCTCGGGCAGTGGCGGCGGCGGTCATTACAGCCATACCAGCCATCGTTCGTCGTCCGGCGGCGGGTACAGCCCGAGCTACGACAGCACACCGACCTATTCCACGCCGTACGTCGCACCAGCTCCCACGCCGTCAGCTCCGCCAGAGCCCGCACCAGCGGTGCAGCCTTTATTCGCACGTGAAACCAGAGCAGCAGCGCCGCCGCCCGACGGGCTACCGGCGCTGTCAGGAAGAACGAAGCGCTTCACGTCGATTGTGCGCCGGGTCCAGATCGCGCTGATGGCCCAGGACCTCTACTCGGGAGCAGTTGATGGAGTGGTCGGGCCGACGCTGCGCTCGGCACTACGAAAGTTTCAGAAGGTTCGCGGCCTCGACGTGACCGGCACTATCACGCCGCAAACCCTCGATGCGCTGATGGTTTCCAGCGGGTGAGGTTCAATTGTCGTGTAGCGACGTCGAAAACGAGACACGTCGGCGCCGCTGCAAGTCCTCGATGGGTAACCGTAAGAGCGGGCATGAAGGGCGCAACTTCCTTTATGGGGTCGGCTCGCCCGACCCAGAACCGGACGTTCGAGGCAGCATCTGCACTCCCCGAAAGCGGGCGTTCGTTCAGCAGCAACGTGCTCCATGCTCGCTGACCGTTGAACGTTGAACGTTGAACGTTGAACGTTGAACGTTGAACGTTGAACGTTGTCAGCAAGGTTGCTCCAACCCGAGAACCGCGTCACGATCCTAGCATGAAGGGTGTGTTCGAAATCAGCGGTGCATCGCGCTACGACGACCTGATCGCGGAGCGGTACCATTTCCCACGCATCTACCTGCGCGCAGCCGAGGGTTGCGTCGGCGATTGGATCATCTACCGCGAAACCGGCTCTGCGGGTGGGCGCAAGGCCTATGTGGCGGCCGGCCTAGTGCACAGCATCGACCCCGATCCCGCCGACCGCACGCTCTTCTACGCCCGCATCAGCGACTTTATCGAGTTCGATCGTCCCGTGCCGTATCGCGATCTGGACGGCCGCTTTCTTGAGCGTATGCTGCGCGAGCTCGACAACCCCGCCATCGCTGGTCGGACGCTACGTGGTCGATCGGTTCGCGCCATTGATGATGTCGACTTTGCCGCCATCGTGAACATCGGGTTGGCCGACACGCTGTCACCCGAACACGCGATCCGGCTCGAACTCGATCCCCGCCACATCGACGCCTCCACGGCCGCATTGCTGGCCTCACCGCCCGACGAGCGGCGCGTGGCGCAGCTACTGGTCAACCGCAAGGTGCGCAGCGCCGCCTTCCGTGGCCATGTGCTCGACGCATATGACAACCGTTGCGCGGTGACGGGGCTGCGTATGGTCAATGGCGGCGGAAAGGCGGAAGCTCAGGCCGCGCATATCTGGAGCGTCGCCGATGGCGGGCCGGACGTCGTGCAGAACGGCATTGCTCTGTCCGCGACCGCGCACTGGTTGTTCGACCGTCACCTCATCAGCCTCGACGATGAGTGCCGGCTGCTGGTGTCGCACAACAAGGTGCCGTCCGAGCTCATTCGGCTGTTCCCACAACCGGGCGAGCGCGTTCGCCTGCCGGTCGATCCACGGCTCCACCCGCGCCCCGACTATGTCGCCCGGCACCGTGCCCGTTTCGCAGGTCTCGACGCTTGAACAGCTACCTAGACGTTGTTGCTGCCTATGACGGCCAAGCCGACATGCTAGCCGAGCGGTACGAGGCGGTATCATCCGAGCGTATGCTGGCGGAGGTGTTGCCGGTCATCCCTGACGGCAGCGACAGCAAGCTGGCGCTCGACGTCGGCGCCGGCACAGGACGTGACGCGGCCTGGCTGACCTCACGCGGCTACGAGGTTGTGGCGGCCGAGCCTGCTGCAGGTATGCGCCGGATCGCAGCCGAGAAGCATAGAAACGACGGCGTAAGGTGGGTCAACGATACCCTGCCCTCGCTCGACCATGTTCATGGGCTTGGACTTGCCTACGATTTCGTGCTGCTGTCAGCCGTCTGGCAGCACGTCGCGCCTGCCGATCGGCCCCGTGCTTTCCGCAAACTCGCCATGCTGTTGAAGCCGGGCGGCGTGCTGGTGATGACGCTGCGCCACGGTCCCGCTCCGTCCGTTATGCAGATGCATCCGACCTCAACCGCCGAGATCGAGGGACTGGCCCGGGCGCACGGGCTGGAGGTGCTACGGGTTGCGGCCTCCAGCGATCAGGGCGGACGCGCCGGTGTGACCTGGGACGTCATAGCACTCCGCATGCCCGATGACGGCACCGGCGCGCTTCCTCTGGTGCGTGGCATCGTCCTGTCCGACGAGAAGTCATCCACCTATAAGCTGGCACTGCTCCGAGCCGTCGCACGCATAGCCGACTATGCGCCTGCTGCAGCCACGCCGGCGCCCGATGGCCGCGATGCAGTCGAGGTGCCGCTGGGTTTGGTCGCACTGAACTGGCTAAGAATGTACCTGCCCCTGGTTCGGGCGAGGCTCCCGCAGATGCCGGGTAATGTTGGCATCGAGCGACTGGGCTTCGCCAAGGGCGGGTTTGAAGCACTGCTCGCGCTCGGCACGGCACCGGTCGAGCTACGGGTCGGTGCGATCTTCGCCGGCGAGCAGGCCAACGCCATCGCTTCCGCGCTGTCCCGGGCTGCTCACACAATCGCCAAAATGCCGGCAACCTTCACCCGCTATCCCAACAGTGACATGCAGGTGTTCGGCGTCAGCCGCGGGCGGCGGGGCGGTGCATCCGCAACCGTACTCGACCTTGAGACGCTGCGCGGGTGGGGCCTGATCGAGGTGCCGGGCCACTTGTGGCGGGCCATGTCGCGGTTCGGGTCCTGGATCGAACCCATGCTGGTCGCTGAATGGTCCCGCCTGATCCGCGCCTACGCCGACCGTATGGGTCTGGCGGTCGCTCCAGGCGCTGCGGAAACCGCCTTGGCCTGGGCAGAGCCGGTTCGCAGTACCGCTCTTGGCCGGGACGTCGCTCAGCGGCTGCTCGGTCGCGGGCAGCTGATAGAATGCGTTTGGACGGGACGACTGCTCAAGCCGAACAGCTTCGACATCGACCACTGCCTGCCATGGTCGGTTTGGCCATGCGGGGATCTTTGGAACCTGATGCCGGCGCACACCCGAGTTAATCAGCACGAGAAGCGCGACCGCCTACCGTCGGCCGCGGCAATGGCAAATGCGCGAGATCGCATCATCGGCTGGTGGGAGGCAGCCTATCTGCAGGATGACGCGCTTCGACCTCGCTTTCTGCGTGAGGCCGCTGCGGCACTGCCGCTCAGCGATGCTGTAGGCACCACAGCCGTCTACGATGCGCTGGACTGGCGACGCCTGCGACTGTGGCAGGACCAGCAGGTGCCGCAGTGGACACCGGCGAACGCACTGACCTGACCGTCCACTACGAACATTCAACGAGCCTTGAGCACCCCTCGCGAGCGGTCGCCCGTTCATTTCTCACTGGTAGTCCTTCCTTCTGGTGGGTTCAGCGGCACATCCGCGTCGCAACGCGCACCGCATCGTCGGCCGCGTCGAGCACGGCGGCGACGCCGCTTACCAGTCGCTCGAACCGCTCCAGGTTTTCGATCTCTCGCTCGACCGCGGGTATGGCGGCGGACACGGCTTGGGCGTGCTGAGCGATCTCTTCCGTCTGCATCGCCAGCAGCACGCGGCCTGTGGCTGTGGCTCGCGCGTTTACTTCGACGACTTGGTCCGAGATCGCAGCGATGGCTGCGGCGTTCGGGGCGTCGTCAATCGCCAACTCCAGCCGGTGGACCAGCGAGAGAAGGTCGCGGTGCATAGCTTTGAGGTCCGGGTTCTCCCCGCTTAGCGACATTGTACTCCGTCCATTCGTCATTTCGCATCCCCCGCCTTTTCGACCGCCCGGTAGGTCGCTTCGGTTCGGACGACCCTGTCGTTCACGTCCTTCAGCACCTCGTCGAACGGCCGACGCGAGCCGGCCGCTGCAGCAGTGTGCGCGTCAGCAAGACCGAGCAGGGACGAGCGTAGGCCTGCGAGCGATGCGAGCTGGGCGTCGCGCTTGTCGACGCCCGCGAGGTAATCGGCGACGATCTGCCGCTGCCGAGCATCCACTTTCTCTGTCGCGGCGACTGCATACGTGCGCTGGTACGCGGTGAGCGCCGCGGTCCAGTTCGATGCCACCGTGCCGCGGAGGCCCTCAGCGTCGCTGGAGCCGACCGCGTCGGCCATCGCCACCAGGAGCCGGCGTACGTCAGGGTCAGTTCGGTGTAGGATGTCGCGAGCCGTTGACTGCGCGCGCAGGTCCACTAGCGCGCCCGCAAGCGCCGCGAAGCCTGCGGAGACACCCGGATCCAGGTCAGCCGCAGTCGTGCCCGACGCCAGCTGCACTCCGAGCTGTCGAAAAGCGTCGGTCTGCTCGCCACCACGGCCGGCGCCCGTGAGCGTGGCCAGTAGATTACCGTAGCGCGCCAAGTCGCCAAGTGCGGCGCGCCAGCGCGCGGTTACCTCGGGCGGAACTGCCGGCGGGAAGCGGCGCTCGGAAAGGGCGATGGTGCCCGAACGGACGAACCGGTCCACCTCGACGCTGCGCGCGACACGGTTGGCCTCAGCGAAAGTCGTGCCGACATCCGCCTGCAGTCCCCCCGCCGCCCGCCCGAAGCCGGTCAGGTCGGTCGACGGTGTGGTGGCGCAGGACGCTGCGGCCAGGAGCGGGAGCGCAGCGGCAAGCCGACCCCGCCTGATCGCGTTTCCCATGATCATGTCGGGCATCCCAACGCTGGCGAGAGGTCGGTGAAGGCACGGCGCTCAAGCCGCGGGAACAGTGCGAGGCGCGAGCGGAGCTCCACCTCATCGAGCGTGACGCGAGCAGCGCAGTGGTCAAGCGATCGGGGGGTGGCCGTTTCCATGATGAAGGCCGCCATCCGTCCATCCAGCGTCGCCACCACCTTCCAGTAGCCGGACGGCACGCGGTGCCGCTCGTCGGCCCCCGGCAGCGGCGGCAGCACGCGCTCGAATAGCGGGCCGGTTACGACGTAGACGGCGATGTTTGCCGAACGGGCGAGATCGTTCTCGCGTGCCTCCAGGCGCTGCCACGCGCCCTGGTTAAGCGCCGCACTCTGCGGCGTGATATTGGAGAGGAAGTTAGTGTCGGCGGCGAACGGCGTGCCGGATTGGCCGGCAAGTGGCGCCTGGTGGCCGCGGTCGACGCCGAGCGCCTGCGATGCGCCGTCGTAGTCGCCTGGCTCGAGCGTCTCCTCGGGATCAAGCCACGGGTCAGCAGACCACTTGCGCTCGCCCGACGGTCCGATCGACGACGGCGTCACGCGGTAGGCGACCCAGTCGGCCATCTTGGTGAGGTCGTTCGACGCGAGGGTGTAGATCTCGCGCACCACGATGTCGTCGATGTCGGCCGCGCCGAGCGGACAACCGTGAAGGCAGTGGAAGGTGTGCAGCTCGCCATCACCCGCGGCGGCGGGCGCCGCAACAAACGCGGCGAGCAGTGCCGCAAGCGCAGCCCCTCTCACGGTGCCACCTCGGCGGGAGAGGCCGCCGACGTTCCGGCAAGCGGCTCACGCAGCAATGCCGGTATGCGCAGCTTTTGCCCAACGAAGATCTCGTCCGGGTCATCCATTTGGTCGAGGTTAGCTTCGTAGATCGCGTCGTCGAGATCGGCCGAACCCAAGTAGTGTATTGCAAGTGCGCGCAGCGTGTCCCTTTCTTTCACCTGATGAACGAGTAAGCCAGCCGCGAGCGGCTTCCGTGACGGCAACGCGTCGAGCGCTGCGGCGACTTTCGCAAGGGTCTTTGGGCGATAGGCCAGGTGCTCAGGCAACGCGGTAGCTGCAGCCTGCCAGCGCCGACGTGCCGCGGCCGAAACCTGGTAGATCACCGATGGGCCGTCACGGTTCGTCTTCAACAGCGCCGTGGCACTGAACTCCTGCTCGCGCACGTTGACGAGCGGCGCAAGCGGGTCGGGCCGCACTGCCTGGATGCGCGACCCTTGCTCAACATCGAGCTTTAACCCGGCGCGTTTGGCGCCCTGCAGTACCCAGGCCAGTGCGCCATCAGAGAGGCCACGGATGTCGCCGCCACCGCCTACCGACCCGTGGGTCCCAGGGAACCACTGCTCTTGATAAGGAGCCTTGGGGTCCTCCGGCCGGTAGTTTCGCGCCTCGTTCATCGCGGAAAGATCGCCCCATGGCTCCGCCGGAAAAAGGACGCGGCGCTCGTCGATGGCGATCGCATGGCGAGCGCTGTCGATGAAGCCGGTCAGCGCGATGTCGTGAAAGTGATGTTTGCGATTGAGCATGCCGCTGAGCGGCAGCACCTTAGGCACGCCGAGGGCGCCGACGGTGTCCCACACCCCGAGGTACTTGATCGTCATTGGCGGCGCCTGGCCAGTCAAGTAGCCGGGCGAGTTTGAGCAGCGCCAGGCGTCGTCTTCGGCACCGATGCAGACGTTGCTGGAATAGTCAGCGCGAAAGCGACGCAGTTTATCGGTAGCGTCATCCTCGTCCTTGAGCCTTGCCTCATAGAGTTTCAGCGCATCGTCAATTCGGGCGGCGTGTAGCCGCCGCAGAGGACCGACATGGCGCACGAAGCCGCAGAACGTGCGGGCGCTGAAGGCCCCGCGAGAGAAGCCGAAGACGAAGATCTCGTCGCCGGGATCGTAGTTGAAGATAAGGAAGCGATAGGCCTCTCGAATGTTGGTCACCAGCCCGACGCCCATGGTGCCGCCCGACATCCGATCGAGCGTCCCGGTGCCTACGCCCTCGTCGTAATGGATAATCTGGGTTGGGCCGCCATTGGGTACCTGTCGGACTATGCTGGCGGCAGTGAGGACTACATTGGTGGGCGTGTTAGCATCCAGCCTGTTCCACGTGCCGTCGAAACAAAAAACCAGCCTCTTCAATGAATATCCCCCAACGGTGCCAGCCGTGCCGAACGTCCGTCGACTCGGCGTCACACCCGCCGTAACCAGTGTGCGCGCCGATGGTACAGTCGTTCCGGATACGTTCAAGAAGAACAGCGTGTCACAAGTGCGCGGACGAATACAGCAGCTGCAAATAGGTTTCAGCCGAAGTTCGATGTATTTTTGCTACGTGCACTACGTAGGCGCCCACCGTAAGTGCCAACATTATCTCAGAAAGATCGTCCTCTCGTCAGCGAAAGTAAGCGGCATTCTACTGGGGAAGACCCAGGAGCCGACATTCAGGGCGCTCTAGCTCCTTACAGAAAACCGCCGCTCGTTAATCTTCTGATCCCGGCCTGGATTGTACGTTTGCCGACTGGCACGTTCCGGGCATCGCGTGTAAGTTTAGACCCCATATCCTTTTGAATGCGTTGATCAAAGTAATCCACTTTCGGCCATCAGCAACCTTACATCCGCACCAGAGCCCGGCCGCTCGTTAGCGTGAGTACGCCGACGGCTCCGTAGCCAAGCAGGCGCTCGGAACGCTTAGATTGGAAGATGATCGGCTATCTCTCTCCTTCAGTGCGCCGCGCAGGGGGCACGCCGTCAAACGTCGAATGTATCCTTTTCGGTACCATTCTCGAAAATGTAGACGCACCCGCGGGTTAAAAGAACTACGCTATCGACACCTGCCTGACCCGATGTGGCCAAGCAGCTATTATAGGCGGAACCCCTGTTCGGTTTGCCTAGATGATTTGCCGGCGAAGGTGCCATCAGCCGTTGCGACCAGCCTTCTATCAGGTATGGGGCTGTTACAGCCGACCGCCGAAACAAGATCGCTCCGTCATGCACCGCAGAATTCGCTGTCAGCGCTGACATCAGTTCGTCAGGAAAGTCGTCTCCGAACGGCGTGCCGATTGGCGGCGCAGGATCCCGGAGCATAGGTTCGGTACAGGCGTCGGCATCTTCGCCATGCAGGAAGCAGAGTAATAGCGGTCCTAGGCCCGATCCTTCGCTATGGACGCGCCGCAAGATTGCACCGATATTTTGGCGCGTGAACGATTTCGCGTCGATCATCGAAACTTCAGAATGGGTTGATCCGGACATGCTTCACCTACTTCCGCTTCGATCCATAGGTAGGTTCGCCATCACCGTCACGATCCTCGCGGTGGTGGCGCTCATATTTATCGGGTCTCCTGCAGAGGGCACCGCCATCGCCACGGCGATGGTGATCGTGCGGCGGGCACTCTCTGTGGAAGCTGGCTTGGTGCTGATTACCTTCTATTTCTGGTATCGCGTCCCGGGCCTGACCAAGCGCTGGCTCTTCCCCCACATTGCCGGAAATTGGGATGGAACACTGCGCTTCAAACGAAAGGTGCCTAAAACCGATACCGAGCAGGAACGGCTGATTGAAGATTCCAGGCAGGCGAGCCTGTACGTGCACCAATCGCTCGTCAAAATTCGCCTGATACTCGAAACCGAAGAATCGTCCTCGGAAACCCTTGTGGTCCACTCCGAACGGGACCCGGACTTTTCCAGGTTCCGCCTATTCTATATCTTTGAAAACCGATCGAGGGACGGCCTGCCGAATACCGCGCGAAGCTATCGCGGCACGGCCGTGATGGAAGTGCCACCAGGGACTCCTGATGTTTTGAACGGAACCTACTTCACGGATCAAGGGAGTGAGGGGACGTTTCGATTTGAGCGACGACCACTCTCTTACACAGGATGGCGGGGCATCTGGCATAGCCTCGTCGGCGAAAAAGGCGCCGCGAAACCTATCGCCGGGGTACCGCGCGACGACCGGGCGCTTGAGTTCTGAATGACGGGGGCGAAACCGGTAGTCTTTTGTAACGCGGTTGAGTTCAAGCCAGAAGCGCGGAACTGCAAAGTGGGCAGGCCTGCGACGCTGTCCAGGACCGTCTTGTAACCAAGCCCCCGCGGTGATCGCCCATCACGGCCTGAGCGCCCGTGGTCCATGACCCACCACTCGATCCCAGTTGATCCGAACTCCCGAGCCAAAGACTGTGCGACGACTGATCGGGCGGCGATAACAGGGCGTCGAGCGACGCCTCGGCAATAAGGCTAACCACCGCGCCAAGTTCAACCGCGCCATAGGGTTGAAAGTGGTTACCGCAGGAGGGCTCCTCAAGCGTCGCTCCGTCTGGCCATTCCGTCAGCTCAAACTTCGGCACACCGGTTGCCTCAATCCCGCATCGCAGACAGCCGCCAAGAGCGGCAATCGTCACTGCTTGTCCGGCACAGGCGTGGCTCTCCGTCCAGCCATAGATCATCGGATTTCGCCGGCCGCCGGCAAGATGCCACTCGTTCAGTTCCCCATCGGCCTGCCAACTTCCGGTCGCCACTACGATCAAATCGCTGCGCTCAAGGACGTTTGATTTGCTCGAGATCAGGGTGTGGGCACCAATAGGAAAGCCCTCGATCTCAAGATGGGGCAAGCCGGCGCGCAATCGCCTTGCCAGTTCCTCGGCCTTGTTCAGCTCGATCGATTCTGCGCCAAGTTCATGCCGTCCGATATTCGACCAAGCTAATTTGTCGAAATCTACGAGGTTGAGCTGGCCGACCCCGGCGTGCGCCAGACGGGTCGCGACGGAGGATCCCACCGACCCGCAGCCGATGACCGTGCAGATCTTCCCGAGCAGCGTTTCGGAACGCGCATCCTTCCCACGCCCGTGAACCCAAAGGGCATCGGCACGAGATACCGTTGAGCGTAGTAACGGCGCCGACGAGTAGGTGCGCGCGATTGCAATCTGCGGCGTAAGAGTTTTGTCTCGAAAACCGCGAGTAAGTGGTTTTTCGATTCGCCCCGCTCGCGAACGACTCTTGCGCGCGGAGGTCGTGGTGACCGCGAACAGGCCATTTCCGCCGCGCCCCGTCGCCCCCATCACGACGAGTAACTCCTCGGGCAATGCAGACGCAGCTGCCACCAGCGCCTCGACGTCTCCGTCGCTGGCGATGGAGCTTAGCAGATCGGAACCCGTGCGGGGATATTCGGACGGCACAGGCGGTTGCTCGCGCCAAATAAAGGCGGCGCGTTCAATGTGAAAGGTTTTGTTCTTACCCGGCTCCCCGTAGCGATTTCGCAGCCAGCGACCGAGTTGCGCATCGTCCTCCCCGACAATGACGAGGCCGCGGTCGCCCCTCCAGCAGGCGACCGTGCGGGATGGCGCTTCCGCTCGGAGAAGGCTGACAATGCTAGGAGCGCGTGCCCCGTCTGCGCCGTAGAACCAGTATGTGAGAAACTCTTCCCGAAAATCACGCTCGATAATTGAACCCTCCAGCAACTCTGTCACCAATCGGACGGATCGGCTTACCAGGTTGAGGGAGACAGCCACCGGATCGCTGGCATCGATCTCGGCCATGACAGGGAGCAGGCACAAAATCCCGTCGTGCTCGATATGTGGCCAAGTCAAATGTTCAGGCCGATCGACCAGTGAGGTGCGAGGGTAGCTCCTGGGAAAACCAGCGCCCAACAGAAGATCAATTCGGCGCGTTTCCCCGTCGGGAAATTCAATCGGGATCCGCCAGCCCCGCACGAAGTGGCGCGTGGGATAGCCTGCCGACAGGTCCGCCTCGCCGAGCCGTTCGGGGACGATGTCGAGCGATTGCCGCAGTCCCGATTCTACAGCCAGCACCACCCGGCGAAGGGCGACGCTCGCATCCGTGTCAGCCTCAGGCATGGCGGCCGCCGCCCGTCGCGCGGACCGCAGCCTGGGTCTGGCTCTCTAGGCCAAGAATGAGCGTGGAGGCTACCGCCGCCTTGCCCAGACCTGCGACACTTGCTGCCCGCGCCTCGTCCTCCCCCCGTTCGCTGAAGAAGGTGGTGTTGAAGGCCTTGTCCCAGCAGCCCAGTGCCTTCTCGCGCGTGCAATCACTCTCGAACAGCGGGGCGAGCCAGCCGATGGCATCGGTCAGCCGATCGCGCAGATAAGCTGATTTCGCGCTATCGGCGGTCGCCAGCTTATCGCCTTTGGTGACCGGATGATCGATATCGAGCTGGCAGTTGAGACGATCGCGCATCGCCTTCATGGTCTCATAGAGCGCAACATCTTCGCGATCAGCATCCAGCCAGAGCTTCTCTACCACCAAAGCGGTAATTCCAAATCCGCTGAGGATACGACTGCACCAATGGGTGCGACTGCGGGCGAATTTCTTGACCTCACGCGTGAGGCGGCGAAGCTGGATCCCATCTCCGCTCGCAGCCCGCTTATCCTCGTACCACTGGGTGACGTCGCGCGCGTCGGAGCGCCGCCAGCCGCTCGAAGACGCCAGTTCATGATAGGTTTCGTCGTCCTCGGTAACGGTCCGATAGACCGGCATATCGACGTGATAGCCCTTCGCGTAAAAGATGCGGACGCAATTGCCACGAACTTCCGGCGCGTCTTTAAAGCTGCCGTCATCGACAGCATCGCGCACCATTTCGCGCGCCTGAAAGGCGCTTAGCTCGCCGCCGCGCGCGCCGACCAGGTCTTCCTTCAGAAAGTAGACGCCGTCGTCGATGTCGTAATCGTTGTCGGGATGCTGGGTCATGGTGCGCATCGCGTAGCTGCCCTGCTTCACAAACTCCTTTGCCGCAGGGTCGTCATTGGCCTCCAGCCCCTTGCGCAGCCGACGGCGGTTCGCATCGCGGCGGTCACGCATCGCTTCCTGTTCGGACTTGGGAAGTGTCACCTTCTTGTCGTGAAACGCACGCACGTCTTTCGAGCAATCAAACACGCTTATGGTCCTTTGACGGGAGTGGGGATGACTGGCCGGCATCCCCTTCCGGCAAGACGGGAGCGTCCTCAAACAATGCGCAAATCGCCTTGGCCACCTCGTCACGGTCATTCCCGCAGCGGCTGTTGGTCATGTCGGCGTCGCTACGTGCCTGGTTCACCAAGGCATTCATTGCCTGTTCGCGCGTATCGTCGAGGCTTAGATAGGGAAGAAGCGCGGCGGGCACTTTATCTGCGGGAAAGCGAATGACCTGACAGTCCCGATCCAGATGCCGGGCCAGCATGCGCGCCATATTGTCGAAGGCAAACGCCTGGGCATCGATAGACAGCTCCGCGGCGACCCCGCCAAACTTCCATGCGGCGAGGCCACGATCAAGATCGCCCTTCGATATCTGTTCCCCGGCCGGGACGGGGCAGGTTCCGAGACAGAAGATCTGGATGCTGTCCCCGGGCTTGGTCATCTCGAGCGCATCGATCAGACCAATGAGAACAGGGTTGTTCGCCCACAACCCGCCATCGACGAAGACGTTAAAGCCGGTGCCGCCATCGGGATGATCGATCGCTGCCAATGAACGAAAGATTGGCGCCGCGCTGGTCGCCATGCAAATGTCGACGAGGCTGTAACCATTGTCGCGGCCGTTCGAAGTCTTGAGATGGGGCGTCTTGAAGACCCAGCTTCGGTGCTGACTCATTTCCACGCTCGTGATCGCCAGCGCAATTCCGCGTCGAGCGTAGACGTCAGCCAAGGTCGTTTCTTCTAGGATGGCAGCAAGCGCTTTTTGAAGTGCGCCCGCGCCCTCGTGGATCGCCGCACCGCGCCGCAGCACATCCGCCGGAACGCCCCATGCGCCTTCTGGCAGGCGTTTAGGAAAAATGTCAGCGCCGTGGCGACGGTAAAGATCGACCATCGTCGAAAGTGGGACCCCTTTGGCAAGACCACAGGCAATGATCCCGCCCGTGCTAGTTCCGACGATCAGATCGAACGCTTTGCCCACATCGATGCCGGTGACGAGGCGACGCCGCGCAAATGCTGTCGCGACGCGATCGAGATAGGTTGCGGTATATGTGCCGCGCATGCCTCCGCCATCGAGGCTGAGGACTCGGAACGGGCGCTTATCCGCCGGATTTGTCTCGTTCGATGTCACTGCTGCGCCATTCCCCAATCTCGTCATGGTTGCCCCCGACTCGGAAGCTGAGCAGAAACCGCCCGCTCTTGGCGTTCATCACGAATTCACGTGTCCGTACCTATCGAATAATGTAGATGGGTCGGGTAACCCGACTGTTCAAGGATTTGTTATGGAAGAATCCGATCAGCCGGATAACCCTCTTCGCTGGAGCGTGGCGCAGCGGCTGGAGTTCATCGAGTTCCAGCTGTTGTGGAAAGGGCGCGTAAAGCGAGCGGATATCGCTGAGCGTTTCGGCGTGGGTGTGCATCAGGCGTCCGCCGACCTGGGGCTTTATGAAACGCTAGCGCCGGAAAATATGATCTACGATCGAAATGCCAGGCGATTTGTACCAGCGCCAACCTTTGCCCCTAAGTTCCTCAAGTCGGTCGCCAACCGACAACTTCTCCAGCTCGCGGCGATCGGCGGCGATTTGGTCGACGCATCCGAGACCTGGTTCGATACGCTCCCCCCAATCGGGGTCGTCCCGATGCCGCAGCGAGGGGTTAGCATCATGACCATGCGCTGGATCCTTGAGGCCATACGTGGCGGCCTGAGTATCGCAATCGAATATCAGTCCGTTAATCATGCTGAAACGCTGAAACGAGAGATCGAACCCCACGCGCTCGGTTATGACGGTGTTCGATGGCACGTCCGAGCATTTTGCTCACGCAATCGGGATTTTCGGGACTTCGTTCTCTCGCGTATCGTCGGCACCGGCAGTACCGGGCCTCGAACTATCGATCCGTACGCAGATCACGAATGGTTCAATGAAGTCGATATCGTGCTCGCGCCGAACCCTCACTTGAGCGAAGCGGCGCGGCGTGGGCTCGCCAAAGAATACGCAATGACCCGCGGCCGATTGCGGTTATCAACCCGTGTTGCGCTGGCCTTCTACCTCATTCAACATCTTAACCTAGACCTCGATCTGCCGCCACATCGAAAGCAACTTGTCCTCATTAACAAGGCGGAGATTGATGTCGCATGCCAGAAGGCCAAACTGGCAACGAAGGCAACAATCCGTCCTTAAATCCTGCTTGTTAACGAATGACCGGAATCCGGTACTCTTCGCTCCAAAGCGGCCATTCCGCTTTCCACCAGAAACGCCGTGTTCCAAGGACTAGCGGCGCGATCTCACGCGTGTCCAACTCATGACATTTGTGGCAATATGTCACGAGTGTACCTGTCGGCTTGAACGACTCATAATCCGGCACTAGCACGGGCTCTGGCGCTTCTTAAATTCCGCCGTTTATTCAGTCTCCAGATTTTTAGGTCTGACCATCTCACAACCGATGCTATTCGGTAAGCTGCACCGCATCGCTGGCCTTCGCGTACCTCGTAGATCGATATCTGGAAGCTAGAAAATAGAATGACAGAGCTAAGCTTCGTTGGGTCGCTTCGCAAATGCTTTCGCCGGGCATCCGATGAAAGACAATTCAATGACGAATGTCTTCCGAGATCAGTTCGCCAAGCTTAGATTTCGTTTGATTGACAGCCCGGAAGCGGAAGCCGAACAGGCGGTGGAACGCCAGCGCAAGCTGGCGGAGGTCTTTGCCCGGCCGCAACAAGCGAAGTTTAGGCGCGAAGTGTTCGCCCTGTGGGGCGCGCACTGCTTGATCAAGAAGTGTGAGACTTTGCTTGCTCTGGAAGCTACCCACATTCACCGCGTATCTGAGGGAGGCAACGACCAAGCGTGGAACGGCATCCCCCTGCGTGCGGATGTACACCGCCTTTTCGACGCAGGTCTAATTACACTGTCGTCGGATAACTGGACCCTCTCGGTTAACGATGACGAGGCTGCACATTATGGTAAGTTTCATGGGCGATCCTTGGCCAAAGGTATCGGGAACAGCGGGAAAGCCGAAGATCTTGCTGCAATGCTTCGCAAGCAAAACCGTTGTTTGGTGGTTTGGTTGACACGCGCTTGGGCGGCGAGCTCGCTCCCCAAAGACGCTAAGACCCATAACCGGTCATTTTTGCATGGGCTTGGCCTTCAGAAGTTCTGCCATTCATTCATGAAGATGAATGGCAGAGCTCGGGAGTCGATCCACTGGCTAACCTCAGTCGAACTTGAAGCGCACACCAAGCGCAAAGGTTCGGTCGATCAGCAGCGTGCTGGAGTTGAACTGCTCAGGGTTACCGACATTGCCGAACTTGTAATAGCTCTGCTGCTTTGCCTTGGTTAGATTCACAGCGTCGAAGGTCAAGCCGATATCGTTATTCACATTCAAAGTGAGCTGGAAGTCCAGGCTTTTTTCCGGCGCGCGCCAGAAGCCGATCGGGTTGGCAAACGCCCGGGCTTCGTTACTCTGCAAGAACCCTTTGCGCCAAACGTACGATAGACGCGCGCCAATCGGACCGTTGTCGTAGGCCAGCGTCGCATTGTACGACAGTTTCGATACGCCGAAGAAGGCCGACTTCGTCGAACCCGTGATCTCGCCGACAGCGTTGGTGAGCGGGATGGTCTGTTCGGAATCTAGGATCGTAGCGCTGCCGGTGACACCCAACCCGTTCAGCGGACCAGGCAGATAGGTCGGGAAATAGGTCAGACCCAGTTCGACGCCCTTCAGAACGCCGTCCGAGGCGTTCACCGGACGAGTGATGTTGAACAATTCGGTATAGGTCTCATTGCGCGGTAGATAGTTGTTCGGGATAGCTTCACGCACTGTGAGCGGCACGACCAACCCGTCGATCTCACGACGGAAGGCTGTTACGTAGATCGCGCTGTTGCGTTCGAAATACCATTCGACCGCCAAATCGATATTCTTCGAATGCGTCGGGGTAAGGTTTGCCGTTCCCGACGTGCCCGAACCGAAGCCGATGCGCGACAAGTCGCCCGTCAGCACTGGATTGGGGTTCAGATCGCCGAAACTGGGACGCCGGAGCGTTTCGCCATAATTGAAACGGACGCGCAGATTATTCGTGATCGCATAGCGCGCGGTAAACGAAGGTAGCCACTTCTCCGAA
>Ga0308164_10001388_pt1 | contig 28706 bp, 22 predicted proteins | sample PhyTR2_FD_201031 | JGI IMG/M metagenome (GOLD analysis project Ga0308164, IMG submission 201031) | Phyllosphere microbial communities from UC Gill Tract Community Farm, Albany, California, United States - DLSLT.R2 | ecosystem: Host-associated > Plants > Phyllosphere > Unclassified | place: USA... | reverse complement strand
TTTTTTTCGCTCCTCTCTAATCTCTAAACCCGCTTTTCAATATTTACCGATCCTTCCGAACCGGGTTGCAAAGGTAATCACTTTTTCTTTACCCGCAAGAACTATTTTAAAATAATTCTAAACCCCTCTTCTATCCTTTTCACCATTATCCCTTCCTCCGAAGCGGGTTGCAAAAGTAGAAAAAATTACCATAAGCTCCAAACAATAAGTAGTATTTAAGCATACATTTATCATAAGTGTATGATTTACACTATGAATAAAATCAACAGATGACTGCAACCAGGGTGATTCAGGAAAAATTAATTGCTACTTAGCCAGATATTCGCTATTTTAACTTAATGATATTATTAAAACAATGGAGTTTAGACTTGGTGGCATTATTGTTTCCCAACCTTTGTAATGCCTGTGGAACTCCCTTGTTTCAAAATGAACACGTCATTTGCACGAAGTGTTCCTACGATTTACCGTTTACCGACTATCATATACATGCAGAGAACCGGGTGGCAAAACAATTGTGGGGAAGACTAACTTTAAATGCAGCAATGGCGATGCTATATTTCAGGAAAGGTGCGAAGGTTCAAAACCTCATTCATAACCTTAAATACAACAACAAAACTGATGTTGGAATTATGCTTGGAAATTTGCTCGGTGAAAGATTAAAAGACAGTCCGCTTTACCGGGACATTGATATTATTATTCCTGTTCCACTCCATCAGAAAAAATTCCGTTTAAGGGGTTACAATCAAAGTACATTTATTGCTCAGGGTATTTCTGAAAAAATGGATATCATGTACACTGAAAACATATTACTCAGAACAATTTCAACCGAAAGTCAAACTAGAAAAAGCAGATATAATCGTTATGAAAATATGAAAGATGTTTTCGAGGTAAAGGATGCAAAGTCAATCATCGGCAAGCATATTTTATTAGTAGATGATGTGATTACCACGGGAGCAACGTTAGAAGCATGTGCAAATCAACTTCTTGAAAACGGAGTTTCTAAAGTTAGTATCGCTGCTTTGGCTTTCGCCGAATAATTTTCTCATATTTGAGTTATGCGTTCAATAATATTAAGTTTTTTGTTTCTATCTGTAATGATAGCTGCTTGCAGAAAAGACGAACACATTACTATTGATGTTAACGCAAAAATAACCCTATCCAAAGACAGTATTCTGTTTGACACCATTTTTACCTCAATCGGGTCGGCCACAAAAAGGATTAAGTTAATTAACGAGAATAATGATGCAGTTAATATATCTGAAATTAAACTTTCAGGAGGCGCATTATCTTCATTTGGCATAAATATTAACGGTCAGAATACTGCGGTTAAGAACAACCTAGTTTTAAATGGACATGATTCTTTAAACATTTTTGTAAAAGTCACCATCAATCCTAATGCGAAAGACCTCACATTTTTAGTTCAGGATTCTATAATAATATCTTCAAATGGTAACAGGCAAGCCGTTCGGCTTTTAGCTTACGGTCAAAACGCAGTTTTTATAAATAATGGCAACATCAATACCAGCACCACCTGGACCAAAAATCTACCTTACATTATATATGGATCAGTGAATGTAAAAAACGGCTCAACCTTATCAATTCAGCCGGGAACGAAAATTTATTTCCATAAAGACGCTGCAATGAACATCGAGGGAACATTAGATGCTTATGGAACAACAACCGAGCCCGTTCAGTTTTACAGCGACAGACTGGAGGCCATTTTTAATGATGAACCCGGTCAATGGCAGGGAATTTATTTCAAACAGACCGGAACAGGGCAAATCAAATATTCTATTATAAAAAATGCTTCTGTAGGTATAACTTCTGATTCTCTTTCTACAAACGGAAATCCAAAGCTTATACTAACTAACAATGTAATTAAAAATATGCAGGTTGCGGCCTATATTGGTTATCATTCGGAGCTAATTGCATTTAATAATTTGATGTATAATTGCGGAAACTATATAATTTATGCCGTTGGCGGAGGAAACTACAATTTGAAACAGAATACTTTTGCCGGTTTCAACCCTGATCTTCCTCGTAAAACTGCCGGACTCACTTTTTCCGATTACATCTCTGCCAAAGTATTTAATAATTTGCAACTGGATTTAGTGAACAACGTGATATGGGGAAACCTGACCAATGAGTTTGATATCCAAAAAAAAACCACGGCAGTTGTTCGAAGCAATCTCATGAACAATCTGATCAAGACGACTAACGCTAATCTTAATAACAATGGAAATATCTTGAATGCTGATCCTTTATTTGCATCACCCGGAACTGGGAATTTTATAATTTTAAATACAAGTCCGGCGGTAAAAAAAGGCATCAATCTAAGTTCAGATACTTATTTCAGCACCTACCTCAGCAAAGATCTAACTAACAAGGCAAGATTATTTCCTTCGAATTTAGGCTGTTATGAGAATTATTGATTTTTTTAAACTTTCGCAAAACATTTTATTATTGGTTGCGTTTATATAATTGAGAGCGTTAATTTAGATGGTAAGGGTCGATATTTCTTCAAAAGAATATCGGCCCTTTACTTTTAAATCACATCTTTCTAAAATTCAGATTTAAATCCCTTAAAAGAAAAGAGCCTTACAATGAATGCAAAGCTCTTTTTATTTTATTTCCGGATTCTTAATTATAGAATCACTAATATCTACTCATAAATTCATCATAAGCCAAGGCTATCCCTTCAGGCAGTTCAATTTTGTGTTTCCAACCTAAATTATGAAGCTTAGTAACATCCATCAGTTTACGCGGTGTACCGTCTGGTTTGCTCGCATCAAAAACCAATTCACCATCATAATCTAAAACATCCTTAATTAGGAGTGCTAAATCTTTTATGGTTAAATCATGGCCCACACCGATATTAATTAGGTTTGGTTCGTTGTAATTTTCCATTAAGAAGTAACAAGCGTCAGCCAAATCATCTGCAAAAAGAAATTCACGCATTGGCGAGCCTGAGCCCCATACGGTAACTTGCTTTTCGTTGTTTATTTTGGCTTCGTGTACCTTACGAATTAAAGCAGGTAACACATGAGAATTTTGCGGATGGTAATTGTCGTTATAGCCGTATAAATTTGTCGGCATTACAGATATAAAATTGCAGCCGTACTGATCGCGATATGCATCGCACATTTTTATACCTGCAATTTTAGCGATGGCATAAGGCTCATTCGTTTCCTCCAAGGTTCCTGTTAAAAGGTAATCCTCTTTAAGTGGTTGAGGAGCCATTTTTGGATAAATACAGCTGGAGCCAAGAAACATTAATTTTTTAACGCCTGTTAAATAAGCGTTATGGATTACATTGTTCTGTATGGCTAAGTTTTCAAAAAGAAAATCTGCTCGATAAGTGTTGTTAGCAACGATACCACCAACTTTAGCGGCGGCCAAAAAAACATAATCAGGTTTTTCTGCAGCAAAAAAATCTGCAACAGCTTGTTGATTGCGAAGATCGAGTTCTGCTGAAGTTTTTGTTATAAGATTAGCATAACCTTCTTTTTGCAGCTTACGATAAATAGCCGAACCAACCATGCCTCGGTGACCCGCAACATATATTTTAGAATTTTTTTCCAAAATAGTATTTCAATTATTAATATTTAAGGTCCATTCCCGGTGCTTATATCTTATTTATAAAGAGGAAAAGCACTTACCAATTTAATAACTTCAGCTTTTACACTATTTAAATTAGCTTCATCCTCAGGATTAGTCAAAACCTGATCAATTAAATCAACTATTTTTTCCATTTCTGCTTCTTTCAATCCACGAGTTGTAATAGCAGCTGTACCCACACGAATTCCCGAAGTTACAAAAGGAGACTTATCATCGAAAGGAACCATATTTTTATTTACCGTGATTTCCGCTTTCTCCAATGCATTTTCTGCAGCCTTGCCGGTTATATTTTTATTTCGAAGATCTATTAACATCAGGTGATTATCTGTTCCGCCTGAAATAATACCATAGCCTTTAGCCACAAATGCTTTAGCCATTGCCTGAGCATTAGCTGCCACTTGCCTAATGTAAACACCATATTCATCACTTAATGCTTCACCAAAAGCGATTGCCTTAGCAGCGATAATATGTTCTAAAGGACCGCCTTGTGTACCAGGAAAAACAGCCATATCGAGCAAGTTGCTCATCATACGAGGTTCGCCCTTTGGAGTTTTTAATCCCCATGGATTCTCGAAATCCTGTCCCATCATAATCATACCGCCGCGAGGGCCGCGTAAAGTCTTATGTGTAGTTGTAGTTACAATGTGGCAATGAGGAAGCGGATTTGCCAATAAACCTTTAGCGATTAAGCCTGCAGGGTGTGATATATCAGCCAATACTAGCGCACCGATTTTATCAGCAACTGAACGGATGAATGCATAATCCCACTCACGGGAATAAGCTGATGCACCGCAAATAATTAATTTAGGTTTTTCTGCAAGTGCAACTTCTTCTAATTTTTTATAATCTATTAAGCCTGTTTCTTTTTCTACGCCGTAAAAAAAGGGTTGATATAACTTACCTGAAAAGTTAACAGGAGAACCATGTGTTAAATGACCGCCATGAGAAAGATCGAAACCTAAAATTTTATCGCCGGGCTGAATAACGGCAAGCATAACAGCAGCATTTGCCTGTGCACCTGAATGCGGTTGAACATTTACCCAAGCGGCACCGAATAACTCCTTGGCTCTGTCGATAGCAATTTGCTCAACAACATCAACCACCTGACAACCGCCGTAATAGCGCTTTCCGGGCAAGCCTTCCGCATACTTGTTAGTTAATACGGAGCCTGCGGCTTCCATAACCTGCTTACTTACAAAGTTTTCTGATGCAATAAGTTCTAAACCGTGTTCCTGGCGGTTTAATTCCTTATCAATAAGTTCAAAAATTTGGTTATCGCGTTTCATCCTTATACTTATATAGGTTTGTTATTTTTTCTGCAAAAGTAAGAAATTAGAAACTAATTAAGGCGGTATTAAAGTGTTGCTTTTACTTTAAAATTATTGAAGCCGCTGCCAATAGTAATTTCGACGATTTGCTGCTGCAGCATTTCCAAAATAGCCAGGAAATTGTAAACAAAATGAACTTTATTTTCTGAATTTTTCAGCACTAACGCAAAATCAATTTGTTTATTAATATCTAAAAGATTTGCAATGAAATGTTTTTGTTGCTCTATTGTATAAGGATATTGAATAACCGTGTGCTTAACTTCCTGACTACGCAACTCGTATTTTTGCATCGTTCTACTGTAAACCATCAGCAACTTATATAAATCAAGCGATAAAAGTTCATCCTGATGCGTAGAAGATTCTGCAGCCATCGTTAAATCATTTTCAATATTACCTCTACGCTCCTGTTGCATTCTGCCTTCTTCATAAACTTTCAGTTCTTCGGCTACAGATTTAAATTGTTTGTAGGCAATTAAGCGGGCAATCAAATCCTGTTCGGGATTAACTTCATTTCCTTCCTCATCAACTTCTGTTCTGGGCAACAGCATTTTCGACTTTATTCGCATAAGTGTTGCCGCAACTAAAATAAATTCGCTGGCAACCTCCACATTTAAAGCTAATAGTTGATGAATATAAGCCAGGAAGTCATTTGTGATTTTCGAAATTTCTATATCCTGAATATTCAATTCATCCCGTTCAATAAAAAACAGCAATAAATCGAACGGACCTTCGAAAACGGGTAATTTTATTTCAAAATTTTCTTCCTGCATCTGTAAAAACAAACATAATAAATATAGAACACAACCTTACTTCAGAATGTTAACATTATATTAATAAGCTAATTGAATCAATTTATCGACTAATCCTCACAGTTCATCCATCGTTGTAGTAATTCCGTGTTTTTTTCTTAAATATTAAAACAAAAATACCTTTCTTTGTATCTTGTTTTTTACCCAAAATACCTAATGCAAGTAAAAGCTGGTCCCCTATTATCTAAAATTAACTATCCTGCTGATTTAAAGCAATATAGTGAAGCTGACTTAGAACAAATAAGCCAGGAATTACGTCAGTACATAATTGATATTGTGAGTGTTAATGGCGGCCATTTTGGTGCCAGTTTAGGCGTAGTTGAATTGACTGTAGCTTTACATTATGCACTAAACACGCCTTACGATAAGTTAGTTTGGGATGTTGGCCATCAGGCTTACGGACATAAAATATTAACAGGCCGCCGCGAGCTTTTTCATACAAACCGTATATATAAAGGCATAAGCGGTTTTCCTAAAATTAGTGAAAGTGAGTACGATACCTTTGGTGTTGGTCACTCTTCTACCTCTATTTCAGCAGCTTTAGGGATGGCTGTAGCCTCACAAATAAAAGGTGAAAAAGACAGGCAACATGTTGCGGTAATCGGAGATGGTGCAATGACAGCCGGTTTAGCTTTTGAAGGACTGAACCACGCAGGTATCGAAAACAGCAATGTTTTGGTAATCCTGAACGACAACTGCATGTCTATCGACCCGAATGTTGGTGCCCTGAAAGAATATTTAACAAACATTACAACCTCGAAATCTTATAATCGCTTTCGCGATGACATTTCTCATGTATTAACCGGACTTTCTAAACTCGGTCCGAACGCACATAAATATGTGAAGAAGATTGAGAAAAGTATAAAAGGTACCTTACTTAAACAGAGTAACTTATTCGAATCGCTTAATTTCAGATATTTTGGCCCGGTTGATGGCCATGATGTAAAACGTTTGGCAGCGATAATAAAAGATTTAAAGGATATTCCCGGACCTAAACTGTTGCACTGTGTAACTGTTAAAGGCAAAGGATTTGCATTGGCAGAGAAAGACCAAACAAAATGGCATGCGCCCGGTCTGTTTGATAAAATAACAGGTGAGATTAAAAAAAGCATTCCTGATAAGCCGCAACCGCCAAAATACCAGGATGTTTTCGGACATACAATGGTTGAGCTTGCAGAAGCAAATGATAAGATTGTTGGTATAACACCTGCTATGCCATCAGGTTCTTCTTTAAATATAATGATGAAGGCGATGCCAACCCGTGCTTTTGATGTGGGTATAGCAGAGCAACATGCCGTTACTTTTTCAGCAGGCTTAGCAGCCCAAGGATTGGTTCCTTTTTGCAACATATACTCAAGTTTTATGCAAAGGGCTTATGACCAGGTTATCCACGATGTAGCCATCCAAAAACTGAATGTTGTTTTCTGTTTAGACAGAGCCGGTTTAGCCGGAGCAGATGGTGCGACACACCATGGCGCATATGACATTGCTTTCATGCGATGCATACCGAATTTAGTGGTTTCATCACCAATGAATGAAGAAGAATTACGGAACCTTATGTTTACTGCGCAACAGGAAAATGCAGGTCCTTTTGTAATTCGTTATCCTCGTGGAAATGGCGTAATGCCGGATTGGAAAAGGCCGTTTAAAGCTTTGGAAATTGGAAAGGGCAGAAAAATATGCGACGGAGAAGATGTTGCGTTGCTAACAATCGGTCATGTAGGGAATTTTGCAGTGGAGGCAAGGAGCGACTTAAACAGTGAAGGAATCTATCCTGCTCATTATGATCTGCGTTTTGTTAAACCACTGGATGAAGAAATACTTCATGAAGTATTTTCAAAATATAAACATATTATTACAGTGGAAGACGGAACCTTACAAGGTGGTGTCGGATCAGCGATTTTAGAATTTATGGCCGATAACGGTTATAATGCAAATGTAATTCGCCTGGGTATTCCCGATCAGTTTATAGAACATGGAGAACAACCTGAACTTTGGGCAGAGTGCGGTTATGATAAAGCATCAATTATTGAAGCTGTTAGAAAAATTGCTGTAAAACGTACAACCAATACGATGGTTGGCTAATAAAGATATAATAATTTATTTGTCAGTCTGAGCCTGTCGAAGACTAGTTAAAACCAGCTCATAGACTTAGCTCCAACTCAGCAACCTAATTCCCCTCTTTCAGAGGGGTGACCGCAGGCAGGGGTGTTAATCTTTTCTCCTGTATGTGATAATTTATTCAGCAAATAAAAAGGGGAAAATGTTGATTAACATTTTCCCCTTTTTATTTTCTACTTTATCTTAAAAAGCATTCTCTTCACCTTTTACCATATTTATTACAGTCATAAAAATAATCTTTACATCTAGCATGGCAGACCAGTTTTCAAGATACCAAATATCATGTTCCACTCTCTTAACCATCTTATAATCTTCTTTTGTTTCACCTCTGTAGCCGTTTACTTGTGCCCAACCGGTAATGCCCGGTTTTAGGAAATGGCGAACCATAAATTGATCAACAATTCCTTTATACTGTTCTGTATGACTTAGCATGTGCGGCCTTGGACCTACAACACTCATATGCCCCATAAATACATTAAAAAATTGAGGCAGCTCATCTAAGCTGGATTTGCGAAGGAATTTCCCGATAGGTGTGATTCTGTCATCATTTTTAGATGCTTGCTTTAAATCACTGTCTTTATTCATTCGCATGCTTCTGAATTTGAAACACCAAAACGGTTCATCATCACGACCGCTTCTAAGCTGCTTAAATAATACAGGCCCTTTACTCTGCAGTTTAATAAGTATTGCTATTAAAGGATATAACCAACTAAGTACGAATAAAATTACAAGACCACTAAAAACAACATCGATAACTCTCTTTTTAAATCGATTGTGAATAGCTTCTAAAGGCTCAGACCGCAGTGATATAACAGGAAATTCGTTCCCTAAATAACTTACCGTATAGGGAGATAATAAAGCACCGCTGATATCAGGAATAAACTTTAAACGCACACATTGACGCTCCGCTTCCGCAGTTAATATCGGCATGTCAGCCATTCTTTCTGGTGCTATGGTAACGTAAATATCCTTAATGCCTTTTTCAACAGCTTGTTGAAACTGAACTCCCACCGCAGCAGAAAGATGGCCGTTTCGATCTAAATAATCATCATTACCGTCTTGTAGAAAACCATGAAATTCAATATACCTTTGTTTCTCAAAGTAAGAAGCTAATTGCAGACCTGTAGCATTGTTACCCATTATTGCAACCGATTTGACTCCTCGCAAATGATTAAACAGAAGAAATTGAAATGAAGTCCCGATGAAACGATTTAGCAAAAAAATGACACCTAACAGTGCATAAAAAACAATTAGGAATGTTCTGGAAAATTCGTTTTGTCTTGAAAAGAAAAGGTAAATAGAAAATAAAACAACATGGAGTGCCACACTTCTCCAGGTTCCTCTGTAAATCCTTTCCAGCCTTCTTGCACCGTGTTCTGTATACAGGCCAAAAGTTGTAGTGCTTATAATCCAAATTAAATTACAAACAACAACATAATGCCATTGCAATTCAGAAGCAACTTCTTTACCTAAAAGTCTGGTCAATTCATATGCTATAAAGTAAATTACGTTGACCATCAGCAGGTCTGTTACAGGCAAAATATATTTTAAGAGATATAAGTAACGTGTTTGCATAGGTACTAGATGTTATTATTTGAGGCCTATTTAGATTTAACGAAAACAAAAGCCATGCCTTAAATCCACCTGTAAATTTAATTAAAAAATTCAAACAGTTATAAATTGAATTTACAAACTGGCGAATTAAATATTTACAACTACACCAGCGTGTTCCCCTAATATTCTTAAAATCTAACTTTAATTATTTTAAATTTTTGTCTTCTTCTTCAATAAGTATATCCAATACATGAAAAAAAGATTTATCATATTCCCAGCCTAAAATACTTTTTGCCTTAGAATTATCCCCGTAAATATCTTTGATATCAGTCGGTCTGAACAATGTCGGATCTTCTTCAATCAAACCCTGAGATAAACTTAAATAATCAAAAACGTAATGGATAATTTCCCTTAGGGAATTCGACGTTCCAGAACATATTAAATAATCATCAGATTTTGCTTGTTGAAGAGATAGCCACATTGCTGTAACATAGTCAGGAGCATACCCAAAATCTCTTTTAACATCAATATTACCTACACAAAGTTTATTTGTTCTACCTTTTTTAATTTCAAGTGCTGTCTTAACTACTTTTTTTACAAAGAATGAGGCGCTTCTTAAATAGGATTCGTGGTTAAATAATACTCCATTAACGCATTGCACATTATAAGACTCTCTATAATTTACTCCAATCCAGAACGCTGATGCTTTCGATATTGCATAAGGGCTTAAGGGGTGAAGAGGGGTTTTCTCATTAACAGGCAAATTAGCTACCTGCCCATACATTTCGCTACTGGAAGCTTGATATACCTTGGTATCCAATTTCAACAATCTAATGCTTTCCAAAATATTTAATAATGACTGGGAATTGTAATTAATTGTTCCGATCGGCTGTTCAAACGAGATACCTACAGAACTTTGTGCTGCAAGATTATAAAACTCATCAGGCTTATATTTTAATAGAATTTTAATTATACTGGAAAAGTCAGAAAGATCGCACTCTTCAATACCGATTTTACCATTTAAATTTAAGTAACCCAAATTCGAATTATTAAAATTGACCGAACTTCTGGATAAACCAATTACTTTATAATTCTTTGTTAACAAAAGTTTTGCAAGGTAAGATCCGTCTTGTCCTGTTATTCCCGAAATAAGTGCTGTCTTCATCTATTAAAAATATTTACAAATGTATTAATGCTCACTAAGCTTTTTATATTTTCTAAAGCATTCTTCATACTGGCTGATGATTTTATCCCAACTATATATATTTCTTATTTTATCAAGATTATTTTTCAATTTAAACTGTTCATTTAAATCAAGTTTATTAGCAGTGTTTATAATTAATGCTACATCTTTAGCTGTATCAAATCGTAACCCGTCATCTCCTAATATGTAATTATTGAAAGAGTTATTATTAGCACAAATTAAGCAGTTTGAGCCCATTGCCTCTAAAAGTGAAGGATTCGTACCGCCAACAGTATGCCCATGAAAATATACATTTGAAAAATATCTTAGATTATTCAGTATGTTAATATCATAAATACCACCTATGAACTTTATATTTTTATAAATGGCAAATTTATTTTTCAAGTAGGCTCCGTAACTCGTTTCATTGTTTCCAATAACCAGCATTATGCTTTTGTTTTCAGCCATTACGACACCATCTAATATTATTTCTATACTATTTTCTGGCTCCAATCTGGCTACTAATATATTATACTCATATTTTATTAGATTATATTCTTCAATGATAGTTTCTTTAGCATTAGAAAATATATGGGAGCCGTATGGGATATACTCTGAAAACCTATTATATTTTTCATGAATGTATTCTTGTATGCCTATCGAATCTGCTATTAAATGGTCGCTATATTTAACTCCTAACTTCTCGGCATAGATTAAAAAATTTCTTACTTTTTTTGAGAATTTAGATCTCTTCCATTCTAACCCATCCATATTTGTTATAATGGTAGCTTTCTTTCGCGGTAATAACCATCCCCAAACAGAACTGCTTGTATAACCCAATTGTAAAACGATATCAAAACCTCGTCTTCTTGTATCCAAGATGCAATTAAAATCATAAATAAATTGACCCATAGTACCCATTTCACGTTCCGGATCATATTTATGAATAATCGTTACACCTTGCCAATTATCGCCAGAAAAACGATGATTATGAGGACTATAAACAATAACTTCATGACCATATTTAAGCAATCCAACAGATAAATATTCTGCAAACTGCTCAAAACCCCCATAGTTATTAGGAATGCCTCTTGTGCCAATAATGGCTATTTTCATAATGACTTGATTAAAATTCTAAAAGGTTTGAGTTATCCTCTAACCCTTATACTTATTACGTTAGTTTAGCTTTTAGAATAACGAAGCGTATCAGATTTTCTTAAATCTAAAATAAATGCATCCACCTCATCCTTTTTCTGAAATTTATCAATATCCTCAACGGTATAAAAGACCTGGTTTTCATATAGCCTAGGGGCTTTTATCAATTCCTCTGCAAAAACATCAGGGTCATCAACATTGATACTGTATCCAAAAGAAGGACTGGGAATTAATAGTTCATTAAAATATTTAATTTTAGAAGTAATAATTGGCTTTCTAAATGCAAAGGCCATCTCCAAAATGGCACTTTGAGAGATTTCTTTATAAGGAAGAATTACTAATGAGCAGTTTTCAAAAAGGTAATTAGTTTCATCATCATTGACATACTTAACTATGAAATGCGCATTAGATTTAATTTCCTCAACTTTTTGATAATCATCGATTATTCCTGAATTATCTTGCCCAGCAATGATTACTTTGTACTCGAGTGAAATATTTCTATTGCCGATAATTTTTAATGCTTCCAATAGTTCAAAGATGCCTTTTGAAGGACGTATATTGCCGAAAAATAAAATATAATTTGGGCTTGCTTTAACTATCTCAATAAGATTTGTATCTAAGTTGTTGATATTGATACTCTGATCTATATTATAATTAAAAAGAGGTACTTTAAATATGTGGTTCTTAAAACCAAACTGTTCTAAAACGATATCAGTTTTATTCGAATGAGAAATTACGCTATTACCGATATGGCGATAGATAAAGTTGAAAATTTTGTGAACCAAGCGGCTTTTGTTGTCTAAGCTAACAACCTCATGTATATCAATAAATATATTTTTGTTAAACGATGATATTATTAAGAAAGGGATATCCAATAAATGTCCGTAAACAGATATAGCACCATATTCTGATTTGTTTAATTTTATAATATCAGTAAAATATCTCCAATAAGCCAGAATTAACATCAAAATTTTCTTAAAAATGCTGCCTTGAAATATATTCGGGAAGAATTTTTTCCCATTAAAAACATAGTTTGAACATACTTCTGATTCAATACCGTTTTTTATCAATACATTGCAAAAGGCTTCCACATAATGATTCATTCCGGATTTTAAACCTATAATATCATATATTTTTATTTTCATATTTTAGCTTTATAATCATCTAAATTTTGATTTAATATTTTAAACTATTTTCATTCCGGATGAACGAGACCAGTTCCTTTATTAACTCATATATGTGATCTGTTATCAAACAATATTTGGATTAGAAAATTTACACTTACTCAAATTGACTCTTAATGTAATATCCATTATCTTTCAGAAGCTTTTCTTTCTTAAAATGATCCACATCAGCCGCTACCATTTCTTTAACTAACCCTGCAAGATCATATTTTGGGGTCCATCCTAATTTTGTTTTAGACTTAGTTGGGTCTCCAATCAGCAAATCTACCTCGGTAGGTCGAAAATATGCAGCATCAACAGCAACAACAACTTTACCGATTTCTACATTATACTCAGAGTTAGAGCAACTAGTAACCTTTCCAACCTCATTAACACCTTCCCCCGTAAAATCAACTTTTATTCCCACTTCGGCAAAAGACATTCTTACGAACTCTCTTACCCTGGTTGTTACACCGGTTGCAATAACAAAATCTTCAGCAACATCTTGTTGTAATATACGCCACATAGCATCTACATAATCTCTTGCATGTCCCCAATCCCTTTGAGCATCTAAATTTCCCAGAAATAGTTTATCCTGCAATCCTTGGGCTATTTTGGCAACAGCTCTTGTAATTTTACGTGTAACGAAGGTCTCTCCTCGAAGTGGGCTTTCATGATTAAACAAAATACCATTTGATGCAAAGATTCCATACGCCTCTCTATAATTGACTGTTATCCAATAAGCATACATTTTTGCCACTGCATACGGAGAGCGGGGATAAAATGGAGTACTTTCCGATTGAGGGACGGCCTGAACTAGTCCATATAATTCAGAAGTAGAAGCTTGATATATTTTTGTTTTTTTCTCAAGACCTAAAATTCGTATCGCTTCTAACAAACGTAGTGTTCCTATCCCATCTGCATTAGCCGTATATTCAGGAGTTTCAAAGCTTACCTTAACATGGCTCATAGCTCCCAAATTATATATCTCATCAGGCTGAACTTCCTGTACTATTCTAATTAGATTAGTTGAATCTGACAGATCACCATAATGAAGTTTAAAACGAACATTATCTGAATGGGGATCTTGGTAAAGATGGTCAATTCGATCGGTATTAAACAATGAGCTTCGCCTTTTAATGCCATGAACCTCATATCCCTTTTCTAACAGCAATTCAAGTAAATAGGCGCCGTCCTGACCTGTAATACCAGTGATTAATGCTTTTTTCATTTTATGTCTTTTTGATTATTTATTATTATTTATCCAGTAAATCCTTTTTTAATCTATTATAAGGCTTTTTACTAACTACTTTTAAGATCTTCTTTTATTTGGTTACAAATCTATATATAAGCAGGTAAACCTCTTGAAAGATTTTTTAAAACTACCAGGGCTGCTTTTATCTTTCCATAAAGTAAATATTGACCGGCCTTCATAACCCAATAAATATTATGATTTATGGTTGCCAATATTTTCTTAGTTCCACTCAAATGTTTTTTAATAATATATCTTCTATTTAAAATAGTATTGTTAAGATAAAAAATTAAACCGGGATGGTTTGGATGCAATTGATTATTCGAAATATTGTTCTCCTTAATCTGGCTACCTTGACATTTATGATAAATAATTGATTCGGGAGTATAAAGTATTCGGTTTTTAGAATTCTTTATTCTCATGGATAACTCAACATCTTCATCATACATAAAAAAAAACGGGTCGAAGCCTTTATATTTTTTTAGTGAACTTGTCTTGAAGAACATAGCACATCCTGATGCAAATTCTGTATAACCTGCTTCCTTATCTGAAAAAATATTTGGTGTAATTTTTTTAAAATTAAAATCACCTCCACCATACCAAATTTCAGTTTTGTTACTTTCCACTAATATTTTAGGCGCAACCATTTCAACATCGAAGCTACTTTTCTTAATGTTTAATATTAATTTATTTATAGCGGTCTTTTCAACTATCGTGTCGTTGTTTAAAATGAAAATATATTCGCTTTCAAGATTGTCATATATCCATTCTAAGCCTAAGTTATTTGCTCTGCCAAATCCAATATTTACATCAGAGTAAATGACTTTCAAGTGAGGATAAAAAGACAAGACCTCTAATATGTCTTTCCTATTTGAGTCATTATCAACTACTACGATATATGGAAACTCAATATCCTCTGATTTTTGGATGGATTTTACTGCATCAATTGTATCTTCATTATTATTAAAATTTACAAGCAAAACAGCAACATCGCATTTCTCTTTCATAAATACTATAATTCTATATTATATACAGTTTGTAATTTTTGCAAAATCAAGTCATAATCACTTAATTCATGTGTATTTTTATCTTTAGGATCCAAAATCCTTCTTGTTATTCCATGAAAATGCAAAATGGAGTCTTCATGATATTTAGCTGGAATACCTATAAAATCATATTCTTTATCAAACTTGAGGAAATCATAAATATCAGCCCCTGTATCATATACAACATAACTCGGATACTGACCGTTTACAGGTTTTTTAAAAAAATTGAGCAAGGATAATTTCAGGTTCTTCAGGCCTGGAATGAGATTTCTTGCTATAAGGGCTTTGGAAATCAGTTGCAGAGGATAAAAATCGTTCAAAATATTTTTATTTAAAAAAGACCGCTTTGCTACTAAAGCTTCTCGCACTTTACTCACATTTAAACAGGTAAAGGGTACCCACATTCTTTCGTAATAATAGCCAAACTTAAAGCCCCTTATTAAACTCTCATCTTTTAACCAACCTGCTTCATGAACAAAGCCTGCTCCAAATACATTATTTCGTTCAATATATTTATCAATAAAATTAATGATATCGCTATTAATCATTTCTGTATCAGAATCTATTAAATAAACATAATCTGCATTAACATCTTTAAAAACCGAATCTAAAGTTATGCCATGTTTATTCAGTGGCATTTTCATTAAATAAAAATCAGTAGTTTTCTGCAAATCTGTAAAATGATCAAAACTACCATCTCTTGATTCACAATCGATAACAAGAATAGGAATTTTTGCGAATTTTATAGCACTAAGCAATGCTAAAGTAGTAACGTATTTTGTTCCTACATTTATCATAATGCCTAATTTATTCAACAAAGGCATTTCGTCTATCTTATTAATTATCATTTCCAAAGTTTCAATTAAGTATTAGCAGCTAATTTCCCCTCCAAGTTTCTACGGCCGTGTATAAGTATTCCTAACAACATAAAGGAAAGACCTATTGAATATAATAGCTCTCCGGTTGTTACAGATAACATATACCTTAACAGCATATAATAAGCTGTGCCGAGCAAAAATGTATCAGCCTTCAAAATTCTATTTTTAAATTCTACAACAAAGTATTTTAATTGATAGCCTATTAAAAGTAGCCCGATTAAACCATAATTAAAAACTATACCGACTAATCCTATGTCAGAAGCAAAAAAATAGCTGCTAATATTTTTCTCAGTTGTATTACCCTTTAAAAAACCTACCCCAAGTAAATAATAATCTTGGATATAGGTATAAGCAATATTAACTTCTAAAAGTCTGGCATTTGCAGAAACCTCTTCAACCTCTTTACCTGAAGCTGCGCCGAGTGCTGCCTGGAAACTTTCAACTTTGTCACTAAAGAAATTATTGAGTTGAGGTATTGCAAGAATTAAAATTGACGAAATAAATAATAGGACAAATATACTGAATCCCAATTTCCATTTTCCCTTAAGCGAAAATTCCCGTAGGTAGAAGATTATTACACACAGCAGTAATGCTAAGGTGAATGCCCGTGCATTTTGCATTACTACAATATAACTTATAAATAAAAAAAACAACAATAAGTATTTTGCTTTAGCAGTTTCTTTATACTTGGCTAAATAGTACATGCCAGTCCATGGTATAAATGCAGGCCCTAAAGAGTATAGATTATAAGTATAGGTAGTTGTACCATCAAAAGAAGGGACTGTGAATTCCAAACCGGGAAAAGCGACTTGAACAAAATAACAGACAATTAAAGAAATCCAGCCTAAAGTAACAATAGTTAATTTTATTTCATTTAAAGCATTGTTTCTAAATTTAAAGTAAAACACGTGGAAAAGTATTATATAAAAATTATAAAATGCCAGATTACCCGTAAAACCTGATATAAGATCTTGTCCAAAAAGGCTGAAAGCAATTATAGAAGCTACAACTGGAAGTGAGCTAAGTAATAACAAATATGTATAGCTTATCCCTGTAAAAATTTTACCGCGTTTTACTATATGAAGCAACAATACCCAAAAAAAAACGGCGAAATTTAACAAAAGCACGGCAATGTTCATCTGTATTGCAAACAATTGGAGCGGTGTGCCCATCAGGCAGCCGCTACAGGCTACTGCCGTAATTATCAGTACGAATCGATTAAATATTAGCTCTTTCATAAAATATTATATGCAGCCAATTAAAACTTGGTCCATTTCATCAAATATTGTATTTTCTTTCCAAGAACTATGTAAAATTTTTTTCTAAAATTAATTAGCATAATTTTTATATTCTCCTAGTTTATTCCTTTTATAATCTATGAAAGCTTTATATACTAAAGAAAATCGTTCAAGTTTTCGATCTTCAAAAAATGCTTTTGCTGCTTCTCTTACCAACATTACTATGCACTTCTTACGAAAAGAAGACGGATGTTGTGATCCATAAGTTTTATAAAGGTATAATCCGTTACGGATTGCATAATAACTCCTTACAGGGGGATGAGATGTAAAAGAAAATATTTTTTTATTAAATAAAATAACGTTTTTCCTCAATCCAAGCTTATGCCTAAGAAACGCAGTTGTATAAAACATTTTGTAATTATTCATATGGGCTCGCAAACCAAATTCATGATCTACATGATCAATAAATAATTCATCTTTAAAAAGACCGATTTTTTTTGCTGCTGCCAAGTTCACAATATTGCCCGATGTTATTGCACCAAGCGTTGGTTTGAATTCTAACTGATTTTCACCTATTAAATTATTATCATCAACAGAGGTAGGTATACTTGCGATGAAGCATACATTTTCCCAAACTATAGTTTTCGCAGATAATATTAATTTATCAATTTGCTCCGTCTCGAAGTAACTGTCCTGATCCATTGTTAAAGCAAAATTATAGTTATCGTTAATTAACAGATTTAATCCCTGGTTCAGAGCAGTAGCAATTCCAACATTTCCAGTATTAGTAATGTAAATCTTGTTATCGGATCGAATTTGATTAAATAAATTACTGTTATCTTTAAGGCTGTTGTCTACGATAATCACTTTTTCAACTTGGCCAGAATATGAATTTACATTTTCTACCATTTCAATATCAGGATTATACCAAATAGTTACTGATGCCAAAGATTTAGATGTAAAGTTCATCGTATTTCTGATTTATAAAGTTAAGTGTATAAATAATTATGCAAAATGCAACTTGTATCCTGAAGGACTATAATCAAAATCCTTCTCCTCTCTTCTAGAAATAATTTTGGCAGGTATTCCACCGACAACATCGTATGGCTCAACATCTTTTGTTACCACTGCTCCAGCGGCAACGATTGCCCCTTTCCCAATTTTTATTCCAGGTAAGATTATACATCTTGACCCTAACCAAACATAATCACCAATTACCACTTCGCCACCCACTCCAATAAAGTTTATGTCATTGTAATCATGTTGCAAACTCCAAATCATTACTTCAGAGCCAAAGGCGACATTTTCACCAATTGTTATTCCTTTCCGTGCGTCTAATAAAGCTCGATCCCCTAATGAGGTTCCTTTCCCTATCTTTAAGCCCTTTGGATTTCTAAATTCAATACCACTATAAACAGCTACCTCCTTAGCTATTTTAGCACCAAGTATCCTTAAAAAAAATATTCTTAAGGTTTGAGATGGAAAATTTGAAATAAACTTTAAAAACAACCATCTAAAGGAATCAATCCAAATATGAATCCAATACTCAAATTTTGGAGCACGTAGCAATAATTGTTTTACACGCGAGACAACACTCATATTTTAATTTATCATATATTAGAATCTTACAAAATGTTAAGCAAACTTTGTGGATAAAATATTTCCCAATATGTTACATACATTAGAAGAATAATGTCTTCAATAATGAACTATACATTTATACCTTTTCAAAAATTATAAAGAAATTACTAAGATCAAATCAATTAGAATTATATCCTTACTTTTTACCAAAAATAATTAAAATACCTTTTAATTGATTGATTATTAACTTCGGATTAAATTGTTTCAAGTCTATAGGATTTACATTTCGTGCTTTTAATACTAAGTACATAGTCATCGTGATATACAATTCAACTACTAACCAATTTAATGCTGTACCAATCGACCCCAAGTAATGAACCATAATAATATTAAGTATAATCCCTATAATTGCACCACCTGCAGTAATTTTGAAAAAAATTTTGTCCATATTGAGGTTAAGCATTATCTGTATACCAAAAACATTACTTAGAGCTATGACAAAAGGGACAAAGGCTATTATCTGAAAAACAGGCACTGAAGGAGAAAAAGAATTCCCGTAAAACCATTTTAGAACGATTGGTCCAAAAATCAACATTCCAAACGCCATTATAACAGTAAAGAAAACTATTAGTGGTATAATTTTTTGAACAGTCAAAATTCCAATTTCTTTACTTTCGGCAAATGCCATCCCTATAAATGGATACAATGCCTGAGAAAGTGGGATGTTAATAACAGTGCTTGCTACATCAATCAATCTTTGTCCAGCAGTATAGTATCCAACCTGAGTTTCATTTGTCATTAGACCTAATACAACTGTATTGGTTGTCGTATATAAACTTACAGCAACAAGCGAAAAAAATACTGTTCGTTCATTTAATAATAAATCGATAATATCTTTTAGAGATACTTTAACAAATGTGAGGTGATATCTTATTTTAGCCCAATAAAAAGATGCTAATGCGATTGAGATCTGAATAATTGCACTAAGAAGTGGCTGCCAAACGTAATCTGCTTTTTTTTGTACAATAAGCAATATCGCAAATGTGAACAAAAATTTACTTATCAGATTAAGAATTGCTACTTTAGGTAATTCATTCATGCCCTGAAATAGCCAATTTTGAGTAAAAACCGTTCCAATACAGAAAAGGAATGTATAGATTGCCACACTTTTCTCTGCCATAAGTGGAGGAACTATAAAAAGGCAAATTGAAAACAATATAACTGATAATGAAAATAGCAATATTTTCGCGTAAAAAACTTCGCTAAATATCCTGGATCTTAATATCACATTTTGCGGATCTTTTACAACTCTTCTCGTTGCTGTCAAATCAAATCCGTATGAAATAAGTAATGTAAAATAAGAGATAAAAGCAATTGCATAATTTATAACACCAAATTTATCAGGACCAATAATTCTGGAAATTATAGGAATAGATATAAGAGGGAATACATAATTCGCAATTTGTACAGCCCCAAGAGAAGCTATATTTTTTAGTAATCCTTTATTAGACATTTTATTAATCTATTAGCGATTTTTAAAAATGCCGATGAGCTTGGTCCAAAAGGAAACATTTTTCTCTTCTCCATAATTGCCATAACCATAACCATAGCCATATAGTTTACTAACAATATCATTAACAACTATTCCCAAATTCTTCATTTTTGATGTCCTATAAAGTTCATCAACAATGGCCAACTGATCTTTTTTAGTAACTTTTTGTCGAACAAGATATAATGAAACATCCGCAAAAACAGCCAACAATTGAGCATCAGTTATAATTCCTATTGGAGGAGCATCCATTATAATGTAATCAAACCTTTTCTTTAATTCATTCAATAAACCTAGCGTATGTTCAGACATTAATGTTTCTGCGGGGTTAGGTGGTATAGGTCCTGAAGAAATTAAAAACATGTTTTTATTAATCGGCAAAGGCTTTATTATGTCATCAATTTTTATACCGGGACTTATTGTGAAGTTACTAAAACCAATATTATTTTGAATGCCTAATTTTGTCGATAATCCGGGTTTTCTTAAATCTAACTCCATTAGGAGTACCTTTTTACCCGATAGTGCCAAGATATTTGCTAAATTTATCGCTGTAAATGATTTCCCTTCGCCACTCATGCTTGAGGTTAATAAAATAACTTTTTCATTTTCAGTCTTCAGGTAAAAAGAAAGGTTGGTTCTCAGAGCTCGAAATTGCTCGGATATTGCTGATCGACCTTGATTTGCTACTATCATATTGTCGTCACTTATATTGTGACTAATTTCACCAAGGATAGGAACTCTTGTTAGTGCTATTATATCTTCTTTTGTTGATATAGTTGTGTTTAAGAAATCTGATGCAAGTATAATAAGCATTGGAATTAATAACCCTGCAATAAAACTGACAACATAATAAGTGCCTTTTTTAGGTGCAATTGGTTTAAATTCAGATTTAGGTGGGTCAATTACTTTTGCAATAGAAATATTAGATGTTTTGGAAATTGCTGTTTCCTCAGCTTTTTGCATCAAAAAGATATACAGTTCCTGTTTGATTTCTCTGTTTCTTGCAAGTTTTAAATAATTTTTTTCTATCTGAGGAACTGAAGAAATCTGATTTTCAGCCTGATTTAATTGGGTGCGAAGTTTATCTCTGGTTACAACAAACGTATTCTTTGTATTTTGAATATTTGCGAGTATACCCTTCCTAAGTCCTGAAATTTGATTATCAATATTTCTTATAAATGGACTTTGTTCTGTTACGCCCAGTAATTGTTTATCTCTTTCTATTAACAGAGCATTGTACTGAGCTAAAAGTTCAGAGAAAATCATATCCTGCGGAAGCAGTGATGTAGGAAAAACACGTTTATTTTTCACATCATCTTTCATATATTTTTCAAGATCGTTCAAAATTGAAACCTGGGTTTCAGCCTTTGCTAAATCTGAAGCAAAATCTGTTGTACTTTGAACAAGTGCTTTACCTTGCTCCGTCATATCAGCAAGCTTATTTTTCTCTTTAAAACTTTCAACCTCGTTTTCTACATCCCCTAATTCCTCGGCTATTACCGATAATCTTTGCTTAATAAATTTCCCCGTACTATCAGCAATAGAATTTTTATCTTTTAGGTTCGATTCAGTATATTTATCTATAAGTGCATTTAAAATGTCCTCTCCCCTTTTGGGAATAGTGTAAGTAAAATCTAAATCGATTATAGAAACTTGTTTATTTGCTACACTGATAGATAGTTGCTTCATCAATTCTGCAACCCGTTCATCTATCGAATTAACTTTAACCAAATAAGTATTTGGTTTAATTAATTGATTTGGATTCTTAACGAATTGCAATGTTCCAACATCCTTCGCATTAAATAGCTGTCCCCAGCCAACAGTTTTTTGAACACCCTTTTCAGTAATACTAATTTTAGAGTCATCAATTATTTTCACCTCTAATTTAGTCGTTTTAATAGTATCTAAACCATTTATAATATTCACTTTAAACGGACTCTCATAAAGCTCTTTAGCACCAAATGTAGATTGAGTATAATACGTAATGTTCAATTGCATTTCTCGAACAACTTGCTCCATAAGAAATCTTGTCTTTAAGATCTCTGCTTCATTATCAACTGAATTCTTACTACCCATTAATCCTCCCAAATCCATTAGTGCACTGGCTTGCTTCCCAAGCCCGCCACCTCCTTTACTATCATCATTGACTAATAATCTAGCACTAATTTTATAGGTTGGAGGAACAAATTTTAGTACAACAAAAACAACAGATACTAAAAAGAAACAGCTAATTAAAAACCAAAACCACTTTTCTGTAAGTTTATTAATAGTTTTTTTAAAGTCTATGCTGTCATTGTCTACGTTATCGACAATATTATTATTATGAAGTTGACTCATTATTCTTAAAATTATTTAAAACTAGATATTGCCAATACGATAACAGAAATCACAGAAGCAATTACACCAATTGTTTGAATTTGAGCGGAATTGGATGCAGATACTTTACGTTTATTAGGTTCTACGTAAACGACATCATTTTGTTTTAAATAGTAAAACGGACTGTTAAATATATCAGAAGAATTTAAATTTAAACGGGCAAACTCTTTTTTCCCATCATTATCTCTAACGATAAGTACGTTTTCCCTTCTGCCGTATATTGTTAAATCGCCGGCCAAGCTTAAGGCATCTAATATTGAAACTTTTTCATTTGGTAATGTATAAGACGAAGGTAAATTAACTTCTCCTAAAACACTAACTTTAAAATTGGCAAACCGTAACTGAACATTTGGATTTTTATAATCTACAGAAACCTTTTCCCTCAAAAGCTCTCTGGCTTCATATGTAGTTAATCCTGCCACTTTCACTTTTCCGACAAGAGATAACTCAATATCCCCATTTTTATCAACCAAAAAACCTGTATTAGCTTGTTGAGCTGCCGATGCCGCGGCATTACCGCCCAAAGCCGGAGTTGATGCCGCTTGATTAACAATAGCCCCAACCTGAGGATTTAAAGTGAAAATACTAATATTAAGTATATCATCTGGCTGAATAACAGGCTCCGTAAACTTTGCTGCATTCTCTAATTTTGCACGTTCAACAGTTTGTATATCTTGAAAATAAGCTATATTTTTATTACTTACGCAAGAGGAGGCTGATATTGCAATTAAAAACAAGAGGATAACTCTAAAACTTTTTGTCATTAATTTATATTTATTCATAGGTGTAAAAAGCAATTTAAATGCTTTAATCAGATTTCATTAATATTAGCAGATTTTTTTTAACTAAAATGGATGCAAAGTTAATCATTTAATTGCAATATAAAAGATTCTTCAACCTTTTATAGGTTTTCAAAGGTTAAGCGAGATTATTTAAACAAGTACATAATTCCAATCTTAACATGCAGGTTATTTACATCCTGTTTATCCCAATCCCAATACCCTGACTGAGGAGTACCAGGCTCCCACTGATATTGATAGTTAAGCGACCTTATATACGTTAGCTGCCCGTTGATGACAAAATTATTGTAAGTCCAAGATACATTACTACCTATAGATAGGTCCACCCAATGACGATTTATAAATTGATTTTTATCAGCCGACGCATAAGCAAAACTATAGAACAAATCATTATTATTTACCAATCTCTCAAATTGCAAACCAATTCTCTTTAATCCTTTAACCCAACTTACATTTAAAGATTGAAGATTACTGCCGGGCCCGATTCCTGCACCTAATACTTGTCCCATATTTGTATATCCATCTGAAACCTGTGGATGAGTATACCAAGTTTCACTTGCTCTAGTCTCTCTGGTTCCAGATTTTTCGAGTTGTGTGAGCTCTAATCCAAATTGAATATATTCATTATTTCTCTTAAGGTCTATGAGTTTTCTAAATCCAACTACGTAAGCACGTGTGTGCTCCGGCTCAACTAATCCATCCCTTAGATTGTAAGAGTGATCGTTTCTCCCATAGTCTATGTAAATTTCAGCCTTGCTTTCTGGCATAACATATCGTGCGAAAAAAGAAATATATTGATCTCTTTGAGCAAAATCATCAGAATTTGTTCCATCAGGTAAAACATATGCAGATTTTTCAACAGACTTGAAAATAGGGAAGTAGTCTCCAAAAGTATTTCCCATGTTTGATCGGTTCACGATAAAACTCCTATTTAACCCCAAATAGAAACCAGGAACCCATTTAGGTTGATACGTTAACACAATACCTGAAAAATACCGCCAATCATAAGGCCGGCTTACAGACTCATTGATGATAGCCTGAGGTAAACCTGCTTGATCTAATAAGTTAACACCCGACTGTTCTAGCCTCCCTCCAACAATCTGAGCCTCAAAAGAGCCTATATAGGTTTCAACCGGTTTCGTTGTATTCAAAGTAATGTGACGGAATCCGGATGCGTTATTTGACATTAAAAGCGAATTTCGCACACCTGGTCCCCACCATAAATTTTCATTTGAGAAACCAGCCGATACAGGGCCAAAATTTAATCGAATACTACTTTGGCCTAAGCTGAACTTATTGTACGGTCGATCTCCGAAACGATCCGGAAGATCAATGTGGTTATAATATCTCGTAATTGATGTATTCCAATAGACACCATTAGGCGCATCACTTAATCTTTGGAACGTTTTGTTTTCTGCATACACATATTCAGGTCTAAATTGTATGCTTAGGGGTCCTATCTTTGCATAAATACCAGCTGAAATCTGTGTCTGATAACCTTTTGCCTGTACCATAGAACCATCATTTATGCCATATGGATGGTGGGAGTTGAGCTGCTGTTGCCAAACCAGGGGCAATACGTAAATTTCAGTTTTAAATTTTGGATTTGAATACAATAATTTCCTGAAACTATTTACCGAGAAGGCAGAATCCAACTGCAAATTATTCTTGTTCGACATAAACATCGGACGAATCATGTAAGAACTATTTGATGAATCTTTACCTAACAATTGTTGTCTTCTATAGGCATCTTCAACGTTCTCCAGAATACCAACTGGTAAAGTTTGACTAAACGAACTTTTGCTGAAAGCCAGGATGATTAAAATAAAGTAGAGTTTTCTCATAGAAAAAGTTAGATGTTTTATGATTAACGTTAAAATGTGCGCTAAGGTATGGAAAGTTTTTTGACCCTTAAAATGCTAATCATTCCGAATAAAGGAAATCATGGCCAAAATATTCTATCACAGTTACTAGTATTTCTTCAATTTTCATGAGAAACAATTTTATGAGTTGCTTTATAAAGAAAAAATCTTCCAAATTTCAAGGTTTTCAACGATATATTACGTTTATTTGAGGTTGAATAGATTAAGGTTAGACTGACTGCATAAGAAATTGAATATCCCACTTGTAATGTTACACCATGTTGCCAATCAGCCTCATCCGAGCTTGAAAAAATGGTGCATTAGTTACGATAAATTTACTGAACTTTTAGATTGCATTGAACAAAACGGACTGGTTCCGACAACCTTTCGGGAAATTGTTGAATTAAATCTTAAGGAGTCTGATTTAAATAATAAGGTTATAATTAGCTTTGACGATTGTTCCGCGGCTTTATTCGACTTTGCCATTCCTCAATTATTAAAAAGAAATTTTAAAGCTGTTTTTTACATGCCATCAGCACATATCGGCGACTTAAATATCTGGGACATTGAAGAACATGCAATGGTAAGTGTCGAATTAATGAGTGCGACACAACTTAAGGAATTAGTAAATCTGGACATGGAGATCGGGAGTCACGGAGAAAAACACATTAAACTAAATTTGATATCCGAGCAAGAAGCTTTCCAGGACATTTCCAATTCAAAAATAACATTGGAAAATTTATTGGATACAAAAATCTATTCTATCGCTTATCCCTACGGTAAAATTCCGAAAAACTATAACAAATTATTAATTAAGGCTGGGTATAAATTCGGTGTATCGATATACTCTGCAGTTCAAAGCAATTACACGCTAAGGAGGTTTGCCATCAACGATACTGATGATTTGAAAACAATCGAATTAAAACTGAGCAAAAGGTACAGACTGATGCGTTCCATTTATGATCCGTTTTTTTTACTTTTAAAGTCTTAAACGATCAAAGTCACAATTATTCTATTCTTAAAAAAGATACCCTAATTAGCCTGTCAATATTAAATAATTTCTACCTCAATAATTTATTGGCTTTGCTTACTCCAAAGATATTATGATGGAATTGAGCAAGATAGAATTTACGGCGTAAAAGAGGAGATTGCTTCGGCTCTTTTTCGTCCGGTCACGCCCACCTACCGCAGGCAATGACGACTAACGCAAGCAACGAAGGGCGAGATTTATGCAAATGCTGTAGCTTGGATGACCTCCCTCTCCTTCGGGGAGGGCCGGGGTGGGGCTATTAAGGCTTAAAAATACAAATTCTCCATTTTTGACCGTTCTCATTAGTAACCTCCTCCCAATCCAGAAAATTATATTTTTCAGAAAATCTTTTCCATAGCTGAGCGTGTTCTGCGTAATAGAACATTGAGATAATAACATGCCCCCCGGGTTTCAGGGTTTTATCCAAGTAAGCACTAAGTTGCTCAACAGGTTTTTTGAAGTAGTAAACGCACTCGTTAAAGATGACAAAATCGAATCGCTCACTTGGTGTGGATTGGTTGAAATCCATTTGCTCAAAACGATAAGGCGGGAAAGCTTTTCTTGCTTGTTCAACGGCATTTTCTGAAATATCAAAACCGAGGTAATTTTCGGGGTCCTTAATATCCGATTTAAGATAATGAAATAAAACCCCTTGACCGCAACCTGCATCAAGTACGCTGCCTCCACCATATTGTTTATAAAACTTTACGATTGATTTGTAGTGCAGTGCTTCTGTTTCTGAATAAAGATAATCCCAGGCACCGTTTTTAAACTGCTCTTCCCATACATTTTTACCAACCGGGCTACCGATTCCAAAACGATATAAAAATTTCCTGATAAACTTTTGTCTGAAATAATAATAGATTTTTTCTGCGGTAACCATATTTGTTTTTGGGATTTTATCTGTCAATAAGGAATTTCTAAGTGCGGGTCGGTTAGAAATCCTGATAAAGATTTCTGAAAGTACTGCGCAAACCAAATGTCACTAATGCCGTATTTTGAATAGCAACAGATGAAGATTCTCTTCGATAAACACCACCCAATTCTGCCCGAAGGTTGTACTTTGGATTAATTAGATAAGACACCTTTGCTTCAGTAAAAAATAAATTGGTTTTGATACCCTGACCGATAAAGTTTCCGTAATCCTGAACTCTCGTATCATAACTTAAGAAGATATTTTTACCATAATTCATACCGAAAGGATCTGTACCGTAGTTAGCATAAATCATTTGTCCCTGCAAGTCAAATCTTTTATAGCTGTAATTCAGCAAGCCTACAAACTCTCTAAAATTTGCGCCGTATGGATGAGCCAATGGCTGATTCATTGCGCCGTAGTTTGAAACCCTGTCGAAATGAGCATAAGTATATGGTTTTGCGGTATTAAACTCGGCCAAATAATTCAAATTTTGGACTTTGAATAAATCAGAACCTCTAAAACCAATTTGCATTGCCCATTTATTTGCCCAATAACCTCTATTTGAAAAAACTTCTTTAGCGGTAAACTCATCAAACATGAATTGGCCATAAAGCGTAGTTTTATCCAAAACTTCATACTTCAAGTTAAAACCTAAGCGCATTTTATCAGGAGAAGAAGTATTTGCACCTTCTACCGAACGAAGAAATATAAAAGGATGTACATAATTAAAATCAAAACCACGTTTTCCTTCTACTACAGCATCTGCCCAGGTAACTGCCTGAAAAAAACCGGCAGAAAAACGCTTGGTAATATTCCAATCCAAATAATGTGCAGCCATCCATTTGCCTCTGTCGCCCAAACGTCTGTCTGTAGTTAACTTTTGAGCTCCCGGATCCAACATATAAGCAAAAATGGTTTGGTATTGCACATTGCCTAAAGTGGCCCGAAGTCGCAAAAACGAATAGTTTGCAGCAACGTCAGACAGTAACATAGAACGATAACCATCACCAATAAAGTTTTTATCATAACCCAAAGCAAGATTTAAATGCTTATTAGGTGTAAAAGAAAGCAATGCAGTAGCATAGGACCAATCTTTTGTTTTTCCGTCGAGTTTACCGGTCATTTCACTCGGTACAACCTGGTTAGTATTTATAAAGTTGGTGATGTAGTTGGCAAAAACCCCTTGATTTTCATAAGCGTTAGCATAAAAAGAAAATTTCTCACCAACATTCCCTCCTATTTGAAAA
>Ga0308164_10001387_pt1 | contig 28743 bp, 22 predicted proteins | sample PhyTR2_FD_201031 | JGI IMG/M metagenome (GOLD analysis project Ga0308164, IMG submission 201031) | Phyllosphere microbial communities from UC Gill Tract Community Farm, Albany, California, United States - DLSLT.R2 | ecosystem: Host-associated > Plants > Phyllosphere > Unclassified | place: USA... | reverse complement strand
GAGAAGCAGGCGGGTCATTGTGGCAGTGCTGCGGATCATCCTGGGGAGTCCGATAAACCCTGAAGGGTTTGCCAACGTGCACATATGTTTCGCCAGCGAACCTTCGTGGTCCGCAGGATGGTCGATCGCGGCGAAGTGCACTGCCGAACTGGTTACAAGCGATGCCGCCTCAGCCATGTGAACCACGGTGATCCGGGACCCGGTCGATGCGAGGGCGGCACCCAGAGCTATCAAAGGGTTGATATGCCCGGCGGTTGGCGGCGCAATGATCGCGATATGTCGCCTTCCGAAGGTCACGTTCGTATAGCTTTCCATCGCCACCAGGTAATCACCGGCTCCTATCAGCAATCGCGTCTGGCGATAGTTCCATCACCTTGCCCGATGATAGCATGGGTCGTGTCCGACCGACTGTCCGGTTGGTGGGCGCTAACCTGTTATCAAGCGGTCCGCTTTCCATCTGTGGACGCCCCTTTGAACGCAAGCGGTATCTGAAGGTCTGGCGAGTAGTCGGATGCTGCCATCTGTCCGGCTTGTAATGCAGCGCGAAGCTGCTGGCCCGTATGAGAGTTCGCGGACTGGAGCCATATCACCAACAGCGTGCTCATGGCACGGTGGAAAGCCCTGGTTCTTCCGGCCCCCTCTCGCCACTATTGTGCCATACCCTCCTTCGACCGAGTGCGCCCTCCGACGCCTCTGGTCCGTCTTGGCGTTATGCCGCGACTGATGGCGGAGGCGTTCAACCACGCGCTGTGAAAGCACGGCGAGCCCGATCGGGGATTGAGTTGCCGCTGAGGTGTGGCATCATTTCATTCGGCCGCAGGGTGGTGGGCGTAGGCAAAGACCGCTATCGTGACTGTATGCGGTGCAGTTTCCTCTAACGCCCGATCGGCGTAGTCACCATCCTGACGACGCTTGTCCTGACATCGCCATCAAGCGTCGCGCAGAGGGCTATCGTACAGCCCCTGAGTTTACGCGTCTTCGATCGCGCGCAAGATTGCCCGGCCATAAGCCGTCTTCTTGAAACGTTCGCCCGCGGCACGGGCCTGATCCGCCGAGATGAAGCCCATCTCGAACGCAATCTCTTCAAGGCATGCGATCTGCACGCCTTGGCGGTGCTGCAGTGTGCGAACGAATTCGCCGGCCTCTAGCAGGCTATCGTGCGTACCAGTGTCGAGCCAAGCATATCCGCGGCCCATCTGTTCGACGTATAAGTCGCCCGCCTCCATGTAAAGACGGTTAAGGTCCGTGATCTCAAGTTCGCCGCGTGCCGAAGGCTTGAGGTTGCGGGCGAGTTTGACGACGCGATTGTCGTAGAAATAGAGACCCGTCACCGCATGGTGCGACTTCGGCTTCTCGGGCTTTTCTTCCAAGCTGACCGCACGGCCACCCTCGCCAAATTCGACGACGCCGTAGCGCTCGGGATCCTCGACTTTATAACTAAACACCGTCGCGCCACTAGTCCGCGACACCGCGCTCGCCAGGAGATCAGTCAAATGCGCGCCGAAGAAGATATTGTCGCCTAGCACCAGCGCGACTCGGTCGTCGCCGATGAAGTCGGCGCCGATCGTGAACGCCTGGGCGAGGCCATCAGGGCTGGGCTGATCGGCGTAGGACATGGTGAGCCCGAACGCGGACCCGTCGCCGAACAGGCGGCGGTAATTGTCCAGATATTCGGGGCTAGAGATAATCAGCATATCGCGGATGCCTGCCAGCATTAGCACGCTCATAGGGTAGTAGATCATCGGCTTGTCGTAGACGGGCAGAAGCTGCTTGTTTACCGCCAGCGTCGCCGGATGAAGCCGCGTGCCCGAGCCGCCGGCAAGGATAATGCCCTTCATCGTGGTGTTCCAATCAGTTCGTCGAGGATGTTACCGAGTGCCGTACGCCAGTCGCGCGGGGTAATGCCGTAGGCGGCGCGGATTGCGTCATGGCTGAGCAGCGAATTGGCCGGGCGCTGCGCCGGCGTCGGATAGTCGCTGCTGGGAATGCGCGCGACTTGGGCCGAGGGGCCGCCGCGTTCCGCCGATTGGCGGAAGATCTCGATGGCAAAATCTGCCCAGCTGATGTCGCCGGCGTTGCTGAAGTGGAAGGTGCCCGTGGGCGCGCCTGCATCGTCGGCGAGCCGGACGGCGATGCCCATCAAAGCCTGCGCCAGGTCGGCAGCGCTTGTCGGGCTGCCGCGTTGGTCGTCGACCACAGCCAGCCTGTCGCGACCCTCGGCAACGCGCAGCATCGTCTTTACAAAATTGCTGCCATGCGCGCTCACCACCCAGGCCGTTCGCACGATCGCATGGCGTGCGGCGCTGGTACGAATCGCAAGCTCGCCGCCTAGCTTGGACGCGCCATAGACGCCGAGCGGCGCGACGGGATCGTCGACCTCCCACGCGCCCGCCTTGTCGCCGGCGAAGACGTAATCGGTCGAAACCTGGACGAGCGGAATATCGGCTTTGGCACAGCCTTCGGCGAAGGCAGCGGGTGCCATCGCATTGACCGCCCAAGCGGTGACAAGGTCGGTTTCCGCCTTGTCGACCGCGGTATAGGCGGCTCCGTTGATGATCGCCGCCCAAGGGCGGGATGCGACCAGAGCCCTAATAGCTGCGGTGTTTCGCAGATCGAGATCACCGACGTCGACCGCTGTCGCCTGCCAGCCCTGCGGCCAGATACAGCGCTGCAATTCGGTGCCGAGCTGCCCACCTGCACCGGTGACGAGGACGTGGCGCGTCGCCTCGTTCATCGTCCGCCCTTCCTGTAGACATGCAGACACGTCGTCATGTCACGCCACGCCGCGCCGTTCGGACGCCTTGGCGACGACGAGCGGGCGCCACCAATCCTCATTGGCTAGATACCAGTCGACCGTTTTGGCGATCCCCGTCTCGAACGTCTCGGTCGGCGTCCAGCCAAGTTCATCGCCGATGCGGCTGGCGTCGATCGCATAGCGCTTGTCGTGGCCGGGACGGTCGGCGACCGAGGTCATCTGCTCGGCGTAGGATCTGCCGTCGGCACGCGGTCGACGATCGTCGAGGATCGCGCACAGCGTCTTCACCACCTCGATATTCTGCCGCTCGTTGTGGCCTCCGACATTGTAGGTGCGGCCAATCTGCCCACGTTCGAACACCGCCTGCAGCGCGCGAACGTGATCTTCGACGTACAGCCAGTCACGCACTTGGTCGCCCTCGCCGTAGATCGGCAGCGGCTCACCATCTAGCGCCTTGGCGATCATCAGCGGGATGAGCTTTTCGGGAAAGTGATAGGGCCCGTAATTGTTCGAGCAGTTGGTGATGAGCACCGGCAGCCCGAACGTATGGCCCCAGGCGCTGACCAAATGGTCGCTGCCCGCCTTCGACGCCGAATAGGGCGAGCGCGGATCGTAGGACGTCTCTTCGGTGAAGAGACCTGTGTCGCCGAGCGACCCGTATACTTCGTCGGTCGAGATATGATGGAAGCGGAACGCGGCCTTCGCATCTTCGTCCAAGCCCAGCCAATAGGCGCGCGCCTCGGCCAGCATCGTATAGGTGCCGACGACGTTAGTCTGCACGAACGCGACAGGCCCATCGATCGATCGGTCGACATGGCTTTCGGCCGCCAAGTGCGTGATGACGTCGGGCTTAAACTCGGTGATCGCATTGCGCACCGCGTCAGCATCGCAGATGTCACCCTGCACGAAGCGATAGCGGTTGCTGCTCGCGACGCGTTCGACCGTCGACAGCGTACCGGCATAGGTCAGTTTGTCGAAGTTGAGAACCTCATGATCGGTGAGCTCGATCAGGTGGCGGACGAGTGCCGAGCCGATGAAACCGGCCCCGCCGGTGACGAAGATGCGCATGGCGTGTTGGTCCTCAGGCGAGCGGCGCGAGCGGGCGGCCGTCATAGGGGAAGGGGCTGTCGAAGTCGGCAAGGGTGGGCTGAACCTTGTCTTTGGAAGAGAGTTCGGGCGTCACACCGGTAGGCAACGGCCAGTCGATCCCGATACTGTCCCAGCGGATGCCGCCGTCGTGGGCGGGGGAATAGGTGTCCGAGCATTTGTACGTCACCTCGCACTCGGGCTCCAGCGTTACGAAGCCGTGCGCGAAACCGATTGGGACGAAGAGCTGGTGCCCGTTTTCCGCCGACAATTCGGCGCCGACCCACCGGCCGTAGGTCGGTGAGCCACGCCGGACGTCGACCGCAACGTCAAAGATCTGACCGCGGATACAACGCACCAATTTGTCCTGGCCGTGGGCCGGTGTCTGGAAATGCAGTCCCCGTAGCGTGAATGCGGGCATCGACAGCGAATGATTGTCCTGTACGAAAGTACACTCGATCCCCAGCGTGACGAAAGCATCGCGGTTATAGGTCTCGGTAAACCAGCCGCGGTCATCGCCGAAACGGCGCGGGCGGATGAGTTGGACGGGGGAAGTCATGCCGGGACGGCTAGCCTGCGGCCGTTCACATAACAAGGCTTCGGGCGCATGACCGATCGCGGCTTGTGCTTTGACGCCGCCTCGTGCAACCGGATCCCGTCATTGGATCGAGGTTTTTCAGGGCAGTCCGGGTGAAGCGCGTATTTGATATCATCGTGGCGGCGGTCGCTTTGGTGGTGCTTAGCCCGGTATTGCTGGTCTTGGCATTATTGATCCGCCGCAAGCTCGGCAGCCCGGTCCTCTTTAGCCAGATGCGCCCAGGCCTAAACGGGCGCCCGTTCCGCATGGTCAAGTTCCGGACAATGCGGAACGCGATCGAATGCGACGGCAACCCGCTTCCTGATGCCGATCGGATGACGCCGTTCGGCGCTAAGCTGCGAGCGATGAGCATCGACGAATTGCCCGAATTCTGGAACGTGCTGCGCGGCGAGATGAGCCTTGTTGGCCCCCGGCCGCTGCTGATGCAATATGTACCGCTCTATTCGCCCGCGCAGGCACGGCGGCATGAAGTGCGGCCCGGCGTCACCGGCTGGGCGCAGGTCAATGGCCGGAACGCGCTCGGCTGGGACGAGAAGTTCAGGCTCGACACTTGGTATGTCGACAATCGCTCGTTCGCGCTCGACCTGCGCATCCTGTGGCTGACGGTACAAAAAGTCATGGTGCGGGAGGGCATTTCCGCGGAAGGCGAGGCAACGATGGCCCCGTTCAAGGGCAATGGGGAATAAGGCAGAAGCATATGCGGTGTATCGCAATTTACGGTGCAAGCGGCTTCGGGCGTGAGGTCCTGCCGCTCGTCCGAGCGCAATATGGCAATGAGCAGACATCAATCGTCTTCATCGATGACGGCACCGCGGGACAGAATGGCGTATTGTCGTTTGATGCGTTCGTCGAAAGGCCCGAACCCGACAAGACATTCGTCATCGCGATCGCCAATTCCGCGGTTCGCGAGAAGGTGGCCGCGCGCTGTAACGCTGCCGGATTTGAAAGCCTGTCGGTAAAGGCTTCGAACGTTGTTCTCCTCGACGACATCGACATTGCGGACGGGGCGATCCTCTGCCCGTTCGCGTTGATCGCCTCAACAACCCGCATCGGTCGGCATTTTCACGCAAACTATTACAGCTATGTTGCGCATGATTGTGTCATCGGCGATTATGTAACCTTTGCACCGGGCGCTAAATGCAACGGCAACGTCCATATCGGCGATCATGCCTATATCGGATCGGGTGCCGTCATCAAACAGGGGATGCCTGACAGGCCACGGCGGATCGGTCGAGGCGCCGTCATCGGCATGGGCGCCGTCGTGACCAAGGACGTGCCGGACGGGGTGACGGTGGTCGGCAACCCCGCCCGGCCGATGGTGCCGCGCTGCTGATCCAGCGCGGCCGGCGGCCTCAGCGCGACGCCGCCATCATGACCTTGGCGATCGCCGCTTCCGCCGAATCTAGTTCCGCATCGGTCATCGTCGGATGGGTCAGGAACATCAGGCTCGTCTCGCCAAGCTCACGTGCGACGGGCAGGCGCACTTCGGGCCGGAACGGCGTGCCGTCAAAGGCCTTCTCGAGATAGACCTCCGGACAGGTGCCGTGCAGTACCTGCACGCCCTCCGCCACCAGCTCGGCGACGATCCGGTCGCGCGACCACCCGTCCGCCAACCCATCGGGTCGCACATAGGCATAGAGCCGGTAGAAGCCGTGCTTCAGCCCCTCTGCGGGCATCGGCACGCGGACCGCGCTTTCGAACGCGGTCAGCGCGGTGGCGAGCCGCACGGCGATCTGCGTCCGCCGCGCGGTCCACGCCGCCATACGCATCAGCTGGATGCGGCCGATCGCGGCCTGCACTTCGAGCATCCGCCAGTTGGTGCCGAAGCTTTCGTGTACCCAGCGAAAGCCCGGTGCGTGCTGGCGCTCGTACACCGCTTCCCAGCTCTTACCGTGATCCTTGAACGACCACATCGTCGACCAGAGCGCAGGGTCTTCGGTCGTGACCATGCCCCCCTCGCCGCCGGTGGTCATGATCTTATCCTGACAAAAAGACCAGGCGCCGACATGCCCGATCGTCCCGACGCTGCGCTCGCCGACGCGGGCACCGTGAGCCTGCGCGCAATCCTCGATCACGAACAAGCCGCGGCGAGCGGCCAGCGCCATGATCGCATTCATGTCGCACGGCCAGCCGGCCAGATGAACGGGAATGACCGCGCGCGTGCGATCGGTGACCTGCGCTTCGATCGTCTCCGCGCTGATGTTGCCGCTGTCGCGATCAACGTCGGCGAAGACGGGCACCGCGCCGGCACTGATCACGCACGAGATCGAGGCGATAAACGTCCGCGGCGTCACGATCACCTCGTCGCCCGGCCCGATGCCAAGCGCCTTGAGCGCGACGTCCAGCGCCAGCGTCCCGTTCGCAAGCGCGACTGCATGCTTCGCGCCGGTCCATGCCGCAAATTCACGCTCGAAGTTGCGGCCGACATCGCCGGTCCAGTAGTTCACCTTGTTCGAGCGGACGATTGCCGCGACGGCCTCGGCCTCCTCCTCGGTGAAAGCCGGCCACACACTCTTCAAGAATGTCATACAATTTTCTCCTTGAGGCGAACGGGCACCGCCAGATGGGTCCAGTCCATCAAACCATTTGTGGGCGAGAACTCCTCGACTAGCGAAATCAGCAATTGCCGCGCCGCGGCGACCTCCTGCCGGTCGATATAGCGCTCCATCTGCTCGAGTCGCGCACGCAGGTCGGACCAGGGCAGCATCCGTTCGGACGCCATCATTATCCTCGGGTGGGCGGTCGGCTGCGGATTATTGCCGATTAGCAACTCCTCGAACAGCTTCTCGCCCGGCCGGAGGCCAACGGCGCGGATCGCGATATCGCCGTGGCCGTCCTCGTCGCGGACCGTCAGGCCCGACAATTCGATCATATTGCGCGCTAGGTCGACGATCCGCACCGGCTCACCCATGTCGAGGACGAATACCTCGCCGCCCTTCGCCAGCGCTCCGGCCTGCATTACCAGCTGCGCGGCTTCCGGTATCGTCATGAAGTAGCGCGTCATCTCCATATGCGTGATCGTAACCGGCCCGCCGTTCCGGATCTGCTCCCGGAACAGCGGCACGACCGATCCGCTGGAGCCAAGCACGTTGCCGAAGCGGACCATCGAAAAGCAGGTGCTCGGCCCCTGCTGAGTCAGGCCCTGAAGGATAAGCTCGGCAAGGCGCTTGGAGGCGCCCATTGTGTTGGTCGGGCGCACCGCCTTATCGGTGCTCACGAGTACGAAACTTTCGACGCCGTGCGTCATCGCCAGTTCAGCAACGGTTAATGTGCCGAGCGCGTTGTTGCGGATGCCCTCAACTACATTGTGCTCGACGATCGGCACATGCTTGTAGGCCGCAGCGTGATAGACCTGATGCGGTGCCCAAGTCGAAAAGATCTGCTTCATGCGCTCGCGGTCGCCCACTGATGCCAGCAGCGGCACGATCTCGCAACCGTGAATACCGAGCCCTTCGAGCTCGCGGTGGATCGAATAGAGCGCGAACTCGCTTGAATCGACCAGCAACAGGCAGCCTGGACGCAGTGCCAGAACCTGGCGCGTCAACTCGCTGCCGATTGAGCCGCCTGCCCCCGTCACCATCACGACACGGTTCGAAACACGCGCCGACACCCGCTCGATCTCTGGCGGGACGGACGGACGGCTCAGCAGATCCTCGATCGACAATGGGCGAAGATCATCAATCCGGACCTGCCCATGTGCCAAGTCTAGGACGCCCGGCAGCGTACGCACCTCAACGTGCGCCTCGCGCAATTGCTCGATGATCTCGTTTCGGCGCTGCCGGGAGGCGGACGGGATCGCGAGCAGCACATGGTGCACTTCGTTGTGTAGCAAGATGCTCGACAGCAGAGCCGGGTCGAACACACGCACGCCGCCGATGTTACGCCCATGCAGCGACCGGTCGTCGTCCAAAAAGCCGACGACCTTCATAGTCCCGCTGTCGGCGAGCGCGGCCGCGAGTTGCTGACCCGACATGCCCGCCCCATAAATCATCGTTCGCGACCGCGGCGCCGGACGGCTGAGTTTGCGATAGGCCCCACCGAGGAAATAGGTGGCGCTGGTGCGCGACAGGAATACGAGCGAAAACAGGATAAGCGGTTGGATGATCCCCACGGTCCGCGGAATGCCGACGATACCATAACCAGCGAATATCGCCGCATAAACGGCGCCATAGCTCGAACAGGCCCGCACCGTCGCCCAAACAAGATTTTGGCTGGCGTAACGCAAGACCGCTCTATACAGGCCGAACGCGATGAAAGTCGGGATCGCCAGCACAATTGACGTGGTGACTGCGATCGTGGGTTGACCGCCCAGCGACACAAATTCGCCCAGCCGCAAATAATAGGCCAACCAGACCGACAAGGTACACAATGCCATGTCGACCGCGATTGAAATGGCACGCTTGGATATTCGCGAAAGCCCCAAGAGCGGCCCGAAAATGGAATCGTGCATTCGGGCTATAGTCCCTGAAAATACGCCTCGCGCCGTCTAGGCGGCTTGGCAGCTGGCGGGTTCGACCAGTGACGGCGTCGACCACGGCATTGGCGAGGGCCTTAGCGCCAGCGGGCGCTCAAGACAAGGCGGCTCGATGCCCGACGCCACTACGATTACGCGCCGCTCGCCAAGTCCGGTAGGGCTTTTTTATAGAAATACGAAATGTACCCTACAGCTTCCGCAAGCAATCAAACAGATGGATCATAGGTTGAATTTGAGACTTTAGAGAATAGTTACCTTCAATAATGCGCCGCCCGTGTATACCCATCGACTCACGGCGCCCTCGACTCTCTAGAAGTACTTGAAGCGCGCTTTGCCATTCCTCTATGGAACTTGCGAGATAGCCGTCCACGCCGTGATTGACGATCTGGCGATTTACGCCAACAGGCGAGGCAATTGTCGGCCGGCCGCAGGCCATGTACTGGATCAGCTTGTAACCACATTTGCCGCGTGCCCACTCTTCATCGGGCAGCGGCATGATCCCGACGTCGAAGCCTTGAACGTCCTTGACCTCGCGATCCTCGGCCCAGTCGACGAATTCGACGATTCCGTGAACGCCGCTTTTTCCGGACCCGATAGCACGAAACCAACCACCGGCCGCTTCGATGACGGGAATGATGTGCGGAAGGATCGGCTCGACATAGCGCCACGTCGACGGCGATCCGATCCAGCCGACCACTGGTCGCTCGTTCTGGGATTGGACGACCCGGTAATGGTCGGTGTCAACGACCGTAGGGATGATCCCCACGTTCCGATTATACTGCTCGAGATAAGCTGCTAAATACGCGTTTCCGGCGGCACAGCCACGCGCGCCTGTCAGGAGCGGCGCCAGTTTGTTGCCCAATAGTCGCGTCTTGAGCGCTCCGCCCCGATCGTAATTATGGAATAGCGCATCGTCATAGTCGACGATGTAGGGAACGTTGGCCAGCCGAAGCGCGCGCTCGGCAAAACCGGGCAGGAAGGGAAACAGGTCGTACTGGACCCATGCCGCATCGAACCGCGTCGCCGCCCGCGCAAGATCGAATACCCGTGCGGTGTAGCTTCGCGCGACTAGCGCCTTGCTTCGGGAATTGCCGATGCTTGCGACATACTCGTCGCCGAACAACGGTGCCGACGTGATCTCGAACCCGGCCCGTTCGAGATGCGGTATATACTGGTCGAACCGCTGCCGCGTGCTTGCCGCCATCGATGAATAGCGCGTCAGCGCAAGGACTTTGACGGGACGTGACGACATGCGCGCTTCGTTCTCGAACATTTGCAACGGTGGCACGCGCTTTAGGTCTTGGCAGCCGCTTGGGCTAGCCCGTACGTGCGACCGCCTGTTGCGATCCGTACCGCGCCGCGCCAAATGAGTGCGATGAAGAACGAAGGACCCCGCGCCGATCGGCGCTCGTTTATGGCTGCCGGTGCCGCATTGTTCGGCACGGGAGCCGTTGCCGGGTTTACGTCGCATGCCGGCCAGAATATGCCTAGTGGCGGGGTCAGCCTGCTTGACTTCGGCGCTCGCGGCGACGGTCGCGCCGACGACAGCCCCGCGGTGCGGCGCGCACTTTCGGAAAACAGGGGCGGGACGGTGTTCGCACCCTCGCGCGCAGCCGGCTATGTGCTTGGTTCGCAGATCGACATGCCTGCCCGAACTCGGCTCGTCTTCCTAGCTGGTTCGAACCAGCTCATCCTTTGCCGCAACCGCGGTCCAGCCTTCGTCCTTCGAGACGCAACGCAGATCGACGGAGGAGATTATCGCGGGGCGGGTAGCACCGCACCGTGCTTCGTCTTGCCGGACGTTACCGGTCAGCAACGCCTGTCGAATATTGTTGCAGTCGAGGGATGGGCGGGGCCGGTGATTGATTTCGCCGCCACCGGTGGCACTCAGTCGCAGATCCAGAATTTCTCGTTAAGGACTCAAGGGCGCGGTGACAGCTTTGCAATCCGGATCGCTCCCACCCCGGCTGGCGATGCCGTGCCGCGGCAGTTCGTCAACGGACATTTTAATGGGGGGCCGTCGATCGATTTCGGCGGTTGCTCGATCGTGATGATCGACGGTGCCTATTGCGCCGACCTTCGCTTTTCGGATGAATCGCGCGGCGTCATGATGACCCGGTCGCGTATCGGCAATCAGCGCCGCCTAGTCATACGCGGCCACGACCATCTGCTAGATGCCGGCTGGATGCCGCAGCTTCACCTTGCCCCTGGTACGGACAGCTGTGAAATTCGCGGCTACTTCAACAGTGGTCCGGTTATCGACGCCTCCGGCAACGGGCGTAACATCGTGACTTATCCGTCTTTTGCTGTGCCGCTTGCCTTCAGCTCGGACGACCAATCTATTCCAGGGCTGGAAGGTGCAACGGCCACGCTGTCGCGCAGCGGAGCGCTTTACCGGTTTGAGTTTGCGGGCACGTTCGACACCGGCGCGCTTGGCAACCGGATGCTCTATATTGCGCTGCCGGCTGCGGCGCCCACATCCGCCGCCATCGACCAGTGGAGCTCGGCCATGCTGGAGCGGCCCGGTCGCCCCGGCTATCTGCCGCTTCAGATGCGGGTGCTCCCGATGGACGCCGGTCGCCGGGCAATGATCGCCTATCACGACGGCGCCCCGGTCAGCGGCGCAATGTTAGGGCCGGGCAAAGTCCGCCTAACGGGTACCGCCAACTATTCCGCTTGATCGTTAGAGCGACCAATAGGTCAGGTCGCTCCGTAGCTGCTTCGGTTCCACAAGCGAACGGACGTCGATGACCGCACCGTTGGCGCGCACCTTGTCCAGGATCGTACCGATCTGATCGGCGTAGACCGCATGCGGCACGGCGATCACCGCCGCATCGAGATGGTCGATTAAATCCATTGCGGTCAACGACAGGGCGTATTCGTGATCTGCCTCTGCTGCGTCGGCGTGCGGATCATGCACGAAAACCTCGGCACCCAGCTGTCTCAAACGTTCGATGATGTCCGGCACCTTCGAATTGCGCAGATCAGGCACGTTCTCCTTGAACGTCAAGCCGAAGATGCCGACCCGGCACCTCTCGGGCGAGCCGATTAGCACATGGGTTCGCTCTGCAACGAGCGTTCCCATCCCGTCGTTAATGCGGCGTCCGGACAGAATGACCTGTGGATCGTAGCCGAGCGACTGCGCCTTATGGGTAAGGTAATAGGGGTCGACACCAATGCAGTGCCCACCGACCAGACCTGGCGAGAAGCGCAAGAAATTCCACTTCGTACCGGCCGCGTCCAGCACGTCCTTAGTACGAATGCCCATCCGGTCGAGGATCAGCGCCAGTTCGTTCATCAGCGCGATGTTAATGTCGCGTTGCGTATTCTCGATCACCTTGGCAGCCTCTGCGACCTTAATCGTCGGCGCGCGGTGGAGTCCGGCAGTTACGATTGCACCATAGACCCGGTCGAGCCGGTCGAGCGTCGCCTCGTCCTCGGCCGCGATGACTTTCACGATCGTCTCGAGCCGATGCTCCTTGTCGCCGGGATTGATCCGTTCCGGCGAGTAACCGATCGTGAAGTCCCGGCCGCGGACGAGTCCCGATACGCGCTCGAGGATCGGTGCACAGAATTCCTCGCTTACACCGGGATAGACGGTTGATTCGAACACCACGACGCTGCCGCGCGTCAGGCGGGGCCCGATCAACTCGCAAGCCGACCGAAGGGGCGACAGATCTGGACGATTGTCCGCGTCGATCGGTGTGGGCACGGTGACGATGAAGAAGGTGGCGTCGGCCAGATCGTTCGGATTCGCCGAGTAGCGTAAGGTCGCGGACTGCAAATCGCTGTCGTCGATCTCGTTCGTCCGGTCGTGCCCGCCGACGAGTTCGCCAATGCGCCGATCGCTAATATCGAAACCCAAGACCCAGTCGAATTTGCCTGCAAGGGACACGGCGATCGGCAGGCCGACATAACCCAAGCCGATAACTGCGATACGTTCGCCTAAATTGGACATGTCACACTCCAACATGAGAGGATGCCGCGAGGTAGCGCTGGACGGTCACGCCCATGCCGTCGCGCAGACTGAAGAGGGGATCATAAGCGAGCGCGTCACGCGCCTTGCCGATGTCAGCGAGCGAGTGCTGCACGTCGCCCGGCCGGAAATCCCGATACACCGCATCGCGCGGGTAGGCGACGCCTTCATCGGCAAGCGCCGACCGGATCATCTCGAACAGCGAGGTGAGCGTCGTGCGCTGCCCGAAAGCGACGTTATATACCGCGTCGCGGGTATCGTCCCCGGCAAGGCTGGCTAGGATATTCGCTTGCACGACATTGTCGACAAAACAGAAATCGCGGCTGGTTTCGCCATCGCCGTTGATCTGGAGCTCTTTGCCCTCGATCATTGCCGCGATCCAGCGCGGGATCACAGCAGCGTAGGCACCATTCGGATCCTGCCGCGGTCCGAACACATTGAAATAGCGAAGCCCGATGGACTTATAGCCGTAGGACCGGGCAAACACACCAGCATAAATTTCGTTGACCAGCTTCGTCACCGCGTAGGGCGACAGGGGATTGCCGATGCGCCCCTCCTGCTTTGGCAAATTGGGCTCGTCGCCATAAGTCGAGCTGGAGGCCGCGTACACAAAGGTGGCGCTCCCCTGCCGACGCGCCGCGTCGAGCATGTGGAGGAAGCCGGTGACGTTGCTCGCATTAGTCGCGAGCGGATCGGCGATCGACCGCGGGACCGAGCCGAGCGCGGCCTGATGGAGAATGTGATCGACCCCGTCCACGGCTGTCACGCACGTTTCGGAATCTCGAATATCACCTTCGATTATCTCGAAGCGGGTCCACGCCGCATCGCCCACGCGATCGCGGACATCGACTAGGTTTTCGCGCCGACCGGTTGAGAAATTATCGAGACCGACCACGACCTGATCTAGGCCGAGCAGCGTCTCGACCAGATGCGAGCCGATAAAACCCGCTGCGCCGGTTACCAGCCAGCGCGACCGACGATGTGCCAGACGCTGAAGCACGTCGGGCTTATTGTCCAACCAGGCGGGTATTTTCATTCGATCTCTCGTCCAAGAACAGGAAGCGGCAGACGCCCGACTAGTGTCTTGCTGAGTGAACGCAAGTGGAAGCCGTGGTCATGACCTCGATAATCCCAGCGTTGATCTTGCGCGTGTCGAACTGCTTCTCGGCCAGCGCACGGCTGCGCGCGCCCATGATCGCCGCAAGATCGGGATCCTCGACAAAGCGAAGCATCGCCGCGGCCAATGCCGCGGGCGAACGGAGCGGAACGAGAAAGCCGTTCTGGCCGTCGATGACCGTGTCGCGGCAGCCGGGCACGTCTGTAGTGATGACCGCACGACCCATCGCCAGTGCTTCCTGCGTGCTGCGGGGCTTGCCCTCGCGCCACGAGGGCAAGACGAACACCGTGCTCCGCGCTAGTTCGCCGGAAACGTCGGTGATATGGCCGAGCAGTTCAACCGCATCGTGCCAGGCATGGCGCGCTACATGGTCCGTATCGAAGCTGCCCGGATTGACGTCGAACCCTCCGGCCAGCCGCACCCGGACGTTCGGGTGACTGGCGCGTACGATCCGTGCCGCTTCGACCAGTTCCTCTACCCCCTTTTCGCGCAGCAATCGCCCGATAAAGAGAAACACTGGTGAACCCGAAGGCAGCGGCGCCACCTGCAGTCGAGTCAGATCGACGCCGGTGCCGTTGGTGAGCACCGCCTTCGCCGGATCGAGGCCGGTCATGCGGGACAGTTCGCCAAGGTCGTCGGCATTCTGGAAGAAGACGCGGGTCACGACGCCGAAGGCACGGGCATACAGCGTCGTGGCGACTCGCTTAAGCAGTCGGCGACGGGCGCTCTGCACGCCGTCGTCCGTAAAGATGTATCCGAGGCCAGCGACGAGCGCGAAACGGTACGGCACGCGCGCGAGCGCAGCCGCCAGCGTGCCAAAAATCACCGGCTTGATGAAATATGCAAAGGTTGCATCGACGCGAAGCCGCTTCAGCAGCTGCGCCAGCCTGACCATCGCAACCAGATCCTGCACCGGGCGGATGCCGGCGCGGTCAAGGTCGATGTCGATAGGGTTGGCGCCGAACGATCGCACCGCCGCGCGTAGCGGCTCGTCAAAATCGGGTGCCAGTGCGTGGACGGTCCATCCGCGGGCTACCATCGCGGCGATCAGCGGCCCGCGAAAGTTACATAGCGACTGCGCCGCATTGGAGATGATCGCGATCGATCGAATCGCTCCATCGGTCATGGTCTTGCCTGCCATTCTCGCAGCCACGACTGGAACATCAGGATGGGCCAGATCTGATGCTGAAGCTGACGCTCACCTGACAGATGGGCCCGCCACATCGCCTGGATCGGCTCGACATTCAGATAGCCTTCTTGGTGCATCCGCGACGGATCGAGCAGATCCTCCGCCCAGTCCCGCAGCGAACTGTGCAACCATTGACCAAAAGGCGCGCCGAAGCCGGCCTTGGGCCGATCGATCAGCGTACGCGGCACGTGCTTGTAGAGAATTTCACGCAGGACATGTTTTCCCCTGCCCTCGCGGATCTGCCACTCACGCGGCACCCGCCAACCTAGTTCAGCGACGTCGGTGTCGAGGAACGGCACTCGTGCTTCCAGACCGACCGCCATTGTAGCGCGATCGACCTTGGTCAGGATGTCGTCAGGCAGATAGGTAAGCATGTCGGCGAGCATCATGTCGCTGACCGGCTCACCGAGGCTGGCGGTCACGCCGCCCAGACGATCGCGGCCTTGGCGGACAAGATGAAGCGGATCGGTCTGGTGAGAGACCAGCACCCGGTAAACATCGCCCAGCCTGTCCTGCTCGACGATCGCGGCAAGGCGCGGCAACCGGTCCTTGAGGCCCAGTGGGCGCCGATTGGCCGGCAGCAGCGCGACGATCCGCTCGGCGAGCGCCTGCCCCTGACGGGATCGCATGAGCGCCCCCAGCCGATGGCGCAGCGGCAGCCGCCTGGTCGCGCGAAAGATGCGCGGGGCAAGCACATGGCGGTTGTAACCGGCAAAAATTTCGTCGCCGCCATCGCCCGACAGGCTGACCGTGACGTGACGGCGCGCCAATTGACTAACGATAAGCGTCGGTAACTGCGACGCGTCGGCAAATGGCTCGTCCCAGATCGTAGCCAAGCGGGGCACCAGATCCAACGCATCGCCCGGTTCGAGATACAGCTCGGTATGCTCGGTGCCAAGATGCGCTGCGACCGCCGCGGCATGCTTGGCCTCGTTATAGCCCTGATCATGGAAGCCGATTGTGAACGTTCGAACCGAGGCCGAGGATTGTGCCTGCATCAGCGCGACGACAAGCGACGAGTCGATTCCGCCCGACAGAAATGCGCCCAGGGGTACGTCAGCCTGCATCCGCATCCCGACCGCCCGCATCAGCACGGCCTCGACCGCGCCGACCACATCGCCGGAAAGCGGATTAGCCAGGCCCTGGCGCGCGATAGCCCGCACGTCCCAATAGACGCGCGGTCCGGCAGTGGTGCCGTCGCGTTCGAACTCGACAATAGATGCTGGTGGCAGCTTGGCAATACCCGACCAGATCGACGCCGGCGCCGGTACATAATTGTAGCGCAGAAAGCCTACGAGTGCGTCACGATCGATCGTCCGCTCGAACGCGGGATGCTTTGCCATCGCTTTGAGTTCGGAACCGAACAGCAGCGTGTCACCCATCCGGCCGTAGTAGAGCGGCTTCTCGCCGAACCGGTCGCGGGCGAGCGATAGCCGACGTGTCTTTCGATCCCAGAGCGCGATCGCAAACATGCCGTTGGCCCGCTTCAGCGCGGCCTCAAACCCCCACTCGTCGATAGCCTCAAGCAAGACTTCCGTATCGGAATGACCACGCCACGCACGCGAGCGCGTCGCATCCAACGCCGATCGCAACTCGGGCGAATTATAGATTTCGCCGTTATAGGCGATAATATAGCGTCTGGAAGCGGACTGCATCGGCTGATGCCCCGCTTGACTGAGGTCTAAGATCGACAGACGCCGATGGCCAAGCGCGATTCCCGCCTCGTCATCCAGCCACAGGCCGCCGTCATCTGGCCCGCGATGCTGAAGCGTGGCAGTCATCGCCGCCAGCTTTGGCCGATCGTCAGCCGACAGGCCGCCGAACGACCAAAAGCCTACCAGACCACACATCCAACCAAATCCTCCATCAGGCTTGCCAGCGAGTCCCCGGCAGGCCTAACCACCGCGACTGCGCAGGCCATTAGCCAGTCGGCGGCCAAACGAGAAGGGCTGGGTACGGTGATGGCCGAATTAGACGCTTGGGCGGGCGCAGCGGTATCATGATCCCCCTGCAGCGCCTTATGGCCCGCGCCCGCGTGGCAGGCGCCAGCCCGTTCGTACGGGCTGTCAGTGTGCTAGCCTCTGGATCGGTTCTGGCGCAGATACTCAATATCGCAGTGCTGCCGTTGCTGACGCGGATTTATACGCCCGATCAGTTTAGCGCGCTTGCCGTTTTCGCCGCCCTGTCAATCATGGCGTCGCTGGGTGCCTGCCTTGGCTTCGATCTTGCCATTCCAATGGCGAGAACCCGCCGCGACGCGACCGGTGTGGCGTTCTGCGCTCTCTTCTCACTGGTCGGCGTGACGCTCGTTGTAGCGATCGTGGTGGCAGTCATGATTAAACTCTACGGCGATGCAAGCTTTATTGCCCGATGGCCGCGAGCGACCTTCGAACTTCTGCCGGTCTCCACGCTCATCATCGGTGGGTATAATCTCGTCGAATACTGGACCATGCGACAGCGGCGTTTCGCCAGTATCGCAAGAGCCCGAATCGTTCAGGCGTTGTGCGGCAGCGCGATCCAGATCTCGCTTGGCCTGCTTGGCTTCGGTGCAATGGGCCTGTTCGTCGGCTATATCGCAATCAGCGGGCTTGGCCTTGTCGGCTTGCTGGCTGACTTACTGCGCACGGACGCCCGGTATCTCTCGTTCGCAAGTCGAGAGACTATTACCACGTCCTTTCGGCGTTATACGTCATTCATACGATACACGGGGCCGGAAGCCTGGGCGAATGCCGCCTCGGTGTACGTGCCGATGATGTTGATTGGTGCTAGCGCTGATACCGCGGCGATCGGCTTTGTCATGCTGGCCCAGCGGCTGCTGCAGGCACCGTTGATGCTGATCGGCCGCTCCGTCGCTCAGGTCTACACGAGCGGCGCGGCGCGGTCGCTGCTCGACGGGCGGCTGAGCGAGGAGACGGCGCACGTGCTTCGAGCCCTTCTCGCCATAGTCGGGATACCGGCCATCCTAACGGCGATCGTCGCGCCTGGACTGGCCAACATGGTCCTTGGGCCCTCCTGGCGACCGGTCGGCCTCTACATCGCATTGCTGATGCCTTGGGCGATCCTGCATTTCCTGTCCTCTTCGGTCCTGACGACGATGCATGTGCGCGGCCTGAACGCCCGGGTCATGCTCATGACGATTGGAGGGCTGGCCTTCCGGAGTGCGGCGGTCGGGGGGACGCTTGCGTTTCGACAGGAATGGGTGGTCGACGCATATGCGCTCAGCGGTCTGTTCTATTACGCCGCACTGCTGATCGCGATCCTGAGAGCCAACGCGATCCCCGTGCGTCGTATCCTACCAGCGCACCCTGCATTTGCGGGCGGCATTACGGCAGCGGGCGTGCTGGCCGCCGCGATCTACCTGATCGGATGACCGCTCGCAGGGAGCGCCGCGGCCGCTTCGGGCGACGGTCCTCGAGAAAGGCGGATCAGTCGATCGAGAAAAAACACCACGAGAAAAACGTAAGCCGCCGTTGAGTTGTACTTCGGCACGAAAAAACTGATGAAAAAGGTGAACACGATGTTCGCCCAGATGAATCTCGACATCACCGTCTGCATTCGGAACAGTGACAGCGCGAACCCATCGAGCGTCCAGACCATGATCGGCAGGAACGCCAGCAGAGTCCAGATCCCGCCGTCGGAGTAAATTGGCTCGAGAAAGGTGCCGACGTTGGTAAAGAAAGGTACCGGACGAAAATCGAGCACTTCCGGCGGGACGTTGGCAATCAAACCCAGCTGTTCCAGTGCCTTTGAAATCGGAAGAAAAGTTCTAACCGCAGTAAAGCTATTAGTATAAGTCGATCCAACCAAACTGTTAAAATATGATGGACCGCCAATTATGTACTGTATAAAATTGTCAGTAATACCTTCATTTTCATTATACTTGCCTGATATAATTGCAAAGGCAAAAAAGAATATAACTGGTACAATGACCGCATAGGCAACCTTGCGCGGTTGGATCTTGCCTATCCCTCGCGACAAAAGAACCGCAATAATACAAACAAAGAAAATCCAGGTTGGCCGCGTGCGATCCACAAAAGCAAGGTTGAGCATGAAGAAGGTAATCACGATTAGTATCGCTAACAGGCGAATAACCTTGGATCCGTGGTCCTTCATTATCGTAAAGATCGCAATAAAGATCGCGATCCAGCTGAGATAGGAGACCTGAAAGCCGGCGCTTTCCACATCCTGCGCTGCACCGCGCACCGTAAGGCTCGACTGCGCTAGCGTCGAAAAGAAACTTCCAACCCCACCGAAAAAAGACGAAAAGTCGCGAACGTAGAGTGCAAGACCAAGACCGCCGACAATGGTACATGCAATCAGCAGCAAGCGATCGTTGAAGGGGTGATAAATAATGTCGGAACAAAGCGCGGAGGCCCGCGCCCTGCCGGTCCAGCTCGCCATTGAGCAGGCGAAAACGAACAGAGTATAGCCGAAGATCGCCCACGTCGCGGCCTTGAACGGATAATCGTAGGGGCTGAGTGACAGGATGAGCAGGGCACCCAACCACGCAGAAAGGCCATAAGTCGAAGGCAGCACGAGCAGTGATTGCGCCACCGTCACACGCATTGGGTCGTTGGCCATCGGGGCCGGCACACTCACCGTCACGTCAATTCCTGCTAATCTGCCGCTCGCAGCCTGATTGGTAGCCTCGACGCCCATCAATGTTGCGGACCGGTTTGGAGCTGTTCGTTCGCGACCTTGAACGGCGATGTCGCGTTCGCGCGAGGATCATAATAGCGATCGATCCGGTTTCGCAGCCTCGATTGGACCCGATTGGAAACGCGGTTCGACACGCGCAATAGCGGGCTTGTACCGGCGAGCTGCGCCTCACTCTCGCGCGTCTGCCTCTGCCCGACCCGCCCCGACGCAGCCCCGGCCGTCTGACTGGGCACCGGGGCCTCAATCGTAGGACGGGGCGGCGTGGCCGAGGGAAGATCCGGGTCGCCCCGATCCTGACCGATGACCGGCGCAGCAGCAACCGCAAACAAAAGAAACAGAACGCGGCGGTAGCATGTCTTCCACTTAGAGCCCCGGCGCATCATCTAGGCCCCCCCGTCGGGACGATCTCGACCCGGCGGATCAATCCGCTCACGCCGCCGACGGCTAGAGATGGCCGAACGATCAGCTTGAGTGTCTGTATGCTGCAACCGGTCGGCACCACGAAGTGCCCCGAAAATCGCCCGCCGTTCCCGGCCGAGTTTGGCACTAAAATCCGGCCGATCTCACGGCCGCCTGAGCAGTCTATCTGCCAGAACGGTCGGCTGTCGTCCGGCTGTTCGATGTCGGCACTGATCCCGCTCAGCTCATACCACCCGGGCGGGAGCAATTGGGTCTGTTGAAGTACCGTACCGCCGCTCGACGCAGGCGCCGCGAAATCGAACACCCCCTCGCCGATTGAAGCCGTGATACCGGGCTGGTCACTGGTGTTCCAGTCAAAAATGGTGGGCGCGGGCCGGCGCGCGGAGAAATTGGGATCCCGTGACCTGCGCCGATCAAGGCCGCTGCGGAACGATTCATAGAATACCCAAGCTCGATCCAGCGAGCCGCCGGCAGCCAATCCGTTTACGAGGCCGATCTGCGGGATCTCTGGCACGGTAGCCCCCATGCGTCGAAGCAGTCCGAAGAAGCGAGCGCCGATGGCGGGATTCGATGTCCTTTCGCCCAGATAACTTACGAAACTCTCCCCCCATGGCGGACGCGTTGTGAGCAGCCGAGCAAGCGGCACCCTGATCGTTGGGTCGTCAACCGCAGTTGTCAGGATCGGATAAAGCAGGTCGGATGCGGTCTTTTCAGTACGCAGCGCAATATCGTAATGCTGGAGTGCTGCCGGCACATCGCCGCGCGACACTGCATCTTCGATCAGCCACAGTCGTGTGGCCATTTCGCGGCGGGACAGGCGATCCGAATGGACAAACAGACGTCGTGCCGTAGCCGTGTCGCCGGCAATCTGAGCGCCGAGCCCCAACGTCGTTAGCGCCTTAACGCCGATTGGCTCCGCCGCGAGAGCATTGCGCGCAAGCGCTTCCGCCCGCTTGCGTACCGCCGGACGCTCCGCCCCTTTTGTCACAAGCTGCTGCGCGAACGCACCGACGATCCGTCCATCTGATGGGGACAACGAGAAGGCACGCTCAGCATCGCGGCTGGATAATGCGAACGCAAAGGTCTGGATGGTCGAAATATAGCCTAGTACGACTGCGACCGCGACAATTCCGCCTCGCACCGCCCATTCGCGTGTACTGCGCCTCCGCGGCATGACGGCCGGGTGGCGTGTCATACCGCGGCGGTCATTTCTTCTCGCGACCATAGCCATAGCCATATTCGTAGCCGTAGCCGTAGTGCGCCTTGCGCGCTTCGAACTTGGTCAGAATGCCGCCGACGATGTTGGCATTGGCAGACAGGAGTCGTTGAAGCGCGGTTTTAACGAGGCTCGATCGGATCCCGTGCGATTCCACTGCATAAACGACACCTTCGACTTGGCTGGCGATCAGCGGAGCATCTGCAAGACCCATGACCGGCGGACTGTCGATCACCACATGATCGTAGGTTTCGTGCAGCCTGGAGATGAGCAATCGAAGCCTGTGGCCGGTCAGCAGTTCGGCGGCATTTGGCGGTATTGGCCCCGCCGACATCGCGACAAAGCCAAGGTCAGGCATTTCGAACGTCAGTTGGCTAATATCGTCCTGCCCTGAGAGGAAGTTTGACAGGCCGCGGTCGTGATTAACACCGCCCAGATGATGGATAGAGGGCGACCGCATGTCGCCATCAATCAGAATAACCTTCCTGTGCGCGCGCGCCAGCATTGTGGCAATCGCAAGCGCGGTGGTCGATTTGCCTTCGGCAGGCCGCGTTGATGTGATCGCGAGCGACCGCGGTACCCCATGCTCGGTCGTAAAGCCCAGGCTGGCCTGAATTGCCAGATAAGCGTCGACTAGGTCAGACTTGCGGTCGAGCAGCGCGTCGTGCGGCGCCACTCCCTCGACCTTCGGCACTGATCCCAGAAGCGGCAGGCCAAGCAGTCGTTCGACCTCGCCCGGATCGGCAATCGCCTCATCCATCTGCTCAAGAGCAAACGCTAGGACGGCGCCGATCGCGAGCCCGGCAAGCAGCGCTACGGCCAGATTGATAAGCAAATGAGGGCTGGACGGCTTTTGTGGAACGTCGGCTGGATCGACGATAATAACGTTGTTGATACCAACCCCGCCAGCGACGCCAATCTCCTTGAAGCGTTGAAGCAGTCCATCATAAAGTGCTCGATTGGTATCAACCTCCTGCTGATAAATATTGTACTGGATGCTGCGCCGACGCAGGTCGAGGTAGTTCGATTTTAGCCCCTCCACGCGCTGACGCAGGGCAGTCTCACGCCCGGCTGCCTGGCGGTATTCGGCTGCAACTGATCCAGAAACGCGGCTTTCCTCGCGGCCGATCGACCGATCGAGCTGTTCGATCTGCGACTTAAGTGCGCGAGCGGGCATATATTCGGGTTCGAATTGAACGAGTAACCGCTGATAGTCGGCCGAAAGTTCGGCACGGCGCTGGCGGAGTGCGTTGATCGCCTGATTTCGCAGCGCCTCGCCTGACTGACCTCCGCGTCCCCCTTCACGGAAACGGGCTTCTGCCTGAATACGGTCGGCAGCCGCTTCCGATAATGAAGCGTTCAAGGCTGCAAGTTCGTCTGCGACGATCGACCGCTCAGCGGTCTGGTTGCTCCCGTTACCCTGTGCCGGCAGATTGATGATGCGCTGCTTCTCAGCGTATGTGACGAGTTGACGCTGCGATTCGTCCAGCCGCTCCTTAGCCTGTCCAAGTTCACGCTGCAGGAGGTTGCGACCATAGGATGTCGCTTGGACCTTGCGCTCTAGATTTGTCTGGATGAAATTTTCCGCCCAGGCGTTGACCACTTTTTGCGAGAAGACTGGATCCGGGCTTGTAAAATTGATCGACGTGAGGCGCGACAGGCGCGTCGGATCGATACCAACATTCTTCAATAGCGTTTCGCCAGCGATGCGCTGCCGCTCGGCACGGCCCGCGGCCGTATATCTGCCACTGGTCTCGCGGAACGCCGGCACGTCCTGATCGACGTTGAAGCGCTCGTAGAAGGCTTTGTCGTCGACCAGCCGCAGTTGTAACGCCACCCGCTCCGCAAGCACGCGAGAACGCAGCAAACCGTATTGGGTCTGATAGAATTCCTGATCAGCGACGCTCGTCTCGCGTTCAACCCCCTGGAAGTTGGTGACCTGGCTCGCTTCGCGAGAAATCTCGATTGTCGTCGTCGCAGTATATTTGGGCGTCATCAACAACGTGATGATAAGGCCGAGCGAGACGCAGGCCACCACCGCGCCAATAATGACGAAGCGCCAGCGCAGCGCGATCCGCAGATATTGTCGGATCATCGGCATAGCTGCGCCCGATCCTGTAACGACCGGAAGATTGGTGGCATACGCGGACGCCGGGCGGAGCGGGGGGCTGATCGAGTTCATAACAAGTGCCTTATTGCGCAATCGCGATCAGCGGCGCCGCGAGGATCGGCGACAGCGATACTAAATCACGGAACAGGCGGCGCTGCGGCGAGTCGCCGACGACGATCACATCGTTTGCATAGACGGGGGGATCGTCATACGCGCCGCGGCGAATTGCCCCGATATTGTAGAGGCCGGCCATCCGCTTGGCGCCGACGGTGCGAAGGATGACAACGTCTTCTTGGCGCGCGAACTCGGTTAGCCCCTTGGCCGAGGCAATCACGCGCAGCAGCGTCATCTGGTTGGTGACGGGGTAAAGGCCCGGTTCGACCACTGACCCGTCGATTGTCACCACCTGGCTGACCGAACTTTTGATGTTGACCGTAACCTGTGGATTACGGACGTAACGCGTCCTAAGCGTCGTCTCGATCGCGGTCGCCAGTTCCTCTGCGGTCTTGCCGCGGGCATCGATCGTGCCAGCAAGGGGCATCGCGATGCGGCCGCTGGCATCGACTTGCATCTCGCGGTCGAGGTCTGGAATGCCGAACACGCTCACGCCGATTGTGTCGAGCGGGCCGATCAGCGCCGGGCGATCAGCAGCAACAAGGTCCCCTCGATTGGGCGACGGCAGCACGCTTGACCCGTCGATGACGGTCAGGCTGCCGTTCGACCGGATCGGCTCGGGAGCACCGCAACCGGTCGCCACCAGCGCGAGGCATAGGACAGAAAGGGGAAAGCGCATGCGCGTGGATGTTCCGCCGGAGAAGTGAGAAGCAGACCGCTCTATAGATTTGCCGATCAGGCGGGTAAAGTGGCGTACGCCCCGATGGTCCGCGCGCGGGCGAGCCACACGCCGGCAATGACAAGAATCGCCATGATCGTCGGGGTACGCGCCGGATAGTCCGTCAGGCTAGCGACCAGTACCAGAAGGATGATCGCGGAGCCCAGGCGGCCGAGCGCCACCGCTTCGTTGGCAGGAGCACGCCACACACGCACTGTGGCAAAAAGCCACCATAGGACCCCTGCCGCTAGAACCGTTATGCCGGCAAGCCCGCCATCGAGCGCGATGCCGAGGAAGTCATTGTGCGCCTGATTGAAGTAGGTGAGCTTGAGAAGCGAGAACGGTTCATGGATCCGAAAGATCGGGTCGAATCCGCCAAAGCCCGAGCCAAAAGGCATATAGAGCGCAATCATCGCCAGCACCGTCGGGCGTGCGCGGGCGCGCATGTCCTCGCTGCCGTCTAGGGCAATCAAACGCCTGATCGCATCGGCACGGTCGGCAGCAAAACTGAGGGCCACAACCCCGCCAATCACTAACACCGCGACACCGATAAGCGCGGGTAGCACCCAGCTAGGCGCCCCGCGCAGCCGCCGGCGAAGCTGTCGCCCTACGAGAGTGAGCGCTAGCACAAGAGAGAGTGCACCGAGCAGCATGCCGCTGCGTGAACCGGTCGCGAGAATCGTCAGTACGAAGAGTAGGACGAGGCTGCCAGCCAGCGGCCCACGCCAACGCAGCGCCTCGGGTTCGGCGAACGCCCACACAGGTGTCATTAGACAACCAATCGCCAGAAACAGCGCGAAGTGATTGCGATTGGCAAAGATGCTGCTGACAACGCCGGGCGTGTCGTTGAGGAGTGGGCTGTTGAAGCCCGCACCTGAAAACTGAAGCAACCCGAGCAGCGTCGCCGTCCCGATCATGCCGACCAGCATCGCGGGCAACCACCGGTAGACGCGGTCGTTCGCCTGCGAGAGAACGAGCAGCATCGCTGCTGGCATGACAAGTGAGGCAAGCGCATTACACGTTGCTCCCGGTGTCATCGTCCAAGGCCGCCAGCCTGCTGGCTCGCCGGGGATCAGAAGGATGCTGCGTCCAGGCAGCGCTTGCCAAAAAGCTGGAGGTAGCGGGACGAGTTGGACGAGCGGCAACGCGATCGTAGCAAGCAGCAGGATCAGAACCGGACGAACGCCGGCCAACACGGGACGTGATCCGCCAAGGACGGCGGCTATAATAACGAGCCAAGCGCTGGCGCGCACCACGACTTGCCCCATCGCGTCGCCCCTCGACGCACCGCCAGCTATAAAGAGGAGCGCGAGCATTCCACCAACTAACATGAGTGGAAAGTTGACCTGAAAGAAAGTCGGTCGCCGGGACGTTCGTAAATCACGCATAGCGAACCCATTAGCGAACGATGGCATTTTGCAAAAGCGCGTGTGCAGAAGGGTGGGAGACAACTAGGGCATGGTCGGCTATCCGACCTGTTCGTCCATCGACTGGCACGCCTGTCGCCCGCGACCTTGGCGATGACGTCGGTGATATAGACCTGCGGGTCCTTGGGCTTACCGCCCGCCGTCTGTTGCGTAAAATCCGCGAACGCGGCTATGCGGGTGGCTACAGAGCGGTGCGCGATCTCCGGCCTGCCGGCGGCCGGCGCTTCGCGCTGTAGTTCGTGACCACGCCTAGCGAGCAGGCGAGGTGGACTTCGCGCAGTTCCGCGTACGACCCGCCTCCGACCCGGACGTGATATGTGTCGTGGGTGTTCTCAATGGTGCTCAGCTACCGCCCTCTACGCCACGCCGATATTTTGCCGAAACACATCCATTCCAAGGCGCTCCTTAACCCGCGAGCGTGCACCCTCACCAAGCGCCGCGGGCGGCCACCTAGAAACGGAGGCGCATTCCAAATCCCGCCTAATAAGAAATGCGCAAACCAGGAATGTTTACCTGGCCAATTTCGGGGTTTTCATACACATTGACCAGTCGTAGAGCGTGGCCGTCAGCGTACGGGGCAGATTGTTTAGCCCCTGCTGCTCCATGCGGTTTTCACAGGGTGTTAATGAGCTGGGTCGGTTGCCCGGCAAAAGACTAGTGGATGCGAAATGCGACTGCGCGGTCCTAATGCTCCGCTCTCTTCATCGCACGTAGTGCACGTTCGAGCGAAGGGCTGCTTCGGCGATCGCGGCCGGCATCCGCCGCATGGTTCTTCTGTTATTTGATGAAAGTCTTCACATAGGTCGGTGGCATCAAACGGACTTCGTTGGCCGAAACGTTCTGCCAATCGGGTCCCAAAATAGCTAGTCGCGGAAGCCTTTATCGCCACATTAGGCGTCTGCTTGCGTAGCATTGTTTACGACTTTGTACGCGAACTATACGATTGAATAGAACCGCCCCTCCTGTGGTGGTTGCGCAGACTTGAAAGCTGCGTTTGGCAAGGTCGATCGCGAAAACGTGAACGTCGGTCATGTTTTCCTTCGTCACCCGCACAGCACCGGTCAGGTATCATGCGATGCCGGCTGACGGGGGCATCCACCCCATCATTTCATGCCTTACTACCGGCTAAGCTTGAGTCTCCGAGCAGAGGTACAACGGTCTGGTCACTGATGAACGCCGCAATTAGGACCAGAGTGATACGCTTGACATTCGGTCATTGAGCAATCGGCGACAAAGATCATACGCCACCAGCGCTTTTAGCGCGGTCAAGTGGTTCATGCCACTCATGTCCGATAAACTATATTCCCGGACATAAGACTAGCGTGTTGGGATTGAGCGTGGCACACGCTTTTATATGGCCGCTTCCCGCACTCTAGTATCGATGCAGCTCGACCCGAACCTTAAATTATCGCGAACGGCGCTCTTCTCCGTGGACTCGGATGAACCGATCTTGCCCGCAGTCCTTCACGAAAAGATCGAGCGAGCGGCCGCGTACGCCAAAGCGGCCCGTGCCGGTGCGACGCGGCGCGCTTATGCTTCCGATTGGGCAATCTTCACCGCTTGGTGCACGCAGCACAGCTTGGCATCGCTGCCGGCAACGCCGGACATCGTCGCGGTTTTTGCGAGCGATCAGGCAACTGCTGGGCTCAACCCGTCGACGATCAACCGGCGGGTGGCGGCGATCGGGCATCATCATCGTGCCAATGGCTATCCGGCGCCGACCGCAATGCCGACCGCGGGGCGTCTGGCTGAAGTGCTCGCCGGCATTCGCACGGAACATGGCGGTGCCAAACGGCAGAAGCGTCCGGCAGACGCGGTCGCGCTGCGCAACATGCTGGCCGCGATCGACGGCGAAGGTTTGCGGGCGCTGCGCGATCGCGCGATCCTGGCGATCGGCATGGCGGCGGCTTTACGGCGTTCCGAGATCGTCGCACTGCAGGTCGAGCATATCCAAATTGTATCCGAAGGGCTCAGGCTGACGATTGCCCATTCGAAAACCGATCAGACCCGGCAAGGCATCGGCATCGCTATTCCCGAGGGCTCGCGCATTCGGCCCAAGGCGTTGCTTCTCGCGTGGATGGCCGCGGCCGGACATGCTGAAGGACCGCTGTTTCGACGCCTCTCGCGTCGCGATGCGCTGACCCCTGCTGCGATGTCAGACCGTGCGATCGCGCGCTTGGTCCAGCTTTATGCGGGGGCAGCAGGCTATAATCCGACGGAGTTCGCAGGGCATTCTTTACGCGCGGGGTTCCTGACGGAGGGCGCATCGCAGGGCGCGACGATCTTCAAACTTCAGGAAGTCAGCCGGCATAAATCGGTGCAGGTGCTCGCCGACTATGTTCGCAATGCGGATCTATTCAAGGATCATGCGGGCCAACGCTTCCTATAGCCTGCCGAATATGCGGGATAAAAACGCCGTGGGACGATCATCGGACTTCAACGCACAAACAGACGTACTCGACACCTCGACACCTCGACACCTCGACACTTCGACGCCTCGACGCCTCGACGCCTCGACGCCTCGACGCCTCGACGCCTCGACACCTCGACATGTTGGAATGTTGGCGTGCTAGATTCCGTTTTTGATCAAAGACGTCTGCAGCAGACCGCAATATCGATCATCGGTGGACACAGGTAGCGCCGACATTGTCAGATCGAACGATCACAAACGGCAGGCGGCCTGGAGGCTAACGGGGTTTTCCGTGTAATAGCACGACGTCTCCTGTCCCGGTCGTACGGCACATGCCACAGCCTAGCGTTTTCCTCGTGAAAGCACGCAGCGCCACACGGATTTCTGAGGTATTGCACAGAAATTGCTATGCTTTTTCGAGGGCCGGCCGTCCGAACGCGTCTGGCCGGAGAATAGCCCAGCTAATGTTCGTGC